>Ga0105048_10001397_pt1 | contig 39302 bp, 31 predicted proteins | sample MAT05_FD_78382 | JGI IMG/M metagenome (GOLD analysis project Ga0105048, IMG submission 78382) | Freshwater microbial communities from Lake Fryxell liftoff mats and glacier meltwater in Antarctica - MAT-05 | ecosystem: Environmental > Aquatic > Freshwater > Ice > Liftoff microbial mat | place... | reverse complement strand
TATGTAGTTTAAAATGATATAGGGCAATGTAGTCAATTAATCCCCGAAGGGGGTAAATTTCAATAACCGTGGGTGAAAACCCACGGCATAAATATACTCGGAATCTCAGCCCTGATAGGGGTTTACCTTCGGTGAGCCCTTCGGGGCTCATCCGACCACTGAAATAAATTATATACGGATGAAATCCAGCATGAAAAATAAATAATTAGTTTGATAGCACATCAAAATAAGAATTTACCGTTACCCGTTACCCAAAAACAATTAAAACTCTCCAGCACCCCAAAATTCAAAAATCTTCATTTATCTTTAGCAATTCATCTACTATCTAGCTTCAATGAAAACTAAAGATTACTTATTTCTACTAGGATCGATCTGTCTTTTTCTTCCCTTTTTCCTCCTCCCTGAAGTACTAAAATTTTACCTTCAGTTCAACTCAGAGCATGCCATGATTATGAGTTTTGTGAAGTTTGCTATTCTGGCTACAATGGGCGAGGTCATTGGCCTTCGCATAAAAACGGGTAGTTATAACCAACCCGGATTTGGAATATTGCCCCGTGCTATAGTTTGGGGATTCCTAGGGATGACAGTTAAAGCTGCATTCGTAATTTTTGGTACCGGAGCACCTGCACTTCTTGAAGTCTTAGGAATGAGTAATGCAACGGAAATAATTAAATCTGGTTTGAGTCCGGAAAAAGTTCTGATTGCATTCTCCATAAGTACCAGTCTCAATCTTTTCTATGCGCCGGTTTTAATGACCTTTCATAAAATCACTGATATTCGTATTACTAATAACGGGGGAACTGTAAGAGGCCTTTTTCGTCCAATTAAATTTTCAGAGATTTTCCCTGCAATTAACTGGAGAATACAATGGGATTTTATATTTAAGAAAACCATTCCTCTTTTCTGGATTCCAATGCAAACCATTAATTTTCTATTGCCTTCGCAATTTCAGATTCTGGTGGCAGCTCTTTTGGGCATCGCACTCGGTGTATTGCTTGCAATTGCAAGTCAGAAAAGCCAGGTAGAAACCTGATATTTAATCAATCAAACCTGTCCGATCTTAGGCCTGACAGGTTTGATAACCCTCTGGGTCGGAAAATAAGCATTCCATTTGATACCTCCATGGCTCTGCCTCGGGGTTATTCATTAGACAATATAAAAATGACACAATCATTCTTCGAAGAAAAAATATTTGAAAAGCTGGACTATACCAAAATCCCGCTAACAAAAGGAGACTATGAAAGCTGCAGATTTATCAATTGCGATTTTTCAAATTCATCCCTAAACAGTATTAACTTTTTGGAGTGCGAATTTATTGGATGCAATCTGAGTATGGCCAAGTTGATAAAAACTGCCTTCAGAGACGTAAAATTTAAGGATTGCAAAATGCTCGGTTTGCTATTTGAAAACTGCCATGAATTTGGACTTTCATTCAGTTTCGAGAATTGTAATCTGAATCACTCCTCCTTTTTTAAAACCAAAATAAAAAAGACAGTTTTTAAAAATACTCAATTACATGAGGTTGAGTTTTCAGCTTGTGACCTTACGTCAGCTGTTTTTGATAACTGTGATTTAAGTAATGCAAAATTTGAAAACACGGTGCTTGATAAAACAGATTTTCGCACTTCATATAATTATTCTTTAGACCCGGAGATTAATAAAATAAAAAAAACTAAGTTTTCCTTATCAGGAATAACAGGGCTTTTAACTAAATACGATATTGAAATTGATATGGGAAACTAGGTTTTAAACTACTGTCATTAAACATATCGATTCATTGAATAAGGCACTTTATATCATGTTTAAATATCCAATTAACTAGTAACATTGTTGCTTCAAAAATAATTTGTTATGCATGAAACTATAATAGATTACAATCTTGTTAAAACTGTTATTTCCGAAAGTGGAATTGAAAGGATTGGCCATGCTACCATCCGTGAACTTGTTCGGATTGTTAATATAATTGAGGAGAAATCAGGAAGCAAATTTATCCGCATGGAAATGGGTGTTCCTGGCCTCAAACCTTCAGAAATAGGCACCAATGCTGAAATTGCAGCTTTGAATAGCGGTGTGGCATCCAAGTATCCAATGATTGAAGGAATAAAGCCCCTGAAGGATGAAATGTCGCGGTTTTGCAAGTTATTCCTGAATATTACTGTTAATGCTGAATCGTGCATTCCTACTGTAGGTTCGATGATGGGGGCGATGGCCTCATTTTTAGTTGCCAACCGCACCGATCGTAGTAAAGAAGGAACTCTTTTTATAGATCCCGGATTCCCTGTGCAAAAGCAACAGTGTAAGGTGCTGGGTCATCCATATAAGTCATTTGACGTATATAATTTCAGAGGTGAAAGACTTAGAGAAAAGCTTGAATCCTATATCAAAGAAGGGAAAGTTTCAACTATACTTTATTCAAACCCAAACAACCCTTCATGGATATGCTTTACTGAGGATGAATTACAGATTATCGGAGAATTGTCGAAAAAGTATGATATTACAATTATAGAAGATCTTGCATATTTCGCAATGGATTTCAGAACCGATAAGTCGATACCTGGAAAACCTCCGTATCAGCCTACTGTAGCGCATTATACAGATAATTACATATTGTTGGTCTCGAGTAGTAAAGCTTTCAGTTATGCAGGTCAGAGGGTCGGAATGATGGTTATTTCTGATACCTTGTACAAAAGACGCTTTCCTGATCTGAAGCGGTTTTATTCAACGGATAAATTTGGCTATTCAGTGGTTTATGGAGCATTATATGCATTGTCTGCCGGAACCTCCCACTCGGCGCAGTATGCCCTAGCTGCCATGCTAAAAGCAGCCAATGACGGCGAGTTTAATTTTGTCAGCCAGGTTCGTGAATATGGTGAGAAGGCGAAGATTATGAAAAAACTTTTTACCGATTACGGTTTTAAGATCGTGTATGAAAGGGATATGGATGTACCCATTGCTGATGGGTTTTATTTTACTATTTCCTATCCTGGTTTTTCAGGTGCAGATCTTGTAGAAGAATTGCTTTATTTTGGAATAAGTGCAATTTCCCTTGATATTACCGGAAGTGACCGATCAGAAGGTTTAAGGGCTTGTGTTTCTCAGGTTTCAAGGGATCAATTCACTGATCTTGAAACAAGATTGAAAGCCTTCAAAAGTTGTCATCCTGTAAAATAGACGGTTTCTAAATAGCGTGTAACAATCATATAATCAATGCGTAAAATTTATATAAATTGAAGTTTTGGAAAGTCTGTTATTTATCATTCCTTCAAAACGCAGGTTTAAAAGCAGAATTTGTATTTTTGAACGGAAAATGAGTTAAATATATATAGCATTTTTAGGTTTTAAACGCACTATGATTAAAGGATACGTGTTTCTTTAATTACTTGAAGATGTTCTATATAGATTTTATCAGATATTAAAATAATTTGGCTACGTTTCAAAAAACTGAAATGAAAAGCATTAAAATAATTGTCATACCCTCAAATACAGTTTGTAATGGCTAAAGCGAAAGGTGCAATTGTTGTTGATATTGAAAAATGCAAAGGTTGTGAGGTCTGCGTTGTAAACTGTCCTACAAATGTTATACGTCTTACACGGGAAGTTAATGGTAAAGGATATCACTATGCATATATGGAAATTCCGGAAGCTTGCATAGGATGTTCCAACTGCGCAGTTGTTTGTCCGGATGGGGTTATTACTGTTTATCAGGTAAAAGCATAATTCAGAAAAAGAAATGAAAGAATTACGATTAATGAAGGGTAACGAGGCAATTGCGGAAGCGGCCATCAGAGCTGGTGCAGATGCATATTTCGGATATCCTATTACCCCACAGTCAGAAGTTCTTGAATACCTCATGGCTCAACGTCCTGAAACGACTACAGGTATGATAGTGTTGCAAGCTGAAAGTGAGGTTGCCGCGATCAACATGGTTTATGGAGCAGCAGCAACAGGCAAGCGGGTACTTACATCCTCTTCAAGCCCTGGAATGTCGCTCAAACAAGAGGGAATTTCTTATATAGCGGGAGCTGAGCTTCCATGCTTGATTGTTAACGTGGTTCGCGGCGGTCCCGGACTTGGCACTATTCAACCTTCACAAGCCGATTATTTCCAGTCAACCAAAGGTGGAGGTCATGGCGATTACCGGTTATTGGTTCTAGCACCTGCATCAGTTCAGGAAATGTCGGATTTCGTTAAACTGGGATTTGAACTTGCTTTCAAATACAGAAACCCTGTGCTGATTCTGAGTGACGGCGTAATAGGGCAAATGATGGAAAAAGTAGAGCTTTTCGAACAGCAGGAGAGAGTCAGTACTTACGATCCTACCTGGACGCTCACTGGCAAGCCTAAGGAAAGAGAACGGAATATCGCAACATCACTTGAACTCGACCCATATCGTCAGGAAAAACATAATATCAAGCTTCAGGCAAAATATACTGCCATGGAAGAAAATGAAGTGCGGTATGAAGAATTTAATTGCGATGATGCAGAATATCTGATTGTTGCATACGGTTCAAGTGCAAGGATTAGTCAGAAGGCAGTTCAGCTTGCCCGCGCAAAGGGAATAAAAGCTGGTCTTTTCAGACCCATAACTTTGTTCCCGTTTCCAAAAAATGAAATCAATAAATTTGGTTCGCAGGTGAAAGGGATTCTTTCTGTTGAAATGAGCGCCGGGCAAATGATTGAAGATATTCAACTTGCCGTTGCCGGAAAGGTGAACGTAAAGCATTTTGGTCGTTATGGTGGAGTTGTAACTGCTCCGGATGAAGTACTTGAAACTCTCGAAAAACACATATCAGGAGGTTGGAAATGAATTTAAATGATATAATTAAACCGGAAAATCTGGTTTATAGCAAAACTCCCTTGCTTACCGATAATGTGATGTCGTACTGCCCCGGATGCAGTCATGGAACAGCTCACAGGATTATTATGGAGGTCATCGAAGAAATGGGAATTCAGTCTGAAACCATTGGTGTGGCTCCGGTTGGCTGTTCAGTTTTGGCATACGAGTTTATGGATATTGATATGGCTCAGGCTGCTCATGGTAGAGCTCCGGCAGTTGCAACAGGCATTAAACGTTGCTGGCCCGAAAAGTATGTTTTTACTTATCAGGGAGATGGAGACCTTGCCGCAATTGGAACTGCTGAAACTATTCATGCCTGCAACCGTGGTGAAAACATTATGATTGTTTTTATCAATAACGGGATTTATGGTATGACAGGTGGACAAATGGCTCCAACCACTCTCCTTGGAATGAAATCATCTACTTCTCCATTTGGCAGGGATGTTGCATCAATGGGAAATCCAATTAAAATGACAGATCTGGTAGCACAGCTTCCGGGCACTTATTTTGTTACCCGCCAATCGGTTCACAAACCTGTAAATGTAAGGCGTACGAAAAAAGCCATTCGTATGGCACTTGAAAACCAGAAATTAAACAAAGGAGTTTCTTTCGTTGAAATCGTTTCCAGTTGTAACTCTGGATGGAAAATGACTCCGGTTGAAGCAAATATTTGGATGGAAGAAAACATGATACCTTTCTACCCGCTTGGAGATTTAAAAGTCGATGGTGAACTGGTTAAGAAATAACCTGAAAATTTAACAGAAATGACAGAAGAAATTATCATTGCCGGTTTTGGTGGACAAGGTGTACTTTCGATGGGTAAGATACTGGCATACAGTGGCATAATGCAGGATATGGAAGTTAGTTGGATGCCTTCTTATGGGCCGGAAATGCGAGGAGGGACTGCAAACGTAACCGTAATTATAAGCGATCAGAGGGTTAGTTCACCAATTCTTAATCAGTTTGATTCAGCCATCATTCTGAATCAGCAATCGATGGATAAGTTCGAATCGAAAGTGAAACCAGGAGGTATTTTGCTTTATGATGGAAACGGCATTACCCGGCATCCTGAGCGTAAAGACATAAAAATATACAGAGTAGACGCAGCTGAAGAAGCAGCCAAGATGTCGTCAACCAAAACATTCAACATGATTGTTCTCGGTGGTTTTCTTAAGATAAAGCCAGTTGTGAAATTGGAGAATGTCATTAAGGGGATAAAAAAATCACTTCCTGAGCGCCATCACCATCTTATTAAAATCAATGAGGATGGGATAAAGAGGGGAATGGAAATAGTTTATGAAGTAAAACTTTAGCAAATATTTCTACTTCTTTTCTTTATAAAAATTCATCCTGTCAACGTAATCAAAAACCTTTTCCGGAAGGAAATATTTTATACTTTTCCCTTCCTTTATCGCTTGCCTGATGAAACTTGAAGAAATTTCTATTCTGGGAGCATTAATCAAGCTAAGGTTTTCAGAAATCGGAAGTTTTTCAACTGAATCCAAATACCTTGGATAAACGAAACGATGGTATTTCTGAATAATTAAATCTGCGTTTTTCCATTTATGAAAACTTGACAGATTATCAGCTCCCATGATAAGAGAAAACTTATGTTCAGGATATTTTTCGTTCAGATAGCTTAAAGTATCGATGGTATAAGATGGCTGAGGCATTCTGAATTCGATGTCAGTTACCTTGAAACGGTTATCGTCATGAACGGCAAGGTGCACCATTTCAAGTCGGTGATGATCGGCGAGTAAAGTTTCTTTGGATTTCAGGGGATTGTGCGGACTAACAACAAACCAGATTTTATCCATTGCTGTAAATTCAACCATATATTCAGCCAGAGCAAGGTGTCCGATATGAATGGGATTAAATGACCCGAAAAACAATCCTATATTCATAATTTTATTTGAGAAAATTAGTAACGATTTCCTTTGCCTGCAAAAAAGTATCTTCCAATTTATTATTTATCAGAACTACATCAAATTTGTCGGCATATCCGGTTTCTTCCATAGCTTTATTGAGTCGTTTTTGCAATGAAGTTTCATCTTCTGTCGACCTGTTTCTAAGGCGTTCCTCAAGAATACTAAATGAAGGCGACATTACAAATATTGATAGTGCATCTGCACCATATAGCTTTTTGATATTTAGTCCACCTACAACATCAACATCAAATACAACATGAGAACCTTTATTTCGGATTCTTTCGATCTCTTGTTTCAAGGTTCCGTAATATTGTCCAGAATAAACTTCTTCCCATTCAATAAATTCTTGATTTTCAACTTTATGAACAAACTCTTCCGGACTAAGGAAGTAATAATCTTGTCCATTAATTTCGTTATTTCGAATTTTCCGACTGGTTGCGGAAATAGAAAACTCCAGCCCAAGATCAAGCCCGAGTATATACTTTACAATTGTTGTTTTCCCTGCACCAGAGGGAGCCGAAAATACGACCAGTTTCCCTTTCATGTGTATTCTTAAATAATTCTCTGAATTTTTTTTAATTTTCCTGAAGCTTAGAGAATATTCAGGATCTGTTCTTTAATTTTTTCCAGATCATCTTTCATACCAACCACAATTTTCTGCATTTCCGAATTGCTTGATTTGGAGCCAAGAGTGTTAATTTCTCTTCCCATTTCCTGAAGAATAAAACCTAATTTCTTGCCTGCGTTTTCTTCATTTTTAATGGTTTCATGGAAATATTGACAATGGTTGGCGAGTCTTACTTTTTCTTCAGATACATCCATTTTCTCCAGGTAATATATGAGTTCCTGTTCAAAGCGGTTCTTATCATAATCGACCTTAATGTTCAGTTCCTGAAGTTGCGAAATAAGCTTATCCCTTATTTTATCAATTCTCGCATCTTCAAAAGCACCAACTTTCCCAAGCCCTTCAGTAATTCTGTCAACGTTCAACAAAATATCCTTTTCAAGAGCTTTCCCTTCCTGAATTCTAAAATTTTCAACCTGATCAATTGCAAGCTGAATTACATTTCTGATTTTATCCCACTCGCTTTCATCGATTTCATTTTTCTCTTGCTTAATGGTGTCGGGCATTCTCATTACAATTGACAAAAGACCTTCTTCAGATTTCAAGCCGAGTTCAGTGTTAATTTCCTTTAACTGATTATAATATGATTTTACCAGATCTTTGTTAATAGTAGTAGGTGTAAGGCCTGTATTCAATTCATAATATATAGTTACCTCAATTTTACCTCTTTGCAGTTTCTCATTTATTAGCTGACGAAGTTCAAGTTCTTTACTGCGATATGCGTTTGGAAGTTTTACATAGGTGTCGTTATTCTTCGAGTTAAGACTTCTAATCTCCACACTAACTTTTTTATCTGGAAGAACAATTTCGGTTTTTCCATACCCGGTCATGGATTTAATCATGTTGCAATTTTGAATTAATTGATTTGTTTACAAAGGTAATACTTCCGTATGATAATGAAGAAACATAAAAGCTTAATTGCACTGTGCTTATGATTGCGAATAGCCATGAAAATAATTTAATAAATATTCGATGTTACACGAAAAAGCTGTTATTCCTCAGGAATTGGCTGAACGATAACCTTTCGTTTCCAGCGACCTGTGCGGTAATATAAATAAGAAAGTATCATTCCAGCCGTCCAGCCGATGGGCACTGCCCACCAAATTCCTTTTTCTCCAATCCGCGCTGAAAGGAAATAGGCAAGAGGAATTCTAATCAGCCAGAGAGCAAAAAGTGTGATGAACATTGGAATTACGGTGTCACCTGCACCGCGCATCATACCGCTGAAAGTAAACATAGTAGCAAAAACAAGATAAAAGGAAGTCACAATGGTTAGATATTCCCCACCAATCCGAATTACTTCTGTCTCATTTTGGTTGGTAAATATGGTCATGATATGGGAGCGGAAAATAATCAGAACTGCTGAAATTACTAAGGAAGCAGCCCACGACATTAGCATGGTAGCTATTAATCCTTTCTTTACCCTATCAATTTTCCCGGCGCCCATATTTTGTCCTACAAAGCTGGAAAGTGCCTGTGCAAAAACCATTGCAGGAACAACTGCAATCGAATCAATTCTCCCGGCTGCTGAAAAAGCAGCAACAACATCAGTTCCAAAAGTATTTACAATGCTGAAAAGGGCCATCATTCCAAGCGCTACAAATGTTTGTTGCAGACCAGTTGGTAGTCCAATTCTAAAACATGCACGGAAAATTTCCCAGTCGAAAGACCATTGTCTGAAATTAAAATTTATAATCTCATGGGTTCGGTGGAGATAAATCATTGAGGTAATACAGGCACCTCCTTGTGCTATTATTGTTGCATAGGCAGCACCCGCAACTCCCCATTTAAAAACAAGTACAAAAAGAAAGACAAGAATAATGTTAACTACAGTTGAAACAATTAGAAAGTAAAGTGGTGTTTTGGAATCACCCATCCCCCGAAGAATTGCCGCCGTTCCGTTATACCCAAAGAATAAAACAATTCCGGAAATGTATATCCGAATATAAGTTTTTGCCATTGGTAAAAGTTCAACAGGTAGTTTTGTAAGGCGAAAAATAGGATCTACAAAAAGCAGTCCCAGAACCGTCAAAACTATTGAAGAAGCAAACATGAAAATATAAATAGTTTCGGTGGCTTTTTTGACTTTTACCATATCTTTTGCCCCGAAATATTGGGAAATTACGACCATTCCTCCTGAGGCAATACCAATCATCAGAGCGATCATCGTAAAAATCATGGGAAAGGATGCTCCAACGGCAGCTAGTGCCTCTTTACCAAGAAATTTACCAACAATAGCGCTGTCAACAATACTGTAAAACTGTTGAAAAAGCTGCCCAAGCAACATAGGCATTGCAAATAAAAAAATAATTTTCCCTTCCCTGCCTACTGTAAGATCCTTCATGATTCTTTTAAAAAGAAATGCAAAAGTGAGGAATTTAATCCTTCAATCAAAACGATAAAGGTTAATAAGAGTTAGAGAAATGAATTGTTTGAAAAAAAATCCCGTTGATAAGTAAACAATCCTAAACTCGATTTTTTTTTATAAATTGCTTGCATTAACTAAAGATTGTTCCGTCAGACAAAAAATTATTGGGCTTAAAAAAATCCGCTTAAACAAAGATCTAATATGAAAAATATTGAAACTCCTCGACATTTTGAAACAATTAGAAGTACTGGCTTTCCAAAGTCTTTATGCCTGATTTTGTTTTTCATGATTACTTATTTTCCTGTCTTTTCCCAAACCAATCTGATTGTAAATGGTGGTTTTGAGGATGGGACTACAGGCTGGACATCCTGGTCATCTACCCTAGCAGCCACTTCAGATGCTCATACCGGACTTTCCGCAGCATATATCAGCGGTAGAAATAATCCCTGGAATGCATTGGCAAAAGATGTTACTCCGGTAGTTAAACTTGGAGAAGAATATACACTGAGTTTCTGGGCCAAAATTCCTACTCAGACAAGTAATTTTAGAGCAACTCTAGGACTTACCATTGATGGGACAAATATATACAAAAGTTACTGTTGGACAAGCACACCGGTGATAGGTTCATACGCAAAGTATACTGAAGCTTTCACAATTACTGAAGTTGGCACACTTACGCAAGCTAACCTCTATTTTGAAACCGATGCTTTTGGAGGCAAATATTCAGATTACACAATTGATGACGTGTCGCTTGTATCCACCACACCTGATCCCGGAACTGGCACAAATTCACTAATTGGACTAAGAAATATTAAGAGTGCAATGACCATAGGTGGTTGTGTAACAGAAGGAGGTTTAAATTACTTTACCAGTACAAAATTAAAAGCAATTGTCCTTCGTGATTGCAACAGCGTAACTGTTCAGTGTTATCCTGCATGGGGAAGATGGGATGAAACCTTGCCAAATGTTTATCATCTCGATGCGTTTAATAAAAGAGTGAAAGACCTGAAGACTCAAAACTTGAAGGTAACGGCACACATGCTTGCCGGCTGGGATCAGTATTTCCCTACCTGGTATAAAACTGCAGATTTCGACTCAGTTGCCGTTGATGGAATGTTGAAATCCTGGATAGAATCTATAATTACATATGAGGGCGATGATACATTAGTTGACGTTTGGAATGTTGTTAATGAGACACAAAACTGGGATGGAAAGGGTGGATATTGGCCAATTTACGCATCAAATAACAATGATGCCTGTGAATTGCAGAGAATAGGATTCGAGCCAGATTCATCAGGATTACCAGCCGGGATGATTGTTAATGCGGCTCATCCGGTTTATATAAGAAGAGCTTTTGAATATGCACGTGCCGTTACCAACAAAAAACTTGAATTGAGGGATGCAACAATGGAATTCCCTACGGATCAGAAATATAAATCGTTTTATCAGCTTGTTGTGCACCTGCAAAAAATGGGAACACCACTTGATGTTATCGGGTTTCAGACTCACCTTGATCTTGAAAAAGTATATGACTGGGATGGTTATACTGCTAACATTAAACGCTACCGAGCTTTGGGCCTTGAAGTAATAATCCCTGAAGTTGATTTTGGCGACACTAAAAAACTTTGGACCGAAGAAAAGGCAGAGTTGCAGAAAATAGCTTTTTATCAGCTTGTAACTGCTGCAATTAAAGGCGGGGCAAGTGATTTCCAGACATGGGGATTTAATGATGGAAATAATTCAGGTTGGAGACCTGGTGAAAGCGCATTCCAATATACATACAGCTTTGAACCTAAACCTGCCTATTTCGGAATACAGGAAGCCCTTGTTGATATGAGCCATATTTTATATTGGGAAATGGAAACCAGTAAAAATGATACAATGCCTGATGTAATGACATATAATAACATCGGAAAGTTAAATAATTTCGGATCTCCGGTATTTACTAACGGATTCAAATCCAAAGCATTACAATTTGATGGTATTGATGATTATATCGCTACAGAATCCTTATCTGATAGCATCAAGGGAGATTTCACGCTTTCCTTTATGGTTAAAACAAACTCTGCAAAACAATCTGTAATAGCTGATATTGCTCATGAAAGTGAAAGTGGATTGAAGCTTTCAATTAATACAGAAGGTAAAGTATATCTGAATGCCCTTGAAGCGGGATTGGGTGCTGATTTAGTTAGTAAATCTCCGGTAAATGACGGTCGGTGGCATTTTGTAGCGTTACGCAGAGACAGTACATCATACCAATTGTATATTGATACTATTACACCGGATCAAATAGGGGACGGCAGTGTTCAAAGTTTTGAGAAACTTGTTATCGGAGCGAAGAATGACGGAACAGCCTCATTTGAAGGGATTCTGGATGAAGTGCGGTTATTCGATACAAAGATTGAACTCGCCAGCTATTTACGAAATCTGTCACCAACTACACCGATGACTTTAACTCTCGGGAAAAACAAAATGATCATGAAGCTGAATTGGCTTGATTTGAGTAATAACGAAGAAGGGTTTATTATCGAAAGAAAAACTAAAACAGGTGCATGGGAAGAGCACGATTTTGTACTTGCCAATATTAAAGCATTTACCGATACGGTTCCTGATTACAATACTGAATATACCTACAGAGTAAGAGCATTCAACAGGTTTGGAAAATCTGGTTATACGAATACAAAAACCATTGTTTCAGCGCTTGATCCTCATACCTCTGTTTTTGAAAATGAAACAAACGATTCCGGTATTGGTCTGATTTATCCAAACCCGGTAAAGGATTCATTTGCGTTTACCTCTACCTCTGTTTCTCATTTTAAATTATTCAATCTACAAGGAAAACTTTTACTTGAAAAAGATAAAATTTCAAGTGCAGAACCAATTGATATTAAGAATTTTACAGCGGGTATGTATATTCTTGGGATATATGAAAACAAGGACTTTAATCTGGTTAAACTAATTAAAGAATAATGAGCTAAAATGACTCATAGTATTTTTTCATAATAAACCAGACTTTCTTTAATAGTAAAAAGGCAAAGGGAAAGGGTCAGGATAATTTTTTTAAATTGCAAGTCGCTTAAAATCAATCGGTTCATTAGGTTATGAAGTCAGAAAATACTTTTAATTATTCTAAATAAAATATAGGTTTTCCACTTAATGATTATTTGAAATCTAAAATTAATGGATAAAAATTGATCCGCCATCGTAAATATTTGCATTTTCAAAATCAAGCACTTGTCCGTTGAAACTGAAATAGCCCGGGAAATCGCTTTTAATGGTTGCTGTACCGGCACCACTTTCCCCAATAAATAAAAAGATATCGGCAGTTGATAGTTCACCTCGCATCATAATTGTTAAGGCTATCGTTCTGTTTTTTTGATTACTATCCATTTTAAACTGTGTAACGCGACCATCTAGGTTATTACGATTACCGTTTTGAACCATTGCGTATCCTGAATCGACCACAACAAATACTTCATTGGAGCGTGATCCGAACTCTGCTTTAAATACGAATTGCTGATTTCTCACCAATGTATCTATGCGTGCGAAAACAAACTCTTTTTCTGCTTTTTTCTCTTCTTTGGTTTTTTTGCTTTGCTTACCTTCGGTTGATTGGGCATTTGATAAAAAGACAGGAACAAAAGCATACAATAGAATCATTAGCAAAATTGAATGTTTGATTCTTGTTTTCATTTGAAGTAGGTATAATTTGAAAAATAATTAAAGATAATATTGATCAGATTTTTGATGCAATATTTTATACTGATGCTCCAAATATCATACCAGTAACCATAGGAATAAGCCAGATAATCCATACTACAAAACTGAATTTATGGAATTTCAGAATCATAGTTTCATCTTTGCGCTTTAGAACGATACTGGCCCAGATAGCATGAAACAACATGAGAATTATTGCAAGCATTCCAGTTATTCCATGAAAATTAAACTTAATAAGTGAACCGGAAATTTCGCCCATTGCACCGGTTCCAATTGTATCGGCTGTGAGACCTGCCCAGAAAACAACCAGATGCCAGATTTTAAGTCTACCTTGAATCTTTTCAGCCCAAACACCAAGTGTATATAAAATGCAGGCCAGGAAAATAAAGGTAATTGCGATAATGAGCATGATTTTAAAGTTTAAGTCTAATTCTTTTTATCTCTGCGTTGCATTAATTATATGAAATTCATTTCACGGGAACTAATTGTTAATCATTGGATTCAGATAAGTTATTTTTGCTCCAAGTTCAAAATTATAAAGGGTAAGAATTCTCAGATTATAGTATGCTTCCCAATAATCCATCAGTGAATCAATATAGTCGCGTTTTGCTGATTCCCGTTCAGATAATGAAATGTTAAGGTCAGTAATACTGATCTCGCCATTTTGAAATTTTCTAATGGCAATGAGGTAGCCATTTTCTGCCACTTTATCAGCCTCAAAAGCTGTAGCGAGCTGATCTTTTAGCAATCCGAACTGCTCAACCTGAACGATAACTTCTCGTTCAAAATCCAATTTATCTTTCTCAACATCATAAACCACAAGGTCTTTCCTAGATTCAGCCAGTTTGATTGCTGAGGCAGATCGGCCCCAGTCGAGTATCGGAACACTTACTGTAAGACGTAAAATTTGCTCTCTCTGCGGATTAACATAAACATTCTGAAAATAGTCGGCACTATTTGTTGCACCATAGCTTCCGGTCAAAGTTGCTCCCAATCCTCCATTTTTCTTCGCTTCATCTAATTGCCTGTCAGCTTCTTTAAGCCTTAACTCAAACATTGGAGTTTCCTTACGGTTAAGTTTCGCTTCATCCAATGCAACTTTTGGGTCTATGTCGAAAAAGACAATATTTAAAGGGATATTTAGTTTTATGGCATTTTCCTGACCGAGTCCTATAAATGATTTTAACTCAAAATCAGCATTTTTCAGATCCATCTGAGCCTTATTCAGAGCTTTTTGTGCATTTAATACTGAAAGCTGAATTCGGGAAAAATCATTTTCGGAAATCTGCCCAAGTTTTTTCTTTGCTTCGGCTATTTTGAGGTTATCCTGACTATTCTTCAGGTTGCTAGTTGCAAGATTGAAATTTGTTTGAACTTTCAGGTAGCGGAAAAACCGTTGTGTAGCCCAAAGTGAAATATCTTCAATTGATTCAACGAAATCTTTATTAGCTTGTTCAAACAGCAAGGGTTCAAGGATTCTGTTCCATTTCATCCAGTTATGAGCAAAAATTGGCTGAGAAAAACCAATGGAAAACGGCGTGCCCGAAAACTCGGTGGAATTTGTTTTAAAATCCTGAATCCGGTATAAAGATGTTGCCGCATAAACGTAGGTTCCAAGAAGTGGAATAGATTGATTCAATGATAGATTAGCAGAGGTTTGTAAGTTTGCAACCTGTTTGAATTCAATGCTGCCGTCGGGTTGAGTAACTGGTGATGTTGTTTGGGCATAATTGGGCAAATTCCCGCTTAGCATAAGCTGTGGCCTGAATCGAGATTGAAAATTTTTATATCTCCAGTAATAATTTACATTTTGATTCTGTGCATTTTTTACAGCGGAAGATTGTACAACTGCCAGATCAACTACATTCTGCAGACTCAGAGTTATGGTATCCCTTAAATCCACTCCATTTGCGTGTACATACACAAGCGAAAAGAAAAATAAGGGCAAATATAATTTCTTCATATTATACTCTCTTAATTTTCAATTACTACTTCTCTCATATGCCGGTATGCTGAAATATCAGATAATATCAAAACATCACCTATGCTTGCACCTGAAATTATTTCAATGTATTCACTTCCTTTGAGTCCGGTAATAATTTCTTTCCGGATGGCCTTACTGCCCTTCACAATAAAGACAAACTGCTTGTCGTCATTACTGAACGCTTCACCACTGTGAATTCTCATTACACTATCCCTGGCAGAACTAACAACATTCAGATTAACATTAAGGTTTGGAATAAGATCCGGATGAATGTTTTCCGTCAAAAATACCTCGAAGTTCACTTTATTGTTCTCAATAACAGGTAACACTCTACCAATTTTTCCCTCCAGAGATTCTTCATTCACATTGGCACTAACTTCCCCTCCGGTTTTTACAATATCAGCATAATCTTCGCTGATTGATGCATTTATTTTGAAGGATGTCATGTTTGAAATCTGCGCCAATAACTCGTCACTATTGACCTTTTCCCCTTCTTTTTTATAGATATTCAGTACAATTCCGGCCGACGGAGCACGAACAGTCATTTTAGAAAGTGTTTCATTCTTTTCTACAATTTCTTTTTCTTTCATGGCAATCTGCAATAATAATCCTTCTTCCTCAGCATCTAGTTGTTTGAGGCGAATAGTATTTTTTTGCTGAGTGGTTTTCAATTCCATATCTGCAATAACAAGCTCTTGTCTGGTTTTTTCAACTTTCGCGGGAGAAATTCCGCCCACTTCCAAAAGTTGTTCCTGGTCAGTCAGATCTGATTTTAACGAAGTAATATTTAACTTCTTCATTTCCATATTATATTCAAGATCTACTTTTGTGCTTGTAGCATTAAGCCGGTTTTTCCATAAATTATTCTTCATTACATTAAGCTGATCCACATCATTTTCTATGTCTTTTGCAATCTGATCAGTATCCAACTGAAGAATAATATCACCCGCTTTAATATGACTACCCGGACTATTTATAATTTTCTTGATCACTCCGGAAGAATAAGCTCTGAGGAAAACTTCATTTTCAGGGACTACAGTGCCTTGAGCATTAACGTTGCTAATTACCGAACCAATGTCAACGGCACCAGTAACAAATCCCCCAGGAACAATTCTTTTTGGCATAAAATGCCTGTAAGTAAAGTAGGAGGAAAAAATGAGCAATGCCATGGCAATGCTGTAATAAATAGGTCTTTTGAGCGTTGAATAATGCTGTTTTATGTTCTTTCTTAATTCTCTGGAATTGGTAAAAAATTTCATTTGTATTTGATATAAATAATGGATTACCCTGAGTTTTTGATTTTAACTTTATGTTATCAATTTTTTTTGGCGAATATAGTAAAACGCTTCCTTTTTTGAAGAAATTTTCTACTCAATCTTATAGATAAATGATCCAAGTGGTTGAATATCCACTCGAACCTTACCATACCCAAAATTCACATGCAATTGCGCTGTAAATCTGCTGTCTAATTGATCTGTAACTTTGTAAATACCGTCTGCAAAAGCCCATTTACTTATGATTTCACCGGGAATTCCCAGTTCAAATCCAAAGCTGTCAGAGGAATGAAAATTGCTGACGACAATTAGCTTTTCATCACGCGAAAAACGAACAAATGAAAATAAATGATGATTATAGTATTGGGTATAAGCACGATTATGATTATGAGTTTCCCAATATTCACCCATCAATGCCGGACTGTTAATTGTAAAATTCAGAAGGCGTTTGTAAAATTCACGAAGTTCCTTTTCCTCAGAGGAAAGTTGTCCACCATCAAACTTCTTATTATTTAGCCAGCGTTGGTGGTTAGGAACTCCAATGTAATCAAAAATAGATGTCCGGGAATGTGAACCAAAGCCTGCATTTTCTGCACCAGGTTCTCCAACTTCCTGTCCGAAATAAATCATTGTAGGAGAGGTGCTGAGTGTTGCTGAAACTACCATGGCTGGCATACCTTTCATAGGATTTCCAACAAATTCAGGACTTGCAATTCTTTGCTCATCGTGGTTTTCAAGAAAATGAAGCATATGATGCTCTATATCACCAAGATGATACTGAATTGCGGAAATTTCATCGGTATTCCCGTTTCCTTGCATGATTCGTTTCAAGCTATCATACATTTCAACTTTATCATAGAGGTAATCCATTTTCCCAAGATGAATAAAATTGCGGTACTGCCATGGATCATAAACCTCTGCGAGAAGAAATGCCTCTTTATTTTTCATTTTAATGGCGGAGTTCATAAAACTCCAGAACTCAACCGGAACCAATTCCGCCATATCGTATCGGAATCCATCTACACCCATTTCTGTCCAGTAAAGCGCAATATCTCTGAATTTTATCCAGGTGTCAGGAACGTCTTTCCTCTTCCAGAATTCAAAATGATCTGAATAATCCTTTTTGTCATAACCCTCAGGTAATGTATCAAAATCGCGGGTTCCGTCGGGTCGAACGCCATAGTTTAATTTGACAGTTTCGTACCAGTCGTAAAAATGGGGTTGTGATAAACGTGAACCATTTCCGGTCCATTTTGCGGGATACTCCTCAAATTTTGTGTCAAATGGGTAAGGTTCTGATTTTCCAAGTGGAATATAACCATTCATCCATTCAGGAGTCTTAAATCGTTCACCAGGATTGTAATAGAAATTGTTGTTTACCTCATAACACACCTGATGATTATCCCGGGCACCAAAATCCACAACTCCAGTAGGATTCGTTTTGCCTTCATATTTGCGGGCAACATGATTTGGTACGATATCAATAATAAGTTTTAAACCCTCTGTGTGAGTACGTTCAATAAGTGCTTTGAATTCCTGTAAACGCTTTGCCGGATTATCAGCAAGATCAGGGTTTACGTTATAATAATCCTTTACCGCGTAAGGAGATCCCGCGCGACCTTTAACAACATCAGGATGATCATTGCTAATTCCGAACGCCGTGTAATCGTTTATTAGTGCATGATGGGGAACTCCGGTGTACCAAATGTGCGTTACACCAAAATTTTTAATTTCCCTAAGCGCTTTGGCAGTGAAGTCACTGAACTTGCCAACACCATTTTCAGCGATGGTTCCCCAAACTTTATTTGTGGTATTAGTATTACCAAACAGTCTGGTAAAAACCTGATAAACGACCTTTTTTCCAGTGTGCATAGTTCTACTTCTGTTATACCGAATAAAGATCGAGGTTTATTTTTTTATATTGGTTGTTATTTTCTTCAATTTTCCTTATTATTTCTCCATCGCTCTAAACTTGGAATCCTAAGAGAAAAAAACCATGCGGTAAACTTTGACATTTCATTTTCAACCAATTTAGTTTTGTATAAAGCCTGCGTTTCTGCAGCTGTCTGACTAAAATGTTTGTTTCTTTTTATGAATAATTGGGTAAATTCTTATTTTGATTTGCTATCAAACTAATTATTTAAACAGTTCAACCCCTATCAGGGCTGAGATTCCGAGTATATTTATGCCGTGGGTTTTCACCCACGGTTATTGAAATTTACCCCTTCGGGGATTAATTGACTACATTGCCCTATATCATTTTAAACTACGCCTGAAAATTTGTTTAAAAGCATGGTCAGGATCTGGCCAATTTTTCAATTTCCAGAAGTAAATAGTCTCATTTTTCCATGTTTTTGGTTAGAGGGATTATAAGATTTTCCTTGCGCCCAAAGCTTTAATATCCTTGACCTCGAGGGTATGTTTTTCATAACCGAAAATCACAGAATTGATCATCGCTTGGCCTAATTCCTTAAGTGTTGAAATTATTCCTGGAGCTACGAACCGAATGACGGACAGCAGCCACGATACTTTCTTATAATATGAAAGAGTGTTCTTTAAACCTGGTGTTGGTTGAATCATCCCGGGTCTGAAATTGTAAACTGCATTGAAACCGATTTTCTTCAAATCATTTTCTGTTTTTCCTTTTACTCTTGCCCACATTATGCGGCCTTTTTCTGAACTGTCAGTACCTGTCCCCGATATATAGCAAAATTGCATGCCGGGGTTTAATCTGGAGACGGTTTGAGCAAAATGTAAGGTTAATTGATAGGTAAGTTTATAATATTCAGGCTCTTTCATTCTTACAGAAGAGACACCTAAACAGAAAAAGCATGCATCATAATTCCTGAGTTGAGATTCGATAGAAGATAAATCCAGAAAATTGGAATGTAACACTTCTTTTAATTTGGGATGTGTATGTCCGCAAGGTTTTCTTCCAATCACTAAAACTTCCTCTATCTGGCTGTGATTCAGGCACTCATAAAGCACTCCTTCACCCACCATTCCACTTGCACCAGTAATGATTACTTTTATTTTGTTCATATTATTAAAACTTTGTGTACGTTAAAAAAGGCTTATCTATAAACAAATTAAATCTTGGCAAGTTCAATTGTAAAGTGCCTTAGAATTTCAGCTTCCCAAACAATTTTGTAACCATTTTTTATATTTTCTCTTCGTGCAAAAACATTTTTAACAACGGCAGCAACGTATTCCATGTGTGAGTTGGTATAAACCCGGCGCGGAATGGCTAATCTCACCATCTCCATTTCCGGGAATCTGTTTTCGCGGGAGATCGGATCTCTGTCGGCCATAAGCGAACCGATTTCCACACCACGCACACCTCCCTCGATATAAAGCTCAAGCGCCAGAGTCTGGGCTACAAATTCTTCTCTTTTTACATTAGGAAGGAATTTCAATGCATCAATAAAAACAGCGTGTCCCCCAACAGGAAGTTGAATAGGAACACCTGCAGACCTTAGTTCTTCCCCAAGAAATTCTACTTGACGAATACGAGTTTCGAGATAATCAACTTCAATTACTTCCCGCAGACCCTGTGCAAGTGCAGCCATATCGCGACCAGCCATGCCTCCGTAGGAAATAAACCCTTCGAACATAATATTAAAACTTGTTGCTGCCCTATAAAGTTCTTTATCCCTGAAACCAATAAATCCGCCGATATTAACAATTCCGTCCTTTTTACTGCTCATGGTCATCCCATCAGAGTAGGAAAACATTTCTTTTACAATGTCTTTAATAGATATATCGAGGAAAGCAGCTTCCCGTTGTTTAATAAACCATGCATTTTCGGCAAACCTTGCTGAATCGAAAAACAAAGGAATTCCGTACTTACGGGATAATGCGTGCACTTCCTTAATATTCTGCATGGAGACAGGTTGCCCACCGGTTGTGTTGCAGGTTAACGTTAGTATTATAAGAGGTATTTTTTCGCGGGATGTGGATTTCAGAACTGCTTCAAGCTTTCCGGTATCAACATTTCCCTTGAAAGGGTGAAACAAGGAGGAGTTATTCGCTTCAGAAATAGTACAATCAATTGCTTCCGCCTTTCTGAATTCAATATGTCCTTTTGTTGTATCAAAATGCGCATTACCGGGTACAATATCTCCCGCTTTAACCAATGCTGAAAATAGCACATTCTCGGCAGCTCTTCCCTGATGTGTGGGTAGAAAGTAATTAAAACCAAATATTTCCTCTATGCTTTCTTTGAGCTTATAATAAGAACGGGAACCTGCATAGCTTTCGTCGCCGTTCATGATTTCCGCCCATTGCTGCTGACTCATGGCACCTGTGCCTGAATCGGTCAGAAGATCGATGAAAACCTGTTCGCTTCTAAGGTTGAATAGATTATAGTTTGCTTCACTGAGCCATTGAATACGCTGTTCTCTGCTGCTTTTATAGAGAGGTTCAATGGATTTTATTTTGTATGATTCACAGAATGGAAGAGTCATGGAGTAAGAATATTAAGGTTTACACTGAGCGCAGCCGAAGTGAGAGTAGCCGAAGTGAGCGTAGCCGAAGTGAAAATTTTAAAGGAAAAAGGTTTACACTGAGCGCTGCCGAAGTGAGATCAGAAAGAAAGGTAAGAATCGCGGTTTTTTAAATTCCTGTACAGAATAGCAATTCCGGCAGGTTTTTCGATGAAGTATATTAATTCCATAATCATAGCGCAAAGTTACCAATGAATTGAAAATGAAATGTATATTCTTTTAGTGTTTGGCAACAGGATTCCCAATATATTTCAAGCTGAAAGTCTCAGTAAATAACATTTTATTTTTTTCTGACTTAAACTACAAAGTAGGTAAACTCCCGTTTTTCAAATCATTCAGATACCTCACATAATATCTTTCATAAATTTCCATTTTCATTTGTGCAGCTTTTAATTGGCGGGCTTCCCATACATCTCTGGTTTCGCCTTTTTGCTTAGGGAGAAATATTTTATCCTGCATCTCATCATTGATCAGTGGTGAATAATAATAATCTACCATAATTTCATTGGAGAAATTCCAAAGTTTTACAGACTGATCAAAGGAAGCGGACGCGAAAGTTTTCCCATCCGGGCTGAATTCAACATCCAACACAGCTTCTTTGTTATCAATAAAAGTGTAAAGGCATTTACCGGTCTGTAATTCCCATAACCTGATTGATTTATCGAACGATGCGCTTATCAGGAAAAGTCCGTCTTTTGAAAACTCAACATCCATAACCTGATTGGTGTGTCCTTTAAGAACCTTGATGAGCTTTCCTAGTTTCAGATCATAAATGTTAATTGTCTTATCTTTTGCTGCACTGGCAAGGAACTGTCCATCATCGGTAAATGCAAGGGAGTAAATATCTACTGTTTGGCCGTTAAGTTGTGAAACGACCAGTCCCGATTCACGGTCCCAAATTCTGATATTTCCGTCTCCAGATGCACTGGCGATTTTGGTTCCGCTGTGGTTAAAACAAACGGTCATGGCAACATCTGCGTGTCCTCTGTATTCCGCTATACGCTCAGCTTTTGCAACGTCATATACCTTTAAGGTTTTGCTAAATTCTCCGGCAACAATATATTTTCCGGATGAATCCAGATCAGCCGACATAATGGTTGTTGTCATATCTTTGATCAGAAATACAGGAGTACCTTGGGGAGTCCATCCTTTCAATGTATTATCTCCGGCAGTAAAAATTAATTTTCCATCGTTCGACATTTCAACGGCTTTTACTCCTTTCCAGTGTGCACCAAAAGCTTCACCATAGGTTCCGTTGTCTATGGAAATAATTCTGGCATTACCATCATTATATCCAGCTAATAACGATTTTCCATCCGGTGTAAAAGACACGCATGTTGCAGGACTGTTAACTTTTTTAAAATCTTTAAGTAGGTATGGATCAGCTTGCGCTAGGATTGATGCAGAAATTGAAAGTAGTAATGAAATATTAATCAGGTGTCTCATGATTGAAGTGTTGGAAATTATTGACTACAGCATAACTTTTAATAATGTACTAAGATAAATTAATTTGAGGTGTTTTTAAATATTCGAAGCCAATTTAAATGTATGAAAAATTGCTTATTTACAATATCTAAACTTTCCTGAAGCAGGTCCATGGAACTGTTTGGATTTATAGAATATCAGGGTAATATGGAATTGTAAACAACTTCCTGAATTCTTGTTCTGACGTCCATTTCAATCAGTTTTTGATTGTATTGATCGGGATGGATTCGGTTTGATAGGAAAATGAAAACAAGGTCATAATCCGGGTCGATCCAGACGAGCGTACCAGTAAATCCAGAGTGTCCGTAACTGCTTGGTGAAGCCATTTTGCAAGTCGGGCCGCCTTTCTTAGGATCAGGTTCAGGTTTATCAAAACCAAGACCACGACGGTTTCCATTTACACAATTAAAGCAAGCAGTAAAACGCAGGAGTGTTGTGTCGGATATAAACATTCTGCCTCCATAAGTTCCTCCGTTCAGATACATCTGCATCATTTTCGCCAAATCATTTGCATTGCTGAAAACACCCGCATGACCTGCAATTCCCCCTAACATTGCAGCTCCCGGATCATGAACATATCCCCTGAGAACCTGATGACGGAAAAGGATATCGTTTTCGGTTGGCACAATGCGATCTGCCGGAAAACGATTTAATGGTAGATAACCCATTGTGTTTGCGCCTATTTTGGAATAGAAAGAATTATATACATACGGATATAAATTCTGATCTGTAAGGTTTTCTATAATCTGCTGAAACATGTAATAACCAAGATCACTGTATTTATATTCCTTTTTCCCAGTAAGTTCAGAAGAATATATGCTGTTGTAAATTGTATCACGGAAATCGGCTCTCAGAAACATATTTTTTGCAACTGAGATCGGGTATTTTTTTGAGTATTCGTCTGATAATAGACTGTCTTTCAGGGTAATATTCCGATTTGCATAGGTGTTCTTTGCAAGCTTAACGGAATAGGAATCTGAATATTTCGAACTGAAAAGGGTTTCAGAACTATCAAGCGTTTCAATCAGTTTGTAATAGAAAGGTATCCAAGGTTGAAGTCCTGCCTGATGCGTCAGAATATCGAGGATTTTAAGTCCTGCTTTGTTGTATGTGTCCAATTCAGGCAGATAATCACCGAGCGTTTTATCAATACTGAATTTTTTCTCATCGTAAAGCAACATCAATGATGGAACGGTTGCGGTGATTTTTGTTAGGGATGCGATATCGTAGATATCATCGTTTGTAATTTTCTTCGAATTCCGGTATGTCTGATAACCGAACGACTTATTATAAACCACCATTCCCTTATGAGCGACCAGAATTTGGCAACCTGGAGTAGCTTTTGCAACAATTGCTACATTGGCAATTGAATCAATTCTTTGCAAAATTCTTGAGTCCATCCCGGTTTCTTCAGGAATGCCGTATGAAAGACGCTGTAGGCTGTCGAGTTTAATTCCTTCTCCCGCTTTAAAAAAGGGTAAAGCACTAAAAGATAGTTTCCCATCTACAGGAATAGCGCCGAAAACACTCTGAGCTGTAATTTCTTTAACCTCAGGTGAATCTTCGTAACTGACAATTAGCGAGTTAAAGGCATCGAAGTTGGAAAAGAATGAAAGGCTATAAGGACTTCCAAAAACTGCAAGAACTGTGTTACCAGAAAACCTGAGGTTTTTAAGAAATGCGAGCGATGTACTACTGATTCCATATTTTCGTCCTGGCCATGCTGATGTTTCCTGTAAACTGACAATCAGAGTGTTATAATCAGTAAGCTTTGCCATCAGGCTATCAAATTCAAACTGACTCGCTTCTTTGGAGATGAAAAATGTGCCAACCTGCGAATACTGCTGCAATGAAGATGCGAATTCGTCTGGTTTTCCGGTTCCGATACTTACTGAAGCAATTGAGTAATTTTCGAGTCTGAATAATGGAAGAACCTGGTTTTCATTCTTTACCACTGTTATTGTATTGGCGATAAGCTTCCTTCTCAACGCGTTATATCCCGGTGCATTCAGATCAGAATAAAGAGTTTCGGTTTTCACAGGTTTAAACTGTTTCAAACCTGCCCAAGCTTTTGCTTGCAATACTCTCCTGCATCGCTCATCAAGAACTGATTCCGGAATATTTCCTTTTTTTATTTCTTTTTTGATAGCAGCGATAGCTTTTGGAACATCCCCCGGCATAAGAAGAATATCATTTCCTGCCAGAAAGGCCATTAATTCTGCATCTCCGGGTTTAAAATATTTGCTTACGCCCTTCATGTTCAACGCATCAGTGAAAATAAGGCCATTAAACTGAAGCTTGTATCTGAGCAGACTGTCGATTACCAATGGAGATAGGGAAGAGGCGAGATTTGATGTGGTATCTAGTGAAGGAATGCTAAGATGTGCCGACATTATAGCCGGCAGGCCACGGTCAATCATGTATCGAAACGGAAACAATTCAATAGAATCGAGTCTTTCGACACTATGGTGAATAACCGGAAGTGAATAGTGCGAATCGGCATCAGTATCGCCATGTCCCGGGAAATGCTTTGCAGTAGCGATAATACCTGCATCCTGCAAACCTTCTGCATATTTCTGAGCTTTAGCAGCAACGAGCAATGGATTCTCTCCAAATGATCGTGAATTAATAACAGGATTTGAAGGATTATTATTTACATCGGCCACGGGCGCAAAATTGACATGAATTCCCATTCTTTTGCATTGCATTCCAATATCATATCCCATCTGGTAAATAAGTGCATCATCCTGTATCGCACCAAGACTCATCTGACGAGGATATGAAATGCAGCTGTCGAGACGCATTGCTAGTCCCCATTCACCGTCAATTGCAATAAGTAAAGGAATTTTGGAAAGTTTCTGGTAGCGGTTTGTAAGACTTGCCTGGCGAACAGGACCTCCCTGGAAAAAAATAAGTCCACCTACATGATATTTTCCAATGATTTCGCTTAATTCTACATATGATTGTTCATCCCGGTTGGAATATGCAGCCACCATCATAAGCTGGGCGATTTTATCTTCAAGGCTAAGCGACTTCATTACCGAATCGACCCATGTAGAATCCGTATTGCGGAAAACAGGGTTTATTTTCTGTGGGAGGTTTGATAATGAGCCATTTACGATAGCGTCAGTAAAAATTGGCTTAAAGTTTAACAGCAACAGAAAAGAAGCAGTAAGTAAAGCGGAGCGGTAAATAAATTTCTTCATAAAGGGATTCGAAAATCTTGGAATGCATGAGATGCAAATATAGTCAGAATGCTAATGATTCATGTTAAAAGTGCGAATCTTTCAAGAAACTCAAGGTTAAAGTATTTCTGGTTTTTGAAAATTCACGAGTTTTTGAATCACAAGTTTAAAAGAAATGAAAAACCCGGAAACGAATGATTTTTCCGGGTTTTAAGGTAAAATATATTTTTGATTAGATTTTACTAAAAGAAAGGTTTAGTGAAATAATCATTTCATCATTAATAAATTTGTCTTTCAATTCAGCAAAAATTGATTTTGAGCCATAATTAACACCCCATTGAGTGCGGTCGATTGCAAACGGAGCAGTTACAGCGGTTATAGATCCTTCGCTGATGGTAATTTGAGCCGGGAAGCTAATACTTTTGCTTACACCTTTCATAACCAGGTTTCCGGTTATTTGGTGATTGGCAACAATGCCTTCGGTTGAAGTAGCTGTGCCTACAGGGATTTCTGCTACAGAAACCAGTTCGAATTTAGCAGAGGGGAATTGTGCAACATCAAAGAAATCGGCTGATTTTAAGTGACCAACCAGTTTTCCGTTCATGTCGGCGTCGGTAAGGTCAGTATCGATAATAGAGTTAAAGTCAATTGTAAAGGTACCTGAAACGAGTTTTCCGTATTCAGCATAAAGTTTCCCATCCGTTATTGAAACGGTACCAATGTGCTCTCCATCAGGTTTCTGGCCTTTCCAGTTTAAAACACTCGTAGTGGTATTCAAATTATACTCTGAACCTGCAGCGGTAGCAACTTTCTGAGCATCACCAGCACCAGCGCTTTCAGCTGAGGGTCTTGACTGGCAGGAGATAAGAGTTATAACTAATCCAACTAAAAAAATGCTTTTCTTCATATTTGTAATTTTTATTGTTTAGGAGGAAACAGTAAACCAGTTGCAATGTTTAAATCGGCAATGTTTTTAACAGTTTTTTAAGAATTCAAACATGGTAAAACAAAAAATCCTCCTGTATTTTTCCAGATTAATTGCCAGTAATCAGACTTCAAAAGGCAATATCAGCTTTCAAAAACACAGGAAGATTTTAAAAATTACAACCGAATTCAGACCAGCAGAAACGTTTATCGTTGAATTAGATTCCTAGTTTCTTTCTTAATTCTTTGGGAATGGATTCTTTATTTACAAGAAGTGACGTGGTTTTGTATTTTACAAAAGCTTCAGAAGCATTAAGATATCCTTTGTAGGAATTCCCGTCAACGTTCCATGAATTCTTTACGATATAATATTTTGTTCCATTCTGATCCTTAGAAATTCCTGTAATATGCATTCCATGATCATCGGTGGTGGTAAGGTTATCGAATGATTTCTGCCTGAGTTCCTGAGTGATTGTTTTCTCTTTCCTGATTTTTGAAAAATCATAAAAGAAATCTGCTTTTTCACGTGCTGTAAGAACTTCCCATTTGGATTTTTCAAGTCCATCGAGATCTACAATCTCTTCCGAAGGAACAACTGCTAAACCATTTTTCCAGCTAAAACCTTTTTCACTAACATCGCATGCCCAGGCAACTGTATAACCTTTTTCAATTGCATAGTCAATGATTTCAGTCATTTCATCGATCTTAACGTTATATACCTCGCCCCAGCCCCAGTTGTCCGGAACTTCAAGGATAAATGGTTTGTAAAACTCATGGTGCGAAAAAGATGTGATCATCACATAATCGTCCATATTCAGACCTAATTCTGTCTGAAAGCTTTTTGGAGTATAGTTCCTACCTTTATAAGTGAATGTTTCAGGGTATTTTCCGAAATACGCATCCAAAATCCCCTGAAAAGCAGGAAACCATGCGGTAGATAATTCTTTGTTTTCATTTTTTATTATGGCGTCCATATATGCTTTAAGCACAGCATCTGATTCTCCGTGCACATGTTTATCTTTCCCGTAATTTAAACCTGGATATGCTTCATCAGGAACGATTCCAAATTTTGAGAAAGTCATGGTTACATCATTAAAACCACCACCACCACCAAAGTTAATGGTGCCATTGAGGCGTGCATATTTTTGTGCTTTTTCGCCATAGCATACTCTTACAGGAAACATTTCAGAAAGATGAAATTCACCTTTGCCCATCCTTAATAATTCAGATTCAAAAAATGAAACTCCTGAAAAACTCCAGCAAGTTCCTGATCTGTACTGATCTTTTACCGGTGTTGCCGGAAGTCTTTTTACATCGGTGAAAGTATAGCCCGATTGTGCAAATACTGAAGCAGATAGGAACAGTGTTATTGCCAATGCAGACAAAACAAATTGTTTGATTTTTTTCATTTTAGTGATAGATTTTTAATTGAAATGTTAGTTCGTAAATATAAACAGTTTTTGTTTTCCCAATTCTGTTTCGGGGAATTTAATTGAAATTTCTCTCTTAAGCGCGAGCACTCGTTAAGCAGGCAAAATAGCTTTGAGCAAAAGCAATTTGTTCTTTACGGGGTCGCCATTTTGTGCAATCAGATAACATGCATATTGAGTAAGCATGATGTCGACTATAATTTTCTCTGCACCCTTGGGCATAGGTATCGTTTTGTTGCCGTCAATGAAATGATCGGAAATTTCCACACCAGTAGTTTTCTCACTCCTCTAAATGATTTTTAAGGCGTTCATGAGTGCTTCACTGCCGAGTGTTGACTCGTGGAGTTTGCAAATGCTGGTAATGAGGTTTGAGAACTAATTCACAATTTTCAACTCAGTTCGCCTGTTAATTGAACGGCCTTCTTCGGTGTCATTCGTTCCAATAGGCATACTTGATCCATATCCCTTGAAAGAGAGTCTACCCGCCTGTATTCCTTTGCTTGCAAGATAATCAACAACTGATTTTGCCCGCTTCTCCGATAAAACCTGATTGTATTGCACATTCCCGATATTGTCTGTATGCCCGCTTATTTCAATTCTCACATTGGAATTGAGGTTAAGAAATTCGATAATTTTGTTTAATTCAGCTTGCGATTCTGGCTGAACTTCATAAGAATTAAATGCATAAAAAACATTCTTAAGAATCACTTTCTCATCGATTTTTATCGGACTTAGCGGGACATCCATCAGATATGGATCGGTGCGATCATGAACTTCCGCAAGTGAAAAATTCCCTGAATAAAAAAGATAGCCGGGCTTAGAAACGTTAAGTGCGTAGTTGCATCCCGAGGGAAGCGAAACCAGAAAATCTCCGTTACCAGGTGATGAAGAAGATTCCATAACCATATTTCCGGTCTGGAGGTCAATGAGTTGAAACACTGCTTCGACGCCTTTCCAGTTCCGGGCATCATAAACTCTTCCTTTCATATACGATACCGAAATCGGTCTTGCCTCAGGATAAAGAGGGAACTCATAGATATCAAGCCCGCGGTTTTTAATCCGGTCGCTGGCATAATAAGCTATATCACCAGCTGCATTTACTATTAATCCAACTTCATTATTCCAGGTGTTTATTGGGTATCCCAGATTTAAAGCACTTGACCATTTCCCGGATGAATCGAGCCGTGAAAGGAATAAATCTCCTTTTCCCATGTTCATGTGGCCTTCGGAAGAAAAATACAGACTTTTGTTGTCGGAATGAATAAAAGGTGACTGTTCGTTCCCCGGAGTATTTATGTTTTCACCAATATTAACAGGAAATGACCAGATTCCGTTTCTTTCAAGTTTTGACATCCAGATATCAAGACCGCCATAGCCACCGGGCCTGTCGCTTGCAAAAAACAATTTTTTACCATCGGGGGAGAGGGATGGGTGTTTTTCTGAATATGCAGTATTTATTGGGAAACCCAAATTCAGTGGAACGGACCATTTATTGTTATCATTAACAGAGAAATATATATCACATTTGCCTTGTCCGTCTTCGCGATTACAGCCTGTGAAAAACAAGAACCGTCCATCAGCAGATATAGTCTGAGCTCCTTCGTTGTCACCTGTATTTAAAGGAGAACCAACATTTTTACGTTTTGCCCAGGTTCCATCTTCCTTCCTGACCGATTCATAAAAATCTTCCTGAACACTCGTTTTTTGTGTTGTCTGAGCAGGATTAGCCGGATCAAGAACAGTAATTATTAGCTTTGATTCATCAAGACTGAGTGATGGCCAGTATTCGCTTCTCTCAGAGTTTACAGAATCTCCAAGGTTAACAGGGACAAAGGGAACAGGATTATTAAACTTATCAAGTGCAAAACGGCAATTGTCGGCAAATGCAAGGGCATCTTCCTTTTTTACTTTTTTAAAATCGCCCAGTTCCAGAAATTTTTCTGCATGTTTTAACGCATCAGCATATAATCCCTGATTCATCTCAACATCTGCCAATAATAGGTAACCCGGAGGATTAAATTTCGGATTTAAATTGAGTCCCTTTTCAAAATAAGTAATGGCCTCTGTAAACTCTTTACGGTCTTTATGAATCTGAGCGAGCATCATATATGCCTCAATAAATTCAGGATCTGTTTTTATAGCTTTTTTGAGGTATTTAAGAGCATTCTCATCATCTCTGGCATCAAAGTATGTTAAGGCTTTATCGAAACTTTTAGCTGCTGAAGCTGAGTTTGTGTGGTAGTTGCTCTGCGGAAAAATATTGATACAGGTAAAAATTATGACGACAGCTATAAGGATCGATTTCATCAGAGAAAGATAAAGTGTACAAGCAAATGTATAGAAAATTGAAAGATATTTATAATATCCTTGCCAGAAAACATTAAGTGGAAGAATGTTAAATTCAGGTAATGGGTGAGAAGCTTTTAATCACATTATTCAAGTTATTCTCAGGGGATTCTCATAAACTTATGAGATTGTAGAGAAATCCTCCATCTAGGGTTTTTCTTAACAAACTCGACAATTACCGGGAGAATGGTGCGAAACACACTCCATTCCGGCTGAAGATATAAAAGACACGAAGAATTCACTTTCCCTGCGTTTTCCATAGCCCACTCCAGATCTTTAACATCTGAAATAACAATTTTAAGTTCATTAGCCATTTCAAAGATAGCAGGCAAGGGCGCTTTGTGTGTTTTTGGACTCAGGCAAATCCAGTCCCATAATCCGGAGAGTTCATATGCACCGGAGGTTTCAAGTGAGGTTTTTATACCTGCAGATTTTAGCTCAATGCACAGATAATCTAGATTATGCATTAATGGCTCACCTCCTGTAATTACCACAAATTTGGCGGGACATTCAGCTGCATTTGACACGAGTGTTTCGACTGTTTTATAGGAATGTTCAGAAGCATTCCAGGAAACCTTTGTGTCGCACCATGGACAGCCCACATCGCATCCTGCTAAACGTATAAAATAGGCAGCATGTCCGCTAAAGTGGCCTTCGCCTTGAAGAGTGTAGAACTCTTCTACTCTAGGGAGTTTCTGATGATTTAGCATGCTTATACCAGACGTTTTTTAGAGTTAGCAAATAATGTCTTTTCAGAGCTTGAAGTTGTATAGTTTTACCATCTTTTCGAAAATTGAAGTGTTGTCGAAAATGCCGGTGAAATTTTCGGATCCTGGTCCAAAGGAGTATACGGGAACCATTACTGCCGTGTGGTTTGTAGTTGAAAAGTTAAGAATGGCTTCGTGTTTGCTTAAATCTCCCCCGGTAATAGTGACGCCACCTGTTTCATGATCGGCAGTTACAATAACTAAGGTATGTCCGTCTTTCTGGGCAAAATCTAGTGCAAAACCAACAGCCTGATCAAAATCAAGCGTTTCATCAATCAAATTTGCTGCAAGATTTCCGTGGCCAGCCCAGTCGATCTGAGACCCTTCAATCATAAGAAAAAAGCCTTTTGGATTTTGACTCAGGATTTCTATTGCTTTCTTTGATGCCAGTGGAAGCATATTTCCGCGGCCATCCAATCTGAATGGATTATGGATGGGTACATTTAGCCCTGCCAGTTTTAATGAGGTTGAAGACAGGATGCTTTCAAGTGTTGTATCGACTTCATATCCTCTACTTTTAAGACTATCCAGCAGGTTCAGCTTATCTGCTCTTCTATAAAAATGATCAATTCCTCCACCTATGAAAACATCAATATCAGTTTTCAGATACTCAAGTGCAATATCTTCGTATGCGTCGCGGTTAGGAACATGCGCAATAAACGATGCCGGTGTAGCATGAGTAATCGCTGAAGTTGAAACGAGTCCGGTTGAAAGACCATTATCTTCAGCAATTTCAAGGATAGATTTGAATTTATTCCCCAGAGTATCCTGACCGAGTACCCCGTTTTTAGTTTTTCGCCCGCATGAGAGTGCTGTACCTCCTGCTGCTGAATCTGTAATATAGTCGGTTAGTGAGAATGTTTTGGAGAAGCCTGTGTATTGGCATCTTTCAATGTTTAATGGAGTAGGGGATACCGTCATTGCAGAATAAACAGCTCCCAGTCCCATGCCATCCCCAATTAATAAAATAATATTTTTAATTTCCGGATTTTCCTTTTTTGGGATCGAAGGGGATTGACAGGAAGATGATAAAATTGCAATAAATAAAATCGAAATAAGTAAATTCAAATTTTTCATAATCAATGGATTAATTAAACTAATGCTATTTTGGTTAACAAATCGAAAGCTTTTTCAAGACACAAAACAAAATACTTATTAATAAGTTTCAAAGATAATGATACAAATCATTGAAAAGATTAAATCAATATAAACCGAATATTAATTCTTATGTTTTTGTCGTTAATTATTGGTTATTTATATTTTAACTCATATAAGTATTAGATATTTAAGATATTACAACTTTCTTTCTCTTACATAATTTCGCTATTTTTGAATTTAAATATATATAATGAATAAGCCTATAAAAACAGGAATCGCTTCCTTTGGAATGTCAGGAATGGTGTTTCACGCGCCTTTGCTTCATGCTCATCCTGGATTTGAGATATCGTCAATTGTGGAGAGAAGTAAAGATTCAACCAGGAAATTGTATTCTGATTCCAAACTTCAAAGATCTTTCGAAGAGCTTCTGAATGATAAGGAAACAGAACTTATAATTGTAAATACTCCGGATTACCTACATTACGAACATGCCAAATCGGCTCTTGAAGTTGGAAAGCATGTGGTTGTTGAAAAGCCGTTTGTACAGGATTATGATCAAGCTCTGGAGCTAATAAAACTTGCGAAAAGTAAAAACCTCGTTTTATCAGTTTTTCAGAACCGCAGATGGGATGGTGATTTCATGACGGTTGCGAAAATTATTAAAGAGAAAATGTTAGGCCGTTTGGTATGCTTTGAATCGCATTTTGACCGATATAGAAATTTCATTCAGGAAAACACATGGAAAGAAGATCCTGCTTCGGGTTCAGGAATTGTTTTTAATCTGGGTTCACATATGTTGGATCAGGCAATTGTGCTTTTTGGGAAACCTGTTGCGGTAAATGCGGAAATTCGAACCTTGCGCACCAATGGACTAACAGATGATTTCTTTACAATCCGACTTGAATATTCTGAAAATATGAGCGTATCCGTTAAAGGGAGTTTACTGGTTAATGAGCCGGGACCAAGGTATATACTGCATGGTACTGAAGGTTCATTTTTAAAATGGGGAACCGATCCTCAGGAACAGGATCTTAAAGCCGGCAAAATACCTGGTCAGTCAGGATGGGGAAAGGGGAATGAGGAGGATTGGGGATTGCTGAATACTAATGTGAAAAACGATAAATTCAGGGGAGAGATTGAAACTATTCCCGGGAATTATCTTTCTTTTTACGATGGGATTTTCGATGCAATTCGCAATGGTGGTTCGGTGCCCGTTAATCCTGAGGATGCAGCACTTGTTATAAGAATTATTAATCTGGCCTTTGAAAGCAACAAGCAAGGAAGAAATATGATGGTTTAATATTAGCTTTCATTGGTTTTTGGCAAATTATTTTGCACGTATCTAAACCCATCGTTTTTTGTAGAACTTGAAAATATTGCGCCCTTATAAGGCTTACTGTTGGCATTTGTCATTATTTCTACAAATATTTAGGCGGCGGCTCTGCTGAGCATGCCGAAGTGCTGCCGCTTAAAAAAGCTGTAGAGTAGCAAAATGTTTGTAGTCAAGTATATACATGAATGTAATATAGTTGCAGAACAGCGAAATATTAAATAAATATTTGTTTTGATTTTTTACCAGACAACAGATATTAGCTTTGTGAAAAAAATCAATTATTTCCAATGAGGATAGTAGGAATTCAATTTTCAATTGATTGGCAAACTGTGGTGCATTATTCGGGTCACTTGCTTGTTCCATTTCTTGTTGCCTTGATTTTTTTCAGGAAAGATTGGGAAAAGGCAGGATTGGTAATGCTTTTGGCGATATTTATTGATCTTGACCATCTTTTAGCTAGTCCGATTTTCGATCCAGAGAGGTGCAGCATCAACTTCCATCCCTTGCATACCTACTGGGCAATTGCAATTTATTTTCTTGGTCTTTTTTACAAAAAAACCCGATGGATAGCCACCGGGTTAATTTTGCACATTTCAACTGATCTGTTGGATTGTTTCTGGATCTTTCAGAATTGCCATGAATGCTATATAAAATCAGCAATTCATGATATTCCTTTTTTCACCAATTAATTATTTGATTTCCCTGAGCTTAATGCTTCTGAAAAACACTTCATTTCCGTGATCCTGAAGCAGAATATGTCCTTTTTCAGCTTCACCAAATGCCTTAAAGTCTTTGTATTTACTTTCAGACACCAGTTTTCTGAATTCTGCACTTCCCCTATCATATTCAAGAACTTTGAAGCCATTCAGCCAATGTTCCACATGATTATTTAAGGAGATAATACGAACATTATTCCATTGACCCATTGCATTCACACGTTTATTCTGAGCTTTAATAAGATCATAAAGTGAAGCAAAAGTTCTGCTTCCTTCGTGATTTCCTAATTTTGCATCGGGATGCAACACATCATCAAGAATTTGATATTCAAGCCCGATGGCACTTCCTGGATTATTTACTTCTTGCTCGGTTACAAAATATTTTACCCCACTGTTCGCACCGTCAGTAATTTTTGTTTGTAGCAATAATTCGAAGTTTGAATATTCATCTACGGTTACAATATCCCCCCCGTTTTGGGATTCTGCGCCGGTTGCAGGAAGTACTGATAAAATGCCATTTTCAATTTTCCAACCTTTTTCAGGGAAAATTTCCGCATAAGCTTTTCTCCATCCCTTGCTCGACTGACCATCGAATAGTAGCTTCCAGCCTTCAGCAATTTCCTCCTTAGTAAGTGTATTTACCAGAAATGATCTTGTTTTTGCAGGAGAATCGGTAGCATATTTTTGCGGGTCTTTGGTAATTATTCTTATGTTTTTCCACATGATCTGTTTTCCCAACATGGCAGAATCCTGACCAATTGAATGCACCTGTAAGGCAATAAAACCGGTAGAGTCAGCATCATCATAAAGTTTTGTAACTGGTACTCCGTTTACCCAAGTCTTAATGCAATTTCCAATGGCTTCAATGCGGATTTTGTTCCAAGAGCCATTTTTAAAAGCTGAACGGGCTTCTGAATTTTCGTTATCACTTAAAGGATAAAGCCATCCACGACGGGCTTCGTCATAAATTCCACCGGTAAATGCTCTGTCTGATGGATCAATCTCAAACTGGTAGCCATGCACTCTTGAATCCTGGTATTCCGGATAGCTATTTGACCTGAACTGTACTCCGCTGTTCATGGAGGGATCAACTTTAAATTCTAGTTCAAGGATAAAATCAGAAAAATTGCGATCAGTACACAAGAAGCTGTTTGGTGTGTTCAAAATTGTTGTTCCAACAATTGCTGAATCAATTACCTGATAAGGTGCCTGCCCGTTTTTCTTAACCCAGCCAGTGAGGTCGGTACCGTTAAAAAGATACTCCCATTCAGTGCTGGAATCCCTTTTCGTGTTCGTACACGAAACGTTTGCAAAAAAAAGAAAAACTGCGAGAATAATGATAGGATTTTTTTTCATAGGATAATTAAATTGGTCTTTGAATACTCTTTTAAAATTCAAAGAATGTTTCATGTTTTAGAGCCCACAAAATAGAAATAAATTTTCACAAAAATCATTGAAATTCTAATTTTTGCTTAGCCGATTATCGATCATGCGGTTTACATATTGCTGAATATAGGCTTTCAGAATAAGTTCCATACTATCCTTTTCAACAGAGGTTTCTTCGGGTTTTACCTCCTGAAGATGACGGAAACCTTCGACTTTGTAAAAAGCCTTAGTTTCATTGCCATTTAGAACAAGTAACTTATCATTCATGAATAGCCTGTAGCTGTCATTCAGCCAATTAAAAGCCATGTTTCTCTCACTTGGATTGAAAAGATCCTTCCCAAAGGAAAAATAATCCTTATTATACCCAAGATAATTCAAAACGGTAGGCATGATGTCTATTTGCTGCGCATTTGTTATCGTATCGACTCCAACGAGATTGCTCCCTGGTTTAAAGAAAATGATTGGCACAGAGAAATACCCTATTTCATTTTGAAACTCTGGTCGTTGGTTTGCTCCAACATGATCTGCTGTAATAATAAATAGAGTATTGTTGAACCAATCCATTTTTGATGCGGCTTGAAAAAATCGTTTAAGGGAATAATCAGTATATTGAATGCAGTGTTCCTGAGGTAATTCCCCTTTGATAAAAACATCCTTATATTTTTCTGGTATAATAAACGGATGATGAGAGGTAACTGAGAAAAGTGTCGCGATGAAAGGAGTTGAAAATGTATCAATATTAGTAGCAAAATACTGCATGAATTCTTCATCCCATATTCCCCATGAGCCATCGTAATCTTTTTCATTATTATATTCGGTCATACCGTAATAACCATCAATTCCGATAATATTTGTAAATGACTGAAATGCAAAAGAACCATTTGGGGCACCATGAAAGAAAGCCGATTTATATCCCATTTCCTTTAGCATCCCCGGAAAACTGCTTAAGTTGTTTTTGTAATAGGTTGAATTTAAAACGAATGGAACTCCAATTCTTGGTAAACTGCAAAAAATCGATGGGAGAATATCAATTGATTTACGACCGTTTGCATAAGAGTGTTTGAAAACTTTACTTACGCCTATGAGTGAGTCCAGAAATGGCGTAAATCCAGAATAATTGCCGTTTTCAAGGTCTGGATTCAGACTACCTACAAATTCTTTATTCAGACTTTCAATTATTAAAATCACTACATTTTCTTTTTTAATTGGATTACCTGTGGATTTATGAAAAGGTGAATAAATTCTATTAAGTTCGTCGACAGAAGAGAAATATTTGACTCGTTTATAGCTTGTTTTCTCAATTGAATGCATCAAAGTAAAGGGAGTATTTAAAACTATTTCCGCATTCTCCGGTTTTTTCACATAAAGCCAGGCACTATTCATACTTATTGGTTGAGCGAAATGTTTGAAGCCTCCACGTGCACCTCCTACAATCAGCACAAATCCTATTAATAGTCCAAATAACCCAGAAATAAAATACAGAAAACCTGACTTGATTTTAGCTGGACTTACCTTAACATAGTTGTAAATATAGATCATTCCAGACATCAGTAGGATCCACATGAGAGTTAGGTACCAGTAACCAAAAATGAATTTAATAAAGAGATTACCCATATTAACCTCATTTTTAAATTGATCAAAGGTATCTAATGTAGTTCTCTGCAATTCAAATTCATAATAAGCAATATCTGCAATATTTGCGATCAGAGCTATGCCATTAGTGACGAAAAACAGATACATAAGTATGTTCTGATACCACTTGATATGCCTGAATTTAAATGGGAGAAGAAAGAAAGCTAGATATAAAAGGTTAGTATAAACTATGGAGGAAGTATCGAAAAGCAAACCTGCAATAAAAATTTTGATTACCTCCTGATTTTCAAGGTTTGCAAAATGACTGTGATTATATCCATAAAAAACTACTCTGCATATACTGTAGGCAACATATAGCAATACAAGACGGAATGCAAGAATGATATATAAATTACCCTTTAGAAAGTTTTTTATATTTTGCATTCTACTCTTTCTATTGGTTTTGAAAAATTTTGAATCTTACAAGTCCCATTTTATGCAAAAAATAAGACAGCGAAGTTTTTAAAACTCCAATTCCATAAATAGAACTTCTACGGAAGTTGATAGAAGAAGCGTCATCGAAATACTTCGTGGGACAGGTAATTTCAGCTATTTCGAATCCCGCGTAAAAAATCTGTGCAATCATTTGATTATCAAATACAAAATCGTCAGAATTTGCATTGTAATCTATTTTTTTGAGAACATTGCCGGAAAACGCGCGAAATCCCGTATGATATTCCGATAATTTCTGGTTCATCAATATATTTTGAGTAAGGGTAAGCATCCTGTTTGCAAAATATTTATACACTGGCATTCCACCTTTCAGCGCACCTTTTCCTAGGATACGCGAACCAAAAACCACTTCATAAACATCGTTGGCAATCAGGTAGCACATGGAATGAATCAGTTTTGGACTGTATTGATAGTCAGGATGAAGCATAACAACTACATCTGAGTTTATTTCAAGTGCTTTGTTGTAGCAGGATTTTTGATTTCCGCCGTATCCTTTGTTGATGTCATGAACAATAATGTGTCTTATGCCTAGTTTTTTAGCTACTTCAACTGTGTCATCTTTGGAACGATCGTCAACCAGAATAACCTCATCAACAATGTCGAAAGGAATCTCACTATATGTTTTCTCGAGAGTTTTTGCAGCGTTATATGCAGGAAGAACTACTGTAATTTTTTTGTTGTGAATCATGTGGTAAAAATAAAAAGTAATATTGCTGATAAGGTTAAAACATCTAGTTTTAAAATCTGATTTGGTCTAATTCGGTGTCTTGATGGTTTATTTCCCAAAGAATAAGTGTCTATAAATCATAAACATACAAGAAACATTTTCGGAAAAAGCTATTTTTGTCAAGACAAAAGTAAAAAGATAATCTTTAAACTATTAAACTCTTGCATTTTTTCGCTTAAAAAATGAAGACAGGCTTTTATCCATCCACAATGCTTTAGCATTCTCAAAATAATGCTGCATTATCACTGCGGTAATAACTCCAATTAATGAACCTGCCAAAGCATCTCCCAGGAAATGCTGAGAAAGATAAATTCTTGAAAATCCTGTTAATATTGCCAGAATCAGACAGAGTAATTTCAGACTATCTCTTTTTATCATAAACGAAAGTCCAAAAAACAAAGCAAATGCAGTGGTGGTGTGTCCTGAAGGGAAACTGTAAATTGAATGGTATTCGACTCCGGGAACTTTGTATAATTCAATTCCCAGATCATGGAACCACGCTACCGGTCGTTTAAAATCTGTAAAAACAAATCGTTTGAGAATTTGAACCAGAAGAGAAGATGCAAGGAATGAGCTAAGAAT
>Ga0105048_10001394_pt1 | contig 39328 bp, 35 predicted proteins | sample MAT05_FD_78382 | JGI IMG/M metagenome (GOLD analysis project Ga0105048, IMG submission 78382) | Freshwater microbial communities from Lake Fryxell liftoff mats and glacier meltwater in Antarctica - MAT-05 | ecosystem: Environmental > Aquatic > Freshwater > Ice > Liftoff microbial mat | place... | reverse complement strand
TGCTGCACCACGAAACCGATTCGTTGCTCACAGAGACCGCAAGCAGGCCGCGGGCCTGCTGACGTGGCCACGACCCGGGTTCCACGTGCAGACTGCCGTCTGGGTGCCGGAGGACGACCGAGCCTTTGCGGCGCGGCTCGCCCGGTACTGTGCGCGGAATCCCGTCGCGCTGGAGCGGCTGACGTCCGACCGGGCCGCCAGGGTCGTGCGCGATCGCTCGGACAGGTCCGAGGGTCCGACAGCGGGGACCGAGACCGTCGACCCGCTGGAGTTTCTGGCGCGGGTGTTGGTCCACATTCCCGACGACGGCCATGTCACCACGCGCCGCTGCGGCTGGTACTCCTACCAGGACCGTCTGGACCAGGCGCCACGCGTCGACCTGCCGCGGCCCACCAGGAAAGCTGTCCTTCCTCGAAGGACACGCCTGTGCAATGTTGTCCTTGCGGAAAGGATGATTCGACCGTTCTGCCACGTCGCGGCGTGTCGTATTTCCGAGCTCCCATGACCTTCATCCTCCGCCGCACCGAGAAGCTGGCCGAGCTCCTCCCGGTCACGGACCTCGTGCCCGCCGCTTCCGACACCGCACTCGGCGACTGGTACATCAACAGGCAGACCGTCGACCGGAAGCCGCTGCTCATGCTGGTCAGCGCCGACACGCTCTTGCCGATCGTCATCCCCGCGCGCGGTGTGCGCACGCTCCCGCAGCGTCTGGGTGCACTGGTCCGCCATCGCCTCCAGCTGATGGACATCCCCACGGCGTGGATCGACGCCGAGGTGGCTGCCATGGCGACCGTCGCCGTGGCGAAGACGGCGAGTCGGAGTGTGCTCGGCGTCATGAACGAGTTCATGTACACGGTGCCGTACTATCTGGAGTCGGGCTGGAACGAGGACAGCCTCGACATGGTGGGGCACCGGCTGGCCGACATGCCGATCTTCGCGTCAGGACCGGCGAGCAGGGTTCTGTATCCGCGTGACGCGACGCCGCAGCGGCTCCGGGAGCGGTGGGAGCCAGAAGCCTGAGGTCACGCGCGCGGCCCTGGCGCGCGGCGTGACTCTGTGCTGGCGGCGGGTGAATCCGCGTGCCTCGCGGATCGTGAAGACCGTGTCACCGCATCTGCACGGAATGCGTGCACCGGCACCGCAGCAGCCACCCTGTTCGGGTCAGAACCGGATCGGCGCATACAAATCGACCCGCATGCGCCCCCCGGGCTCCAGCACGCGCGCCAGGTCGATCCGCACCGGCAGCCCGTACAGTCCCACACCGCCGCCCACGCTGACCCGCGCATCGCGGCTGCGGCCGATCTCACTCCGCGCGCCAGCCCAGCCGGCGTCGGTGAACACCCCCGGCTGCAAGCGCCCGCGGCGTGCCCACTGCAACTCGGCGCGCGACATCCAGAATGCATCGCCACGGAACGTGCCGGCCTGCAGGCCGCGCAGGGTCTGCCAGCCGCCGATGTTCCACAGTCTGTGCGTGGGCATTGCACCGCTGCTCATGCCACCGCTGATCGTGGTGGTGAGACGCAACGCGGCTGGCAGAGCGCGTGTGATGGCGACATCACCAGCGGTGCGCACGTACCGCCAGCTCCCCGCCACGGCCTCCGCGCGCCACGCCGAACCGATGCGCCAGCCCTCGTTCTCCACACCACGCGCGGCAAGCAGTCGCACTGACGCGCCGTACGCGGCTCCCGACTGGTGCGGCAGGGTGTCGGTGATTTCGCGATCGAAGGTGCGCGACCGATCGAAGAGCCACGGCAGTGACAGCGATGCCTGTGTGCCGACACCCTGCTGCCATTCGCCGAAGAGCCGCGTCTCCAGTCGCATCGACTGTGCGCCGCGGCCGGTGACACGGCGAGTGATTTCGGCGCCGGCGGCGCGGTGGTAGAACTGTTCATCGAGCCCGCTGACGAAGTTCTGAATGGAGGCGAATGGGCCCAGCGCGAAGCCGTAGTCGTCAGCCTGCACCAGCCGACGGTAGCCGGCGATGGTCACTTCGCCCCCGCCGTTGGTGCGTGTCGCGATGAGTTCACCGTTGAGCTGCCGATCACCGAACGATCCCCGCGCATTGGCTTCCCAACTCCAGCCAGCACCGATCTGCTGCCGCAACGCGCCACCCACGGACAGCGCCTCGATGCGGTTGTAGCGCAGGTACTCGAGGCCCGCATGCGTCGTGATGCGCTGTGGTGCCACGGCGGCCTGCACGTCCAGCGCGAGCGCTTCGCGGGTGGCAGCATCCATCGTGCTGCCGTAGACCCGTGTGCGTTCCGCGAAGAGCCCGCCCGCGAGTTCGGGGGCGTTGGCCAGCAGTGCGGAATCGCAGGGAATGGCCACACGCGTGACGAGGGCCCTGCCGAGCCGGGTGCCGGTCTGGTAGCGGGTGCCGGTTGCCTTGCAGTCGGCCTCGCTCTGCGCCGAGTGTGTCGTGCCATACTTTCTGAACGCGCTGTCGAGCGTGGCGCGTCGGGCCTTCCATGCCACGGTGTCTGCGGCAGTCTGCAGTGCGCGCCGATCGCGCCAGAGCTGCTGCCAGTGGCCGTCGAGCGAGTCGTAGAGGGCGGAGAGTGCGATGTTGGCCGCGGGCAGGTCGGGGACGAGTGTGGTCGCGTTGACGTCGTCGAACCGGAACCCCTGCTCGATGGTGACGGCGAGCCGCGCGGGCCCGGCCTGCACGCTGCCGTCCATACGGCGTACGCGTGGCAGCCAGAAGCGATCTTCGTGCAGGCCGTACTCGAGTGTCACGGCCTGCAGCTCACCGCGGAGTGGTTGTGCAAGCAATCGCGCCAGCAGCGGTGGTGCCTTGTCGTTCGGGCCGCGGGCGTTCTGCTCTTCCGTCCACACCTCGTACGGCACGCTGAGGCGGTAGATGGCGCGGACGATCTGGTGACGATCGATGTCGAACCAGTACGAGCCGAGCGAGAGATTCCACCTGGGCTGACGTGGCCGGGCGCGCAGTTCGCGCAGCACGATGCGGCGTTGATCGCCGAGGGTGATGACCGAACTGTCGCCGAGCGCGAAGGTGTAGTAGCTCTCGCTGCCGACGGCGAGCGGGTGGACGAGGTTGGTGGTGTCGACATCGGCCTCACGTCCGTTGGTGCCCTGTGGGCCGGTGGACGATGGCAGCCAGAGGTCGTCCATGCCGGGATACCATGGCACCGGCACGAGCTGATCGCGGAGGGGATTGGGGAGTGAGAGACTGGTGTTGGTGACACGGCGGCGGCCCTTGAGGGCGATGTGCGCGCCGGTACCGCGTGACCAGGTCACATCGCCCACCGTCTCGCGGCGCGCGAGAGTGGCGGCGCGGCCGAGGGGGCCGATGCTGCCGCTGAGGGTGAGTCGCTCGTAGGCGGTGGAGCGATAGCCGACGAGCGATGAATCCACGCGCAACCGTGCCGCCCGCGCCAGCGCGATGAAGTCGCGGGTGGCGTCGTTGGCGTAGGCCGTGGCGCGATCGGCGTCAGTCGGGGGGCGGTAGCGAGACGGCGACTGGGCGAGGAGTGCGCTGGCCGCGAAGGTCAGTGCACCGAGCAGGAGGGGGCGGGGCATGCGCGGACATACTTGTGACTCTGTGATAATGTTTCAGTGGAGCCGCGTACTCTCAGCAGGGCTCCGAAGCGAGGCGCCGCGTCACGGTCGCCGGAGTGCCCGGCAACGTGCCGTTCGACGAGGCCGATGCATCGCGGCGAGCGTATCCGGCAAGCGGTGCACGTGTGCGTCCCGCAGTCGCGGGATGGCATACGCACCTTCGCCATCGATGCGGCGAGCGGATCCGACACGGAGCGCACGATCGGGCATGACGTGACCACGCGGGACGACGGCTGGTAGGCCAACCGCCAGCGCGCGATGCGGCGTCAGGCCGCGCGCGCCCCCGCGCCGCCTGCAACCGTCCCCGCGCCACGACTCCCGCCCACCGGGGCCACCCGTCGCTGGGCGGCGCCCCTGCCGCAGATCGTCGAGGTCGACGCGCTTGCAACAAGGTGCTGCATATGCTCGACCCGCGCACCGGCGAGGAACGCTGGTCGCAGCCGATCACGCCATGGATGGTCACGGCCACGGTCGGCGTGGCGAACGGCATCTACATCGAGCGTGACGAGTCGTCGTTTTCCGGTCGAGATGTGCGAACCGGGGTGCTGAAGTGGCGCACGGACGTGCCCACCGGGCCCTGCGCGCGACCTCGCCGGTGCAGTGTTGCGGACGGCGGGATCATCGTCAGTGGCGTTGCATTCGTGTTCGCCACCAGTGACAGAGGCACCGGAGCGGCACTGCTCCGTGTGACCTCGGACAATGTCGTCACCGAGCACCGAGCGGATTTTGGCGGGGGGTTGTTCGTGCGCGGCGCGAGTCTGGACGATGCAATCCATCCTCAGCAGTGCTGCGCTGACCCATTTCTTCGGAACGCCGAATGGTCTGCTGATCGTCAGGCCACCCTCGGTGCTGGATGCCCGCTCCTACGCCGTCAGCTGCGCTCCGTAGGTTGCGATTGCACGGGACAGATGGCTCACGTGCTCCCTGACAGCGGCTTTCCACGCGCGTTGGTGACAGGCTGGATGGCATGCCGTGCCGACAGGGTGCTCGCCGAAGTCGGCGGCGATGGCGGAGGGGTCGATCGATGCCACCGGCATCGCGAGCAGTGTGGGGAAGATCGCGAACGGTTCGCTGAGCGTGATCTCGACGGTTTTGACGTTCTCGACGCGCAGGCCGGACAAGGTGGCGGCCTTGCCGGCGGCGAAGTCGGTGGCGCCGACGATCGGGAAGAGGGGCCAGCCGCGACCGCCGCGCGTCTTCGGGTCGAGCACCCGCTGGCAGCTCGCGACCACATGCTGCGCGGTGAACGCGGTACCATCATGGAACTTCACGTTCCGCCGCAGTGTGAACTGCCTGATGCATCCATCCTGCGACACCGTCCACGACGCGGCGAGCGCCGGCTCCACTTCCGGTGCGAAAGCGAATCGTCGGGGTGTGGACGAGCGAGGGGAACGGGGACGTCGGCAGCGGCCGTCGAGGTGGGCTAACCCATTGTCAGGAAAGCGTGTACGTCGTTGACACCAGCCGCCGCCGGCGTGAACTTACGATCGGTTCGCACGAGGTGCCAACCAATTCCGTCGCGCGGCGCCGCGCGACGTCGTCATTCGTTCCCTCGGTCTGTACACTGCCGCCGCGACCCGTCATCGCTTGCTTCTCCAACACCCGGACCCTGCGGCGTCGCCTGGGGCGGAGCCTGCACCTCGTCGCGGTGTGTCTCGGAGTGTCGGTGCCGGTGGTGGCAAATGCGCAGCGCGATGCCTGCGACCCGGCCGAGCTCGAGGTGCGCTCCCTGACGTTCACGGGGAACCGTAGCTTCGCGGACGGGCAGCTTGCCGGTGTGATTGCCCTCACCGCGTCGGATGTCTCGCGACGCGTGGCGCTGATCGGTGGCGTCTTCGGCGTGCGGCGCTGCGGCAATCCGGGGCTCGTCGCGATCGATCGCGCCCGGCTCGTGATCTACTACCGCCGCCGCGGCTTTCCCGACGCGCAGGTCGACACGGTCGTCCAGCGCGATGCACGCACGATGGACCTGCGCTTCGTGGTGAGCGAGGGACGCGTCACCACCATCGACACGCTCCGCGTGTCGGGGATCGAGCGCGTCGAGGCGGGTGACCGGATCGTGCGCAACCTGCCGATCGCGCGCGGCGGCGCGTTCGACCAGTACCTGCTGGAGCAGAGTCGCGACTCGGTGCGCCGCCGGCTCGCCGACGTGGGGTATCCGTTCGCGCAGGTGCTGCTCGCCACCGACGTGGTGCGCGGCGACGGCGCCGACTCGACGCGGCAGACCGCGACCGTGGAGTATTTCGTGAGCCCCGGGCCGCGCGTCACGCTCGGCCAGATTCTCGTGAAGGCGGTGCCGCGCGACGGGCAGGCGCAGGAGATTCCGTCGGCTGTGGTGCGACGGATCGCGGGATTGCGGCCGGGGCAGCGCTATCAGCAGAGCGACGTGGAGCGGGCCACCCGCGCGCTCTACCTCACCGATGCCTACCAACAGGTGCGCATCGAGCTGGGCGTCCCCGATGTGATCGACCAGGGAGCGGATTCAGCGCATCTCGATGTGGTGGTGAACGTCGTCGAACGGTTCATGCACAGCCGCACGCTCGGCGCCGGCTTCGGCACGCTGGACTGCTTCCGCACGCAGCTGCAGTACACCGACCGCAATCTGTTCAGCCGGGCGCGCCGTCTGGAGGTCATCGGGCGACTGAACAAGATCGGCATCGGACGTCCACTCGGCTTCGAGGGCGCCGATGCACTCTGCCCTGCGGTCGCGAACGGCAGGGATCCCTACAGCGATCGCCTCAACTATTACGTCGGGGCCACGCTGCGCCCGCCGGTGGGACCGGGCGGGCTGCGCATCCCCGAGCTGACGCTGTACTCGGAGGTACGCGGCGAGTTCAAGGCGTACCGCCGCACCACGCCGATCGGCGCCATCGCCAGCGTCACGCTGCAGGCGGCCCAGCGGCTGCCGGTCACGCTCGCGTATGACCTGAGCCTGGGGAGCACCGAGGCCCAGCCCGCGCTCTTCTGCTCCGTCCTGAACCGGTGTGAACCGGCTGATCGCCGCGTCTTCGAAACCTCGCGGCGCCTCGGCGTCATCGGCGCGAACTTCAGCCGCGACCGGACCAACGATCCGATCAGTCCCACCAGCGGCTCGTTCACGCGGCTGGCGATCCGGCACGCATCGGCGCTGACCCTGGCCGACTCTGCCTTCAGTTTCAGCAGCGCGGTGCTCGACGCGAGCAAGTTCTGGGGGCTTGGCGCCGGCACGACGCTCGCCGTGCGCATGCAGCTCGGTGCGGTGTTCGGCAGCAGCGACCGCCTCGTCCCGCCGCAGGAGCGACTCTACGCCGGCGGCCCGACCACCGTGCGCGGCTTCCGGCAGAACGAACTCGGGCCGGTGGCCTACGTCGTGAATCCTGACTCGACCCAGCCCTTCATCCGCCGCGACCTGGGCAACGGAACGTTCTCGTACGAGGTCGATCCGACGGTGCAGCCCTTCCGCATCGTGCCGGTGGGCGGCAACACCGTGGCCGTCGGCAACATCGAGCTGCGCACGCGCAGCCCGTTCCTGCCGACGCTGCTGCAGTGGACCTTCTTCGCGGATTTCGGCCAGGTCTGGAGCCGCGGCGGCAGCGACGCTTCGCTGCGCAACAGCACGCTGCGCACCACGCCCGGCATCGGCGCGCGCATCTTCTCGCCGGTCGGCGTGATCCGCCTCGACTTCGGCTACAACAACTACGCGCCACGCGCCGGGGCGTCGTACTTCAACGAGCTGCCGAGTGCCGACGGCACACAGGCGCTGCTGTGCGTGAGCCCGGGCAACGACATCCCTGCCCGGGACGTCGTGGAGAATGGCGTGGCGCGCGTGGTGCAGGACAGCTACAACAGCTGCCGCGGTTCCTATGCGCCACGCCGCAACCGCGGGACGCTCGGCCCGTTCACGTTCTTCTTCGCGATCGGGCAGGCGTTCTGACGCGATGATCCGCCGTCGCCGCCTCGTCCTGGTCGCGGGCCTGATCACCGTGCTGCTGATGGCGCTCGGCGCCGTCGGCACGGTGCTGGTCGTGACCGGCACCGACACCGGGCGCGACTGGGTGCGTCAGCTCATCGTGCGGCAACTCACGCCGGTGGTGAAGGGGCGGCTGCATCTCGGGCGCATCAGCGGGCCGATCCTCACCGGCCTCACGCTCGATTCGCTGGAGATCGCCGACAGTGCCGGCGTGGTGATGCTCGCCGCCGGACGCACGACCATGCGATGGGACCCGCGCGACTTCCTCGATCGCCGCATCCTCATACAGCGGCTCGTGATGGACAACGCCCTGTTGCACGTGATCAAGTACCAGGATGGCGACTGGAACTACAAGCACATCTTCCCGCCCGGGCCCAAGGGGGCACCGCGCGCCAAGGGCAGTTTCGGTGACTTTCTCGTCCTCGATTCGGTCTCGCTCATGCGCAGCCGGTTCATCCTGACGATGCCGTGGGCCCCCGACGACTCGCTGCGCGGCAACGCGGTGCGCCGCGACAGCTCGATCGCCTTCAATCTCGCGCGGACCAATGCCGAGATCTTCCGGGGGCCACGCGGCCTGACGCGGAACTGGCGCTGGCAGGACGCGACGATCGACTTCGCTCACGTGCGCCTCGCCCATCCCGACACGGCTGGCCGGCTGTTCCGCGTCACGCGCATGGGCGTCACCGAGACGGATCCGCCGTTCCGCATCGACCGGCTGCGTGGCGACTTCCGCTGGCTCGGCGATTCGATCTGGCTGCAGATCCCGCACTTCGAGTTCCCCGGCTCGCGAGGGATGGCCACGGGCAAGGTCGTGTGGGGCAGCGACCTGCCGGTGCGGTACGACGTGGACGTCCACGGCGACACCGTGGCCATGAAGGACATCGCCTGGCTGACGGAAACCTTCCCGCGCACCGGCACCGGCACGATGGACCTGCGCATCCGCAACGATCCGCGGCAGCTGAACGTGCTCACGTACGCGATCAGCAACATGGACGTCCAGAGCCTGAACTCCCGGCTGCGCGGACGGATGACATGGGGCGTGGGCGGCCCCGTCGTGACGCTGACCGACGTCGACGTGCGTGCCGACCCGCTCGACTTCACGTTGCTGCGTGCGTTCAACGGCATCCCCTTTCCGTATCCGTGGCGTGGGCAGCTCACCGGCACCGTGAAGGCGCGTGGCGGGCCCCTGCACCGCTTCGACGTGGACGACCTCCGCTTCGCCTTCCGCGATGCGAACGTGCCTGGCGCCATCTCGAGCGGCCGCGGGCGCGGGCAGGTGGACGTCCTGTATCCCGCCTTCACGAGCTTCCGCGGCTTCACGCTCGACATCGACCGCGCCGACCTGCGCACGCCGCGCTTCCTCAACAGGGAGTTCGCGCAGGTCAATGGCATGGTGCGCGGTTCGGCGGTGCTGGACTCGCTCTGGTACGACCTGCGCGTGCGGAACCTGGACGTCGAGCACGACGATGGCAGCGGCGCCCCGCGGTCGCACGTGACGGGCGGCGGACGGATCACCCTCGAGCCGAAGAACGTCCTGTACGACATGCTGCTGCAGGCCGACCCGATCTCGCTCACCATGCTCGGCAACTCGTACCCGCGCATGCCGCTGCGTGGCACGGTGACGGGGCCGCTGACGGTGAAGGGGACGATCGCCGCGCTCGAGGTGAGCGGCCAGCTCGTCGGCGCCGGCGGCAGCGTGGCGGGCAGCGGCGTGGTGGACATCGAAGCCACGGTGTACTCGGTGCAGGCGCAGGTGACCTTCGATCGTGTCGACCTCCGCACGCTGCTCGAAACGACGACGGCGCCCGTCACCCAGCTCAACGGTCGCGCCGACATCGATCTGCGCGGTGACTCGCTGGCCACCCTGGAGGGGCGCTCGCTCGTCACGCTCGATCGCTCGCGCGTCGCGGCATTGCGCGTGGAGGGAGGCGCCGCGCAGCTCACCTTCCGCGACGGAATCGCGATGGTGGACACGCTTGGCCTCGCCTCGCCCGCATTCAGCGTGCTCGCGCGCGGCGGGATCGGGCTGCGCGCCGATCGCACCGACACGCTCTCGCTGCGGATCACGGCCGATACGCTCGGCGGTCTCCGCCCATGGCTCAGCAGCGCACCGGCCGAGAGCCCGGACTCGCTCGGCGGCACCATCTCGCTGCGGATGCGGACGTCAGGATGGCTCGACTCCATCACGGTCGCGGCGACACTCTCGGGGCGCGATCTGCTGCGTGGCACGTTGTCGGCAGCCATCGCCGACATCACCGCCAGCGGAGCCTTCGTGCGCGGCGTGCCGAGCGGCAGCGTGGTGCTGCAGTCCGATTCGGTGGTGGTCGGGCCGATACGCTTCACGACCGTGACGGCAGGCGGTCAGTTCAGCAGCGCGCGGGATGGTACGCTGCGCATGGACGCACGTGCCGACAGCCTGCACGTCGGACTGGCCGCGGCGCTGCGCGGGGCAGGCGACTCCATCGTCGGCAGCGTGCGGGAGCTGTTCTTCGAAGGCCCCATCGCACAGTGGTCGCTGCGGCACCCGGCGACGCTCACGCGCGCACTCGGCGTCACGACGCTCGACTCCCTCGTGCTCGGTGATTCCGGCGCGGCGCGGATCCGGCTGATGGCACGAGTGCCGGAGCGCGATTCGCTGGTGGGCAGCTTCGAGGCGTTCAGGGTCCCGCTGCGTGACATCGGGTGGGTCGCACGACGCGAACGCCCGTTGGCCGGCCTGCTCGATGCGCGGGTGCAACTCGGCGGCACGCGGCAGGCCCCGTCGGCGTCGCTCACGGCGCGCGCCGCTGCCGTGACGGTCGGCACGACCGCGCTCGGTGATGCCCGCGTGGACGGCACGTATGCCGACGGTACCTTCCGCAGCGAGATCGCACTCAGTGAGCGCAACGCGACCAGACCGCTCATGGCCGCCCGCGTCACACTCCCCGTGACGGCCACGCTCGACGGCGTGCCGTCGCTGCAGCGTGACGGCACGATCAGCGGATCACTCACGCTCAACGGCACACCACTCGCGCTGCTCGAGGCGGCGACCGCCGCCGTCACCGACGCCACCGGTACCCTCTCCGGCGAACTGCAGCTCGATGGTTCGGTGCGCGAGCCTCGGATGAATGGTATCGTCACGATGAAGGATGGTGCCGGCTTCGTCGGACCCCTGGGCGTGCGACTCGTCGGCATGGACGGTGACTTGCGTTTCGGTGGCGACAATCTCTCGATCCCCCGTCTGACCGTGAGCGGCGGCGGCTCGCGTGGCGGCTCGGCCATTCTGAGTGGCCGCGTCGGCTTCGCCTCGCTGGAAGATCCGTCGTTCGATCTGGCCGTAAAGGCTACCAACTTCCGCATTCTGGATCGCCCCCGCATCGCGACGGTGCAGGTCTCGACCGACGCGGCCGGTCTGCAGGTCCGCGGCACCCAGCGCGGGTCGGTGCTGACCGGCACCGTCACGATCCCGAGTGGTGACATCACGATCCCGGAGCTGGGCGTCGCCAAGACCCTCGTCTCGATCGACGATCCCGAGTTCTTCACGCTCATCGACACCACGACCTCGCAGGGGCGGTCGCTGCTCGCGGCGGCGCCCTCACCGCTGCTGCGCAACCTCGTGGTGCGCGATGTCCGGCTGCTGATGGGCAATGACGTCTGGCTTCGGTCAGCGGAAGCGAACATCAAGCTGGCCGGCGAAGTGGGCGTCACCCTTGGCCGGTCACGACAGGACTCGTCCCGCGTGCAGCTCGCGCTCGATGGAACGCTGCTCGCCGAACGGGGCACATACCGGCTCAATCTCGGGTTCGGTGCGGTGCAGCGCACCTTCGACGTCGAGCGTGGGACGCTGCGCTTCTTCGGCGAGCCCGAGTTGAACCCCACGCTCGACGTTCAGGCGGTGAACATCGTCAGGCAGTACACGCGCCAGGATCGCGACATTCCGGTCCGCATCACGATCGGAGGAACCCTCGTCGCGCCGACACTCAAACTCGGCAGCGCCGACCCCACCCTCGCCCTGACCGAGTCGGACGCGATCAGCTATCTCTTCACCGGACGCCCGAGCTTTGCCGTGACCACTGCCCAGGACCGCTACTCGTCGCAAACGGCCAGCGTGCTCCTGCCCACGCTCGGCAGCGCCCTGGGTGACCGCGTCGCGCGCGCGCTCGGCTTCGACCAGTTCCAGATCGAGACGGCCGGCGGGGTGAGTGGCCAGCAGTTCGGCGTGAGCTCGGCGCTCGCCAGCACACGGCTGGGTGGCGGCGTGCAGCTCGGCAGCCGCACCTTCGTGCGCGCCACCGTCGGGCTCTGCCAGCTCTTCGGGACGAGCCAGATCAGCACCAACCAGCCGCTCGTGAACTCGATCGGCGCCCGGCTCGAGTATCGCATCAGCCGGCAGCTCTCGGCCTCCATCGGTCTCGAGCCGCCGACCAGCGTACTGCAGTGCAACAACGACGTGAACGCCCGCAACTTCGTCCCCACGCCGCAGCAGTTCGGCCTCGACGTCACGCGGAAGTGGGAGTACTGACGTGAGCGCCCGCGACGCATGACTGACGGCACACCACTGCCGCTGGCGGGCCCCGGTGTCACGATGCGCGCCCTCGCGGCGCGCGCCGAGGAACTGCGCCGCGATGTCACGCGGCCGGTGCTCGTCATTGGCGCGCGCGGGCTCGGCAAGCGGTACCTCGCGGAGCGGATCCATGCGGGCTCCTCACTCGCTGCCGCGTCGATGCAGGTGATCGATGCCCGTCACAGCGGTGACCCGGCTGCACTCGAAACGCTTCGGACCATGGTCACTGGCGTCGTGTTGGTGCGCCACGTCGATCGACTCACGCCGGCGGCGCAGACGCTGCTCGAGGCACAGGTCGCCGCGAAGCGCGTCACGCGACTCCTTGCCACGAGCCGCACCGAGCTGCTCGATCATGCGGGGACCGGGACCTTCCGTGCGACGCTCGGCTACGAGCTGCAGGGATGGCCGCTGCTCCTGCCGGCGCTGGCAGACCGCGACGCGGACGATCGCATGGCACTCGCGGTCGCCGTGCTGCGCCAGACCGCCGACGGCGACGACACGCTGCCGGCGGCCCTCGATGCCACGGCGGCCACGCTGCTCATGACGTGGCCGTGGCAGGACAACCTTCGCGAGTTCGAGGCGACGCTCGCCCTTGCCCAATTGCGCGCCCGCGGCAGCATCGCCGTGAGCGCGGCACATCTCGCGTTGCCGCGTGGATCGTCGCTCGTGCCGGCCGCCAGCGCGCCGATGGCCGACGTGGAGCGCTGGCACCTGCTCCGCGCGCTCGCGGAGTGTCAGGGCAACCGCACCCATACCGCACGACAGCTGGGCATCAGCCGCATGACGCTGATCGGCCGGCTGCGCGCCATCAGCGAGGCAGAATCCGCATGACCACCACGGGCATCATCGGGCACGCATTCATCCGCAGTGCCATTGCGCCGTTGTTCGCCGAGCCGCGCGTGTCGTCGGCGCAGGTGTCGCAGCAGCTGTCGGGACACCCCGTCTACGTGCTCGAGTCGCGCGACGACCACTGGCACCGCGTGCGCGGCATGGACGAGTACGAAGGGTGGATGCATGACGGCTATCTCATGCGGCTGGTGGATGAGGCGCCGGTGGTGCCCACCACCTCGGCCGACTTCGCACTCACGTACGTGCCGCGCGTCTCGATGGGCGTGATCGCGCGCAGCGAGCGGCATGGCGTGCGGGCGCTGCCGCTGGCGGCGTGGCTCGACCTCGACGAAGAGGTCGTGGACGGCGACGTCGTCGCGTTGAACGAGATGGAGGAGCACTTTGCCATCGCCCCGGACGCCATCGCGCAGTCGGCGGTCGAGTGGTTCGAGGGCACGTCGTACCAGTGGGGTGGCATCACGCCGTGGGGGGCCGACTGCAGCGGCTTCGTGCAGACCATCTTCGGCGTGCACGGCGTGCCACTTCCGCGCGATGCCTGGCAGCAGGCGTTGCTGGGCGAGGCGGTCGTCCGCACGGCGCTGCAGCCGGCCGACCTGCTCTTCTTCTCCGACCGCGCCGACCTGCACATCACCCACGTCGGCGTCGCGCTGGCCGGTGACCGACTCGCCCATGTGGCCATCGGACGCGGCGGCTTCGCGATGGAGTGGCTCGGCGATGCCGACGATGCCTACGTCACGGCGCTCAGTGCCCGCTTCGTGACGGCGCGGCGCATGGTCTGACGCACGGCGCGACGAGGCGCCGCCTCAGGACACCAGGCCAGCCGGTGCGGGTGGGGCCAGCGGCATGGTGGTGGCAAGCGCCTGGTTCACGTGCAGCGCCGTCCGCGCTGCCTCCAGATCATCCACCGCCGTGATCATCGTGTAGATGCCCGGTCGGTCGAGCGGCAGGTCCACGACTGCCAGGAGCGGCACATCGATGCCCTCCGCTCCATCGGGGGCAGCGCCGACCATCAGTTCACCGCGTGACGACCAGAGCATGTCACCCACCGGGTTCACCCACTCGAGGCTGACGCCGTGCGGCCCTTCGTCGTCGGGGCCGGCCTTGAGGCGCACGACGAAGGTCGCCCGCGGGTGCAGCGACGGAAGCTGCCCCACGTGCAGGGCATCGAAGACGCCAAGAATGTTGAGCTTTCCTTCCTGGGAGACGTTGGCCGCGTCGGCGAACAGCGCAAATTGGACATGCATGGAGGAGCATCCTACCGCCCGCCATGAGCAGCGGGAAGAGGTGCGCCCGTGGCCACGATGCGTTCCGCCGCGCTGCCAGTGGACTTCCTGGCGGTGGCTGCGTTCTCTTGCGGGACATGATGACCACCACCGCCACACACGACCTCGACCTGCTCTGGTTCTGCCAGCTTGCCGGTGACGGGGAGTTCATCGGCACCACCGCCGAGCGTCGCCCGACGCTGCCCTATCTCGCGAGCCTCGTCGAGACGGCAGGTGAGATGGGATTCAGCAGCCTCCTCACGGCCACGAATTTTCACGCCGAACACGATGCCTTCACGGCGTCGGTCGCGACGCTCGCGCGGACGCAGGGCGCCGGTCTGCTGATCGCCGTGCGGCCCGGGATGTTCAACCCCGCGATCTTCGCCAAGATGGCCGCCACCGCCGCGATGCTCTTTCCCGGTCGCGTGCAGGTGAACATCGTGGCGGGCTCCAACCCCGCCGAGAACGCGATGTACGGCGACCTCGAGTCGCATGCGGCGCGCTACGAGCGGACGGAGGAATTCACCGCGCTGCTGCGCCGGCTGTGGAGCGGCGAGGTGGTGCACCACGACTCGGTGCGGTACCCGCTGCACGGCGCCGCAGTGTCGCCGCTGCCGCCGTCGGGGATTCCGATCTACTTCGGTGGGCACAGCGACGATGCCCAGCGCATCGCCGCACGGCACGCCGACGTCTACCTCGTCTGGGGCGACACGCTGCCGGCCATCACGGCGCGGCTGGCGTCGTTCCGCATCCACGCGTCGGCTGCCGGGCGCGACGTGCGCGTGGGCCTGCGCTGCCATGTGGTGGTGCGCGAGACCGAGGCCGCGGCGTGGGCCGCAGCCGATCGGCTCATCAGCCGCATCGATCCCGAGGTGCGCCGCGCGTTCGTCGCGGCCGCGGCGTCGGTGGACAGTGAAGGGCAGCAACGGCAGCAGGCGCTCGCGGCATCGGCGTCGCTGGTGGTCGAGGAGCAGCTGTGGGCCGGTGTCGGCCTGGCGCGATCGGGCGTGGGGGTCGCCATCGTCGGTGATCCCGCGCAGGTCGCGGCGAAGCTGCGCGCCTATCAGGCCCTCGGCATCTCGACGTTCATTCTCTCCGGCTATCCGCATCTCGAGGAATGCCGCCGGTTCGGGCAGCTGGTGATGCCGCTGTTGCGCGGTGCGCCACCAGCGGTCGCGGTCAGCCGACAGAGTCGCGACGTGGCGCCGGTCACGTGACTGCCCCTGGCGCACCGGTCGGACGAGCGGTTCGGAGCATTGGCACCCATCGGATGCGCCGGAGACCGCGCCTGCCCATTGTCGTCGGACGGGCGATACACGGTGCCGACGGCGCGCCCCGTGCGCCGATCGATGGCCGTGATGTCGGCGTCCTGCATGTAGACCACGTCGCCGCAGGCGACCACGGAGTTGAGCGAGACGCGCGAGCGGACGGTGAAGAGCAGGGCGCCGGTGGAGAGTGACCAGGCGGAGAGATTCAGGTCGGCGGAGGGGACGAACAGCGTGTCACCGGCGACGGCGATGAGGCCGAGGTTGCCGAAGCCGCCGGCGCGGCCGCGAAAGGCGCGCACGGCGCCGGTGACACGGTGCCACGACCACACGGTAATGCGGTCGGCATCACTGATCAGGATGTAGTCTCCGCCCAAGCTCATGGAGGTGTTCGGAGCGAGCGCGCCATCGGTCAGGCGAATGGCGTAGCCCATCTGGTCACGCCCGCCCGCCTGGAACGCCTCCATGCTGTCCTGCGACATTTACCCAGCCTTGCTCCTCGACGGCAGTCCGCGCCGCGTCCAGCGGATAGCCCCAGTGGTGAGGTCGAAAGCGAGCGCGCTGCCCTGATGGACGGCAACGCCGGTCGCGCCCTGTGAGAACGAACCGCCGCCGTCGACGAGGAACATCGAGTCCCGGATCCGCCAGCGCTCGGCCCCGGTCGTCGCGTCGAACGCGATCAGCTGCCCATCGGTGGCGAGCGCGGCGACGCCCCGTGCGGCCAGTGCGGCCAGGGATGGCGCGATCACGTTCTCGTTGCACGACGCCGGGGCAATGGGTCTGCGCCAGACCCGCCGACTCTCGTCGGTCGGTGCGACACTGGAGAACCACTTGCAGCCACCGATGAGAACGGCGACGAGTCCCACGCGCAGGCGACGCGTCACGGGGACGACTCCTCGCGAAACCCCAGTCGTACGCGGACCTCCGCCGCGACCTGTGTCACGTCCACATCCCACGCCGGACTCTCTGCATCGGGCGCCGTGGTTTTCTGCGAGACGACCTGATTGCCGGTGCTGCTCTCGCCGACCTCGACCCGACAGGTCACTTCCGGCATCACGAAAGTCAGCGTCATCGACTCCTCTCCCGTTTATGGATCGCCGGCGGTGGTGCTCGACATCCAGACTCCGAGGTGGCGCTGGACGACGGGCACATTCGGCCCGGTATCGCTCGCGGCAGTGGATGGAAAGAGACTACACACCGTCGTCGTCGAAGTCGTCGTCGGACCGATGCCTGCCTCACGGCGGAAAAGAGCAGTGACATCACGTGACGCGTGGCGGTCCCCGGCGTCGCCCCGATCTCGCGCATGCGCAGCCACCGCTGCGTCGCGTGGCGTGTGCGCTGGCAATCGGTGCGACGCTCTGGCATCATTGCTCGGTTCGCCGACCCGAGTCACCGCCGCGAGCGGCCGCTGCGGTGTCGTCGGCACACGCACTTCGCGTTTCCCGCAGACTCCCATGCGCTCTCTGCCCGCCGCCGACCGCACGACGCTCCGCACGACGCTCCGCACGACGCTCCGCACCACGCTCCGCGCCTACCTCGACACTCATTCCGGGGACCACGCGGGCCTGGCTTGCTCAGCCATGCCGGACCCGCCGTCGGCGTCGACCCGCGCCCCGATCATCCCCGACGCGGCGCCCGTCACGTGACCGGCGCAGGCGCACCCGTCGGCCTCGCGCGCGCGCTGGGCCGCTGGGATCTCGTCGCGCTCGTGCTCAACGGCATCGTCGGCGCCGGCATCTTCGGGCTGCCCGCCAAGGTGCACGCGCTCCTGGGCGCGTGGGGCATCGCCGCCATTGCGGTCTGCGCGCTGATCATGACGCTCGTCATCCTCTGCTTCGCCGAAGTGAGCAGCCGGTTCTCCGAGACCGGTGGGCCATATCTGTACGTACGTGAGGCACTCGGGCCTTTCGCCGGCTTCGAAACCGGCTGGCTGCTCTGGGTAGCGCGACTCACCGGCATCTGCGTCATCGGCAACCTGATGGTCCAGTACCTTGGCTTCCTCGATCCGGCGCTGGGCGAAGGCACACCGCGGACGCTGATCCTGGCGGGGACCTACCTCGCGCTCACGGTCCTGCACATCACCGGCGTGAAACGCGCGGCACTCGTCGGCAATGTGATCACCATCGCGAAGCTGCTCCCGCTGCTCGTGTTCGTGGTGGTGGGGCTCGGAGCCGTCGAGCCGCGGCGGCTCGACTTCTCCGTCGTCCCATCCAACGCCAGCTTCTCGAATGCCGTGCTGCTGCTCGGTTTTGCGTTCGTCGGCTGGGAGACGGCGGTGGTCGCGGCGGGCGAGCTGCGCGACCCACGTCGCGATACGCCATTCGCGCTGCTCGTCAGCGTGGCCATCGTGGCCGCGCTCTACGTGGGCATCCAGGTGGTGTGCGTCGGCACGCTCCCCGACCTCGCGGGTTCCACGCGCCCCGTCGCTGACGCCAGCCGGACGTTCCTCGGCACCGCCGGCGCGACGGCCATCGTCGCCGGTGCGGTGGTGTCGATGCTCGGCACCCTCAACGGGGGCATGCTGACCGTCTCACGGCTGCCGTTTGCGATGGCCGAACAGGGACAGCTGCCGGCGTGGCTCGCCCGCGTGCACCCGCGATATCGCACGCCCGTGCCAGCGATCCTGCTCTCCGCGGCGATCATCCTCGCCCTCACGCTCACGAGCACCTACGTGTACGTGCTGACGGTGAGCACCATCGCACGGCTGCTCGTGTTTGCTGCGACCTGTGTCGCGCTGCCGATCCTGCGGCGGCCGGCGATGAACCGTCCTGCGCTGTTCACCTTGCGTGGCGGGATGACCGTGCCGGTGCTCGCGGTGCTGTTCATCGCATGGTTGCTGCTCAGCAGTTCGATGAAGGAGACGCGTGACGTGCTGCTCTGTGCGGCGGCGGGAAGCCTGCTGTTCGCCTGGAGCCGGCGCACGGCGGCCACCCCGGCAGCATCGCCGCGCGGCGCTGGGGAAGTCGACGCGAGGCCGGACTAGATTCCTGACGATGTCTGCCACCACTGCGCCCACGCGCATCATTCCACCCACCGCGGTCGTCGAGGCCTCTCCCCCCGCGCCGGCAGGGTTCGGGACGATCGACCTCCTGCTGCTGCTGATGGCGGCGCTCTGGGGGGCGAACTTCTTCGCGGTGCAGTACGGCACGGCCCACATGCCCGGCCTCGCATTCAACACGTCGCGCATGGCACTGGGCGCCAGCGTACTGCTGCTGCTCATCGTCGCGACGGTCCGCGACCCCTGGCCGTCGCGCGCCGACACGCTGCGCCTGCTGGGCTACGGCTTCATCGGGAACGGGATCTATCAATGGCTGTTCGTCATGGGGCTGTCGCGCGCCCGCGGCGGCTCGGCCTCGCTGATCCTGGCGGCGTCCCCGGCGGCCCTCGCCATCCTCGGCTGGCTCACGCGCACGGAGAAGCTGTCGCGCTTTCTGCTCGGTGGGGTGCTCCTGTCGATGGCCGGTGTGACGATGGTGATGGCCGGTGACAATGCGACACCCGGGCATGGCGGCACCTGGCTCGGCAGCCTCTACCTCGCGGCGGCAGTGGTGACGTGGGCCGTGTACGCGACCCTGCTCCGCCCGCTCACGCACCGCGTCAACGGCATGCATCTCACGCTCATCACGCTCACCGGTGGACTGCTGCCGCTGTTGCTGCTGACGGCGTCTGACTTGCGCGCCACCACCTGGTCGGCGCTCACGATCCGCACCTGGGGCGCGATGGCGTACGCCGGCATTGGCGCGATCGTCATCGCGTACGTGATCTACTACCATGGGTTGAAGAAGATCGGGGCCACGCGGACCTCGCTCTATGCCAACCTGCAGCCGTTCGTGGCGATCCTCGTCGCGTGGCAATTCCAGTCCGACCGACCGACGATCTGGCAGATCATGGGCTTCCTCTGCATCACCGGTGGTCTCCTGCTGGCCCGGCGTACGGCATGAGCATTCTCGTGCTGTTCGATATCGATGGCACGATGCTGCTCGCGCACGGCGCCGGCCGGCGCAGTGTGCATCAGGCCATGACCGACGTGTTCGGGGCCACCGGGCCGGAGCTGCATCCCTTCGACGGCAAGACCGATCCGCAGATCGTGCGTGAGCTGGCGCTGCTGGCCGGCATCGAGGAGTCGCTGATCGACTCCCGCATGACCGAGGCGCTCGACCGGTACTTCGGCTATCTCGAGGCCGACATCACGCAGGCGCCGCACACCGTGCGGCTGCTCCCCGGCGTCACGGCGCTGCTCGAGGCGCTCGAGGCGCAGGATCAGGTGCTCCTCGGCCTGCTCACCGGCAACATCGAGGCGGGGGCAGCGCTCAAGCTGCGCGCGGTGGACATCGCCCCCGAACGGTTCGTGGTCGGGGCTTACGGCTCCGATGCCGCGTCGCGACCGGCACTGCCGGCGATCGCGCAGGCGCGTGCCTCCGCGCACATCGGGCGCCCGCTGCCGGGCGACCGGGTGGTGATCATCGGCGACACGCCACACGACCTCACCTGCGGTCGCGGCATCGGCGCACGCGCCATCGGTGTCGAGACGGGGCGCTTCGTGGCGGCCGACCTCATGCCGTATGACCCGCTGGCGGTGTTCGCGGACCTCACGGATACGGACGCCGTCCTGCAGGCGATCCTGAGCGTGCGCCGGGAGCGCACCGCCTGATGGCCGCGCTGCCGGGCGACGGCATGGTGCCGGTGCGCCTGCGTGGTGCGTGGGACGACCGTGCCCTCGACTACGAGGCCGCAGTGCACGTCGACGCGAACATGGTGCGCATCGCCTTCGATCCCGGCGGGCCGAAGGTCATCGAGCTGCCTGTCGCATCGCTGGACGGGGCGGTGCTGCGTGGTGACGAGCTGACGCTGCATCCGGTGGGCGGCAAGCATGTGACGCTGCGTGACTCGCCGCACCTTGGTGGCCTGCGGAACCGGCTCGAGGCCGTGGTCTGCACCTTTCCGGCGCAGACGCTGTCGTTGCGCGCATTCGGTTCCGAGCGGAGTGCCCCCGGCTCCGATCACGATCGCTGGTTCGACGGCCTGCTCTCGGCCCGCCGGCTGGCCGAGGAGAGTCGGACCGTCGAGACGCAGCGCCGCGCCTTCGATGCCAGTCGCCTTGCCAGGCACGCCGCGACCACGCGCGAGGCATGGGCTGGCGAACGGCTCGGTGGCGACGCCGACCGGCGGGCGCTGACGGCGGAGCTCGAGGAGATCGGCGCGCCGTATCAGCAGGCGCTGGTGCAGCTCGAGGCTGCCGCGCTGGCGCTGCGGAACGCGCCGGATGACAATCAGTTTGCCGAATGGCGCCGCTGGGCTGGCGCCGTGCAACAGGCCTTCCGTGGGGCCGATGAGACGTGGGCCCGGATGGTGCCCGTGTTGTGCGACTCCCGTGGGGTGCAGGGCTCCATGTGGCGCCGTCTGCTGCGTCGCGGCGGCGGGGCGCCGTGATCGTCGGGCTGGGCATGGACCTGACCGAGATCGGCCGCATCGAACGACTGCTGGCGCGGCACCCGGAGCGATCGCGGGCCAAGCTCTTCACTGCGGGCGAGCGGGAGTACTGCGATCGGAAGGGGGCACCCGGCCGCCACTTCGCAGCCCGTTTCGCGGCCAAGGAGGCGACGTTCAAGGCGCTGTCCGGTTCCGAGGAGGCGCGGTGGATCGGGTGGCAGGAGATCGAGGTGGCAAACTCGCCGCTGGACGGGCGCCCGCTGCTCCGGCTGCATGGCCGGGCAGGCCAGCGGGCGGCGGAGCTGGGCGTGACGCGGGTGCATGTGACGCTGACGCACAGCGAGGGCCTCGCGGCGGCAGTGGTGGTCCTCGAAGCGGTTGACGATCGAGGTCGCCGCGAATCGGAAGCGGATTCGTCGGCATTGGGTCATGCGCTCTAGCCGAGTCCGAACCACGGGTGTATTGTTCTTACATCCGAATGAGAATCATTCTCAACTAGCCGATCCGTGACGCCTCTCTCCCTGCCAATTGCCCCTGCGATGCCGACTGGCGCCGCGCGCGCACCGTTGGCGTGCCGTCTTGGTGATTGTGTGGCTGGTGCCTCCGCCACGGTCGTGGCACTCGGCTGCGGTGAGAACGAGGCCTGTCGGTTGCGCGAACTGGGCCTGATGGAAGGCGCGAGCATCAACGTCGTCGATGCGCGGCACTGCATGCTCGTCAACGTCCGGGGATCGCGGCTGGCCCTGAGCCCCGCCATCACCGCCGGCATCACCGTTCTCCCGACGCGCTGAGCCGCGGCGCAGGATCGGCCGCAGTTCCGCTGCAGTTCACCCGACGATCCGTGGCCGCACCCTCCGCTCCCCGCATCGGCGCCCCGCCGCCGAATGATGCGAGCACGCGTCGCATCCGCGTCGCCCTCGTCGGGAATCCGAATACCGGCAAGAGCACGCTGTTCAATGCCCTCACCGGCATGCGCCAGCGCGTCGGCAACTTTGCCGGGGTCACGGTCGAGCGCGTCGAGGGCGCGATGCGTGGCCCGAACGGCGAGAAGGTCACCATCGTCGACCTGCCCGGGTGCTACGCGCTGTCGCCGGCCAGCCCGGACGAGGAGATCGCGCTGGGGGTGATGCGCGGTACCGCCGGGGAGCCGATGCCCGACGTGGTGGTGGTGGTGGCCGATGCGCTGCACCTCGAGCGCAACCTCTATCTCGTGAGCCAGGTGCTGGAGCTTGGGCTCCCCACCGTGGTGGCGTTGAATCAGGTCGACGCGGCGGCTGATGCGGGGGTCGACGTCGATGCCGTGGCGCTGATCCACGAGCTGGGAGCGCCGGTCATCCCCACGATCGCCACGCGCGGAGAGGGGCTCGACGTCCTGCGCAGGGCGATGGTGACCGTGCTCGACCTGCCGCGACCCACGCGCCCCTTCACGCTCAGCAGCGAACTCACCGACGCCGTCGCACCGCTGTACGACACGCTGGTTCGCCACGGGGCGCGACCCGCCGTCGCCGCCCACGACGCGCTCCGGCTGTTGGCGGTGCCGACGCTCGAGACGTGGTACGGCGACTCGCGCGGTGCCATCGCACCGATGGTGGACGAGGCGCGCATCGCCGTCGCCGCCACCGGGGCCAACCCGCGCAGTCTCGAAGCGGAACTCCGCTACGGCTGGAGCAGCGGTGTGGTCGCGCGTACCGTCGTGAACCACAACGAAGGTGCGCGCACCGGCAGCGACCGCATCGACGCGGTCGTGCTGCATCGCGTCTGGGGGCCGGTGCTCTTCATCGCGGTGATGGCGCTCGTCTTCCAGGGGATCTTCACCTGGTCGCAGCCACTCATGACGGGCGTGGAGTGGGCCATCGGCCAGCTCGGCGACACCGTCGGTTCCCTGCTCCCCGACGGCGACCTGCGCGGACTGCTCGTCGACGGTGTGATCGGTGGCGTGGGCAGCGTGCTGGTGTTCCTGCCGCAGATCGCCATGCTCTTTCTGTTCATCGGCATTCTCGAGGACAGCGGCTACATGGCCCGTGCCGCATACCTGATGGACCGGTTGATGCGCCGCGTCGGCCTGCACGGCAAGAGCTTCATCCCGATGATCAGCGGCTTCGCCTGCGCGGTGCCCGCCATCATGGCCACGCGCACCATCGAGGAGCGCAAGGACCGCCTCGCCACGATCATGGTGGTGCCGCTGATGAGCTGCTCGGCCCGGCTGCCGGTCTACACGCTGCTGATCGGTGCCTTCGTGCCGCCGGTGGCGGTGCTGGGCGGATTGTTCTCGTTGCAGGGCGTGACGATGCTGCTCATGTACCTGCTCGGCACGGTGACGGCGCTGGCGGTGGCGGCGGTGTTCAAGCGCACGCTGCTGCGCGGCCCGGTGCGGCCGATGATCCTCGAGATGCCCGCATATCGGTGGCCGAACCTTCGCACGACGCTGCAGAACGTCTGGCACCGCGCGCAGATGTTCCTCCGTCGCGCCGGCACGGTGATCCTGAGCTGCAGCGTCCTGCTCTGGGCGCTCGCCACCTATCCCCGCACCGACGTGCCCGCCGGCACGACGCCGGACAAGGCACATGAGATCAGGCTCGAGCACTCGGCGCTGGGGCACATCGGCAAGGTGATCGAGCCGGTGGTACGGCCACTCGGCTACGACTGGAAGATCGGCGTCTCGATCGCTGCCAGCTTCGCCGCCCGTGAGGTGTTCGTGAGCACCATGGGGACGATCTACGGCGTGGGCGAGGCCGACGAGACGTCAGTCGCGCTGCGCGACCGGCTGCGGTCCGAGGTCAACCCGCGTACCGGCGCCCTGCGGTACACCCCGCTGATCGCGCTCGGATTGATGGTGTTCTACGTGTACGCGCTGATGTGCATCAGCACGGTGGCCGTCACGGTCCGCGAGGCCGGTGGTGGCCGGATCGGCTGGAACTGGGCCATCATTCAGTTCGTGTACATGCTCGGTCTCGCATACTTCGCGGCGCTGGCGGTGTATCAGGGTGGACGTCTGCTCGGATTCCAGTAAGGAGACACCATGCAATCGCTCATCGTCGTGCTCATTCTCGTGGCCGCAGCTGCGTACATCGGTCGTCGCATCTGGCAGACCATCGCGGCGGCCCGTGCACCAAAGGGCGCGGGCTGCGCATCTGGATGCGGGTGCGAGCCGACAGCACCGTCTTCAGCGCGGCACTGAGCGACCTAACGCAACCGCGTCCAGACCAGCAGCGAGCAATCCTCGGTCTGGCCGGTGTACTGTGCCGGCGTGTTGGCCGTGTAGAGCTCGAACGCCGCGATGTCCTGTGGTGACAGAGATTGGATCGCCTGGCGGAAGCCGCTCCCGGGTGACGTGGCGTGCTGCCCGTCGATCCAGACGCCGAGGTTCCTGCAGCGCGGGATGTTGATCTCGTTTCCGGGGGCGCCGCCGGTGCGCAAGCCCGGCAGGCCGCCGAACCAGTCCGAGATCGTGAACGGCGCGCCACCCGGGAAGTACTTGATGTCCCGGAACTGTCCCCCTCCTCGCTTGCGGCGCGTTTCGTACGCCGCGCGCCATGGCTCGCCGGGATAGTTGTCCTTCACCTCGACCTCGGGCAGCCGCTGCCCGACCGAGCCGAGGGCGACTCGCACATTGAACGCGGGGGCACGACCGATCACGAAACGGGCGTTCCGCTCCTCGAAGCCGATCTTGCGCACGGTGAAGTTGATCGCCGTATCGGCGAACACCGTGATCGTCGCCACACCGGAGGAATCGGTGCGGGTGGAGTCACCGGTGAGGAAGAAGCCGAGGTGCACGTCGGGGATCGGCTTGCCCGATCGGTCGCGCACTTCGATGCGCAGCTCGCGGGCCGTGCTCGGGCCGCTCTGCGCGTGGACGTGCGCCACGTCGGCTACGGCGATCAGGCACAGCGCGGCGACGACCCGCCGGAGTGCCGAGAACGACACGAACGACACATGCGGCAAGATCACGTCCCGTGAAGGTGACATCCGCGCTCCGCGGCGAAGGGTCCGGATGAGCAATGAGCCGTCCTCGGTGCGGGGGCCACTGTGACACGACTGCTGCTGCGCCGCTGCCAAGCACCGAACCGGCATCGTGACGGCGTCCTACGCTGAGTATGGGGCGGGTACCACCATCCTGCCACGTGGTGCAGTCGTGGTGCAGTCGTGGTGCAGTCGTGGTGCGGTCGTGGTTCAGCGCGGCCGCATTCCCGGGATCGTCGCGCCGGACGTGGCCGGCAGATCGAGCGAGGCCCAATGCCCCTGCTCTGCATGGTAGAGGCCGGCGCGTGCGATCATTGCGGCGTTGTCGGTCGCGATGCGCGGTGACGGCGCCAGGACCGCCACACCGCTCCCGGCGCGCTGCTGCACCGCACTCACCAGCGCCCGGTTGCACGCCACGCCACCGCCCAGGACGACGCGGGTGTGCCCGGTCGCCCGCACGGCCCGCGCGACCTTCTCGGCCAGGGTCTCGGTGAGGGAATCCTGAAATCCACGGGCGATGTGTGCGGCGTCAGCAGCGATGTTGGGCGACGCCTTCACCGCCAGCATCACGGCAGTCTTGAGCCCGCTGAACGACAGGTCGTAATAATCGTCGTCGCCAAGGCGCTGGTCACGCCTGAGCATCGGGCGGGTGAAACGGAAGCGGGTCGGGTCACCATCACGAGCCAGCGCCTCCAGATGGTGCCCGCCAGGGTAGGGCAAACCGAGGAGTTTTGCCGCCTTGTCGAACGCCTCGCCGGCGGCATCGTCTCGGGTGGCGCCCAGGAGCTGGTAGCGTCCCCACGCCGAGACGTCGAGCAACATCGTGTGGCCACCGCTGACCAGCAGTGCAATGAACGGTGGTACCGCCGATGGATGCTCGAGGCTGGTGGCGAAGAGGTGCCCTTCCAGATGATGCACCCCGACCAGCGGCAGCCCGGTGCTGAGCGAGAGGCCCTTCGCCGCCGCCACACCGACCAGCAGCGCCCCGACCAGCCCGGGGGCGTGCGTGACCGCGATCGCATCCAGACCGGCGAGTGTGACGCCGGCATCGCCCAGCGCCTGGTCGATGACCGGAATGATGGAGGTGAGGTGCTGCCGGCTCGCGATCTCGGGGACCACCCCGCCGAAGATGCGATGCACGTCCTGCGACAGGATCACCAGCGACTCGAGCTGCACCGCGTCGCCACTGCCGCGCAGCACGGCGGCGGAGGTTTCGTCGCAACTCGTCTCGATGCCGAGGATGCGCATGGCGGGGCCGACTACTCGCCCGCTTCCTTCAGCAACTGCGTCACGAGGCGGCGGTTCGGCTCGGAGTTCCAGTCGGAGTCACCGATGACCTTCTTTCGGATGGTGCCGTCGGCCGCGATGACGAACGTCTCGGGCACGCCGGTGGTCTGGTACGCGCCCTCGACCGCCTTCGACGGATCGTGCAGCACCTCGAACGTCAGCTTCATGTCTCGCATGAACTTGCGAATCTTGTCGGCGTCGCCGGCGTCGTCGATGCTCACCGCCACCACCTGCAGCCCCTTCGGCCCCATCGCCTCGTGCAGCGCCTGGATGCTCGGCATTTCGGTGCGGCAGGGGATGCACCAGGTCGCCCACACGTTCACCAGCACCACCTTCCCCCGGTAGTCGTCGAGCGACTTCCGCTTCGGCTGCGCGTCGACGGTGGTGCCGGCGAACATCGGCGCCGCCGTGCCCACGTCCACGCCCACCAGCTCATCCTTCAGCTGCACGGACCCGAACCAGAGCGCGCCACCCAGCAGCGACACGATCGCGCCCACCACCGCCCACTGCTGGCCTGCCGTCATACCGACACCAGCGTGCAGCGATCCCGGAGCCGCTGCACCTCGGCTGCGGGGTCGGCGGCGCCGAAGATGGCGTTGCCGGCCACGAACGTCGTCGCCCCCGCCTCGAAGCAGCTGCGGATGGTCTCGCGTGTCACGCCGCCATCCACCTCGAGAATCGCCGTGCTCCCGGCCGCGTCCAGCATGTGCCGCGCACGGAGAATCTTGTCGAGCGAGTGGGGGATGAACGACTGCCCGCCGAAGCCGGGATTGACCGACATGATCAGCAGCAGATCCAGCTCACCGAGCACGTCGCGCACCGTCTCCAGTGACGTGGACGGGTTGAGCGTCGCGCCGGCGACACAGCCCAGATCCTTGATGCGCATGAGCTGACGGTGCAGGTGCGGTGCCGTCTCGACGTGGATCGTGAGTCCGTTCGCTCCCGCCTTCGCAAAGCTGTCGAAATACTTCTCCGGCTCGACGGTCATCAGGTGCACGTCGAGCGGGAGCCGCGTCAGCTTGCGCACCGTCTCGATGACCTTCACGCCGAAGCTGAGGTTCGGGACGAAGACGCCGTCCATCACGTCGACGTGGAGCCAGTCGGCGCCAGCCGCCTCGATCATGGCGAGGTCGTCGGCCATGCGGGCGAAATCGACGGACAGGAGCGAGGGGGCGATGCGGACGGTCGTCATGCTGCAAATCTACCATGCGCCGGGCGGGCGGACGGTGGGTCAGGGTGGATCGATCGGCTCGGCGCTGGCGGGCGGGCGGGAGATGGTGAGCGTCACCACCGCACCGGGCGGCACCGGGGTATTGGCGGCGGGCCGCTGACCGGCGACGTAGCCCTCGGGCTGAGTCCGCGTGGTGTCGAAGCGCGCGGCGCCTGACGTGAGTCCGAGTTGTGCCAGCAGTGCGAGCGCATCTTCCAGCGGCATCCCGACCATCGACGGGAGCCCGATCGCGTCGGGGCCGGCGCTGATCGTGAGCCGCACCGTGGACGGCAGCGTGACGGTCAGGCCGGAGCGCGGCAGCGTGCCGAGCACCTCACCGCGCGGGTTCGGGTCGATGCGCTCGATGAACTCCTTCGGCGTCTCGAATCCGGCGGCCTCGATGGTCTTGATCGCCTCGTCGCGCGGGAGGCCGATCACGTCGGGGACGATACCCTTGCGGGGCCCGAGCGACACGTCGAGCAGCACCTCGTCTCCCTTCAAACCCTTCACACCCGGCGCCGGGTTCTGCCCCAGCACCGAATTGCGCGGCGTCGTGGGATGATTCAGTGACTCGCCGGTGCGCACGGTGAACCCCGCCGCCCCGAGGCGCGCGGCCGCGTCGTCGTAGAGCAGGCCCACGACGTTCGGCACCGCCGATTCCGCGCGACCGGTGATGCCGGGCAGCAGGTAGACGGCGATCGCGGCGTACCCGATCATCAATCCGGCGACGGCGGTGGTCAGCAGCGGCCAGCGCGCAATGAATCCACCGATGCCGCGCCGGCGGCGCGAGGCGAGTTCCACCGTCGGCGTCACTTCACGCGGCGAAGGCGGGCGGCGAACGCGCCGTCCACCCCATGGTCCTGCGGCAGCACGCGCAGGAAACCACCGTCGAGTGCGCCTGCCGGCACCGTCCCCTCCGGCGGCGGGTCGAGCACGAACGAGTCGTCGTCGGCGAGGAACTCCCGTACCACCGCGTCGTTCTCCTCGCGCTCCAGCGAACAGGTGCTGTAGATCAGCAGCCCGCCCACCTTCACGCTGCTGCTGGCGGCGGCGAGGATGTCGCGCTGCAGCACGGGCAACAGTGCGATGTCGCTCACGCGCAGGCGCCACCGGGCGTCGGGGTGACGCCGGAAGGTGCCGGTCCCGGTACAGGGCACGTCCACCAGAATTGCATCCACCGGTTCGAGCGCGGGCGCGGTGGCGTCCATCTCGCGCACGTCCACATCGGTGACCTGCATCCGCTCGAGGTTGGCGTGCAGCCGCTGCAATCGCGCCGCCGATCGGTCGCTGGCAATGACGCGTGCACCGGCGCGGTGCAGTGCGAGCGTCTTGCCACCCGGGGCGGCGCAGAGATCGGCCGCCACATCGCCACGCGGGATGTGCGCGTACTGCACGACCAGCGCACTGCCGGCGTCCTGCACGAAGAGTTGCCCGCGCTGGAACGCCCCCAGTTGCGTGAGCGCCACGCCCTGCGGCAGCTGCAGCCCATCCTCCAGCAGCACGGGGTCGGTGGTGATCACGTCGCGCTCGGCCAGCATCTCGCGCAGCGCGTCGCGGGTGATGCCGAACGGGCGCACGATGATCGGCGCCTCGCTGTTGTTGTGCTGCGTGAGGCGTTCGGTGGCCTCGCGGCCCCAGGCGGCGATCCAGCGCTCGAGCAACCAGCGCGGGTGGCTGGTGCGCACCGCCAGGCGCTCGATGGCGTCGTGGTTCCGGTCGAGGGCGGCGGCGGCGCCCTCCGGCGAGACGACCGCGGGCTGCTCACGCTCGCGATCGATGCGGCGCAGCACGGCGTTCACCAGCTTGCTGGCGCCGATGCCGTGGCGTCGTTTGGCCAGTTCGACCGTCTGCGCGATGGCGGCGTACGCCGGCACGCTGCCCATCGAGAGCAGCTGATACGTGCCGAGACGCAGCAGGTCGCCGAGGTCGGCGTCGAGGCGGGCAAGGCCACCGGTGATGCGGGTGGCGAGGATGCTGTCGATCCACCCGCGCGAGCGCAGCAACCCGTACACCAGCTCCTGCACCCAGCGACGGTCGCGGGGGTCGAGGGCAGTGGTGACGCGCTCGAAGGCGGCGTCCAGCAGCGTGCCACCGCGCAGGGCCGCGAGAATCTCGGCGGCCGCAATGCGCGACTCGGTGATCAGTGCGCCGCGGGCGGGGGCCGCAGCGAGCGTCACAGGCGCCTCACCGGCGGGTTCCCTCGTCATACGCGGCAAGGTAACGACGCGCCGACTGCGCGGCATCGCCGAGCCAGATTCCGCGCATCACCGCGACGCCCGCGGCGCCGTCGCGCACCACCGCACGCACACGCTCGACCGTGATTCCACCGACGGCGATCACGGGACAGCCATCGGCCGCCTCGACGATCGCTGCGAGCCCATCGGCGGTCGCGGCGGCGGCGGCGTCACCCTCGGCTGCGGGGCCGGCCACGATGTACGTCGCGCCACTCCGGGCACTGAGCCACGCCTCGGCGGCGCTGTGCACGCTGGTACCGAGCACCATCCGTGGCGCGATGCGGCGCGCGTCGCCGAACGGCAGTGACCGCGAGGTCAGCTGCGCTCCGCTGATCCCGGCGACCATCGCGAGATCGACGCGATCGTGCACGAGTACCCAGCTGCCCGTCTCCTCGGCGATCACACGGAGCGCGAGTGCCTGCTCGAGCAACGGGCGGGCGGCGGTGCGGGTGGCGCGGAGATGGATCGCGACGCGGTGACGGGCCTCACGCATGATGGCGCGTGCGCTCTCGACGAACGACGGGTCGGCGAGCACCACGTCGCTGGTGAGTGCGTGCAGCGCCGGGACCGTGCCGTGCATCAGTCGCTGGTGCTGCTGTCTTCGGCGCTGCTGCCTGCGGTGCTGCCTGCGGTGCCGCCGAGGACGTCGCTGATGGCGATGCCGCGGCCGGCGGCCCACTCCCGTGCGAGCTGCCGGCGCTTGCCGGCGGGGTGTACGTCGCTGATGCGCACGGTGCCCTCGCCGCAGGCGACGAGCATACCGCCGGCGTCGATCGAGAGGACGGTGCCGGGGGTGTCGACGTGGGTGTGCATGTGCGAGGCGCGCACGCCGTAGCACTTCACGTCCTCGCCGCGGTGGGTGGTGAATGCGCCGGGTCGCGGATCGTAGGCCCGGATCAGGTCCGCGATGACGGGTGCAGGCTGACGCCAGTCGATCTGCGCATCCGCACGTCCGATTTTCGGGGCGAAGGTTGCACGGGCGTCTTCCTGCGTCTGCTCGGCCAGCTGGCCCAGCTCCAGCAGCGCCAGTGCCTCGATCAGCGCCTGTGCGCCCACCTCGGCCAGGCGGTTGCGCAGCTCGCCGCCGGTCTCGTCGCCGAGGATCGGTGTGCGGGCCACGTGCAGCACCGGGCCGGCGTCCATGGCCAGCACCATGCGCATGATGCTCACGCCGGTTTCACTGAAGCCGCGGCGGATCGCCGTCTCGATCGGGGCCGCGCCGCGCAGCTCCGGCAGCAGCGAGGCGTGGATGTTGATCGTGCCCTTCGGCGGGTGCTCGATCACGGCCGTGGGCAGGATGTGCCCGTACGCGACCACCACGTTCAGGTCGGGCCCGAGTGCGGTCAGCTCGGCCAGGAAGGCCTCACCGCGCGGCCGTTCGGGTTGCAGCACCGGCAGTCCTTCGCGGAGCGCGACGACCTTGACCGGCGGTGGTGTGAGCACGCGGGCCCGGCCCACGGGGCGGTCGGGCTGCGTGACCACACCAACGACGTCGAATCCTTCGCCGAGCAGCGCCTGGAGCGGCGGGACGGCGAAATCGGGGGTGCCCCAGAAGAGGATGCGCACGACGTCAGCTCCGGCGCGGTGTCAGAGCGTGTCGGCGTGCGGCGTGTCGGACGCGTCGGCCTGCGCCTCCTCGTCCTCCGCCTTCAGCCGCGCGATCACGTCGGGGGTGAGTCGGCGGATCAGTTCCGGGTACTCGTCCCTCTCCTCGTCCCAGTCGCGCATGGCCTGGCGGCGCTTGAGGATCGAGAGGTGATCGAGGAAGAGTCGGCCGTGCAGGTGGTCGATCTCGTGCTGCAGGCAGGTGCCGAAGAGGTCCACGCCTTCGAGCGTGATCGGCTGCATGTCCACGTCCAGCGCCTGCACCGTGACCTTCGCCGCGCGCTCCACCTCGTAGTGGATGTCGGGGATGGAGAGGCACCCTTCCTCACGCCGGCTCTTGCCGCTGCGCGCGATGATCACCGGGTTGATCAGCACGATCGGTTGCGTCTCCACATCGAGCACGGTAATCCGCTCGCTGCGGCCGACCTGCGGCGCGGCGAGTCCGATACCGCGGGCGGCGTACATCGTGTCGAACATGTCGGTCACGAGCTGCCGCAGGTCGGTCGTCATCTGCTGCACCGGCGCCGTCTCCTTGCGCAGGATCGGGCTGCCGAGCACATGGATGTCGAGCAAGGCCATCAGGCGACCCGGTCCGCACTGGAGGAGACGCCGGTGGCGGCGAAGATCTTGGCGATGCGCCCGCGTTCGACGACGAGGCGGGACTCGCCGCTCTTGAGGGTGATCTCGTCGTCCGTGGAGGCGGTGGTACCGGACTTGATGTGCTGCACTTCGCCCACGAGGCCGCCGGCGGTGACGATGCGGTCGCCCTTCTTGAGTTCCATGATCGCCATCTCGTGCTTCTTCCGCTGCTGTTGCTGGGGGCGGATGAGCAGGAAATAGAAGATGGCGAAGATGCCCCCGTACATGAGGAGCGGGGCGACCATCTGCGAGCCTCCGGGGAGCTGGAACTGGAGGATGGCGAGGGTGGCGAAGGGGAGGGACGTCATGGGTCGTGGGGCTGCGTGTCGGCAAAGGTCCCGGGGGCGGAGCGCGCGGCGCGCATCACGGCACGGGGGGATACCGAAAGATACTGCATACCGGGCGGGGTGCCCTGACCTCTGCTCCGCGGCAGGCGGATTCGCCTGTGTCGCAGTCGGTGCCGAGGCTGTCGCCGGGCGGGCGCGGTGGCGACGTCAGGTGGTGACGCCGTGGGCGCCAGCGGCGTGGTAGCGTGCGAGCCAGGCGCTGCTCCAGGTCTGGAACCGGCCCTCGCGCAGGGCGCCACGCGCCTGCCGCATGATGTCGATGAGGTACGCGACGTTATGCAACGACAGCAGCCGCAGGCCGAGCATCTCCTCGCTGACGAAGAGGTGGCGGAGATAGGCGCGGTCGTACCTGGTGCAGCACTCGCAGGGGCAATCCTCGACGAGGGGCCGGCGGTCGTTGCGGAAGGCGCTTCTGCGCACCTGGACCTTGCCGTCGGGGGTGAAGGCGGTACCGTTGCGTCCCATGCGGGTGGGGGCGACGCAGTCGAAGAGGTCGACGCCGCGTCGCACGGCTTCGACGAGGTCATCGGGGAAGCCGACGCCCATCATGTAGCGCGGGACGGTGCGGGGGATGACGGGGTCGACGACTTCGAGGGTGGCGTACATGTCGGGCTTGGATTCGCCGACGGAGAGGCCGCCGATGGCGATGCCGTCCCAGGTGCCCGCGTCGAGGATGCCGCGGGCGGAGGCGACGCGGAGGGCGGGGTGGACGCCGCCCTGGATGATGGGGAAGAGGGACTGGCGCGGGGGAATGATGTCGGTGGCAGCGTCGTGGGTTGCCATGGGTGGGGCTCCGACCGGAACTTCGAACTGGGGGGGGGCCCCCCGACCGTCACGCGTGATCCGGTCGAATTCGATGCGGCACCGCTCCAGCCACCGCAGGCTCCGCTCCATCGCCGCCTGACTCGCCCCGTACTCCGCCTGCCCCGCGATCAGCTCGTCGAGCTGCATGATCACGTCCGCCCCGATGTTCCGCTCGATCCGCATCACGCTCTCGGGCGTGTAGTCGTGCCGCGACCCGTCGATGTGGCTCTGAAAGACGACGCCGTCCTCCGTCACCTTCCGCAGGCTCGAGAGCGAGAACACCTGGAACCCCCCCGAGTCGGTCAGCATCGGGCCATCCCACCGCGTGAACGCGTGCAGCCCGCCGAGCGCCCGCACCATCATGTCGCCGGGCCGCAAGTAGAGGTGATAGGCGTTCGAGAGGATCATCTGTGCCCCCGCTGCCGTCACCTCTTCCACGCTCAGCCCCTTGATCGTGCCGTGCGTGCCGACGGGCATGAACGCCGGTGTTTCCACGACGCCGTGGGGCGTGCTGAACCAGCCGAGGCGGGCGCTGCCGGCATCGTGGGAGGTGCGGAACGAAAAATCAGACATGCAGCGAAGGGCTCAGGGACGTGGGCAGAGCCGCAATCTAGCGACTCCACGACTCCCGGGTGCGACTCCGGCATGAGCATTGCGACAGCCGAACGGCAACGGCAGAACGCAAAGGCGTAAAGGAACAGAAAGACGCAAAGAGCCCGCGGCGCACGCCTGGCAGCCGTGCACCGGTCTGGACGAAGGGTTGTCGTGAACTGCGCACCCGGATGCGAACGATCGGTTGCTGTTCCGCCAAAGAATCCTTGCTGTTTCTCACACACCCGCAGCGTTCGGCCGCACAAAATGCATTGCCAAGCGGTTCGCAGCTCGCGAGGTGCCCTGTGCCCTGTGCCGTGTGTGGCAGACGGCATCGTGACGCCTTTGCGCCTTTCTGTTCCCTGGCGCCTTTGCGTTCTGCTGTTGTTGTCGTGCCGTCGTACTGTTGCCGTTCCGCTGTCAAACCAAGACTGAGGAAATCATAGCAGCAACATCGCATCCCCATACGAGTAGAACCGGTACCGCCCCGCGATCGCCTCGCGGTACGCACGCATCGTGAGCTCGTACCCCGCGAACGCCGCCACCAGCATCACCAGTGTCGACTTCGGCAAATGGAAGTTCGTCAGCAAATGATCCACCATGCGAAACTGGTACGGCGGGTAGATGAAGATGTCGGTCGTGCCCTCGCACGCCGCGAGTGTGCCGCCGGCCTGCGTGGCACTTTCGAGCGTCCGCATCGACGTCGTGCCCACCGCCCAGACCGCGCGACCGCTCGCCTTCACAGTCATCAGCGTCGCTGCAGTCGCCGCTGGCACCTGATACCACTCCTCGTGCATCACGTGGTCGGTCGGATCGTCGACACTGATCGGGCGGAACGTGCCCGCACCGACATGCAGCAGCACATCCGCCCGCGTGACACCCTTGGCGGCGAGCGCAGTCAACACGTCGTCGGTGAAATGCAGCCCAGCCGTCGGCGCCGCGACCGATCCGGCCTGCGCCGCATACACGGTCTGGTAGCGCTGCGCATCCTCGGTGGTGTCGCTGCGCGTCATGTACGGCGGCAGCGGGATGTGTCCATGCCGCTCGATCGCCTCCGCATCCGGCAGCGACGCATGCAGCCGCACCCACTTCGTGCCACGGTCGGTCGCGTCGAGCATCTCGATGCGGAAGTCGTCGGCGATGGTCACCATCTTCCCCGCCTGCAGCTTGGCCCCGGGCTGCACCATCGCCTCCCACACATGCTCGCCGACCGCCTTCAGCAGCAGCACTTCCGCCTGCGCGCCGGAGGGCCGCGTGCCGAGCAGCCGCGCGCGGATCACCTTCGTCGTGTTCACCACCAGCGCGTCGCCGGCGGGGATGATGTCGACGATGTCGCGAAACTGCCGATGCTCGATGGTGCCGCTGTCGCGATGGATCACCAGCAGCCGACTCCCGTCGCGCCGCGCCATCGGCTCCTGCGCGATCAGCGCCTCGGGCAACTCGAAGTCGTAGTCGCTGACGCGTGTTCCGTCTCTGGTCCGGTCGCTCATCGTGCTCCGCGCAGGCTTTCGTCCCGTGGCTCAGGCATTCGTGAATTGCTGGTGTCGTCAACTCCGTTCACACGGAGGCGCGGAGGCACGGAGGTGGCGAGGGCTCTGCGCGGCGCTCGGGCCTCGAGGCTTGACGCGGAACTCTCGAAATGTATGAGATAAATGGTCACCGCTGTTCCCCCCATCCGTTTGACGGTTGCGCATCAGAGATCGATGCAGCGGTGCAATCAGCCCAGCGCGCCGCCGACCCTCCCAACCTCCGTGCCTCCGCGCCTCCGAGTGAACGGAGTTGACGATCTTCCGCCCGCAAGGACGTCAACGAAATGACTGAAAAGTCAGGAGAAAGCATTTAAAGCAGCGATGATTGCAGAGGCACGGCATCACCCGGCGGCGTGTAGCCGAAGTGCCGGTACGCGATCGCCGTCGCCATCCGCCCCCGCGGCGTGCGCTGCAGAAAGCCATTCTGCACCAGAAACGGCTCATACACCTCCTCGATCGTCCCCTCGTCCTCACCCACCGCTGCCGCGACGGTCTTCAGGCCGACGGGCCCACCCTCGAACTTCTCGATGATCGCGCGCAAGATCCGCGCGTCCATGTCGTCCAGGCCGAAGGTGTCCACCTCGAGCAGCTCCAGCGCCGCGTCGGCGACCGGCTTGTCGATCACGCCGTTCGCCTTCACCTGCGCGTAGTCGCGCACGCGGCGCAGCAGGCGGTTGGCCACGCGCGGGGTGCCGCGTGCACGGCGTGCCAGCTCGTGCGCCCCGTCCGGCGTGATGCTGCAGCCCATCACCAGCGCCGTCCGCAGCACCACCTGCTCGAGGTCTTCCGTGGGGTAGTACTTGAGCTGCTGGTGGATGCCGAACCGCGCCCGCATCGGCGACGTCAGCATGCCGAGCCGCGTCGTCGCGCCGATCAGCGTGAACTTCTCCACCGGCATGGTGATCGTCTGCGCCTTCGGGCCGTCCGACAACCGGATGTCGACGCGGAAATCCTCCATCGCAGGATAGAGAAACTCCTCGATCACCGGTCGCAGGCGGTGGATTTCGTCGATGAAGAGGATGTCCCCTTCACGCAGGTTCGTCAGCGTACCCACCAGGTCGCCCGGTTTCTCAAGCGCCGGGCCGGCCGTGGTGCGGATGTTCACGCCCATCTCGCGCGCGATCAGTTCGGCCAGCGTCGTCTTGCCCAGACCGGGCGGACCGAAGAAGAGCACATGGTCCAGCGGCTCCTTCCGCGCCTGCGCCGCGTCGATGTAGATGCGCAGCGACTCCTTGACCTTGGGCTGGCCGATGAACTCCGCCAGGCGCTGTGGCCGGAGTGACAGCTCCACGAGGCTGTCGTCGTCCATGGCCTCGGGCGTGGTGATCTCGGCGCGCGTCATGGGTGCAACGTTACCCGAAGAAACACCGTGGCGCCACGATCGGTCGCACGTCGCCACCGGCAGTGGGCGTCCATCACCCTACCGCGCGCCAAGCCGCGCCAGCGCCGCCCGGATCAGCGCCGCCGTCCCGTCCTTCCCCTCGCCCGCATCCAGCGCGGCGCGGATCCCCGCCTCGGCCTCCGGAATCGCATAGCCGAGCGACTGCAGTGCGCGCACCGCGTCGTCCACACCCACGCCGCCGGTCGTCGTCATCGACGTCGCGCCGCGCTGCAGGTCGTCCAGCTTGTCGGCCAGATCGAGGATGAGCTGGTCCGCCTTCTTCTTGCCCAGCCCCTTCACCTGCTGCAGCGTCGCCACGTCACGCTCGCGGATCGCCCGCACCAACCGCTCGGCACTGAGCGCCGACAGCATGTTCAGCGCGAGCTGCGGCCCGAAGCCCTTCGCCTGCAGCAGTCGGACGAAGACGTTCCGCTCGTATGTCGTCCCGAACCCGAACAGCTGCCAGCCATCCTCCTTGACGACGAGATGCGTGTGCAGCCGCACCGCCTCGCCCACCTTCGGCAGCGCCTCGAACGTGGACAGCGGAATGGCCAGCGTGTACCCCACGCCACCCGACGTCAGCACGTCCACGTGTGCCAGGTCGCGTTCGAGTACCGTGCCCACCAGCAGCGTGATCATCGGCTCCGCCCCGCCTGCTGGGCCAGCAGGTCGGTCGTGCGCGCGTGCAGCAGGCAGGTGAGCGCGGCCGCCACGCCATCGGCGGCGTCGTTCGGACTGGGTACCGACTTGAGGCGCAGCAATGTCTTGACCATGAACTGCACCTGCTCCTTGGTGGCGCCGCCAGTGCCGGTGATGGCCTTCTTGATCTCGGCCGGCGGGTACTCGTGGATGGTGATGCAGGCGCGTGCCGCCGCCAGCAGCAGCACACCGCGCGCATGGCCGAGCGTGACGGTGGTGCGCACGTTGCGCGCGTAGAAAATGGACTCGACCGAGACGGCATCAGGCCGATGTCGTGCGATCAACTCGGTGACGCCATCGAAGATCGCCACCAATCGGTCAGCCAGCAGCTCCCGAGGCGAGGTCCGGAACACGCCACACTCCACCAGTGAGGCGCTGCCGCGTCCGTCGCCGCGCACCACGCCGTAGCCGGTGACGGCGGTGCCGGGATCGAGTCCGAGGACGAGCAGTGCGACTCCCGCGCGTCAGTCGTCGAGCGCCGACGCGTCGATGTCGAAGTTGCCCTCGACATTCTGCACGTCGTCCAGGTCCTCCAGCACGTCCAGCAACTTCACCAGCTGCTTCGCATCGTCACCCGTGACGTGCACGGTGCTCTGCGGAATCCACTCGAGCTTCGCATCGGTGACCTTCAACCCACTGGCCTCGAGGGCTTCCTTGACCGCGTGCAGTTCGGACAACGCCGTGGTGATGGCAAACGTGTCGTCCTCGCGGGCGAAGTCGCTCGCGCCGCAGTCGAGCGCCAGTTCCATCATCGCATCCTCGTCACCGCTGGCGGGCAGGTACATGCGCCCGCGTCGGTCGAACATGAACGCCACCGAGCCGGTGGTGCCGAGGTTGCCGCCATTGCGCGTCAGCTTGGCGCGCACGTCGGCGACGGTGCGGGTGGGGTTGTCGGTGAGCGCCTGGATCATCAGCGCCACGCCGCCCGGGCCGTACGCCTCGTACGTGATCTCCACATACTCGACGCCTTCCAGCTCGCCCGTGCCCTTCTTGACGGCGCGGTCGATGTTGTCCTTGGGCATCGACTGCGAGCGGGCCGCGTCGATGGCGGTGCGCAGGCGCGGGTTGCCGCCAGGATCGCCGCCGCCCCCCTTCGCGGCCACCGTGATCTCGCGGATCAGCTTCGTGAAGACGGCACCGCGCTTCGCATCGGTCGCCGCCTTGGCGTGCTTGATGTTCTTCCACTTGCTGTGGCCGGCCATTGCAACTCCGTCGGATCGTCGTGTGTGGGGACAGCCGCCAAAGATAAGCCGGTCGGGCCCGGCAGTCGGGGCTAGGTCTCGAGCAGGTCCTCCACCCGGCCGGCCCCCGGCTCGATGTAGAGGTCTGCGAACGCCGTAGCGGCCGACCGATGCTTGAGAACGTGCACCTCGAACGCCCCCGCCACATCCGGTGCATCGTCGTAGAGCGCCTCGCGGAACACGCCCAGCACCACGTCGGCCACGTTCGCGGCGCTGCCGAGCATCCCGTAGTCCATCAGGGCAGGACGATGCGGGGGGCGGAGCGTCCGGTCGGACGCCAGCGGGGCGGTCACGATCACGGCCACCGCCTGCGCCACCGCGACCCGCTTGAGCACGCGGACCGCCTGCGCGTGCGCCTCCGCCACCGGTCGCGGCGGCTGATCCAGCCCGGCCAGTCCGTCCACGATCACCAGCGGCGGCAGCCCCGCATCCTCCATCCGCTCCGCCAGCAGCCCCGGCGTGTGCGGCGCGAGCTCGACGGTGATCGGCAGTCGCTGCAGCACGTCCGCTGCCGACGTCAGCGCGTCGCCACCGCCGCTCGGCAGCACCCCGGTGCGGAGTGCAACGTGCGTCACCCCCGACTCGGCCGACACGATCCGCTCCCAGCACTGGGCCACGCTGGACTCATGCGTCAGGATGAGCACCGGCGTCCCGCCCACGGCCGCCCGGATCGCGACGCCCAGCGCCAGGGCAGTCTTGCCGGCCCCAGCGTCCCCGCCGAGAACGGCCAGCTCGCCGCACCGCAGCCCACCGGCCAGCAGCCGGTCCAGCGACGGGTAGCCCGTCTGCACCAGATCGGACGCCGGTAACGGACGCGCCTCGGCCGTGAGCCGGTGCAGCACCGCACTGAGCAACTCGCGACTGGTCGGCATCAGCGCATGGCGGCAAGAGAGGAACGACGGAGCAGCTGCGCGAGCGTCGTCA
>Ga0105048_10001393_pt1 | contig 39336 bp, 27 predicted proteins | sample MAT05_FD_78382 | JGI IMG/M metagenome (GOLD analysis project Ga0105048, IMG submission 78382) | Freshwater microbial communities from Lake Fryxell liftoff mats and glacier meltwater in Antarctica - MAT-05 | ecosystem: Environmental > Aquatic > Freshwater > Ice > Liftoff microbial mat | place... | reverse complement strand
GTGGCCGGAGGGAGCGGACGATGGAGGCGGGGCGGGAGGTGCAGATCCATGCCGCAATCCTGCGCTTTCGCGGTAAATTTGGCCAAATTTTCCGCGATCAATCAGTCAAGTGCGCCTGGATGCTCCGGAGAGGTACGGGCCGAAGAGGTCGAGTCGCACGCTCGCGCCTGGGGTCAGGCCGCGCACCTGGCCGCAGAGCCATACGCCGCAGAGGGGGAGCGAGTGCGCCGTGAGCGAGAGCCCGGCGCTCAGGTTCACCCGCTCCCAGAAGAGCCCGCCGCCGAGGGGGTCTCGTTGTTGATCCCGAACCGTCCGAAGGGCGCGCCGAGGAACAAGGCCGTGTCACGGGCGACGAAGAGCCCGCGCTCGCCGCGAACACTGACGCTGGCGCTCGGGCTGATGGCGAACTGGCCCGACGTGACGCCGACGGAGAGCACTCCTACGCCCGTTGCCCCCGAGAGCTCGACGATCGGATCGGCGCGGGCCTGGGGGCACGCGCCAATCCGCCGCGTGATCAAGAAGACCAAGAAGCAATTGATGCGTTTCATGGCGACCTTCTTTCCCCAGTACGGCTCTGTGGATTGCCAAGAGCACGCTAGCGCGCCTGACGGCAAGGCGATCTCCGCGATTGCCACGGTGCCGGCTCTTGCGTATACGGCAAGTCGTGAGTGGACGCTGCCGAAAGGCGAGGCCGCGCCGCCCTCGCCGCCGCGCGGCATTAAGGTTCGTTTAAGGTGACCATCGTCCAGGTTCGCCGTATCAAAGACGAGCCAACATGATCCCTCGAACCCTCCCCCTCGCCCTGGGCTTCCTCTTCTCTTCCTTCCTCGCGGGCTGCACCGGCGGCGCCTTCGTGGACGACGTCGCGGTCGGCTCGGTGCTCGGTACCGACGCGGTGATCGGGCGCGTCTCCGACGGGCAACAGGTGACGTTCTACGTCTGCGGCGGGCCGACGACGTACGGCACGATGACGCGCTGGTTCTCGGGCGTGGACGACGTGAGCGGCGCGGTCTCGCTCGAGAAAGATGGCTGGTACGTGGAGAGTGATCCCGGCGGGCACTCGGGTCGCCTCATCCCGCCCGAGGGCCCGGCGCTGGCCTTCGAGGGGCACGCGGCGCGCTTCGGGACGCCGGAGGGGCTCTACTCTGCGGTTGATGAGGGTTGTCGCACCGGCGCGGTCGTCGTCCAGCCTCCGGGCGCCAAGGGGCCCGCGGTGCAGGGCGCGTGGTGTGGCAGCGACAGCGCGCGGTTCGAACAGGTGATCCCGATTCTTCCCGGCGACGTCAGCTCCAGGGGGATCGCGGTGCGGGTCAACGTCGACGGGATCCGCAAAGACCTCTTCGTCGTGCCCTTCTCGATCGAATAGTCCAGCCCTCGCGGCGCGGTCGCGTCGTCGCGTTGGACTTCACCGCGGTGGTGACCGATTCTCGGCGCAATGGTCGAGGCGGTCCGGCGGCGAAGGAGGAACCTGGAGCCGCCCGCGTCGCGGTTCATCGGACGTCGCGCCGATCTCACCGCGATTCGAGGGCTCTTCGAGGGCGGCTCGCGGCTGGTCACGCTCTGGGGGCCGGCGGGCATGGGCAAGACGCGGCTCGCCCTCGAGGTCGCCGGGGCCTGGGCCGAGGCGCACCCGAGCGAGGGCGTGTGGCTCTGCGAGCTGGCCTCGTCGCGCGATCTCAAGGCGGTCTGCGGCGTGGTCTCGCGCGCGCTCGAGGCGCCCGTGGCCGCGGGGAAAAAAGACGCCGGCATGGTCGAGCGCATCGGCCGGATCCTCGCGGCGCAGGGGCCTTCGCTCTTCGTCGTCGACAACCTCGAGCAGGTGATCAGCGAGGCGACGCCGGCCCTGGATCGCTGGGTGCGCATGGCGCCCGAGGTGCGCTTTCTGATCACCTCGCGCGAGCGCACGCGCCTGCCCGGCGAGGTGAGCTACGAGCTCGCGCCCCTGAGCTTGCCGGCCGGAGAAGATCCCGCGCAGGCCTCCGAGGCGGTCGAGCTCTTCGTCGATCGCGTGCGCGCGCAGCGCCCCTCGGCCGCGCCGGCGCACGAGGAGGCCAAGGTCGCGGCGCTGGTGCGCAAGCTCGAGGGGATCCCGCTGGCGATCGAGCTCGCCGCGGCCCGCGCCGATGTGCTCGGCGTGAGCGGGATGCTCGATCGTCTTCAGCGCCGCCTCGACCTGCTCACCGGCGGGCTGCGCGGCGTCTCCGCGCGCCAGGCCACGCTCCGCGGCGCGATCGAGTGGTCGTGGGATCTCCTCGACGAGGCCGAGCGCACGGCCCTCGCGCGCTGCTCGGTGTTTCGCGGCGGCTTCTCGATCGAGGCGGCGTCGGCCGTGCTCGGCGATCCGGCGCGCTCGCTCGACTGGATCCAGTCGCTGCGCGATAAATCGCTGCTGCGCGCCGCGCCCGGGATCGCGGGCGTCCGCTTCTCGCTCTACGAAGGCGTGCGCGAGCTGGCCGCGGAGAAGCTCGCGCTTCACCGCGATCGCGAGGCGGTGCTCGGCCGCCACGCCGAGCATTTTCTCGCGGCGGGCGAGGCCTCGGCGGGCGCGTTCGATCGCACCGGCGCGCTCGACGCGTTGAACCGCATCGCCGACGATCTCGAGAACCTGCTCGCTGTCGCCGAGGGCGCCCTCGACGATCCGAAGCGCGATCGCGAGGCCGCGGAGCGCGCGCTGCGAGCGTTGCTGGTGATCGATCCGGTGCTCTCGACGCGCGGCCCGTTCGGGGCGCAGCTCGAGCTCCTCGATCGCGCGCTCGTCACCGCGGCGGAGACCGTAGCGGATCCGCTTTTACAGGCGCGCGCGCTCGCCGCGCGGGGGCGCGTACGACCGCTGCGCGGGCTCGATGAGGCGGGCCTTGACGATCTCGAGCAGGCGCGCGCGCGCGCGTTGGAGCTCGGCGCCGCCACGGTGCTCGCGGCGATCGTGACCGACCTCGGGGTCCATCATCACCGCCTTCGCGCGATGGATCAGGCGCGCGCCTTCTACGAGGAGGCGCTCGCGCTCCACCGCAGCGCGGGCGCCCGGCGCGCCGAGGGGCGCGTGCTCGGCAACCTCGGCGCTTTGCACCACGACGAGCGCCGCTTCGACGAGGCGATGCGCCACTACGAGCAGGCGCTCTCGATCGTCGCGGCGATCGGGGACGGCCGCCTCGAAGGCGTGTTCTCGACCAACGCCGGCCTCCTCGAGCAAGAGCGCGGCGCCCCTTTGCTTGCGCGTCGTCGCTACGAGCACGCCGCGGGGATCCTCGAAGAGGTCGGCGATCTCCGCCTCGTCGCGCTCACGCTCGGGAACCTGGGCGCGCTGCACCAGGAAGAGGGCCGCCTCGTCGAGGCGCGCGCCTGCCACGATCGCGCGACGGCGCTGCTCCAGGAGGTCGGCGATCGTCGCTCCGAGGCCATCGCGCGGAGCCGCCTCGGCGCGGTCCTCGCGTCGCTCGACGCGGTCGACGAAGCCCGGCGCGCCCTCGATCGCGCCGAGCGCCTGCTCGTTCACCTCGGCGACGAGCTCAGCACCGAGCTGACCCAGCTCTCGCGCGGCTTCCTCGATCTCGCCCTCGCCCGCAGCGCGCGCCTCGGCCCGCGCCCGGAGGAGGCCGCCGAGCCCTTGGCCGCAGCGCGTGCCCGCGTCGCTCACGCCCGCGCGGGGGAGCCTTCGCTCGCCGATCGATCCGACGATATCCGCCTCGGCTTACGCTTGCTCGAACGCAGCCTCGCCGCGCTCGGCGACGATACGGGGCGCGCGGATCACGAGCTGCTCTTCGCGCCCGAAGCGCGCTGGTGTCGGCCTCCCGGCGGGGCGTGGCAGGACCTTCGTGAGCGGCATGCGGTGCGGCGACTCCTGGTGAAGCTGGTGGAGCAGCAGCGGGTGGCGCCGGGGCGTGGGTTATCGCTGACGGAGCTGCAGGAGGCGGGGTGGCCGGGGGAGCGTATTTTGCCGGAGGCGGCTTCCAATCGCATCTACGTGGCGTTCAATCAGATGCGGAAGATGGGGTTCAAGGCGTGGTTGAAGAAGGATGGAGATGGGTACTCGCTCGATCCTTCGCTGCCGGTTCATTATGTGACGTTTGATCCGGCCGGCGCGGAGGCTGCGCCGAAGCGCAGGTGATGGTGGAAGGTCGCCTCCCTCTGGCAGCGAAAGCCGCGTCAGCCGGCGCGCGACGCGAGCACCGTGGCCGCGAACGTCTCCGCCGAGCTCGTCTCGACGAGCCGGAGCCACGCGAGCAGGGTCGCGGCTTCCTCCGTCGCCTCGACGGCCGTCTTCAGCTCGGGCGGCATGGTTCCGAAGCGGATTTCGTAGACCAGGACGAGGCCTTGGGCGAGGGCCTGGGCGGCGCCCTCGGCGCGGCCCCTGGCGAGACCCACGGCAAGACCCTCGTCGCGGCCCACGGCAAGACCCTCGTCGCGGCCCGCGGCGAGGCCCTCATCTCGCGTCTCGCGCTTCCATGCCTCGTAGATTTCCTGGGTGTCTGTCATAAATTCCTCGTCTTCGTTGGTGCGGGCGGCCGGTCCCTCCACGATGTCGATGCGGTAACGTAGCAGCACCGGGCCGGCGATGGCACGCTCGCGTGTCTCGATGGGCAGCGCGGCAAGTTCGGCCAAAGCTCCTCGCAGGCAGGCGCCCGCGCCCATCAGGCGGAGCAGCAGGGTGTCCCGCGTTCGGGGCAGCTCGCTCGTGACAACGATGCCCCCGAAGAGAAGCCGCGGAGAGTGGTAGACGCCGGTCGGCCAGCCCTCGAACGACTGGAAGGAGAAGCCTTCGAGTCCACCGTCGGGGCGCCCCGCGGAGATGATCCACAACTTCGGAGGCGGGGGAGTCGGGCTCCGCAAGGAGAGGATATGGCGGAAATTCAGGAGCTTGCGCAGGCAGCCGCTGACCTCGCTCTCCCCGGGGGTCGCATGGAAGGGCTGCAGGGCGCAGGCGTCGGTCGTCATCCGCCATAGTAAACCCAGGTCCGCGCGGGTAGGTGGGCGCGCGGGATCGGGGGTGAACCAACCGTCGGCCCGCTGCGTATCAGGGCTGACTTCGGCGTCCGATTCGAAGACCCCATCGGGCTCGAGGGAGAGGCGCAACATATCCTTGGCGGCGCGATCGAAGCGGTTTCGCTGCATCGATTGGCACCATGACATGAGCAGGAGACTAATTTCAAGTCCATGGTGAGAAATGAATATGCGGTGCCGTATGTCGCTATGAGGAGCCGTAACTCGTGGAGCTCTCTCCATACTCCCGCGCGTGTCGAGGTCCAGGAACAGGTTTTGGGGGATATCGTCATGACATGCACGGACGTGAGCAGTGCTCACGAGTTCAGCGTAAATGTTGCCGGCGAGGCCGCGAGAGGCGACGATGCCCCATGCGGATTGCAACCTGGAACGTCGAGTACGCCGCCTCCAAGAACAAGAACGAGCGTCGGCTTCGCCGCATCCGCGAGATGAACTGCGACATCTGGGTTCTCACCGAGACTCACGATGATCTGGACCTCGGTCCGGGCTATCATTCGGTGACGACTGACGACTACGCCTCGCGGGACGGCCCGCCCATGCGGCCGGTGGACGACGATCTGGTCGCGGTTTCCCGTCAGGCAGAGCGTGCCAGTCGAGGACTCGAACCGCACGGTGGCGGCGATTCTTTCCACGCCCGGTCGCCCGCTCCTCGTCTACGGCACCGTCCTACCGTGGCACACGGACAAGGGCAGCGCCGAGAAAGCTCGGAACTGGGAAGAGCAGTATCGCGTCATCCCCATGCAAGGGCGCGAATGGGCGAGCCTTCGGGAGCAATATCCAGACGTCGACTTATGCGTGGCTGGCGACCTCAACATGAACCTTGGCGGTCCCCGCTACTATGGCACACGGGAGGGGCGGGAGATGCTCCGGGCGGCGCTCGACGCCGCGGGCCTTGTGTGTGTCACCGAGACCGAGCGTGTTCCTGCGGGCAAGCTTCATCAAGGACCGATCGATCACCTCTGCGTGAGCGCACCGCTGGCAAGGCGCAGCAAGGTTCACGATGCCTGGGAGGGGGTTGACGCGGAGGGCGTCCACCTGAGTGACCATAGCGGGGTTGTCGTGGAGATCGAGGAGCGCTGATTAGTGTCTGCTGCGGGCACGTGCCCGGCATATCTCGCTCAGTAAGCGTCCGCTGTGGCCTTGACCCCGACCGGCATCGACAGCGGCAGCGGCGTCACCGCGCCCTCGCCCCCCGAGAGCCACTGATAGCGCGCCAGGTTCTGCGAGACGCGGGCGACATACGTCCGCGTCTCGTCATACGGGATCCGGGCGACCCAGAGGTCGATATCGTTGTCAGCTCCCGCAACCACCCAGTGCGAAACAGCCCGGGGCCCGGCGTTGTAAGCCGCCGAGGCCAGAACGATCTGGCCCTGAAACATCTTGAAGAGCTTGTTCAGGTAGAAGGCGCCGACGCGCAGGTTGAAGTCCGGGCTGGTCAGGCGGTCAGGATCGTAGTCGAGGGACATCTCGCCCGCGGCCTGCTTGGCTGTGGAGGGCATGAGCTGCATCAGGCCGACGGCGCTGGCGGGGGAGACGACGGCGGGATCGAAGGCGCTCTCCTGGCGCATCAGGGCGTGGAGAAGGCCTGTCGGTAAGCTGTGCTCGTCTTCGAGCGGCTTGACGCCGGCCGCGAAGGGGCGGGGATAGAGGCAGTCCCAGGTCCAGCGATCCGATTCGCTGGGGGCGCGCTGGAGGTAGGAGGCGCTGACGAGGTTGACGCCGACGCGGTAGCGGCGCTTGGCGCGCGAGAGCTGGCCATAGAGGCTGCAGAGGGCCTCGCCTTCGCGGCCGGCGTAGGGGGCCGCGGCCTCGTGCTCGGCGGCGAGGAGGCGAGTCTCGGCGTCCCCGTCGAGGCCAATCGAGGCGAGGAGGGAGGGCGCGGGAGGGAGCTTGGGGGCGAGCCGGCCGGCGACGGCGGCGAGCGCTGGCTCGATCAGGGGAGGGACGGGGGCGCCCACCGAGGTGAGGCGGGCGCGGGAGGTCAACGCGGCCCAGGAGAAGGGCGTGTTCCTGGCCAGCTCGGTCCAGATCGCGGCGGCGCCGGGCTGGTCGCCGGCGCGCAGGGCGGCCACGCCCTCGAGCTCACGCAGCTTGGCGGCCTCGTCTCCGGAGGCCTTGCGGGCCTGGTCGGAGAGGCTCTTGCGCGCCGCGGCGGCCTCGCCCGAGGAGAGCTGGGCCAAGGCGCGCTCGTACTCGGCATCTTCGCGAGAGGGGCCCTTCTTGAAGGCCGTGAGGTAGGTGGTGTAGGCCTTGGAGGCCTCTTTGAAGCGGCCATTCTGGAGGTAGAGGCGCGCCGCTTGATACTGGGACTTCTCGGCCCAGGTGGTCTTGCGGTACTTGGTCGCGACGTTGAGGTAGGTCTTGATCGCCTCGTCGTCTTGCTCGCTGCGCGCCAGGGATCGGGCGGCGTAAAACCACTCTTCGGCGTCGTGGCCGGCCTTGCCCGGGCCCTTGGCGGCGGCCTGGAAGACCTTGGCAGCCTCGGAGTAGCTGCGGGCCTTGAACAGCGCCATGGCCTTCTGGTGCGTGAGCTCGGGCTTCGGGGCGGAGGGCTCTTTGCTCATCCGCTCGATTTCGCCCACGGCCTCGGGGCTGCCGGCGCTGACGAGGCCTTCGATCGCTTGCAAGCGCTCCTTGGGCAGGAGGGGGCGCTTCATTTTCTCGAGCGCCTCGGTGGCGGCGCGGCCGTCGGGGGAGCTGGGGGTGTGGACGGCGACCCAGCGGTAGTCGGGCTCGGCCGCCGCGTTGCCTTGCCGTGCCTGGAGGAGGCGGCCGCGTTCCATCCGGGCGCGGGCCTCTTCGCGGGTGCTCTTGGCCTTGGCGGCGGCGGTCACGGCGAGGTCGGCGCAGCGCCGGGAGCTCGCGGCGTCGCCGGCCTTGTCGTAGGCGATCGCCGCCTTGGAGAGATCGCGCGGCTTGGTCGACTTCGCGAAGTACGCGCCGGCCTCAGGGTAAGGGCCGACGGCGAGCTGGGCCTCGGCCCGCCAGCGCAGGACGTCGTCGGCGAGCAGGGGGAGCTGCGCTTCGAGCCCGGAAAGCAAGAGGATCGCTCGCGCGGAGTCGCCCGTGCCGATCGCCGCGCGGGCGCGGACGTAGCGCATCTCGGGCTTGAGGCGATCGCTCTCGGGGAGCGTGTCGAGGCGGAGCCCGGCGTCGCTCCAGCGCTCGAGGCGGACAGCTTCGATCCAGGAGAGCGGGGCGAGCGCGGCCAGGCTCGGCGGGGCGCCGACCGCCTCAGGGCTCGCGCCCGGCAGGAGCGAGGTGTCGGCCGGCGCGGAGGCTTCGAGGCCGGGGAAGGGGCGCGACGCGCTCTCGGCCGACGGCGGGCCGGCGACGCGATGCTCGGCGCAGCCGGTGAAGGCGGCGATCGAGACGCTAACGAGAGAGATTGTTCGTCGCATCAGCTCCGGAGAAGAGAGTGACGTTGATTCAGCACCACCCGCCGTACGAGCCGTAGCAGGACTTCCGCGGCGCTCACAGGAATCCGCAGCGTTACCCGGCGCTCGCGGTCCAGCGTGCGAGCTCGTCGTGATCTTCCTCGAAGAGGAAGGCGGCGACCTCGTCGATGGCCCCGGCGCGGCTCTGGGGAGCGCCGAGGCGGAGCGCGGCGGCCTTGGCGGCGGCGGCGGCGATCGGGTGGGGGGAGACGGCGAGGCGGAGCAGCTCGGGCAAGAGCTCGCGCGCGCCGAGCAGCCCGGCGACGAGGGCGGCGAGAGGGCGGGGATCCGCGGGCGATTCGCTCGATTCCAGCGCGGCGCGGAGGATCGTCACCGTCTCGGGGGAGGCCACGCGCGCGGCGACGGATCGGTAATGCCCAGGCGGAAGCCCGAGCTCGGCGGCGCCCTGGGCGGTCGAGCACAGGGCCTCGGCGCGGTGGAGAAGATCGGGGATCACCGGCTCGATCGCGCCGTCGCCGCAGGGCTCGTTCCCGTCGAGATCGCTGGCCACGAGGCGCGCGGCCTCCGCGGCGTAGGCGTCGAGGTTCGCCATCAGGCCCTCGAGCCCGGCGTTGCCCTGGGTGCGCCCAGAGAGCACGTCGCGATCGGTCGTGACCACCACGGTGCTCGACACCTCCGAGGGCGTGCCGCCCTCCATGATGTGGGAGACGAGGACGCTGATCTTGCGGATCGCCGGCCAGCGCAGGATCCGCGGGGCGGTCTCCGGCTCGACGATGATGCCCCAGGGGACGATGATCATCGCGACCTGGCGCGCGCCGAGGGCGCCGCGTTGCCCGCGGGCGAGGACCAGGGCCGCCGAGAGCGCTCCGGCCAGCCCGAGCGCGAGGCCGAGGGCGATCGGGTGGTGTCCAACCCGATGGAGCGTCGCCGCGACGGTGCCGAGCCCGACGGTCCCCGCGGCGAGGCTCAACGCCGCCGACGACGGCCCGGGGACCAGCGAGACATAGCGAAAATCCGGGGGCGGGACTTTACGGGGCAAGCTGAACGGCTCCTCCGCGCGGAGGGCCATGATAGGGCCGCGATGCGCGGAAGGCCGGAGAAAATAGAGCGGGGAGGGGCTGCGGCGCGAGGCGCGTGATCGGATCGATCAGACCAGCGGGACGGCGAGGAGCACGACTTCCTTGCCGCGGACCTCGAGCTTGTAGCGCACGGGCTTGCCGTGCTTCGACGCCGTCTCGGCCTCGCTCACCTTGATGCGGGCCGTGAAGGCTTCCTCGGTGATGTGGTCGACGGGGTCGCCGAGGCTGGTCTTGGCGGCGATGTACTCCTGAAAGAGCCGCGGGTAGTAGGCCTCTTCAGCCTCGTCGCGCAGCGCGGCGGCGTCGGCGTGATCGTCGACGGAGAGCGCGGCGATGCGCTCGTCGACGGAGAGCGCGTCCTGGAACGAGGCGGCCGCGGGGGCGCGCGAGGGGCGGCCCTGCTCATCGGTCTCGTCTTCCTGGACGCCGAAGAGCTGGTTTAGCAGCGAGTTGAGGCGGAAGACCAGGCCGCCGAGCTCGGCGTGCTCGATCTCGAAGCGGCGATCGGTGCGGCCGTTCATGATCGCGAGGAGGCCGTCTTCCATCTCCGAGATCGGGCGGGAGATGTACGCGTCGAGGACCCACGCGCCGGCGACGACGAGGATGAGGCCGAGGAGGATCGCGCCGAGGGCCGGCGCCGCCAGCGAGGCGAGGAGCGCGGGGCGCTGCGGCCGGGTGATGCCGAGGAGGACGACGCGGTGGCCGTCGCTGTAGCCCTCGAGGGACTGCGCGGCGCCGACGTAGTCGCGGGGGAGGCCGCCGATGTCGGTGACCTGCGCGCCGCCGAGGGCGCGGAAGGCCGCGTCTTTCGCGGGCGAAGCGACGAGGGCCGCGAGGAGCTCGGGCGCGACGCCGGCGGACGTGGCGACGACGTCGAGCGCCTCGCCGGTCTTGACGGCGGCGACGAGGATGCGGCCGCTGGTGCGCTTGCTGGCGTTGTCGATGCGCTCGTCGTTGAGGGCCGTGCCGACGATGACGCCGCCGAGCACGGTGCCGTCGGCGTCGCGGATCGGCGCGTACGAGGTGAGCATCTGCTCGTTGCGGCTGCGGTTGATCCACGCGTCCGATCCGGTGACGCCCGCGGCGAGGGCCTTCTTGATCGCGGGGTAGACCGCGTTGAGATCGTCGCCGCGCATCTGCCTCGAGTCGTTGCGGCCGACGACGACGCCGTTCTTGTCGACCATCGCGACGAGGGAGATCGAGAGCGAGGCGAGCTCGGGCGTGGAGGCCGCGGCGTCGCGGATCTTGTTGGCGGTCGTCGTCGCCGCCTCGGCGCGCGCGCTGGCGAGCGCGGCGTTGAAGGGCTCGCGCACCTTCGGATCGGCCCCGCGCCCGGCGAGCCAGCGCTCGAGCACGAGCCCGTCGAGCTGGAGCTGCGCCGACGCGCCCGCGAGGGCTCGGGGCGCTTCCCCTGGGGTCGACAGGTCGCCGAGCGCGGCGCGGGTGAGCGCGTAGCCGAGCCCGCCGACGACCAGAACCACGATCGCAAATACGGCGATGATCTTTCCGCGCATGCCGCGCCGCCTCCTTGGTGGGGCAATCTCTCGGGGTTCGGGCCAAGCTCGGCGTCGCCGGGCGAAGCCCCCTCCAAACCCGCGGCGACGGTATCATTCACAAAGGGCGACTCACAACACCTTCACCAAGGTCCCGAGATCGTTACGATGTCGCGGCGATCCGGAGCCCATCCGCACGATGACCATTTCCCCCGACCGTCTTTACGTGGTGAGCGATCCGATCTTCGAGGAGCACCGTTGCCGGGGCTACCATCCGGAGCGGCCGGAGCGCCTGGGCGCGGCCCGCCGCGGGGTGGAGCAGTCGGGGACCTACGCGGTCGCGCTCGCGGCCCGTGACGCGACCGACGAGGATCTGCGGCGCGCGCACGATCCCGCCTACCTGGCCGAGCTCGCGCGGCTCGACGGGCACTACGCGGCGCTCGACGCCGACACGTACCTCGCGCCGCGCTCGGTCGCGGCGGCGAGGCGCGCGGCCGGCGCGACGATCACGCTGGTGGACGCTCTGCTCGGGGACGCGGCGCTGACGTCGGGCGTGGCGCTGGCGCGGCCGCCCGGTCACCACGCGACGCGGGAGCAGGGGATGGGGTTCTGCCTGCTCAACAACGCGGCGGTGGGCGCGCTCTGGGCCCTCGATCACGGCGTATCGCGCGTGGTGATCGTCGACTGGGACGTGCACCACGGGAACGGGACGCAGAACATTTTCTGGACCGATCCGCGGGTGCTCTACGTGTCGCTGCACGAGGCGCCTCTTTACCCGGGCTCGGGCGCGCGCGAGGAGGTCGGGCAGAAGGACGGCGCGGGCTTCACGCTCAACGTGCCGCTGTCCGAAGGGGCGACCGACGCCGTGTACCGGCTGGCCTTCGACGAGGTGATCTCTCCGGTCCTGGGACAGTTCGCGCCGGAGCTGGTGCTGATCTCGGCCGGCTTCGACGCCCACGAGCGCGATCCGCTGGCCTCGATGCGCCTGACGGCCCCGGGCTACGCCTACATGGGCACGGCGCTGTCCCGCGTCGCCGCGGTGAGCGCGAAGGGCCGGGTGGGGATCGTGCTGGAGGGCGGGTACGATCTGGCGGCGATCGAGGTGTCGCTGGCGGCGACGATCCAGGGCGTGGTGCGCGGCGACTCCCCCGCGATCGACGGCGAGGTGAGCGCGGCCCACCAGGCCGAGGTGGCCGCCGCGAAGGCGGTGGCGAAGCGCTGGTGGCCCGGCCTCTAGCGCCGCCTCGCTCGATCGCCTGCTCGATGTTGTTGCGCACAAGAGCGGCGTGAGTATAGTGCCGGTCCCTCGTCACCCTCGGGTGCCCGGGCACGGTGGGTATAGCTCAGTTGGTAGAGCACTGGATTGTGGTTCCAGGTGTCGCGGGTTCAAATCCCGTTACTCACCCCATGCGGTAACCAACCGCAATCGTTAGAGAAAAGCGCTGGCGGGGCGCTGAAAAAGGAGCGCCCGACCGAGGCCTCTGGGTCCAACGGTGGGTCCAATCCTGTACCGGCGCTGCAAGCCTTGGTGCCCTCACCCGTCGTTCAGACGCCTCGCGCGGCGCTCCTCTCGGCCCTGTTCGAGGGCGCACGTGTTGCGGTGCTCGCGGGGGATCTGGACACGACGCGGATCGCCCACGAAGCGATCGGTAAGCTCCTCGCCGCGGCGGACGTCGCGGCGAGCGGCGCGCCCGTCGTGGATCTGGCCGGGGAGCAGCGCCGCAGGGAGCGCTAGCTGCTGGGCGATTGGGCGGCCATGCACTGATGCCCGAATACCCGATCGTGCTTGACGTACGGTGCCCGCCATGGATTCGCCCGCGCGTCGACTCCGCCCCAACGATGCCAGGGCCCAGCGCGACCCCGAGCCCGAGCGGCCATCCGTCACCTGCGCTTGGGGTCGGAACCAGGGCCTGGGCGCCGAGCTAGCACACTGAGGGCCTCGCGCACCAGATCGGCAAGTGGGTCGGTGTCGATCCGATCGCGGAGCGCGGAGATCGCGTGGTTGGCCTCGGCCAAGCGGTACCCCATCCCGGTGAGCGCACCCCGGAGCTGCTCGGTTTTGCTGGGCCGTTCCGATAGTTTGTTCGTCTCGCCGAGATCGTTCACGACCTGCCAGATCGTGAAACCATGATTGTCGATGGTACGCGTGAGCTTCAGCGGGATCCCATCGATGCGCTTGTCCTGGACCCCCTTCAGGGCGTTCCCGAGCGCGCGGACGGTGGGGGGTTGCTGTCCCCACCAGCTCGTGGAGCGCATCGCGCGTCCCGGCCGGGGGCTGAGCGGTCGTGAGGATGTCGCTCGCCCGCATCCCTTCGCGCCACGCTCCACATCGCAGCAGCTTGGCGAGCGCAACGAGCTTGCCATTGCCGCCAAGGTTCGAGGCCTGGACAGCTCGCGCGACGGACGCAGGCGGGGCGACCGCCGCCGGTGGCGGTAGGGTCGCAACCGGCAGCGTGATCTGCGCCACGGTGGCGTCGCCGTTCCGTTCCAGCGCTGCCGCGCGCTTGCGCTCCTGCTTTGCGACACGCTCGCGCTCCAGCGCCGCCGCACGCTGCTGAGGTTCCACCGCCGCCGTGCGCCGCTGAGCTTCTGCCGCCGCGCGCTGCTGAGCTTCCAGTGTCGCCGCGCGCTCGCGCTCCAGCGCCGCCGCACGCCGCTGAGCGTCCAGGGCCGCCGCACGCCGCTGAGCGTCCAGGGCCGTGGCACGCTCGCGCTCCAGCGCCGCCGCACGCTGCTGGGCTTCCACCGCCGCCGCGCGTTTCTGCGCCGCCACCTCGTGATCTTGCGCGACGAGTTCTCGCACTGCCTCGCCGATGGGCCTGCCGAAGACCGAGCCTCTCCGAACCGGACCGCCCGGCACAGCCGTGGCGATCTCGTCCTCATCAAAGAGGACGGCCTCTGCACCGTCGTCGCCGAACCAGAAGAGGACCACCGCGCCTTGGCTTTTAAGGCGCTCACCCAGGCTCACCAGCCCCGCGTGCGTCAGTGTAGTCATTTGGGCCAGACGCACTCGGTAGGCACGATGACTCCACGGTTCGCCAAGCGCGATCAGGTCGCGCACCGCGCGTTGAGCCTCATCATGGCTCGGATAGCGCCCTTCGCGGCTGTACCAACAGTGTTGGGTGCAAATCCCGGTTTGCATCGGAGTCGTTCCCGGTCCCCGGGATATAAGTGAGAGGGCCCCGCTCTTTCCAAGGTCCTAGAAGTCGCGCGGCCCAACCCTGTTTCAACCGTGATTGACCCGTCCCCTGTCCCCCGTCCCTCGTTTCCCCTCCACCGTCCTCGTGCGCGTCCCCGCGCGCGTGCACGTGCACGCTCTGATCCGGATCCGGGATCGTGCACGGGAGACGGAGACCAACCCCACGCGGGACGGGGCATCTCGCCTTCGCGGCAAATGTGACCTTGAAAGGGCTGGTGTTGAGCTTGAAGCAGAAATGAGAAAAAGCCAGGACGGCGTGATGCGAGGTGCAGCGTCGGGGCGGCGCGGGCACCTGGCAGGGGACGGCGACGGCCGCCGCGGGCCTGATGAAACAGGCGTATTGCACCTGCTGGTCGGGAGCGCCGGCCTCCGCCACCTGCGTTGGCTGGTCACCGTGTCATGCGGCAACGTCACCCTACCACCCAGACGGGATCCGACTCGGATCCGACGCTGGATCCGAGTCAGATCCGGGTCAGATCCGAGTCGGATGTAGGATGGGCGCCCCGAGTCCGACTCGGATCTGTTAGCCATCTCCTTCCGCCAGCGGTGCCACCTGCGTAGGCTGGGCGAGAGAAGTGGGGCGGGCGCAGCCGGGGCCGCGGTGCTCTTCGTTGCGCGTGACCATGTAACGAGCACCGGGGGCGAGCGACGTGCTCCGCGCAACTCACGCGTCGTGGGCGATGGGAAATATGAACGGGGCGACGAGTTCCTCGTCCGCGTCGTCGAAGGCACACCGTCGAGAAGCGACTGGACGACCTTGAGGGCGACGCGCGCGCCTTCCGCGGCGGGATCGTTCGCGGCGAAATGCCAGAGGGTGCGGAGTTGGACGAGGGGGTCGCGTCCAGCTGGGGACGCTCTCGGTAGGGCACCTGCTTCGCCCTCGTGCGGCGCAGGTGCCCGCACCCTCTGTCAAAAAGACCGACTCCAGGGCGAGTCTCGCCCTGGATAGGAAGCGCTGGGCGGGAAGCAAGGGAAATCCGCACGGGAGACGGCCGACTTTCCTGATTCCAGCGGGCTCGCGGGCGCTGTAGCCTCGCCGGATGACCGCGCGAAGCTGGTGGGTGGGGCTGCTTCTCGTCGCTCTTGTTGGCTGCCACCAATACGTCGACGGCTACTCGTGCCTTAATCCCGACAAGGGGTACCGGGACGCGCACAACAACCCCGACCCCTGCCACGAGAACGATCCCGACAGCGGCGCCGACGCGGGCGTCGAGCCGGGGTGCGAGATCGGGCAGTACGTTCATTGGAAGTTGCCATGGCAGCAACCGACGCTGCTATGGGTCGGCCCCGAAGAACAGGCACCGCAACATCCAGCGCCACGGCCACAACCGGCGGGACCGGCGGGACTCCGAGTTGCGAGGGCGTTTACTTCGTTGAAGGTGACACGGATGGAGGCGAGCCCTGCGATATCTGCCTCCATGACCATTGTTGCCCCGAGGCCGCGGAGTGTCGCGATCAAGGCTGCATCGACTGCGTGAACACTCTTCTCCAGAGTTGCGGTCCAAAGCCACGTGCCGTAAGTAAATGCCTGTACGCCTACTGTCAGCCCATCTGCTCCCCGGGGTGGGCTCCGACCACGACCGGCGGGTAGCCTCAAATCAAACGGACACACTCGACAGGACGGCAGATCCAACAAGACCCACCCCTCACCCGCACGGGTTAAACGGACCCACTACCCCATTGTGCGGAAGAGCGTATCGAGTGCATCAGGGGCCAAGGCGTACTCGAGCGTCTCGCGCACCATGACGCAGACAGGGGTCCGGTTGGCGAAACGGTCGAGAATGGAGCTGACGCGCTTTCACTTCAGAAAGCCGCGAAGCAGTCAAGCGCATTCGGCAATCGGTCGCGATTGTGGATGCGACAATGTGAGATATGAAGCTCATGGCCCTACCTGTGTGATCCGCCTGTCTGACCTTGAAAGGACTGGTGTTGCAACGCAGTTATCTGCGAGAAGACGGCTACTTTCCCGCGACAAATCTCGTTGCTCTCGTTCTTCGTGATCGGATTGACAATCATAGCGACGCATGTGCCCGCGTCGGCCATTTAGGTCTTGTTCTGAGCCCCGCTGCGGAGCACTTCGTGGAAGCGGCGCTCCAGCTCCGGATCACCCGCGAGCTGCCGGGTCCAGTGCTCGCTCCCGCGCACGTAGTCCGCGAGCGTGACGCCCACCTTGGCGAGCGAGGCGCGCAGATCGCCACTGGCGTCGAGGAGGCGCGTCACCATGGCAAACTGATCGAGCGCGATCGGCGGCGCCAGCGAGCGCTGGGCGGCCTCGTAGGCGGCCGCATAGATCGCGAGGATCTCTGGAACGCTGTCATCGTCGATGTCTTGATCCAGCGCCTCGGAGAGCTGTGCCTGCCAGTGGGTGTCGATCGTCTCCCAGCGAGCCTCGTCGAGGCTGTGACGAGCGAAGACCGCCGCCCGCGCGTCACCCGCGGAGGCGAGCTCGGCCATCACCTGCGCATACATCTCGATGGTCAGACTCACGCGCGCTCCATCGTACTCGACCGTGGCAGGCGAAAGGGGTTAAACCATTCTTTGCATGGATCCCGCGCTCCCCACCGCCGACCCCGCATCACCCTGGATGAGCCACCTTGAGCGAGCGCACAACCTCGCGCACGCAGCCGCTCGCGCGATCGGCGAGGAGTCGGCGCCGAGCGCGCACCTCGCGCCCGCGGCGCGTCGGCTCGAGCTTGGGATCGCGGCGATGTACGATGCCTTCGACGGGCGCGCCGATCGACCGACGGCGATCAACGTCGCGCACGGTCGCCTCTGGGACGCAGCGATCCTGATCGCGCAGGCGGGCCTGCCGAGCGCGCTCTCGGTGCTGCGCGAGGCGTGCGCCGAGCTCGTCGCCGCCGAGGAGCGCTTCCCTCAAGTGCCGCTCGCCGCGCCCGCGTTGACGCCGCTCCGAGCCGCCGTCGATCTGCCGCCGCTGCACGCGATCGCGCGCACCTCGCTCACGCCGTCGTTCCGCGCGCCGCCTCTGGCCAAGCTCGAGGAAGAGGTGCCGGTGGTGATGCTGCCCGAGCCCACGACCTTCGCGGAGCTCGCTGTGGCCGCCGAGGCCGCGCGTCGCATGGCCACGGAGCAGGTGAAGGTGCTCCAGCAGCGCAAGGCGCTCCCCGAGGCGAACGCTCAAGCGATCAAGCCTGCTGAGCCTCCGCCGGGCTTCGCGTTTGCGCCGCCAACGGCGCTCGGCGAGGACGCGTTCATCCGCCGCTGGGCGCGCGAGTGCCTCGACGAGATCGGCATGCTCGGCGTGCAGCGCGCGCCGCTCCTGGGCGATGAGTGGCGCATGTCGTTGCCGATCGAGCGGCGCATGGTCGCGGCCATCGATGCGATCGCAGCGCTCGGTCCGACGGCCATCGCGTACCTCGAGCCGCTCGCGATGGATGCGCCGGTCGCCAACCCGATGAGCGTGTTCGCGATAGCGATGCTCGGCGGCTGCCTCGACGGGCGTGACGCGCTCGCGGGCGCGGAGCGGGTGCTTCATCATTTTGGACCGAATGATCCGATCGTGGCTGAGCCGTTCGTTGCGGCGATGAAGCTCGCGCCCAATCCGTTTGTGCAGAGCGCGATGCGGTCGCTTTCGACTGCGACCGAGCTTGGGTGTCGCGCGGTCGCCGTGGAGGTGCTCGCGTATCGCGGGTGGCTCACGCAGGAGGAGCTCGCGATGCTCGCTGACGAGGAGGATCCGCGCGTGTTTGCGCTCGCTCTGCCCGCGCTCGCTGCGGTTCGGCACCGCGATCTGGAGCGCGCTCTGGCGCGCGCTCTGACGCGCGATGACCTTTGTGTGCAGGTGGCGGCGCTCGATGCGATGGCGCTCGCGGCTCACCCGCAGGCGGCTTCGGCGGCGCGGGCGGCGGCTGAGGGGGAGCTTGGGGAAGGCGCGCTGGTGCGGCTCGCGCTGGTGGCGAGCGAGGAGGATGCGCGGTGGTTACTGCGGCGGATGAAGGCGTCGGCTACGCCGGCCGCGATCGAGGCGGTCGGATGGGCTGGGCTCGTGGAGGCGGTTCCGGCGTTGATAGAGCTTCTCGAGTCCGAGGAGCAAAAGGGCCAGCTCGCTACTGGAGCTGCTCTGGATCGCTTGCTCGGTGCGAATCTTGTCGAGAGCATCGAGATCCAGCCGGAAGCCCTCGATGAGGTCGAGGTTGTTGATCCAGATCCTGAGCCGCGTCCTCCGCGCCTGTCGCTTGCTGCGTTCGTGAGCCATCCGCGGGACCTGCCGCCTCCGGGCTCCAGTGAGACGCTCGAGGTGCCTGCGATCGATCCGGCCAGGTGGCGCGCTTACTGGGCGGAGCATGGTCGCCGACGCGATCCGAAGCAGCGTTTGCGACGGGGGAATCCCTACTCGCCGTCGGTGTCGCTCTACGAGCTTGATCGGTTGCCGCTTTCGCTCGAGGACCGGGGCCGGCTGCACCGCGAGCTTTCGGCGCGCACGGGCAAGCTCACCCCGTTCGACCCGCACGATTTCGTGGTCGCCCAGGAGCGGAGCCTGGCGGCCTGGGGAACGCTAGTGAAGGCTTCGACGGAGACACCAGGCTCGTGGGGGCGGCCTGGGGTGCGGTGAGCTCGTCGAGCCGAGGGACGTGATCTTGCTGCGCCGCGCGTGGGCGCACACGCCCGCGCAGAGACTCCCGCCATGGCTCAGTTCCCGACCGAACTGATGGAGATCGCCCGATTCCTCGCAAGCTCAAATGGGCGCTGGTAGGCGATGAGCCGAGAGACCGCCGTGGCGCTCGGCGATGGCTAGTCGCGCACAGACTGGGTCGGCGAAAAGGGACTCTGCGCGCTGCCTGATAGCACCAGCTCATACTCGGATGGCGAGCCCCCTACGCGGTCACACCGAGCGCATCCGCCACGACCCGGGAGATAGGATCGAGCGGTGACGGCAAGACGGTGTCCAGTTCTGCCACCTCGCGCTCGAGCCGGGGGCCGTAGCCGTCATCCATCCCGCGCTGGGTGAGCTGGCGGAGCTCGGAGCGCAGCGCAGGGTCGGGCTCGGCGTGCCAGCGGGCGAACAGAGCCGCTGGCCTCGCGCGTGGATGATCTGGTGCGACGCGTAGCGCTTGATCGAACGCCTGCGCCGCCGGCTCGAAGTCGCCACAATCGAGCAGTACGTCGCCGAGGGTGAGGAGCACCGACACCTCGTCGGGCGCCAGCTCGGCCGCCGCGCGGAGGCTCGGCACCATGGCGTCTACGTCTCCCCGGTCGCGGTGGATGTTCGCCAGCTCCATCGCGAGCAAGAAGCTCGGCGCTCGACCGTGCTCGGCGGTCACCACGCGAAGTGCCTCGTTGAGCCGTCCGAGCCGGCGCAGGAACGCGGTCATCAGAACCGTCGCGCCCGCCCTCTCGGCGGTGCGCTCGCGCAGCGCTTCCAGCAGCGCGATCGCCGCCTCCATGTTCGCCGCGCACGCTGCAAGGTCGGTATCGGCCCCGCGCGTGCGCTCGAAGAAGCCCGAGAGCGCCGGGCCGAGGTCCTCCCAGCGGAGCTCGGCGGCAGCTCCGTTCCGGAGCCACGACCGGACCCACGAGAGGTACGGAACGTCGGGCCGGTACTGGACAACCTCGAGAAGCATGAGCAGCGCCTCGTTCAGCTCGCCGCTCCGCGCCAGTGTGTACGCGCGGACCGGAGCCGCGCCGAAGAAGGGATCCTCGCCCTCCCGGAGCCAGGCGGCCCCACGCGGCGCCTCGCGGACGAAGCGATCGAGGAGCGCCAGCGATTCGGCGGCGGTCGGGTCGAACGACAGGGCGGCCGCGATCTGCTCGAAGGCAAGGTGAAAGTCCCTCCTCCGGAGCCCGTCGAGTGCGGCCCGCCGGTAATCCTCCACGCCGGGGTTCTCGACGAAGCGATGATCCTTGCGACCCATGGCCGGCTCAGTATTCCCAGAGGATCATTGGCTTGCCTCGCTTGCGGATAGCCTCCGGGACGCGAGTATACTGCTCCTCATCACCCAGATGGATGAACCCGAGCTTCGGTAGCGTACACACCTCGTCTGGCAGGATCGTGAACGGATGTGGCTCACCACGAGATGCTCCAGCTCTCTCAGGTTGCCTACGTTTGGGTGGAGCGACTTCACGCAGTTGTCGCTTACGTCTAGCCAGCGCAGCGCGGGCAGCTCGAACAGATCGTGGCGCAACCGCTCCAGTTTGTTGAAACAGAGTTCGAGCTTCTCGAGATGAATCAGGCCGGAAATAGCGGGCGAAATCTCCTTGATCGCGTTCCAGCCTGCCCTCAAGCTCACGAGCTCGGTCAAGCCACACACTTCCTCGGGGAGCGCCGTCAGCTTGTTCCCGCTCAGATTCAGCACTCGGAGCTGCCCGAGGAGCGAGAACGACCACGGCAGCTTCCTCAAGGCGTTTCCTGACAAATCGATCTCGGCGACTGGGTCGAGGACGCCGATCTCCTCGGGGAGCTCATCCAACCCCTTGCCGCGGAGATTCAGGCTCGTGCCGCGCTCGCGCACGACAAGATCGAGCTCGTGGAGGATGTCTAGCACGATCCGCTCCACGCTCGCGGTCGAGAGCAAGGCGAACAAGGAAACCATTGCCTCGTCGTCGTCGCCGCGCGCATTTACCGTAACCCGTCCGCGAAGGGCGTCGCGAATCCCTCTTGAGCCCGCGCCGTCGCGGTGGTTGGCAGCGCCGACGACGGCAGGCGGACGCCGCCGCGCCGTCGTGCTTGCATGGCGCGCATGTCGATGTGGATCACCGACGTGCGCCATCTCGCCGCGGCGCACGAGCCCCAAGAACCGGCGGCGGCGCACCGCGCGGAGCTCGTACGGGCGATCGTCGAGGCGGCGACCTCCCGTCGTGTTGCGGGCGCATGGTGCTCCGCGGTCCGGTGCATCGCCCGCGTTGGACGCAAGGCGTGCAGCGAGCGCCTTCAGGTCGGTCAGCTCGAGACAGCGCGAGTGGAGTGGTCCTGTACGGCGTGCGGGGAGAGTGGCGTGATCACCGGCTTCGAGGGCACTGACCTCGATCTGTCGTCGTACGTGCCGACCAACAAGAAGCTTCGACTCTGGGGCTTCGATGAGGAAGAGCGTGCTGTGCTCCTCGCGGGGACGACGCACATCCGGCCCTTGCGGGCGGTCGTGGCGCGCGCGAGTCCCGCGGTCGGGATGGAAGGCATCTTGATCTTGCAAGCCACCGTCGATGAGCTCGACGAGATCTACACGCTCGTCGAGCACCTGACGGATGCCACGCGGAGTCGGCGCAGGATCGAGCTGCTCGACGGCCTGCGCGCGAGCCTCTGTACCTCGATGGACGGGTTCTGATCGGGCCCTTTCGGCCGCTCGTCGTTACGACGGGGCCGGCAGCGACGGCGGAGGTCGCGGCGCTCGCGCGGGCAGCCGGAGCTCGGGGTGGAGCAGGCCAATCCGGTCCGGCAGCAGATCGCGGAGGCGATCGTTCGGAAAGCCGTGGACGATGAGCTTCGCCACGACATGCAGATATGCGCGCGGGTTGATCCGATGGGCAATGCAGGTACCCAGGACCGTGAGAATGGTGGCCACACGCTTGCCACCAAGATCGCCGTACGCGAACAGCCAGTTCTTTCTCCCGAGGACGAGGGCTCTCAGCTCTCGCTCGAGGCGTTGTTCGTGAGCTCGATTCGCCCATCGGGGAGGAACAAGATCAGGCGGTGCCACTGGCGCCTTAGATAGCCAATCGCATTTCCGAGCGGCGTCTTCGGAGGGATGAGATCACGTTGCTCGTCGAGCCACGCGCGCAGCTCAGCGAGCACCGGCGCGCTGTACTCGATGCGACGACAGAGGCGCTCTTCGGGCGTCTCGCCGAGCAAGGCCGAGAGGCGCTCGACGGCGAAGACGCGACGGAGGATGCGCAGCGGCACGAGGGCGAGCGCGTCGCCGGCGCGCGCGGCGGCAACGAAGCGACGGCGCCCGTGGGCCCAGCAGCCGGGGCGCTTGCCGCCCGCACGCTCAGAGGAAGGTAAGAATGCTCGTGCCGTCGCATTGCACGGTGCGGCAGAGGTCTTTGCCGAGGAAGTCCTTCACGCTGTCCGAGTCACCGGTCTTTGCGTAAAAGAACGTCACCCACTTCGTGCCACCGACCCAGCACCACATCGTATCGTTGCGGATCCCGTTTGGATGGTCCTCGTCCAGCACCGGTAGGCCCGTGGAGTCGGTCCCGAGCAGCGCGCTCGCGCGCGTTTCACGTCCAATCTCACGCGCGATGGTCGAGAAGAGATCGATGGCCGCGCCCATGCTCCGTCCGAGCGTCTGCGGCGGGAGATCGACGCCGGAGCGTGCATAGCGACGACTTTGGCGCTCGGTCGGTTGGTGCTCCAGGAACTTGTCGGCGACCGCCTCGATAATGAGTACGTCACCGAGCTTGCCACGCTCGACGATCTGCGGTGGCGTCTTGGCCGACACGATGGTGTCGTCGTGCGGGCAGGCGACCCGCTCATCTTTGCGCTGGAGCACGAAGACACGTGCCGGTTGGACTTCGAGGATCTCGCATACCTCGTGCCCTACCGTCGTCATCACGCGTCCGCACAACGGGCATATCCGCTCTTCCGGCGGCACCGCGTTGATCACCTCCACGCGCGGCAGATGCGCGGGCAAGGCTGCACGCCCGGGGTGCCTGCCTAGACGCGAACGCGCGTCGACGCGCCGAAGATCACGACATTCTCCTGAGCAAGGCTGCGAGCGTCTCGATGTCGAGGCCGTCGATGACAAGGCCACTCGGTGCATGCGCGACCCGCAGCCCGCGCGCCGGCGTGGCTCCCGCCTGCGCCGCCGACAACGAGGGCGCGGTCATCGACGGCGACGCCGCCATCTGCACCACGCGGAAGCCCGCGCTACCTCGGTGCGTCTTCTTCGCCGCCGCCGGCTCTCGTGTCATGACAGGATCCTTCTCCCAGCGGCACAGCGTGGTCTCGTGAACGCCAATCGCCGCCGCGAGCGCGCGTGCCGTGACGCCCGCTTGGCGCAGCTCCCTCTTCAACTCCAGCGCCGTGGCCCGAACCTTCGCGGGCGCGCCCTCACGCGTCGTCGCCGTTGCCGCGATCAGCGCCTTCAGCTCTGCCACCTTCGACTTCTGGTCGTCCGTCATCCTCGCAAATCCTCCTCGCGCACGTTCGCGCACGCAGAGTCTCGCCCGACGCCGGCTTCACGTCACGACGGGCAAGGGCGAGGATTTACAGCTCATCCAGGAGACCGCGTGAAACAACGCACTCCATGATGCGAGTCTCCTGGTGACGGCGGCGCCCATGGCAAGGGCTCGGAAACGTACACGGCCCGTACAGCCGAGTGCGGCCGTCTCCTCAGCGGGCGGACGCTGGCCCCGGCGGAGCCTCCGCGCTCGCTGTGGTTGCTTGCCGCAGATTTCTCGGAGGATCTGCAGGGAGATCCGGTTCCCTGATCAGGTTCGGGCACCTGTGGCGCGCCAGCTTGAACCAGCGCGACTATTCCTGGGCTCGGATACGAATCGGCTGCTCACCACCGGTGCCTCTACGGGAGCCAGCGGCCCACCGTCACCAGGGTAGACGCCACGTCGAAAATAGCTGCCTCGCCGCCCAACCTCAACAGCAGCGGGGCGAGATCCGTGAGCCCGCGAGGGCCGGCAAAAAGGTCATCTTCCCAGTTGTTCCCGAGCACCCCGCAGAACAGCCAGCATGCGTCATCGTCACTCATCCAGGGCGCACAGGCGAACAACCGAGGAAGGCCCTCTCTATCGGGCTGGAGCAGACTGGAAGAATCGACGGCTTCTGCAACTACCTGCCGGCGTAGTGGATCAGGCAGATAGGGTGCGATCTTGGCGAACAGGGGGCCGTGCCAGTAGTCTTCCGTGGCCCGCGCATATGCCAAGGTCTCGTCGAGCCCCAACACCAGGCACGAGGCCCGTGCATTGTTGTCGATCAGACACGTAAAAGAGAAGGGATCACGATCCTTCTCCCGCAGCCGACGCGCAAGCTCTGGCTCAACCTGCGCGAGAGTGGCAGGCTCCCACTCCACCTCCAGGATAGGCCGGGGCTTGAGCTCGGGCCCATCGCCCAGCATCGCCCGCGCTTCCTCCACCCATGTGACCACCTGTTCATGCTCGGGTCCTGAAAGAAGCCCGGCCAAGGTACACAGCGTTTCAGCGCGGGCACGCGCCGCCCCCGTCGGTTGGGCGAGGTCCACCGTGGGCTCCCGGTAGGGCTGGGTCAGGTCGCGCTCTCTATGGCGGCTGCCCCCCTTGGCGAACAGCGATGCTTCGACGACTGCGCACCAGACCACGTCGTGAAGTGCCGATCGGCGCTCGCTCTCGGTCGTCGCGTCACGGAGCGCCTCTTCCGCCGCCAGGCGGACCCGGCGCGCGTCGGTAACGAACCCGACCAGCCCTCCAGGGCGGCGCATCCAGATAGCGAGCCACGCGGGAGACACCAGGCGCATCAAGTCGGCCCGCGCTGCCCCGCGACGCACCCTGTGCGCGCCGAGGTACTCGACGAGGTAGGCAGGCCACGTGTCTGTGCCCTCGGGGGGCTTGCCCGAAACCAACGACGACAGGCCGCGAGCGATGATAGCGTCCTCGATCGCGTCGGTGTCGACCGACGCGGCCCAGCGCGCGCGCACCGCGTCGTCGCGAAGATGATAGGTGCCGTCCTGCTCGACCACCACGAGCTCACTCACTGCGAGCAGCGCCGCATCGAGCGCCTGAACGGCGGCGACCGGCAGGCCCACACTCGTCGTCAGGTCTTCTCGCGCTATCGGCGCCAGCACCGCCGAGAGGGCGTCGAGCGCCCGCGCCGCCAACCGACCCTTCTCTCCAATCAGCTCTAGGGCTTGGCGCGCTCTCGTTACAGCCTCTTCAGCCGGCACAGACACGGCAGGCAGCTCGAAGACTGTTGTATCCTCTTGTGCCCAATAATGAGTTTCCCGCCATGTTAACGCGTTTTCGGATGGGCTCGACGCCCCCACGGACACCAGGATCCGGACTGCTTCACTGCTGTCGTCGAGGTACAAAACCCTCTCGGTAGACACCGGATCAGCAGTGCGCTCCAGGCCGTCGATGATCAGTAGGACCGCAGGATCCTCCGCGTCTTCATCCTGTTTGAGACCCGACTGCGGGATTATATAAGTAACGCTGTTCAACCCTAACGCGATTGCTGACTTCAGCTCGTTAGAATTGAGCGCCTCAGAAAACCACGTGGACTTGGTCGTGGCATACAGACCTAGCAGCACTTTGTGGATCTCGCGCTGGACCGCTGTTCCAAAAGATGGGCTCACCGGCAGGAAGAACACCGCAGCAGTGGCCCGCTCTGCAACCGACAAGGCCCACCGCGCCAGAAGCGCCGTGCGCCGCGCCTCATCCTTGTCCATGAGCAGCGCTCGGCGTGTCCCACTCACGAGCCAGGCGTCGAGTGCTTCGAGCAGGGCTCGGTCTTCAGGGGCCACCGAGCAGGGCATGATATCTCGTTCGACATGGCGCCAGAAGGCAGCGAGCCCGGCGTGGGCGTGGGCGTAGCTGCCTGAGGGGCCGCGCAGCCTCGTGAGCGCGTCCTGGCAAGAGACCTGTTTGACGGTCATTACTTACCACTCCTCTGTTTATTCTTTCTCTCCTGTTCCTGACCCTTCGTGGGCGGTCGGTACTCTGGTTTTTTCTTGCACCATTTCACCTCCTTATCGTGATTGCCGGGCGCGTGACCCTTGATGCCCTTGGTGATTCCCATTCCGGTAATCATGTCTGCACAAAAAGAGCATGGATTTGCCCGCGCGCCTCCTGCCTTATTGCCTTCGTAGGTCTCCATCGTATAGCCCACCTCGTTGAACTGCTTGGCTATGTCCTCTTTCGTCGCGTTGGGGCCAAGTGAGTGGGCCAATTTGCTCAGCGCTACTTTCTCGGCGCAAGTCTTGTCCTTTCCGTTTTGTACAGCATCGTGCGGCAGGTACTTTGTATCACCGGCTACGCCCTCGAAAATCTCATTCTCTGGCGGCGGCCCCTTGATCACGGAGTACATCAGCCCATCGGCGTCGATGGCGGAGGTCGGGCAGTTCCCGGCGTAGGCGAAGACGTTGAGCCCGCCCTCGATGCCGATGGGATCGGCGCTGATGTACCGGCCCACCTTCGGATCGTAGTACCGATGGCGATTGTAGGAGAGCCCGGTCTCCTCGTCGGCGTACTGACCGCGGAAGCGGATGGGCGTGCTCGTCGCCGCGCCCTCGGGCACCGTGACCGCGCCCCACGGCGTACGCGAGAGCTCGCAGCCCAGTTGCCCATCCGGACCGATGAGCGCCTCCGGCGCGCCGGAGTCGTCGTTCAGATAATGCCACCACGGCGAGACGGTACGCGCGCCTCCGTCCGTCCGCGCGTCGCGGTGTGCGAGGGGGATGGTCGAGCCCTGCTTGAAGACGTACGTCCGCTCCTCGACGATGGGGTCGCCGTCCGCGCGCGCCCGGTGCTTGATCTCGTGGACGAGGGCGCTGCCATCCCACACGAAGCGCGTCGCTTCGAGGAGCGTCCGCGCGCCGCCTGCGTCGCGCCGCCAGAGGCGCTTGGCTACGCGGCGGAAGAATGGATCGTAGTCGAAGGACACGATAGTACCGTCCGGTCGCTCCACCTCAGAGAGGCGTCCCGCCGCGGACCAGCGGTAGCGGGTGACGTCCTCGTCGCCGGACGCTCGGGCCGCGCGCCTCTCGACGATGCGCCCCTCGGCGTCCCACACATAGCGCTCGGCACCGAAGCCTTCGAGGCGATCTCCGGGACCGTAGCTGCGCGGCGGCGCGCCCGGCGTGGCGTCGTGCAGGTTGCCCGTTTCATCGTAGCGGAAGGACGCGACCTCCTGCCCCTCCCGGACGATGCGCGCGAGCTGGCCGATGGGGTCGTACGAGAACTGGGTGCTGCCTCGCTGCGGGGTCCAGCGTGCCGACAGGAGCCCTTCCTTGGTGTAGCGCAAGGCCTCGGCACGCAGGATTCCCGGCGCGACGGTGCCTACCCAGTCGGGCTCCATCGGACTGACGGTCTGACCCGAGGCCGGCGCAAAGACGGTGCGCTCGGACAGCGCCCCCTCGACGTTGTACACCGCCTCGATCCTCGCCCCACCTGGAAGGGCTCGGCTAACCTCTCGGCCGAGGACATCGTGGGTGGACACCGAGGCGACGGCGCCGTCGAGCGAGAGCTGGACCCTGGCCTGGGAGAAGTCGTGGGCCCATTCCGCCGTGTGGCCGAAGGACGTGCGGCGCCCCGTGACCTCGCCCGTGGGACGATAGTCCACGCTCACCTCTGCACGCTCGCCGCCCACGAGCTGCTCCTCACGCACAATCCAGCCTTTCGCGTTGCGATGAAAGACGAATCGACCGAGCGGGCAATCTGCTGCCACTATCTCCCCAGCGTTGTTGTACTCGAACGTCTCCTCTGTCCCGTCATCGAACACCTGCCGGACGAGCTGGCCGACGGCGTCGCGCTGATACTCCGTGCGCTCGCCGAGGCTGTTCGTCGACCCCACCTTGCGACCCATCGCGTCGTAACTGTAGCGCGTCAGCCGCCCGTCGAAGCTTCGCTCCTCGACCACCAGCCCGCTCAGGTTCCGCGTGAAGCGATGAACCTCACCACGGCCGTTCTTGATGTAAGACAGCCATCCTTCGCGATTATACCGGAGCTCCACCACCTCGCCGTTGGGCTTCTCGATGCGTGAGAGCTTGTGATAACCTCCATAGTACATCGACGTCGTATAGCCCTCCGCGTCCGTGCTTGAAGTGAGGTTGCCGGCGCCGTCGTATGCGTGCCGCTCCACAGAGCCTTCAGGCGAGACCACCGACAGAAGTTTGCCCCCGTTTGAATACGTGAACGCCGTCCTGCCGCCACCCGTGTCGAAGAGTTCGATGCAACGACCCCACGCATCGTACCGGGCCTGCTCCCGGGCACCGAGCTCGTCGACGCGCTCGACGATATTGCCGTGTGAGTCGCGCACGAATAGCAGGGTTCGTCCGTCGGGCCACAACGACCGAATCGGCTGTCCTCGGCTGTCAAAGGTTACCGTGCATGTCGCTCCGAGTGGATCGGTCCAGCTCAGCTCGTCGCGGGCTCGATTCACACGCGTCGTCTCACCATCGGGCCCGATAATCTCGAGGATCTCACCCGCTTTATCACGAATTATCTGCGTTGTTCGCCCGAGCGGATCGGTCATCTTCGTCTCGCGACCGAACAGATCCCGCTCCCAGTGCGTCGTGGCTCCCAGAGCGTCCGTGAACGATGTGATGAAGCCACGATCGTCATAGGTGCGATCGAACACCCCGAGCGGCGTCACCGCCTTGTCGACGAGCCCATGCGCGTTACCCAAGTACCGCTGCAAGTTGACCGAGTCGACTGCCTCCGAGTAACCTCCGGCCCCGTATTCGAACTTCGTATGAAGGATACCTCGAGCCCTGGTCTCGTGATCAGCGAGGAATGCAGAGACGTCTTCAGCGAGGCTGATATCTATCCCCCCTGGATACATGCCCCAGGTCTCGACGCATCGACCCGCCTTATCATAGAGGAAGAAGAACGCGAGCCCGGTCGGCCCTGTGTGCGAGGTTAGAAGATTTTCTTCGTCATACTCAAATCTTGTGAGATATCCATCGGCGTCCTCGACCCCAGTGAGCCGCCCGAGCGCATCATGGAAGTATCGAGCAAATGTCACCCAGCGCCCCTGCTCAATCGCATTTCTAGATTCGAGAGAGGAAATGCGTCCGTCTCTCCCGCGGAGAACGCGTACTACTCGCCCAACGGCGTCTGTCACCTGTACGAGCCGGCCCTGCTCGTAGGAGCATACGATCCGGTTATTCGAACGGTCCGAGATTGCTGAAAGCATGTGAACCCAGCCACCTCCCGATGGCGCGCGCGCGCCGAAGAGCAGGCGCTGGCCATCCGTCATATCCAGCAAAAAACCATCTCCATCGCGGTGCAACAGCCATCCATGAGGGCCGATGACCGCAATTCCCGGCTCAACCGGTCCGAAGTCATGCTCCACGCCATCGAACGTGATGACAACGACAGATCGGCGACGCTCGACTACTTGCCACCCTAGAGAGAATGTCCACCCGAACCCCAGTCCAATATCACGATCGCGCGCCGTGCTCGAGTAGCTCCGCTCAATCTGTAACGGCAGCGGGCCCGGAAAGAAGAGATCGACGGCAGGCACTGTGAAGGCGCGTCCAGAAACGACGTCTACAGGGTCGCCGCGCGATATCCCGCCGCTCGTGCCCGGACCGTGATGATTCGGACACCCACCACCGTCGGCCCCGGCCCCGGCCCCGCAGTCTCCTGCCCCCTTCCCGTCGCCGTTCCCGCCGTTCCCATCCCCGCCGCCCCCACCGCCGGCTCCATCCTTCCCCCCGCTCCCATCCCCATCCCCATCCCCGCCCGCGCCCCCGCCTCCAAGAACCGCAATCCCAGGACACATCCCAGGCGGAGCCGCCGCATCCGGTGCCGGTGAAGTCGCCATCGCTCAGCCCCCCTTGTTAAGGAAGCCCGGGCTCCCCGTAATGCCAACCATCCCAAGCTCCACCAGCACAATCGGCGCCCCCATCACAATGAACGCCGGGCCTCCCGTGTTAAAACTCACCACCTCCTTCAACGTCCCCGGCTCGTTGCCATGACAAGCCTTGAAGCAAGCGCCAACGGTGATGATCTTGGCGCCGCCCATCTTGGTTCGCGAGGGAGAGTCCTTGGTCCCCTCGAGCGCGCTGGAGACCGGAGGATACGGGATCGGGAGCGGACTCGGCGCGGCAGGCGTGAGGCACACGCTCACCGCCAACGGGGTCATCGTGTGACCTGATTTCTCGGTAATGCAATCCATCATGACCGCCGTGACACTCATGGCACCATCTCCTCAGTACTGCCTCAAGCCTTGCCCAGAACCAGAGCCGCCCGGTCGCCGCCATCATTGCCCGCTGTGGCCAGCGCCAGGGGCGAGGGCGCGTAGCCGTGGCGCCACGCCGTGGCGGCCATCGCCACGAAGAGCGGCATCGCCGACGCGCCCAGGTAACCAATGCGCTGCGCGGGCGAGTCGATATAATAGGGATTCCCCAAGATGTTTTGCGCTCGCACGAACACGCTTTGCCACTCGTAGAGCCGGCGCATCTCACCGGTCAGATCATTCAGCATCCAGCCGGCGGTGCGCCCGTCTCCCGCGAGCTGGGCTGTTGCCTGCTTCACCGCGGCCGTGAGCCCCAACGCCTGGTGGGCGGCATCGTCGTTGTCGGGCCGCGCCCGCTCGCGGCCCGCGCCCACACCAAGCACGCGCGCCAGGGGCGCGAGCCGTCGGCGAGCCGCGTCGGGCGCGCGCATGAGCACGAAGAACGCGGCCGCCTCGCCGGGGATGCGGGCGTCGAGGTTCTCCCGCGAGAACAGCCGCCCGCTCTCCTCCAACGCGGCGATGGCGCGAGGATCGTAATCGCTGTGGACGCCGCCGAGCACCACGACGTCAGCGCGCCGCGCGTCCAGCGCCTGGATCGCCGCGGGAATGAGCGCCCCGGGCGCCGCCTCGCCTCGGGCCTCGATGTGGATGCGCGCTGCGGGCATGGCGCGCTTGAGCATCGCTTCGAGCACGTGAGTCGCGAGCTCCGCGTCCAGGCATCCTTCATCGAGAGCGAGATGAACATCCGCCGTCATATCGCTGATGGGCTCAACGGCCTCCTCGAAGGGCGCCAACGCCAGCGCACAGAGCTGCTCGGCGCCGGTGAGCCCGCCGTCGAGAGTAGGCACAAATGCCATGGTGATCGCCTCACCCTTGGCATCGGCGAGCGGCGACTCGGCCATGGCCGGGAACCCCGCGCGCAGGAGAAACCCAGTCTGCCGCGCGTTCAGGCCCACCGCGGTCTTCGCGCCCACGCCGACGATGGCGACGTTGCTCACGCGATCTCCTCTTCGGTCACAACCAGCCTGGCGTCCTTCATGCGACGCGGCGGTCGAAACGCGGCCCGCCAGACTAGCTCGACCACCACGTCGCTGCTGTCGGGGACACGGACCGTGTCGATCAGCACCGTGTCGAGATACGGCGTCAGGGTCTCGGGCTCGCGTCCTTTGGCGTGCAGCTTCGTTGTGATGCGGATCCGGGGCAGTCGAAAGCTCAGCGAGCCGCCGCCCGGGGTGAGATTGAGGAGCGCCACGTTCTCACCTCCGAGAAGCGGCGGGACCGCGGTCAGGCCCGGTGATGCACAGAGGTTCACGCGATCATCGTGATCGAGAGGCAGCATGGGCGCACGCTGCTGCAGCCAAGCGGCATCGTAGGTCCCAACAAAGCTGCGCCTGGGCTCCCAGTGCCGTCCAATGGCGCCAAGCCCCGCAGGTGGCGGCCCGGTGCGCGCCGACGCCAGGAGTTTCAACGGATCCTCGATCATCGGCGCGGCTGTGTGCGTGAGCGCCGCGGGATCCCGCGCGATACCCATCCCCACCGGGTTGCGCGGCTCCTCCACGGGCGACGCAGGATCGCTCCCATCGAACCCGCCCCAGGCATGGTCGTACCGCACCTCGACCCCCATCGTGGGCCGAGGCGCCGAGAGGCTGGATCCATTCGCCGCCCAGACACGGAGTCCGAACACGCGAATCGTCTTCTCCAGCGTCCCCACGCGCACCCCAGCATCGAAAGAAGGCACCGCTCGGCCCCCTGGAGCGTGGGCCGCCGCGACCACGATCACATCCGTGCCCGGCTTGGCAAGGCAGAGATCCGAAGGGTACTTGATGCTGCTCTTCTCCGGATCGCCCCAGGGGACATCCGCCGCGCGGATCCCACGCCGTTCGGAGCGTGGCACGAGCTCGAGCGCTCTCTCCCCTGGTAGCCTCGCAAACGTCGCTTTGACGATCACGACCAGGCGCTCGCCGTCCTTCGCCAGGAGCATGCGCGGCCCCACGGCGAAATCGGTCTTGTTGTCGAGCTGCGGTGCGTCCATCCGAGCGAGGGTGGAGATCCAGCCAGGGCGCATAATGATCGCGCAATTGAAAAACCCGCACCCATCCAGGCTGTAATGAGCATCCGCCGAAGAATCTGTGGGTGCCCTCGGACCCCGGCAGGTGGCCGAGCGCATGGGAAAACGGACTGGGATGCCGAATGCCACGCGATTTTCCGGTGACCACCTGGTGCCCGGGTCGTACAGCCTAGTTTTGCTTCGCGCTGCGCCGAGCATGAGCCCGCAGCGGAGCGCCCCTCCGCCGTCGCCCGCGTCAGCTTTTAGGCGCCGCGAGCAGCTCGGGTTAAGGCCGCCGAAGGCCCCCGCGTAGCGGGTCGGAGCGCAGCGGAGAGCATTGACCCGAGCGAGCACAGCGCCACGCTCGGCTGCGACGGCGGAACTCCTAGACGTCTCCGGTCGGCCGGTTCCGCTTCTCCCCCCCGCGGCCTCCTGGATGTCAGCGCTACCCACAGATTTGTCGGAGGACCCGCCAGTCAAGGAAACCACCGCGCCGTTTCGACGATCTCGCGGGCCGCGCCGAACACCGCGGCTTCGCCCCCGATTCGCGACAGAAGCGGTACGAGAGCTTGAAAGTCGTTTCCGTTCCACGATTCGAGCATGTCATCGCGGCGGCATTCGGCCAGATACGCTGTCAATCGACCGAACAGGTAGCTCGCGTCCAGCAGGGTCATGGCCGAACCATTCGGCGGAAGCACGAAGAGCCGGTCGGTCTCCAGGTCCGGGATGCCTCGTGCGGTGCTCACGAGCTCGGCCACAACCTCGTCTCGAAGGGGTCCCGCGAGGTGCTCGGCGATCGCCGAGATGGCCCACAACGTGCCCGTGGAGCGCGCAATGCGGGCCAGACTCGAGTGGTGGATTCCGGCACAAAGGTTCGCGGCGCTCGCGTGGATGGCGGCAGCGCACTCCCCCCTTGATGCGCGCTCGAGGGCACCTTCAAGCTCCAGCGCAAGGGCAGCCTTTTCGGCACCCATGAGGAATGGGAGCACCCGGGCAAGCCCCTCGAAGCGGCCCTCGGCTCTCCGCAACCCGCGCAAAATGGCAATCGCCTCCGCGCCGTGCCCGAGCCTTCCCAGGGCCTCCGCGAACGCCTGGGCGGCGGGAGGGTACAACGCAGCGTTCGCCAGCTCCTTGCGAATCAGCTGCTCTGGCAGATAAGGCGCAAGTGCCACGAGATCTCGCGCAATTTCTGACGCGACACCGCCTGCCGCCCCGAACTCCAAGAGGGATGCAAGGGCATGTTCCAGCGCAGCTGATCGCAAATCGTCAGGCATGCGGGGAGCAAACCAGGCCCACGCCACCGGGCGATGCTGCTCTGAAAGTTCGGGCACCCTTCGCCACAGCAGGCCGATGAGGCGTGCTGGAAGCTCCGCTGCGCAGACGATGAACGGAACGGTCCAGTCGGGGTCCTGCGCCGCGCACTCGAAGGCTCGCGCAAGCAGCGGGCCAGCCTCATCCTCGGGCAGCAGTGCGACGACACGCACAAGACCGCAGAGATCCTCGATGGACGCCAGACTGGCCAGCACGGCCGCCGCCTCGTGCGCAATCATCTGCCGGCGCGGCGCCGGCGTCGCCACAGCAACGGCCAGTAGGGCGCCACCGGAGCGTGGCGCTTCCAGTGCTGCGACGTGCGCCCAAGTCAAGACCTGTTCCCGCGCTTCCGACGAAAGGTTCTCTGCCAGAACAACGAGTGCGCGCGCTCGTGCTGCGCCGTCACCCAAGCGAAGCTCGAGGTTGATCGTGACGTCGCCGAACGCCCGCCGAGGTGCATGGCCGACCTCGCGGTCTTGTCCTTCTTCACCTTCTTCCTCGTCGCTTTCCGCAGTCGCGGTGGGCGGCGCGGAGGGAGCTTGCAGGCGGCGCGCGACGCTGACAAGGGTCGTCAGCGAAGACTGGATGAGCGCACAGCGGACCTGCAACCCGAGCGCACATGCCCGCTCGTCCAGGTCGACGCCGCGCTCCACAATCTGCACAGCCAGGCTCCGCGTCTTCTGGATGTCAGAGACGAATCCTGCGAACCCACATGGACGCGTCAGCCAGGCGCCAAGCCACTCGGGCGTGCATAACACCGCGGCGCCGTCGAGCGTGGCAGAGTCGGCGTGCAAGTGGAGCCGGTAGTATTCAATCAGATACGCCGAGATCTCCTCTGGCGCGGGCTGCCCCGCGCGCAGTGCAGCCAGCATCGCGCGTCCCCACCCAAGATACCGCTCGTCGATGGCTCGGCGCTCCTCGGACGACAACCTCTCGTCGATAGACCTGCGAAGCTGCTCGTTCGAGTATACGTACCCCCCCGCTACCTCCACGAGGACGGATTGCGCCGATGAAAGAGACTGGCAGAGCCGTGGGATCTGAAGAAGATCCCTCGCGTCACCGAGCACCACCTCGATATCGCGGGACGAGAGCGGGCCAACGGCACGAGACATGACTTTGAGCACCCGCTCGAACCCGGGCAACTCGATTCGATCATGGACGATACGACCGATGATCTCGGCGTAATCTGCGCCCGGTCCCGGAAGCTCGCGCACCGGAGTCGTGCTCCCAACGGTCCTGCCGGAGAATGATGGATTGAGCAGCATTTGCAGCATCAGCGGCTCCCCTCCGGTGATCTCGGCCAGACTGCGCGTCAGGTGCGGTGACGCGTCAGGTAAGTCGAGCGCGTCGCATAGATCGCCAATCGAACCGTCATCAAGCGGCGGGACGTCGACGACAATCGTCGTCGACTCGCTCCAGCCGAGCTGCGAGAGCCAGCGAGCGGCGTCTCCCTCCGCCGCGACTACCACTCGAACGCCAGCCCCAAGGTGTCCGAGCAACGTCGCGTCAACATGAAAATCGAGCGCCTCGTCGGCGCCGTCGATGATCACCACGAGAGGAGCCTCGTCCGGCTCGCGTCCCTCACTCAGCCGCTCGGCCAGGTGCATCCAGGCAGTCGAAATCCCCATCGGGCCGCTTGGTGCCGCCTCCAGAAGGTTCCAGAAAAGCCCGACGAATTCGCGCTCCAAGGCGGTCGCGAACGTGCGTCCGATGGGCAGATGCACGACTGTCGCGCCCCGGAGCTCGCTCGCCGAGGCCATCCATCGCGCGAGCACCGTCGATTTCCCGCGCCCAGCCCGGCCGAGCACCAGCGCGTGCGGCTTCGACGTATCAGCTAGCCAGGCGTTAAGCGCGATGAACACTTCTTCGCGGTCGACCCATGCGACAGACGACAAGAGCGCCTCATCTGGCGAAAGAACCGCCCCTGGCGCCGCCCAGATGCCTTTGTGAGCGAGGTTAGTTCTCATTCGTTGAAGGGTGGAGTGATCGATTTCTTGGTATTCCCCTCCACCGTCTGATGCTTCTGCTGGCCTTGTTGACTCAGCTTGCCATCCCACTTCTTTCCATCCTGTCCCATCACGCCGGCTTTTTTCGGCATGCCTATGGCCGCTGGGCTCTGGGGATGCAGCCCGAGCTCGCGAAGGATCTGCCCGCACGAGGTACATGGATGCATACCCCCATCGCTACCGGTCGTGCTCATTTTGGCCCCATCGGTGAACTTCTTCTGAAGCTCCCTTCTCACCTCCATGTTCTCATCCTGTGCATCTTTCTCGGTCTGCCCATTGGCCTTCCGATCTTTTCGTATATCGGCCGCCATCTTGTGAAGAGCGTCAATCTCGGCGCAGTTGCCGTGCGATTTCGTCACCGCGTCCGGGTTGTTCTTCCTCGCATTGTCAATCGCCTGCGTGACCGCGTCGTCCTTCGGGTGGGCAATATCAGGAACCCCGGACTTTCCTGCGGAGCTTCCCTTCTTGATAACGGTCTCCTTTCCCTTGGCGTCCTTCTGGGTAACCACGGTGTCCGGGAAGAGGCCGTTCGGATCCACGAGCCTGGTCGGCTTGTTGTCCGCGTAGTTGAACCCGTTGAAGCCCCCGTAGATTCCGACGGGATCGCTGCTGATATACCTCCCCAGCGCGGGATCGTAGTAGCGATACCGATTGTACGAGAGTCCCGTCTCTTCGTCCTCATACTGGCCCGGGAACCGGAGCGGCGTCGTCGTCGCAGCTCCCGACGCAGCGACAGCTCTCCCCCACGCGGTGCGCTGGAGCTCGCACGCCACGGTCCCGTCCGGGGCGATCAGGCGTTCGGGTGCGCCCAGATCGTCATTGAGATAATGAAACCAATCGCTTTGGGCGCGATCGCCCTCGGGCCCGAGAGCGGTACGTTGGGCCCACGGCGCACCGGTATCCTCATCAAAGCAGTACGTCCGCTCCTCGATGACGGGATCGCCCGCGATCCGAGCATCATGCTTGATCTCATGAACGAGCGCGCTCCTGTCCCAAACAAACCGGGTGAACGTCGCCGGTCGGGATCGACCTCCTTCAGCGGCCGGAAGTGACACTCGCTTGGCGACACGCCGAGCAAACGCATCGTACATGAACTCGACCAGTCCGCCGTCGGAGCGCTTGACCGACTTGAGAAGCCCGGCGGCCGACCACCGATAGTGCCTCGCCCGTTCTTCTCCGGTCGACGACCGTGTTCGTGCCTCGCTCAAACGACCGTCATTGTCCCACAGGTACTCCGTGTCTCCGCTACGAAGGAGCCTGTTTCCCGGCCCATAGACTCGCGACTCGGCAGAGGGCCCCGTCTCGAACACGTTCCCTGCCGCGTCGTACCGAAACAGCTCGGCACGGGCCTTCTCGGGAACCACGGCGAGAAGCTGTCCTTCGAGGTCATACTCGAATCGCCGCAATCCCGTTGCCTGGTCCCATGCCTGCGCGATCTCACGCGCTGGAGAGTACTGATACGCTTGATCGACTGTAGCGCCGGTCGCTCGGGGTCCGATCCACTCGGGCTCGTTAGTCGTGATCGGGCGTTGAGTGGAGGGAGCGATGACTCTTCGCCGGACGATCCGTCCCATGGGATCGTACGCGGTGTCGATGCGTCCGCCTCGGGGCAGGAGCCGACCGATCTCTCGCCCAAGAATATCGTGTGCAAGAGTGATTTCGCTGCTCCCGTCCAGCAACACGCGATGACTGCGTCCTCCTATGTCCCGGGTCCACTCCGCGACGTGACCCAGCGTGGTGGCGCGTCGAACGGGCTCGCCCATCCAATCGTACGATCGCTGCACCGCAACAGCTTCGCCGCCGATCACCTGGGTCTCCTTTGTCAGCCAACCGATCGCGTTCCACTCGAAGAGCAACTCCGTGGCTCCGCTCGTTGCGCGGACCACATTCCCCATCTCGTCATGCTCGAACGCGTCGACACTGCCGTCCGAGTAAGTCCGAGAGAGCAGCTGACCCACTAGATCGTGGACGAACTCGGTCTTCTGCCCAAGTCCGTTGACCGATGACACCAGATTCCCGCCACGATCATACTTGTAGCTGAGGTTACGCCCGTCGAACGTGCGCTCCTGAACGACGAGGCCCGCGCCGTTCAATTCTATGAAGTGTACCTCACCGTGAGGGTTATGAACCTCCCGGAGCCTTCCCTCGCGATCGTACTTGAAGGTATAGACCTCACCGTTGGGCCGCCTAAGCTGGCACAGTTTTTTGTAGCCACCACGTATAAATGTAGTCGTTTGCCCGCTAGGCCGCGTAACTGCGGTGAGCTCGCGTGTGCCATCGTAGGCATAACGCGTGACCCCGCCATCGGCGTGACGCTCAGTCAGGATATCTCCTCTCGCGCTGTAGGTGAAGTACGTGGCTGCGCCGAGCGGATCACAGATTCCGGTACAACGACCGAAATAATCGTAGAATAATTGCGTCCTCCCTTGAAGGGCATCGACCTTCTCGACCATGTTTCCAAACGCGTCGTGGCGGTAGTGCGTGGTCGCACCGTTCGGCGCAACTGTCTCCGTGACCAGGCCACGTGCGTCGTATTTGACAGCGAACGTCGCCCCGATGGGGTCAGTCCATGCAAGCCCGTCAGGACGGCTCGTTACCTCGGTCACGCCGCCGCCCGGCTCGACGATTCTTCGAATTTGGCCGTCTGGATCGCGCGTGACCACCGTGGAGCGACCGAGCGCATCCGTGGTTTTCAGAATTCGACCACGGCCGTCACGCTCCCATGTCGTCGTCGCCTCGAGTGCATCCGAGAACGACAGCAAATGGCCGTGCTCATCGTATGTTCGGCTGTAGACCTGACCGGCCGACACAGCCTTGTCGAGCTTGCCGAACGCGTTTCCGAAGAACCGCTGCACCTTTATCGAATCAGCCGCCTCGGAGTAGCCACCGTCTCCGAACTCAAGATTGCAATGCAGAATTCCTTTGGCTTTGGTTCCGTCGGCCAGTACCTTCGGAACCGTCGCCGCGAGACTCGGATCGTCTCCGGAAGAACGGCAGCCCCAGGTTTCCACGCAACGGTGTTTCCTGTCGTAGCGAAAGGAGAAGGTGAGCCCCGTGGGGTCCGTGTGCGACGAGAGCAAGTGATCGACGTAGGTGTACGAGGTCGTGTAGTTGTCAGCGTCGATCGTGGAAATGAGGTTTCCATCATTGTCGTAGGTGTACCTTGAGAGGGGGACCCACTGTCCTTGCTCCGCAGCATTTTTCACCTCGAATGATGCGATGCGTCCTCCGGACGCCGCGATCGCTCGGACAACTCGCCCGACGCTATCGATGATCTCGACGAGGCGTCCGTTCTCGTAGTGAAGAGATATCTTGTTGCCGTACCGGTCCTTGATCGCGGTGAGTCGGTAGCGCATTCCTCCCGCTCGCGACGCGGAGAAGAACAAGCTCGTCTGGTCGCCTGGATCGAGAACATAGCCGTCCTCGTTCCGCGCAAGTACCCATCCATTCGGGCCGAGCGCGCCGTCGTTCAAAGCGATTCGATCGAATTCGACCGAGGTTCCATCCCACTTGTGAACGCTCACACTCAGGCGCGATGATTCAATTTCCCACGCTAGTGAGTGCCCCCACCCGAAGCCCAAGCCTACGTCGCGGCTACGCGCTCCGCTGCTGTACGCGCGAGTGATTGAGAGCGGAAACGGGCCGCCCAGCTCGAGATCGACAGCCGGAAGAGTGAAGACCCGGCCAGTGACCACGTCGACGGGATCTCCTGCAGATGCAGTCCCACTCGCGCTGGTGCCATGATGGTTTGGGCATCCGCCGCCGTCACTGCCCCCGCCGCCGCAGCCAGCGCCGCCCTTCCCGTCGCCCGATGCGCCATCGCCTTTCCCGTCGCCGTCGCCGTTCCCGTCCCCTCGCTGTCCGCTCCCATCCCCATCCCCATCCCCGCCCGCGCCCCCGCCTCCAAGAACCGCAATCCCAGGACACATCCCAGGCGGAGCCGCCGCATCCGGTGCCGGTGAAG
>Ga0105048_10001392_pt1 | contig 39339 bp, 34 predicted proteins | sample MAT05_FD_78382 | JGI IMG/M metagenome (GOLD analysis project Ga0105048, IMG submission 78382) | Freshwater microbial communities from Lake Fryxell liftoff mats and glacier meltwater in Antarctica - MAT-05 | ecosystem: Environmental > Aquatic > Freshwater > Ice > Liftoff microbial mat | place... | reverse complement strand
ATGAGCCCGCTGCTTTGCCCCTACACTGCGATTCCCGTTTAATTCGGGAGAGCCAGTTTTGTTAAGGGTAGGGGTGAAGCATTCGCCTACAAAATCACAGCAAATATAGACTTGGCGGCGAATGCTTCGCCCCTACGACTACGCAAGTCACTATTCCCAATAACGTCTCCCAATAACGTCTATTGATAATGAGGAGAAATAATTTTGCGACTGGCAGGGTTGAACACGGTGGTGACAGGCGGCAGCAGTGGCATTGGCCGGGCGATTGCCGAGGCGTATGCGCGCGAGGGCGCCCATGTATTGATCACTTACCGGGCTTCTGCCGACGCGGCTCAGCAGGTGGTGGAACACATTGGCGTCAGCCACGGCCAGGCTCAGGCGATGCAGGCTGACCTCGCCACCGTTGAAGCCTGTGATGCGCTGGTTGCCAATGCCTACGGCCAACTGGGGCGGGTAGATGTGTGGGTGAACAATGCTGGGGCAGATGTGCTGACTACCCAGGCCGCAAGCTGGGACTGGTCGCGCAAGCTGGATTTGCTACTGGCGGTGGATCTCAAGGGCACCATGGCTTGTTGCTACGCATTGGCCAAACGAATGCAACAGCAACCGGACGGCGGCCACCTGATCAACATGAGTTGGGATCATGTGACCATGGGCATGGCGGGTGAGAACCCAGAGCTGTTCTCGGCCGTCAAGGGTGGGGTGCTGTCGTTTAGCAAAAGCCTGGCCCGGTCATTGGCGCCGAAAGTGCGGGTGAATATGCTGTCCCCCGGCTGGATCGAAACCAGCTTTGGTGCACAGGCTAACCGTGATTTTTACGAGCAGGTGAAAACAAGCACACCGTTGCAACGCTGGGGCAAGCCCGAGGATGTGGCTGCTGCTGCGGTTTATCTGGCCTCAGCCGAGTCGGCGTTTATGACTGGGCAGACCCTTAACGTCAATGGCGGCGTTGTGATGTGATGAAGTTGTGATTAGGCCTTTGAAGTACACTCCCGCACGGCCTCAGCGCCTAAACCCATGCCCGAAAAACTTCTCTTTGTCACCGGAAAACTCGCCGCACCCGCTCTGCGCATGACGTTGCAAAAAGCCAAATTGCCTTTTAAATACGACATCGCCGTGATGAACATCAGTGTGGCGGCGCTGATGACACCGCAGTGGATTGCCAAATTTTTGCAGGTGCCGCCCGATATCACCCGCATCATGATCCCTGGCGCGTGCGAGGGTGATGTCCAACTGTTGACGGCCAAATTTGGCGTGCCGGCTGAGAAGGGGCCGCACGACCTCAAGCAACTGCCGCGCCACTTTGGCAGCGCAGCCACGCCTGATGCCTATGGCGGCCACGATATCAAGATATTTGCCGAGATCAACAATGCACCCCGGCTGAGTGCCGAGCAAATCTACGCCATGGCGGCCTACTTTCGCGAGAACGGGGCCGATATCATCGACCTGGGTATGTCGCCGGATCGGGTCTGGCTCGAAGACGGCCCCGGCATCATCGCTGAGTTGAAATCGCGCGGCTACACGCTGAGCATCGACACGCTGAATCCAGCAGAAATTCGGATGGGCGATGAGGCCGGGGTGGACTATGTGCTGAGTCTGAACAGCAGCAATCGTGTGCTGGGGAAGGACTTGCGTGCCACGCCGATCCTGATTCCCGACAGCCCCGATGACCTGGAATCATTGGACGCCACCATTGCCGAGATGGAGCGCTATGGCAAATCCTATTTGCTGGACCCGATTCTGACGCCGATCAATTTTGGCTTTGCTGATAGTCTGGCTCGTTATCACGCTGTGCGGCGCAAGTATCCGCAGGTCGAGATGATGATGGGCATTGGCAATATTACTGAGCTAACCGAAGCCGATACCACGGGTATGACCGCGCTCATGATCGGCTTTTGTCAGGAGCTGGGTATCCGCAATGTGTTGACGACCGAGGTCATTCACTGGGCCAAAGGGGTGGTGCGAGAAACTGCCATCGCTCGCGAGCTGATGCATTTTGCGCAAAAGCAATCGAGCATTCCCAAGCACCTGGACAGCCGATTGCTCACCGTGAAAGATGCCGAATTCACGCCATATAGTGAGGCCGAACTGCGCGAACTGCATGCGCAAGTGACCGATCCCAACTATCGCATCTTTGCCGATGCCGAGAGCATTTATATCTTCAACTCGGAGCAATTTATCAAGGGTACGGATATTCAAATTATTTTTGACCAATTGAATGTTGAAGAAGGTTCTCATGCGTTTTACCTCGGCAAAGAGCTGATGAAGGCTCACACGGCCCGTTCACTGGGTAAAAATTATCAGCAGGAGAATGCCCTGAATTGGGGCTATCTCACCGTGGAAGAGTTCCGGCGCGGGCATGTCAAGCTCACGGCGAAGTCTAGACATAGTTAACCCCATATGCGCACTTTGGGCATTGACCCTGGCACAGTGTCGTTTGATTTGTGTTGTATTGATGATGGCGTTGCTGACAGTGGCATCGCGCTCAGCAACGCCACGATTGTGTGGGATCAAAGCATCAAGTCGCCAGATCTGTCGCGCGATCCCACGCTCTTGATTGAGGCGGTGCGCGCGTGCATGCCGTTTGAACTGGCGGCCGGCCCATCGGGCTACGGTGTGCCGTTGATGCGCGGTGATCAGATCGGTGACTATGAGCTGGCATTGATGATGCTGGTGCGCGCCGATGAGCAGGGCAAACGGGTCGGTATTGGCGGGCTCACCTCGCTGATCCGGGCCTTGATCACTACCGGGGTGCCACTCATTTTCACGCCGGGAGTGATTCATTTGCCCAGCGTGCCGGCCTACCGTAAAGCCAACCGCATCGACATGGGCACGGCCGACAAAGTGTGCAGTGTCGCCGCCGCCATTGTTGACCAGTCGCGTCATTTGCACGTCGCCTATCTCGAAACGTCCTTCATCATGCTGGAGCTGGGCGGCGCATTTAGTGCAGCTATGGCGGTGCAGGACGGCAAAATAATTGATGGGGCAGGTGGATCGTCGGGGCCGATGGGTTATCGCTCGGCCGGCGCAATGGATGGTGAAGTGGCCTATCTGCTGGGTGAGCGTGTGTCCAAAGACACGATCTTTAGCGGCGGCGCGCTGGATGTGGCTGGACAGGCTGCTGCTGGGCGTGAAGCCGATGAAATCTCTTTTGACGAATGGGTCGATCATCCCCAATTTCAGGCTGGTTGGTGGGCCTGGCTGGAGAGTTTGGTCAAAACCACATTGGCGCTGACGGCGGTGTTGCCCAGGCCGCGCGAGATCCTGCTCTCCGGTCGCCTCAGTCTGTTGCCAGCGGTGGTCGATGCAATGACACAACGCTTGCATGGTATTGCGCCAGTGCGATGTTTGACGGGATTAGTAGATGCCCACGGCCAGCCGTTGAAATCAAAGTCAGCGGCTCAGGGTGCCGCGTTGATTGCCAATGGGCTGGCTGGGGGCCGTTACCAACCCCTGGTCGATGCAATGGACTTGCGCAATGCGAGTGGAACGGCATTGGACTATTTGCATTTGCGTAATGCCGATCAGATCCGAATGCAGCAGCCCAATTAGCAATTAGCGATCCAGTGATTCACCAAGCGAAGACTCGACCCGTAAGACCTTGCCAATGCCGGGCAGCCGTTGCGCCAGTTCGGCCACCGTGAGGGTTTGCCCCGGCAAAATCAGCACCGGTGCAATTTCCATCAGCGGAGCCAGCACAAAATCACGCTCCACCAGGCGTGGATGTGGAATGACGAGATCGGGTTCATTAATCTCCAGATCATCGTAAGTCAGGATGTCCACATCAATGAGCCGTGGGCCATAGCGCACCAGCCGTTCCCGGCCCATTGCCCGCTCCACCTCATTCCCAAATTTCAATAAATCGCGAGGCGACAGATCTTTTGCAGGCGCGGCACCCAGCAGCACCATGTTTAAAAAGGCCGGTTGATCCTCTACATAGGCTGCCTCTGTTTCGTAGATGGATGATAGCTGTAGCACGTTGATGCGGGTTTTCAAAAGTTGAACCACGTGTGCCAGGTTGGCGCGGCGTTGGCCGAGATTAGTGCCCAGTCCGATATAAAATTTTGCAAGCATGGTTGGTTTCCCAAGCTGGATATTAATGGATCGTGGAAGCCTTATTGAGGTTTTTGTGACTTGAACTTTACGAGCGCGAGATTGTTCTATGGAAGAAGTCACTGCTCAGCGATGGGAAAACAAAAACTCTCCACTTTTGGTGGAGAGTTGGAAACGAGTTGTATTCTTAAATGAGGTCTTCGCGTGTTATCCCGGTGACTGAGAGCGAACGCGCCGGCGACGCGCCCCTGTCATTTGCCCATTTGCGTCATTGCGCGTGGTCGCATTGGATTTCACAGTGGCCAGTTGGAGCAGGCGCGCGTCCTGTGCCTCCTTCGAGACGCGTTGCACCTGCCAGACCAGCCCCACTTTCTCCAGCAGCCAGATGACATAGGCCGAGAAATCGATTTGCCACCAGCGCAGGCCGTGAAAGGCAGATTGTGGGAAGGCGTGATGATTGTTGTGCCAGCCTTCGCCGAGCGCCAACAGGCCAACCCACCAGTTATTGGTGCTCACATCATCGGTTTCAAAGGTGCGAAAGCCAAAGGTATGGCAGATCGAGTTGACGCTCCAGGTGACATGGTGTGAGAGGAACATTCGCACCAGGCCGCCCCACAACACGCCGGTCCAGCCGCCCAGCAAATACGGCACCACAAATCCCACAGCAAACCACAGCATGAAGGTGCGTTGAAAGAACAGGGCCATGCGATCCTTCAGCAGCCAGCGGCCGTAGGTCTCTGGCTGAGGGTTCATGCCATCATAGAACCAGCCAAAATGGGCGTGAAACAAGCCGTCCAATGGACTATGGGGATCACCCTCGACATCGGCGCGGGCATGATGCTGAATGTGAATGGCCGCCCAGCGCACCGGGCTGGTGTGCCCGGCAATGGAACCCAGCGCCAGAAAAATAAAGCGCACGACCGGCGAGGTGCGAAAGCTGTGATGGGTGAGCATGCGGTGATAGCCAATCGTGATTCCAATGCCGGTCAGAAAATACATGCCGGCCAGAATGGCCACATCCCGCCAGGTGGCCAGGCGCTCCCACACCAGAACCAGGGCGACCAGGGTTCCGATCAAGGGAAGGATGGCGCCGACCAGGATGATAAGGCGATCACTTCGGCTGCTAATGACTTTGCGTGTAGGGTTCATAGGGTTTTCAATTTCTGGGGTTCTAAATTTCGAGGGCGATACAGATTTGAGCCGATGTCACCGCTATTCAATTCTGTCCTAAAAATGAGAGGTAGCACGTCATCATGAAATATAAGGAGTAAGCCAATTGCGGAGCGGGTTTGCAATATCCAGACTTCTTCTCAGTGATAGACACACGAACTCTACCTTTCAAGGACATGGCTTCAAATGCCAATTGCCCGTTACAGCCCCTATTATTACATCGGAATTGAAAGTCGAAATTGAATGAGTGTTTGATAGGCAGATTCTCAAAAATGGCCATCTGCGATGCCGCATTGTTTTGTGCCGGAGGTTTAGCGGCACCCCATCTCACCGCCACTGAATTCGTGATGCATAGTCGCGCACTGAGAGGAGCGGGATGGGGAACACCTTGAGCGGCCCGTGCATATCGATGTGATCGCCACTTGCCTGAGCCAGCATTAGCGTGATGAGGGACTGACTTAATGAATCTGTGGTCGCAACCTTTTGGGCCTGTAATGCTTCCACTGGCACAAAATGAGTCGCGAATGGCCGGCCGCCCAAGGCTTCAAAAAGCTTCACCACTTCCAGTGGGCTTAGCGGCTCGGGGCCACCCAATTCAAGCACGGCGTTGCGTGCAGCGGGGTGATCGAGGCAGTGCACGGCGAACTCAGCCACATTGCCCAGCGCGATATAGCTGATCGGGTTGTGGCCGTGTCCGTAGATCGTGGCTTTTGCGTTGAGGGAGTCGAAACCAAATGCCGGACTGAGCCAGGTCTCCATGAAGAAGCTGGGGCGCAGGATGCTATAGGTGATGCCGCTGATGCGCAAGCGTTGTTCTACCGCGCGCTTGGCGAGGGTGAGCGGGCAGGGGGTATTGCCGCAGTCTATGTTTTTGGAATACGAGAGGTAGATGAAGTGCGCTACGTCTGCGGCTTTTGCGGCTTCGACGAGACTGATCTGACCCTCGTGATCCGTGATTTCTATCGAGTCGCCGGACTGGCGAGAGCGGGTTGTGGTGGCGGTGGAGATGATGGTGGTGACGTCGATGCAGGCGGTGTCGAGTGAGGCCCGGTCGCGCAGATTGCCATACACCAATTCTGCACCCATTTGGGCCAGTGCATCCCGTCTGGCCGGGTCGGCCGTGTGCCGCACCAGCACGCGAATGTGTTCGCCCAGTGCCGTAAGCTGGCGACAAATCTCGCTGCCCAATTCGCCGGTGGCACCCACCACGAGAATCATGTTGCACTCCTGTAGCCGACTACTGTTTTGTGGTGAACACTCTAGCGAGCGCGGGGGCAGGAAAGCTGACCAAAGGTGTCAATGAGAAGGGGAGGTGTCGAGGGAGAGAGCGAATGGTATCAATGAAGGGTGTCGAGGGGAGAGGACGAATGCAAAGTTGGTTTTGCGTATGTGCTGGTTGGGTGTCTGCCGGGGGTCCCAAGGCATGAAGTTAAGAACTCGAAATTAGGCATCGGGATGCAAGGCGACAGGCCTTCGTCCTAATCTGCCTGGCCCTTATGAAGATTCAGAAATAAAACTGGTAGAGGATCGAATGTCAACGCAAACTGCGGCTCAGTGACGACTCATCCCTTCATGGCGCTGCTGAGCGAGATGCCTGAGATGAGGTGGCGCTGGGCAATAAAGAACAGCACAGCCGCTGGCAACAGACTCAGCAGCGCACCGGCCATCAGTAGATTCCACTGGGTGCCATGCATGCCCTTGAAGAAGGTCAGCCCCACCGTCATTGTCATTTGTTCCATTTGAGTCAGGTAAATCAAAGGGCCGATGAGGTCGTTCCAGGCATTGGTGAAGCTGATGATGGCCAGCGCAGTCATGCCGGGTTGTGCCAACGGCAAAATGATGGCGCCGAAGATTTGAACCGGATTGGCACCGTCCATCTTGCCGGCGTCCTCCAGATCCTCAGGCAGGGTGAGGAAAAATTGCCGCATCAGAAAGATGCCAAAGCCGCCACCCAGCCACGCCGGCACGATCAGGGCCGTGTGCGTGTTGACCCACCCCAGGCTCTTCATGATGGCGAAGATCGGAATCATCGTCACGTGATATGGCACCAGCAGGGTGGCGACACACACCAGAAATAACAATGTGCGTCCCACAAAATGAAGTCGCGCAAAGGCATAGCCTGCCATCGAGCACGATACCACCTGGCCCAGTGCTGACAGCCCGGCAATCTTGATGCTATTGAGCATCATGGCCGCGAATGGGAGCGAGGTGAAGACGCTGGTGAGATTGTCGAGCCCTAGGGATGAGGGCAGCAGCAGGGGTGGGATCGCGAAGATTTCATCGAAGGGCTTGAAGGCGGTGGAGACCAGCCAGAACAAGGGCACGAGCACGGTCAGCGCCGCGGCGCACAAGAGCATATACACCACGGCAGTATTCAAACGCCCATGTCGCAGTGCCGATGGCGCTGCACGGGTGCGAACCGAGCGGTGTGGCGGCGTGACGGGTGCCATATCAGGTGTAGTGCACCCAGCGGCGTTGCAACCGCCAGTGCACGATCATGATAATGGCCAGCACGACGAACAACACATAGGCGATGGCCGAGGCGTGCCCCATTCGCAGCCGCTGGAAGCCTTGTTGGTAGATATAGAACACCATCGTGGTCGTGGCATTTTGCGGGCCGCCCTTGGTCAGAATCCAGGTGTACTCAAATACTTGAATCGAGGTGATGAGTGCGTTCGTGATCACAAAGAATGTGGTCGGCGTCAACAGTGGTAGTGTGATGTGGCGAAACTGTCGCCAGCGGGTTGCGCCATCGATGGTCGCGACCTCGTATAACTCCGGCGAAACCCCTTGTAGCCCGGCTAGAAAAAGCGCCGCGTCGTAGCCCACACCTTTCCACAGACTCATCAGAATAATCAGCGGCAGCGCCTGGCGCGCATCTGTGAACCAACCCTGTGCCGGCAGATTGAGCAGGCGCAACACGAAGTTGATCAGACCCACATAGGGATCGAGCATCAACCCCCACAAGAGTGCCACGGCCACAGTTGAGCAGATCACTGGCAGCAGGAATACCGTGCGAAAGATGGCCATGCCGCGCAACTTGCGATTGATGAGTAACGCCAGCCCCAGTGCCCGTGCAAGATCCAGTGGCAGGATGGTCGCCGAGTAAACCAGGGTGTTGCGCAGGGCCACCCAAAAAGTGGGGCGGTGAGCAGTTCCTGATAGTTGCTCAGGCCGACGAAGATTGGCGGCCCGAGCAAATCCCAATCGGTGAAACTAATGCCAACACTGCCCAGAATGGGGCCGAGCACGAGCAACACCAACCCGGCCAACGCTGGCAACAGGAATATCAACGCCCAGAGTTGGTCGGCGATACGTGCGCGCCATCGTCGACTTCGGGCCGAGGATTGGGGTTTCTGGGTGACCATGTGGGGCTAACTCCTGAGCGCTATGGGTGAGTCATATGACCAGAACTGGCCGCGCTTATGCATCGATTACGAGCGTGTGGAGCAGAACAGATTTTGGACAGAATGGTAACTACTCAGGCCTTTTGGACAGGATGAACAGGATTTACAAGATTGGGAGCGGATTTCCATCCTGTAAATCTTGTAAATCCAGTCTCAAAATCCGGGGCTGAGCAGTTACAAATTCTGTCTAAAATTCGAAATTTTTAACTACTGAATCTCACGTTATGGATTTACAAAGCATTTTGCTCAATGCCGTAGCCACCTACGGGCTCGTGGCGATCTTTCTCAGTATTTTGATTTCGGCGATTGGCATCCCCTTGCCAACCAGCTTTTTGCTCATCATGGTGGGGTCACTCATCGAGCAGGGCGAGATGGAGTTTTGGCCGGTGATTGCGGTGGCTGCAACGGCTGCCATTGTGGGCGATAACATCGGCTACGCCATTGGTTGGTATGGTGGCCACAGTCCAGTCTTGCGCATCTGTCGCGGACTAAATGCAGAGGCGTTGCTGGTGAAGGCCGAGGAGACCTCACGAAAATGGGGCGGCGCGAGTGTGTTTCTAAGTCGCTGGTTGCTCACTGCGGTCGGCCCCTACATCAATCTGACCAGCGGCATTGCCAGTTATTCGTGGCCGCGCTTTGTGGTCTGGGATGTGTTGGGCGAGGTGTTGTGGGTGGTGGCGTATGTCCAACTCGGCCGCTTCTTCAACGACCGGGTGGCTGAGTTGAGCGATGCGTTGGGAGATTTCACCGGCGTGGCCCTGGGGTTGGCTGCCACAACCATCCTCGTCTATATGCTCATACGAAACTTGCGCAGCAGCCGTGCAAAACAGGCTGCTGCGCAAATTGAACACACAAACTCAGCTTCGGCCCCGACTATTGCACCTTGATTTCAACAGCGCGGGGGTTGCCAGCTTCATCGGTCACGATCAAGCGCACGATCTTGAGGTCGGCCAGTTTTGGCAACCGCACCTCAAAGGAGCCGTCCGCATTTACGGTGGCGGGCACGCCGTTGGCAACGACAGTGGATCGTAATTCGGTTGAGCCGCGCACCACCACTTCGGTTGCATCCTGGGTCACCGGGTTGAGCGTAACACGCGGAGCCGTGCGATCCACCACGATGGTGACTGGATCCGAAGCCTGACTCCGGCGCCCATCGGTCTGGGGCGCGACCACAAAGAAGCTATAGCGGTATTCATCTTCACCGCCCAGCTCCAACACGCCCGTGACATTACCGGCAGCATCGGCTGTAAAGGTGTAAAGCGTGTTACCCGTATCGGCATTCAACGTATACAGCGTTGACTTCGGATAAATCACCGCCGTCATCGTAATGGCCTCACGATTGGTCAGCGCACGGTTATTTGAGGCCGAACCCAACCGAACCACGGGCGTTTGCAGCTCAACCGACATGAGGTTGGGGCCTACAGCCCGAATTTGCTCACCGGTGATGACATCTTTGGTGTTTGAACCAGCCACTACACTCACCCGGCCAAAGTCGGTGTAATGGACGACCTGGACACCTGAACGCCGGGTGCGAAAGCGCGTGCCACGATCGATCATCTGCGCATCGCCGGCCCGCACGGTGAAGTTGGGGATTTCATTCGGCGCATGGTGGATATCGAAAGCGGCCTCACCCTGAATATCCGCCACACCACTGCCATCTTGCGCCATGACAATCCGAGTGCCGGGGGCCACGGCAATGGTGGATTGATTGGTGAGCACAATGGTCGTTGTGATCTGGGTGGTCAACTCGTCGCCGCCATGCAACGTCAGGCCCTGATCGCCTACCGAACGGCCAATCGCCCACGTCCAGCCAAATGCCGTGCGCGACTCTTGCAGCATTCCGCCGCCTGTGACTGTGCCTAAAGCGGTACCGCGCTCACCGCCCAGCAGCACAAAGGAAACCGCTACCAACAAGATGGCTGCGGCACCACCAAAGGTGCGTGCGACGGGTGGATTGAACAGGCGCACCAAACGATCCCAGAAAGTCGCACTGGGCGTCGGGGCCGGTTGAGTCTTAACCCGCGTTTCGATGGCAAGCAAACGTGCGTTTTCGGCCAGCATCGCATTCAGGATGTTGGCTCGCGCCGCCGCACGAAGCGGTGGCGTTTGGCGACCAGATTTTGCCAGCGCATCCGCAATGAACTGATCGCTCATGCGTCCGTTGGGATCTGGTGGGGGGACCTTCGCCCGATTACGATCGTCCAATTGAAACGTCTTCCTTGAGATTGCAATTAACTACAACGTTAATTCACTCTTGACTTTGATGTTATGTCTGGTGCCGGTTGAACCAGCGAATTGATTGGCCCTGAATTACGTATCTGCTTAATAGTCTGTTGCTATTCTTCCTGATGCGCAATGTATAGCTTGCGCATACCTGAACGGGCGCGTGTGATGTGCAACTCCACCATGCGTCGACTGATGTTCATTGTTTTGGCTACATCTTCAACTTTCATGTTCATCACATAACGCAAGCTCAAAACCGTTCTCTGCTCCTCTGGTAACTTCCCCAACAAGCGTCGGATCAGTGCAATGTCCTCACCACTGGTGATGGTGTCTTCCACTGACGGCGACGGATCCGCAAAATCAATTTCATCGTTGGAATTGTCAGGATTTGCATACTCCGAAAAGCTGAACTCCTGTCGGCTCAACGACTTATGTTTGCGAAGCAGATCCACTGCCTTAAAGTACGCAATCCGCAAAATCCAGGTTGAGAGACTACTCTCTGCTCGATAGTCTTTAATTGAGTGCAAAACTGCAATAAAAGTATCCTGGACCACATCCTGCATGTCTGACTCGATAATGCTCGGTGCAACGTGATAGACATAGCGCATGATCGCCTCACTGTATTCCTCATGCAGCGTATTGACAGCATTGGGATCATGGCTTGCAACAGCCTTGGCCAAGGAAGCGTCATCCTTCCTCGCTAAGATCTTGTCTTCTCCTGTTAAGTAGTCGCTTGCCATGAAAAAGTCCGCAGTGGCACAATTGCAAAAAATTGCAAGTTCTTCTCGTATTGATCAACTATTCAATCTATAAGCGTGTATTGTGCCTGAGTAGAAGGGCAATTGCTGAGTTAGGGCTTTGAATGTTTGTAAATAAGACGCAATTATGCGCTTACTGCTTTTTCATCTTCACATTCATTCAGCAGTTGATTACATGCAGATTATCTAACAGGTTGCGACTATTGAACGAGAAGCGGGAGTAGCAAGAGGAGAGATTTGCCGGCCAGACTGCGATTGAGCCTGCACCAGCCGATGCCACTCTTCCACGCGAGAACGACCATTCATCATGCACCATGCAACTAAGGAGTTCGCTGACAATGAGTTCACAGGTATTGTTTCTCTTTGATGGTGTCGAGCCTGATTCTGTTATTGTGCAACACTTGCACAGTCGCGGGCTGCAGATACAAAGCACACAGACGCTAGCTCGCGCTATGCAGTTAGTCCATGCTTCGCGCTTGACAGCAACCGCCCAGCACAATAGCGAATCGAGCACTAATCCAGAGGAAGCCCTCTTTCATATTATTCTAGCAGAGGTAACCGCAGGCGGTATCAGCTTGGCAGAGTATGCAATCGAGCAATACATGCTGTTAAGTCTACGACCTGTGATTGTTTTGCTGGATACCCACGGCGATATCAGCGCGGCCCGTCGCGCCATTCGTCTGGGCATCGATGCTTATTTGCTGGCCAGTGAAACGCCGGAGATGCGCCACCAACTGCTGGAGCAAGCCATCGATCAAGCCGCCGAGCAACTTTCGCTCAACATGCCGCAGCATGAAATGGTCAGTGCCCAGGCTGTGGTGGAGCACACTCCAGTGAACCTGTATGCGCCGGCCATCAACCATGCCTACACCCACACCATGAGCCGGCGAGCCGTTATGACGGCTTCAGCCTTCGCTGGCATGCATATGGGCGTGCTCAGCGCCCCGGTGGTCCGTCTGAGCACCATCGAAAACGCCATTATTGATTGCCTAAGCCACCAGGTCGGCATTCCTGTGTCGGCGCGTGCTATCGTCAATAAAGTCATGGGACGGGATCTGGATGAGGACAAGGCAGCCAGTCTGTTGCGTCCCCATATCTCTCGGTTGCGCTCCAAGCTGGAGCCTTTGCCGCAAATGCCGCAACATCTGCTCACGGTCCGAGGCAAGGGTTATATGGTCGTTTAGGAAAGGGAACCAGGGAATCTGCATTATCTCTGCGCTTAAGCTGGGCGCTTTAAGTCAGCGAACAACGGTCGTTCAAGTACAATTAACGACGGATGAGCCTTGGTTCTATTCACATCGTCTCACATCGCCCCAAACCCGCATCTCACACACGGCTGGCAGTGTTCTGGCTGGGCTTTGCCGCGCTCCTGGTTCTAGCAACCCTGGCGCTGGCAGCTCCCAGTATTTACCTTGCCGCAGGGGCGCAACAGGCCGCCCCAGGTGGGCCGGGGAATCAAGGGAATAGCAGTGGGCTGTTTGCGATTTTCGATGTCGTGCCCACGCCTGAATCTGTGACCCCCGATCCGAGAAATACGGCACTGCCAACGGCCGTCGTCGTCACAGAGGTGCCAGTGGATACCCCGCTCCCAGTGGATACAGTGATCCCGCCACCCACGGAAGAGCCTGCTCAGACACCCGTACCGTCAGCTATCGTCGGCCCCACCAGCACATTTGGTCCGACCGATACGCCGATCCCACCCCCGCCGGCCACCACTGCGGTGCCCATACCCACCACTGTCGAGCCGCCTCCACCGCCGCCAGCAACCATCACGCCCATTCCTGACGATCCCACCGAACCACCCACACCTAAACCTGTATTACTGACCGAGACACCGATTCCAGCGGTGACGGTTGAGCCGCCAGATGAAACGACTCAGCCTACTGTCGAGGTCACAAATACACCCGTCATTACGGCCACCTCCGTCAACCCCACTATCACCCCCACCGAGCCGGTCACCGAAGCAAGCCCACTCCCAACGGTTCATTTTGATGTCACGGTCCGACCTCCTACAACAGAACCGCCCGGAGAAACCAGCATACCCGAACCCGCGGCTCCGGTGGTGTCCACCCGCATTCCCATCACCCTGACCGTGACCCTGCCCGTGAGTCGCACGCGTTTGCCCACCGTCACCAGCACGATCATTCCGGGTGATCCTCTGACGGACACCGACAGCCCAACCGGCACAGTTTCCACCCCCGCGTTCACGGCCACGCCAGATCTGGATGCCACATCAACGGCAGAAGCAACCCGGGCACAAGCCACCCAGGATGCGGCCAGAGCCACCGGCACCGCAGCCGTCGACACAGCCCAGGATCCAAAATCACCGCCAGATGCAGTCTCAACCGCCATGGCAGCCGAGGCCACCGCAGCCGCAGCAATCGAGGGTGCCAACCCAATTGGCATTCAGAGCGTGATTACAACGCCGGCACAAGCCTTTGAGCAGGCCGTCACGGCGACATTGGCAGCAAATTCGGGTGCGCCTATTCTGGTCTATACCTACACGCAGCAAACCAATGCCAACGGTGAGCACATCATTGCGGCATGTATCTGGAATATGGGCACGGTTGCGGCCACTGATGTTGATGTGCAGTTCAATGCGCGCCGGCCAGCCGCGTTCATCGCCATGCGCATCCCGGCGGAACAAAGTGAGTTTGATAGTCAACAGGTCAAGGTTCGGATCGCCAAATTGAATCCGAAAACGCTGAGGCAGATCGAAGTCGGCGTCATGCGAGTCAATGTTCCGCTACCCAAATGGGTCAGTGTCAATATCCCCGGTGCGTATGCCCTGGATCACCCCGGCGACCCACCCTTCCCCGTAGATTGCACACCAGCCAGTATTCAAGCCGCCACCTCGGACAGCCGACAGGTCGAGATCGAAGTGGGCGGTCCATTTAAGGCTATTAACGACCGCATTGAGGACGAGCAGGAGCAAATGGTGAATCCAGGCGTGTTCTCAATGACCATGCGTGAGCAGGGGCCGGCTTTCTCCAGCTTCGTGCTCTATTGCGTCATCGGCCTGATCCTGGCCCTGCTGCTGGTGGTCTCGTTGCTGGCCGGCGAGCGGCGCAAACGAGTGAAACCCACTCGCCTGGGTGGCATCGGCGGGGTCAAACGCACGACCCAGCCGCGCTAGTCCTTACACTTCAGCCCTTCATATCAGCCCTTCAGACCCGTTCATGCGGGTCAAACAAGCGGGCGTGCTCGTCCAGCGCAAATCGGTCCGTCATGCCGGCGATGTAATTGCAGATCACGCGCTCCAGAGGATATTGACTCAATTGGGCGCGGGTGCTATCGGACAGGATACGCGGCTCGTCACAATAGGCCTTGAACAGATCGGTCAACACGCGGGTGGCCTTACTGGTCATGCGCATCACCCGATAATGGCGATACAGGCGGTCATACAAAAACGTCTTGAGCTCCTGGTTCATCTCCGCAGCTTCGTTCCGATAACCCACTAACAGCCCAGGCTGCGCGCGCACCTCGTCCGCCGATTGCACCTCGCTGGTCATAATCCGGCGCGTCGATTCATCAACAAACTCAGTCACCATCTCGCCAATCAAACGGCGCACAATCCGGTGCCGAATCAGTTCATCGAAAGGCGTATTCATCGAAATTCTGGCCGATTCGCGCGCGCGCTGCCACCAGCGCGTCTCCTGCACGTCCTGGACGTTCAACAGGCCGGCCCGCAACCCATCATCCAGATCGTGGGCGTTATAAGCCAGTTCGTCCGCAAATGAGGCGATTTGGGATTCCAGGGTGCCGCGCAACTTCGGCTCAAAATCAGTCGGCGCGGCCACGTCGTAATCAGTCTCGTGCTTGGCCAGGCCCTCGCGAAATTCGTAGGTCAGGTTCAGCCCCGGCCACTCCGGGTAGCGCCGTTCCAGCAGCGTCACAATCCGAATGCTGTGCTGATTGTGGTTGAAGCCGCCGTGATCCTTCATCAATGCGTCGAGCGTGTATTCGCCACTGTGGCCAAACGGGGGATGCCCCAGATCGTGCGCCAGACAAATACCTTCGACCAGATCCTCATTCACACCCAGCGCCCGCGCAATCGTCCGGCCGATCTGCGCCACTTCCATCGTGTGGGTGATGCGGGTGCGATAGTAATCCCCCTCGGTCACCACAAACACCTGGGTCTTGCCCTGTAAGCGGCGAAAGGCCGTGGTGTGCAACACCCGCTCACGATCCCGCTGGAAGGCGGTTCGGTACGGTGCCTCATCCTCCGGATATTCCCGGCCGCGCGAGTCGCGCGCCTGCATTGCATACGGAGCCAGTGTCAGCTGCTCCAGGTTTTCAAGGTCGTGGCGAGTTCGCATGCCAAGAATTCTAGCGGCAACATGAGCGCGAGACTCTAGACTCTAGACTCTCCAGTCCTGCCGCATTCTCATTACAATGCCAGCCTTGCATATATTCCGCCGGCTTCTCCCCGCCTTTCTGCTCTATGCGCTGCTCGGCCTCGTGCTGGCCGTCGCTTTCTACGGGGTGCGCTTCGATGATCCCTACATCACCTATCGCTACGCCGAAAATTTCGCGGCCGGGCGCGGCTTTGCGTTCAACCCCGGCGAGCCCACGCTGATCACCACGGCGCCGCTGTATGCCCTATTGCTCGGCGCTTTGCGCAGGGTGGGGCTGGCGGTGCCGCTCACCAGCTACCTCATCGGCACGGGCTCGCTGGTGGCCGGCGCAACCCTGCTGCACCGGTTGCTGCTGCGCGCCGGACACGCCCAGGCGGGTTTCTTCGCCGGCCTGTGCTACATCCTGTTTCCACTCATGTGGCTGACCGTCGGCTTCGAAGCGCCGCTGTTCATCGCCATCTCGCTGGGCGCGTTTGTGTGCGTGCAGGCGCATCGGCTCACATGGGCCGGTCTGTTGTGCGGCATTGCTCTGGGCTTGCGCGGCGACGGCGTCATCGTGCTGGGTATGTGTGCGCTGTTGGTCATCGTCGTCACACAACCCGAATGGCAATTGCCAGACAAGCGCATCAGCCCGCTCGCGCTCATCGTCTCATTTCTCACTTTTTTGATTCCGGCGCTGGCCCTCTACGCGCCGCTGGCCGCCTGGCTGTTTGGGCAATTCGGCTCGTTCATCCCCAGTACGCTGCAAACCAAATCCGCCCAGGCGGTGTCCGGTCTCACCGGTTTCTACCCCAACACAAGCTTCCCCGAGGGCGCGCTGCTGCTGATGCAGGCCTATGCCGGCCAGGGTGGCCTGTTCATCATCGCCATCGTCGTCATATTGCTCGGCATCGCCGCTGTGATCAAGCTCGCGCGGCAAAATTCTGGCAGTGCCATTGTGTTGATGAGCGCGCCCATCATATGGCTTCTGGCTCATTTCGCCGGCTACACCTTCATCGGCGTCGCCCCCTACGTGTGGTACTACGCACCCATGGTGCCGGGGGTGTGCGTGCTGATGGGGCTTGGGTTGGTGTTGCTGTTCGAGCGCTTAAAACTCACATCGCCCAATCCAGCCCAACAACGGGCAGCCCAGGTGTTCAAGCTCATTCTGCCGGTCGCCGTCATCGCCTCATTGCTCATTGGCGATGTGCTGGCCGTGCGCATTGTTCGCGGCGCGCAGCCACCCGATCCCTCACAGGTCGCCTCCAAGGTGCTGCCCGAAACCAAGGTCGAGATTTATCAGCAGGTCGGCCAATGGCTCAACGCCAATACGCCGCCGGAGGCCACTATCGGCGTCACCGAGCTGGGAGTGATGAGCTATTACGCCGACCGGCCCATGGTGGACTTTCTGGGCCTCGTGCAACCCGAACACATGGCCGATATTCGGCATGGTGATTTTGTAGCCGGCCTGATGCGTCAGCAGCCCGACTACCTGGCCCTCACCCACATCAACCCGCTCTACGATGCCGACCCGCAAAAAGAGGCGTGGTTTACCCAGATCTACACCCCAGTGGCCCGGTTTGAAGATGCGCGTTTCTGGGGTTCGCCGATGATGGTGTGGAAGCGCACGCGTGCGCCGCTCACGGCCACCATCACACTCAACCCAACCAGCCCATCACAGGTGTTGAGCGACGGCTGGGCCGTCACCGGAATCAGGGTCAACACCCGCATCGTGGTCCCAAACGCGCCCATGCTGATCCAGGTTCAACTGCAAGCCGGCGCGTCCATCGGCAACCGAACGTTGCGTGTGCAAGCGGAGTGGACCGACGGGGGTGATGGATTGCCCGTCGTCAGTCGGCTCATTTTTACCGATCGCTGGCGCGCGGGTGAACAGGCATGGATGAGTCTGCCGCTTGTTGCGCCGGCCAACCCAGCATCCGGCGCCTACATCATCGCGGCTCAATGGCTGGAAGGCGGTGACAGTGCACGCGCCGGCTTCATCAAAGTGCCACTAACTCGAACAATTGAGGCACCGCCGAACGCTCAGATAGTGCCGCTCAGTGAAGGCGTGGCTGTGGCGCATGTGGGCTCGTTCAGTGCCGCGCCAGTGTGCAACAACACAGCCGTGGAAGTGCTGGTGCTGTGGCGAGGCGGCAATCCCCTCACAGTCGATTACACCGCGTTTGTGCAGTTGCGCGCGGCCGGCTCCCTCTCATCCACCGTCTCTGGCGATGCGCCGCCACGCAATACAGGCTTGAGCTATCCCACCTCCATCTGGTCGACATCAGAGTGGATCGCTGACACGCACACGCTGGAGCTAGCCAGCAAGCCCACACCCGGCAGCTATGACGTGGTGGTGGGCCTGTACGACCCTGTCAGCGGCGCGCGCTTGCCGGTGGAGGAATCCCCATTTCGCACCAGCGATGGCGGTGTCAAAATAGGCGAGGTTGTGATCGCGACCTGTGCGAAATGAAGAGGTCTAATGAAAGTTAGGAATTAAATTCGATAAAGAAAATGGGTGAATGCGAGTCGGTATCGAAAGTCATACCCCAATGTCGTCATTCCCGCGCAGGCGGGAATCCAGGGCTAAGCTCACTGTTGCGTCGGGGTTACGCCTGGATTCCCGCCTGCGCGGGAATGACGTTGCTATTTAAAGACTTTCCTTGACGGTTCGTTCACCGATTTTATTCTGACCCTTCATATTGAGTCGTGGGCAATTAGCTGGCCGGAATATCCGCTTCGAGCTGAACCGTGGTGAGCAAGCCAACGGTGTAGCGCACTTTGGCCGGCTTCACATCTTTGGGAATCTCAAAAGCCACCCAACCCTGAGCCTTCTCGCCCTGCTTGAGCTTGGCCGCTTTCACCTCTTCGGCACGAGCACCCATATACGGCACATAAATCAGGCCAGCGCTGTCGATGAGTTTGAGATTGCCCGGATTCACATCCATGGCGACCGTGCCCTTCGCATTCTCAAAATTGACCTGCACTGCAATCAACCGCGAGTTGGTCATCTTCTGCTTGTACGTATCAGATGGCTTGGCCGGGTCTTCGAGCGTCACCGCCGTCAGCACATAGTTGCCAGTGCCGGCCGCCTGGTTGTTGCGCTCCTCCGGCGAGACAACGGTGGGTTGAGCCGCCGCTGCCGCGCTGGTCGGCATGGGGCTGTCATCTTCAACCTGGCCACCGCAGGCCGTTAAAAGCACTAAAGCAGAAGCAAATAAAGCAATGATATGCAAACGTCTCATGAAGTCTCACCTCGTAAAAATGACTATAAATAACACGGTATTTTCGGCCTTAAGGCTTCGCAACAGTGCTTGCCGTGGCCTTGCCATCCGCCTGTTGCATCACCGCTTCGTCATACAAATAACACGCGGCCTGGTGCTTCGGTTCGATTTGGTACAGCGGCGGTTGAGCCGTCAGGCAGTGATCCATGCGAAAGGCGCAACGCGGATAGAAGCGGCACCCGCTGGTGGCACTGCTGCGCATTTGCTCCTCGGTGGGCAACTTCAAATCGGTGTCCCAGCGAATATCCGGATCGGGTACCGGAATGGAGCCGATCAGCTGTTGCACATACGGATGCCGTGGATTCTCGATCACCTTGGGGGTATCACCCTTCTCGGCCACGATGCCCTGGAACAACACATGGATATCGTTGCCGATCTGGTAGGCCGTGCTGAGGTCGTGCGTGATGTAGAGAAATGAGATGCCGTGCTCATCGCGCAGCCGCATCATGATGTCGAGGATCATGGCCCGCAAACTGGCATCGACCATCGACACCGGCTCATCGGCCACAATGAGTTTGGGCCGCAGCATGTAGGCGCGCGCCACCATCATGCGCTGGCGCTGGCCGCCGCTCAGTTGGTGCGGGAATTTCTCCAGCACCTCCTCGCCGCGCATGCCAACGACATTGAGCGCATCCTCGATCATGGCCCGGCCATCTTTGTTATTTTGGGCCAGCTTAAACCGGCTGATCGCCAGATCAAAAATATGCCGCACGCGATAGAACGGGTTGTAGACCTCATACGGGTCCTGAAACACGGCCTGCACCTCGCGGCGATAGTCTTGCTTTTGCTGCGCACTCATCGCGTCGATGTTGACGCCCTTGTAAATGATCTGGCCCGAGGTGAGCTGCACAAACCCCAGCACCACGCTGGCCAGGGTGGTCTTACCGCTGCCGCTCTCGCCGGCAATCGTTGTAATGGTGGCCGGCTTTGCTCCAATCGTCAGGTCGAAGTCTTGCAGCGCCACCACCTGCCGGCCGCGGCCAAATGCGCCGCCGTAGATCTTGGTGGCTTGTTTAATTTCCAACAACGGCGTGGATGTATTTGATGCCGCTACAACACCATTGCCGTTGGCCGCTAATTTAGCCGCACTCGTCGAATTCGTCTGCATGGTTATTTCACCGAATCCCATTCCGGCTCATACATGTGGCAGGCAGCCAGCTGACCCGGCACATATTCCTTTAATTTTGGCGGCACCTCGCGGCAATATTGGCGCACATGCGGACAGCGAAATTGAAACGGGCAGCCCGGCGGCGCATCGCGCAAATCGTGGGTTAAGCCTTCTGTCACTTTTAAGGGCTTGCGCTCTTTGATGGACGGGATCGACGCGATGAGAAGCTGCGTATAAGGATGCAACGGCGCTTTGAAGGCATTGCGCACCGGTGCAATCTCTACGATGTTGCCGGCATACATCACGATGAGCCGATCGACGAGTTGGGCTTGCAACCCCATGTCGTGGCCGATCATGATCATGGAAACGCCGAGGCGCTTTTTCACGTCCATCAGCGTTTGCGCGACGACGCGTTGAACCACCACATCCAGCGCACTGGTCGGCTCGTCGGCAATGATCAGGGTGGGATGCAGAATCATGCCCATGGCAATGCACACGCGCTGCTTCATGCCACCGCTCAACTCGTGCGGATACATGTCGTAGACCCGGCCCGGCAAGCCCACCAGATTCAGGGCATTCATGATGCGCTCTTTGAGTTTGCTGGAGGATTGCCTGCCCTCATGCGTCGTGACCGCATCGCCCAGCTGGTCTTTGATGCGCATGACCGGGTTGAGCGAGTTCATCGCGCCCTGTGGAATCAGCGCAATCTTCACCCAGCGCAACTCGCGCAGTCGCTTTTCATCCAGCGAAACCAGATCGGTGCCTTCGATTTCAACAGTGCCGCCGACGATGCGGCCTGGCGGCTGCACCAGGCGCAATATCGCCATGGCCGTAGTCGTTTTTCCACAGCCCGATTCGCCGACCAGCCCGACGGTTTCGCCCTGAAACACCTGGAAGCTAATGCCATTGACAGCCACGACATCGCCGCGCGGCGTGGAGTAATGCACGCGCAAATTATTGACATCCAGCACGACATTCCGGTCAGCTGTTGGCATCTCTGAGGACAATGGTGTTTGTATGATGGGTTGTTCAACCATATCTGTCTGGTTGCAAGTTGTTAGTCGTTAGTTTTTAGTATTTAGTTGTGAGTGTCTGTCGCCCTCTTCACTAATTATTAATGACTAATCACTAACCACTCTTACCTAGCTCTCCTTAAATTGGCGTAATCGTGGATTCGCCACCTCGTCCAGACCCGTAGCGATGAGAAATAAGCCTTGAAAGATGATTGCCAGAATCAGAATGGGAAAGCCCCACCACCACCACATGCCGCGAAACACGGCCGAAGCCTGGTTGGCGTAGTAGATGGTCATCCCCAGGGTGGCAATTCGGGTGGGGCCAAGACCCAACGCCTCCAGACCGGTTGAAAACAAGATGGCACCAGAGACGTTACCAGTGAAGCTGGCCGCCAGATACGGCAGCATATTCGGCAGCATCTCGCGAAAGATCACATCGAACGTAGTCGCGCCCGACAGGCGAGCCATGCGAATGTAGCCGCGCTCGCGCAGTGTTAGCACCTGCGCGCGAATCAGGCGCGTGGGGCCGGCCCACGAGAACAAGGCCACCAAAATTGCCATCGTGTCGCGGTCAATCTGGCGCACAAATGCCGAGATCACAATCAGCACGGCCAGCGCCGGAATTGTCAGCCACGCGTCCGACAAGATCAGGATAACCCGGTCGACGGTGCCACCCAGAAAGCCGGCAATGCAGCCCAACACCGCGCCGATCAACAGGCCTACCGAGGCTGCGATCAGGCCGATGCGCAACGAGCTGGGCGCGCCGTTCAGTATTACAGCCAGCATGTCTCGGCCGCTGTTCTCGGTGCCGAGGGGGTGCGCCGGATCGCCGCCCTCCACCCACATGGGCGGCAAGTCTTGCGGCGAGGTGCCAACGCGGGCCAGTCGCAAATCCCAAAACAACCCGCCGATAATGCCTGACAGGCCCACAATTAACAACATCGCCAAACCAATCACCAGTTTGCTGTTCAGCCACGGCGAGTCAAAACGATTGACCCCCGCCTTGCCTGGTTTGGGCTGATCTTCTGTGCCAACAGATAAAGTTGCCATCTTTTTTTACGAGCGTTCAAATTATTTCTTCAACGAAATTCGCGGGTCGATCAACGGATAGCTCAAATCGATGATGAGCACGGCCGTCGCCGTCGTTAACACCAGAATGTAGACGATGCCCTGCATCAGCGTGTAATCGCCATTCGTGATGGCGTAATACAGCAAATAGCCCACACCAGGATACACAAAGTAAGTTTCGACCAGGGTCGAGCCTCCGATAATGAGGCCCAGTGAAAGCGCAAGCGCCGTCAGTTGCGGCAACAGCGCGTTGCGCACAGCGTAGCGTAAAAACAGCCGCGGTGTGCGCAAACCCTTGGCCTGGCCCAAGATCATGTAATCCTCGCCATCGTTGGTCACCATCATGCCGCGCATGCCCAACGCCCAGCCTCCGGCATTGGTGAGCACAATTGCCAGCGCCGGCAACACCGCGTGATACAGCGCGCTGCCGATGAATTTCAGCGTGAAGCCCGGCACTGCAACTTGCTGGTCATACCCACCGCCGTTTGGAAACCACTTCAGACCAAACGCAAAGACAAAGATGAGTACCAACCCAAACAAGAATGGAGGAATTGAAGAAAACGTGAGCGTGATCGGCAGAAGATTGCGCCACAGACGCGGCGTCTTGCGCCAGCCAATGATGGCACCCACGAAATTGCCAAAGAGAAATGTGACGATTAAAGCGAAGGTGAGCAATCCCACCGTCCACGGCAACGCTCGCGCAATCATGTCCCACACCCGGCTGGGAAACTGCGTCAGCGAATAGCCAAAATCCAACGTCACACAACTCACCAGATAGTTGAAATACTGCACATACCACGGCCCATCCAGCCCAAAGCGCTCACGCCAGGCTTCGATCAGGGCCTTGCTGTTTTCGATGACAGCGCCCTGCGCAGACATTCTCGACACCATCGCCGCAATGGGATCTCCCGGTGCGAGGCGCGGGATCACAAAGATCAGCGTTGCACCGACCCAGACTGTAAACAGCCACATCAACACGCGCCGCAGGAGATATTCTTTCGTTAGACCACCCATATCTTGAAGAAAGTAAAAATGCAGAAGGCAAAAGGAAGAAATCGGAGCAGAACTGCGCTCCCCTTTCTTCCTTTTGCCTTTTTACTTTTGCCTTTTACCTGTAGTTGGCTCTACTTGGTCACCGGCTTCACGTTCACCAGAATATCGTACGTGCTCTGCCACCAGGTCCACGACGGAGCATAGTTGTTCTCGGCAGTCGGCCAGTTGGTCCAGTAGGTTGTGTCAAACGGGATCAACTTCTTGGCATTGGTGATCGGGATGTTCGGCAGTTCCTTGAGGTACTCTTCCATCGCGACCAGGAACAGCTCATCCACTTTGGGGTCGCCCAGCGGCAACACACCCATCTCGTCCACGGCCTTGCTGAAGGTGTCGTTCTTCCAGCGCCAGCCATTCTTCACCGCGCGCTCGCCCTCCGGCACAATCCACTTGGCGTTAAGGTTGTCCAGCGTCGCCCACGGCTCATTGACCGAGCCGCAGCTCTGCCAACCCATGTGGGTTTCAAACTTGCCGAAGTTGAGGTTATCTCCCCACAACGAACCGGCCTCTTTCTTGTGCGAGGCGTTAATGCCGACGGCCTGGAACTGCTCTACCATCATGTCGGCAATCCGCTGCTTCTCCGTAAAGGCCTCGTGGGTAGCAATGACCATTGAGAGCTGCTTGCCATCCTTCTCGTAGTAATCGCCATTCTTCACCCAACCCTGCTTCTCAAAGATGGCCGTGGCTTTGGCCGGGTCATGCGTCCAGATCGGATACTTCTCAAACAGGCCCTTGTCCTCGGCCAGCTTGTCCAGCCGCTGCATGGGCGGATACATCGGGAAGGGAATCCGGTTCGGGCTGGTGGTGCCCTCGTAGGCAATCTTCACGATCGCCTCGCGGTCTATGGCGTAGTTCACGGCCCAGCGCATTTCCGCGTTATCCCACGGCGCCAGCGTCGTGTTGAACTCGAAGTTCCGCGGGCACGGATCGAGCACCGCAAACGGAGCCTCTTTGTACCAAGCCACAATGGCCGGGTTCTTCTCCTGCAGCGACTTGAACGCGCCGTAGGTGATGTCCATCACGCTATCCAGCTGATGGGCCTCGGCCATTGCCAGACGATTCTCAGGTGTGCCAGGCACCTGGAAGATGATACGCTTGGCGGCCGGCGCATTCTTGAATCCGCTCTTGGAACCCCACCAGTTATCATCGCGATCGAAGATGAACTGGGTGCCATCCGTGTTGAAGCTGGTCAACTTGTAGGGGCCGCTATAAAGGGGCCAACCTTTGGCTGGATCATAGTTCTTGAAGGTCAGCGGGTCTTGGCCATCCCAAACATGCTTGGGCGCAATATTGAAGCCGCCCCAAATCTTCACAGAGAAATAATCCAACTGAAAGCGCGGATTGGCATTGGTGAGGGTGAACTCAATCGTCTTGGGATCGATCACCTTGGTCGATGTCACCCACTGCTTCATATCAGCGCCGTTGGCCATCTCGGGGCGCTCTTTGATCATGTCCACCGTGAAGGCCACATCATCGGCGCTCACCGGCACACCATCGCTCCAATTGGCATCTTTGTTGATCTTCAATGTCCAAACCGTCTGTGCCTCATTCGGGGTCATACTCTCACCCAACCACGGCGCAATCTCGCCGGTCATGTAGTTGAGAATGAACAACGGCTCCATCATGGCCTGGTGAAAGCCGTGGTCGCGGCGGCTGCCGGGCACATACGGGTTCCACAAATCCGGCGACTGCACTTTGCCGCCGTCTACATCGATGATCAGGGTCTCTTCGCGCGGCACTTCGCCGGCGGGAGCAGCAGCGGGTGCCTCGGTTGCGGCTGGTGCCTCAGTGGCAGCGGCTGGCGCTTCGGTTGCGGCTGGCGCTTCGGTGGCAGCGGCAGGTGCTGCGGTGGCCGCGGCAGGCGCTGCGGTGGCAGCCGGCGCAGCGGGTGCGGCCGGTGCAGCCGCTTGGGGAGCGGCGCAAGCAGCAGCCAATATCGCCATCGCAATGGCTGGCGCTAACAAACGAACGGTCTTCTTTTGCACGTTCATAACTTCTCCTTCTGACTGTTTATTTCTTCCGGGAATTAAACGAACGACCTACAAGAGGTCACAGGGAATAGATGTCTATTGTTTTTCTCTCTTCGAATCACGTCACCTCGTTAATATCCGGGTTCATATCGAACAATGGGTCTTTGCCGTTGTGCCTGGGGAAGTAGCAACCCACGCAGTCCCTTGCCAATATGAGCCCGTGCCGTCATTGGTACGATTTGGCAGTATGCCTAGCAAAGCGTCTGAGATTATTGATTGAGCAGTGTAACTTGTCAAACTCAAGACTCAAGACTCTAGAGTCTTGAGTCTTGATAACTATGCACGATAATTCACCTCGTGTTTGCTCCTCGATGGCGTAAAGTGGCTCGTGATCTCTGGCACAACAAGACGCGCACCCTGCTGGTGATTGTTTCAATTGCCGTCGGCGTATTTGCCGTCGGCACCATCGCCACAGCCCGCGTCATCCTGTCGCGCGATCTGCAAACCCAATACGCCCAAACCAGCGACAACAGCGCTCGCATCTTCGGCAGCGGCCTCGACGAAAATTTCATCGAATCCCTCCGGCGCATCCCTGAAATTGAGGATGCCCAGGGCCGCAGTACTGTTTTACTGCGCGTCAAAAACGGCGACCTGCGCAGCAATTTGTTGCTGTATGGCATCGACGATTTCAACGACATTCATGTCAACAAGATCACCTATGAGCGCGGCGAACGGGTTCCGCCGTGGCGAACCCTGCTCATCGAGCGCGGCTCGTTGGAGCTGTTTGGCGTGCAAATGGGCGACACACTGACGGTGGAGTTGCCGGACGGCAAGCGTCGCGAGATCGCCATCACCGGCGTGGTGCACGACCTAAACGCACCGCCGCCGCGTTTTGCCAATTTCGGCTCGGCCTATGTCAGCATGGAAACGCTGGAATGGCTGGGTTTCTCTGACCAATACAGCGAAGTGCGCATCGTCGTTCGCGACGGCAAGCAGGACCGCGAGCACATTCAAACCGTGGTCAATCTGGTCAAAGACCGCCTCGAAGACAGCCCCGGCCGGCAATACCTCAACAGCAACATCCAGCAATTCCCGGGCCGGCACTTTGCCGATGATCAGATTCAATCCATGCTGCTGATTCTGGCCGCGCTGGGTGGCCTGGCCCTGTTTCTCAGCGCTTTTCTGGTGGTCAACACCATCGGCGCGGTCATGCAGCAGCACACCAAACAAATCGGCATCATGAAGGCCATCGGTGGGCGCGGCTCGCAAATCACCAGCATGTATCTCAGCATGGTGGCAGTGTTTGGCCTGCTGTCGCTGGTGGTGGCAGTGCCGCTGGGCGCAGCCGGCGCGCGCGCACTCACCGAATACGTGGCCTTTCTACTCAACTTCGATATTCTGACCACTACCACGCCGCCGGATGTGTTGCTGATCGAAATCGGCGTGGGCCTGGTGGTGCCGCTGCTGGCCGCGCTGGCCCCGATCATCAACGGCGCGCGCATGACCGTGCGCGAGGCCGTGACTTCCACGGGGATGCCGGTCGAGACCTCGCGGGGAAGGGGGAAGGCGGAGTGGGACAAACCTCCTTCCCCCTTCCCCATTCCCCTCTCTCGTCCTCTGTTATTGTCGTTGCGCAATACCTTTCGGCGCAAGGGCCGGCTGGCACTGACCCTGGGAACCTTGATTCTGGCCTCGGCCATCTTCGTGTCCGTGTTCACCGTGCGCGACTCGTTGCAGGGCACATTGCAAGACTCGTTGAACTACTGGCTCTATGATATTGAGGTGACGCTGGCGCAGCCCCAATCCGAGGATAAGTCTGTGAATCAGGCGCTGTTGATCCCCGGCGTCAGCCATGCCGAGGCGTGGAGCAACGACAACGCCCAAATCGTGCGGGCCGACCAGACCAAGAGCCGCGCCATCAGCATCATCGCCCCACCCGCCGACAGCACGCTCATCAAACCGGTGATGACGCAGGGCCGCTGGTTGTTGCCCGACGATGTCGGCGACGGCACACCCGCCATCGTCATCAACGCCGATGTGCTGGCTGATGAGCCGACGCTCAAGGTCGGCGACATCATCACCCTCAAGTTTGGCAATCGCACATTTCCCTTCGAGATCGTCGGCGTCACCCAGAGCACGCTCACCGGCCAGGTGCGAAACCCGCGCACCATCTACATCAATCAGGAAGCCTACCGGCGCACGCTGGGCATCGGCCGGCAGGTGCGCACGCTGGTCATCGTCACCGATCAACACGAAGGCGAGTTCCAGGCCCAGGTCGGCCGCGATCTTGAAGAGCAATTTCGCCGTGTGCTGATGCGCGTCGACACCTACGAAACCATCACCGACCGGCGCGCCCAAATCGCGTTTCAGTTTGATATTCTGATCACGTTTCTGGTCATCATGGCGGCACTGCTGGCCGTGGTGGGCGGCCTGGGCCTCACCGGCACCATGAGCATGAATGTGTTGGAGCGCACCCGCGAGATCGGCGTCATGCGCGCCATCGGGGCCAGCGACGGTGCCATCCGCCAAATTGTGGTGGTCGAGGGCGTGCTGATTGGGTTCATCAGTTGGGCCGTCGGCTCGCTCTTGGCGCTGCCGATCAGCCGCGTGCTGGCCGATCAGGTCGGCCTGGCCTTCATCCGCCGCACCCTGAACTTTGAGTTCTCGCTGGTCGGCCTGTTCGCCTGGCTCGGCATCGTGACCCTGATCTCGGCCGTGGCCAGCTTCGTGCCGGCCTGGCGCGCCTCTCGGCTCACAGTGCGCGAGGTGCTGGCGTATGAGTAGTTTGTTAGTGGTTAGTAGTTGGTTGCTGGTAATGAGAAACCCACCAGCAACCAACTACTAACCACCAGCAACAATTCATTAGCCCTGCTAACCAAATTCACAAATAACTCAGTCAAACCGGTTAAAGTTCGCGCCCATGAGCAACCAACCTTCATTGGCTGCGCGTCCTGCCCATCCTCAGGCCGGCGCAAAGGCCCCAACGCCGCCAAGCCCCACTGGCGGCAATATCGCTGCTACGCCCATCCCCGACGAAGACCCAAAATACAAGTAGAAGGTGCTGATCTCGGTCATTTTCGGCATCTTCATGATCATCCTCGACAGCACTGTCGTCAACGTGGCATTCCAGACGTTGCGGCGCAAGTTCGGCGGCACACTGGCCGACTCACAATGGGTGCTCAGCATTTATGTGCTGGCCCTCGGTATCACCACGCCCATGTCTGGTTTTCTGGGCGATCGCTTCGGCACCAAGCGCATTTATTTGTTTGGTTTGTCCTTATTCGTAGTCGGCTCGCTCTTGTGCGGCTTTGCCTCCAGTTTGCTGATGCTGGTGATTGCCCGCGCCATCCAGGGCATCGGCGGTGGCTTGGCCCAACCGCTTGGCCCAGCCATGTTGTATCGTGCCTGGCCGCTCAATCAGATCGGCACCGCCCTGGGCTACTTCGGCATTGTGCTGACTGTGGCACCCGCGCTCGGCCCCATCCTCGGCGGCGTGCTGGTCGATGCCAACATCTGGCGCGTGATCTTCTTTTTGAATGTGCCGATCGGCATCGTGGGGGTGTTTCTGGGTTCGCGCTTTCTGCGCAATGACAAGGCACCGGTCAAACCCAAGCTCGACCCGGCCGGCCTGGTGTTGGCGGTGGTTGGTTTTGGCTCGGTCTTGTATGCTGCCAGTATTGCCGAAAGCAATGGCTGGACGGCCGGCCCCACCCTGATCTTCTTCGCCATCGGCGTGGTCTCGTTGGTTGCCTTTGCCATCGTCGAGCTCTTCATCGTGAAGGAGCCGCTGCTAAATTTGCGGCTCTTCAAGATTCCCGTGTTCCTGATCGCGACCTTGATCGGCTATGTCGCCACAGTCGGCTTGTTCGGGGCTGAATTTTTGATGCCGCTGTACCTGCAAGCCATGCGCGGCCGCACCGCCATCGACACCGGCCTCATTTTGCTGGGTGTCGCCCTCGCATCGGGCATCACCACCCAGGTGGCCGGCCGGCTCTACGACAGAATCGGCCCGCGGCCGCTCGTCATCGTCGGCTTTGTGCTGCTGGTCATCAACACCTGGCAACTGGCCCAGATTCAGGCGTTGACCAGTATCCAGTGGATCATCTTCCTGCTGGTCATTCGCGGCCTCGGCGTGGGTCTGGTGCTACAAACCACCTTCACCACGGCATTAAGCGCCATGCCGCGATCCCAACTGACGCGTGGCTCGAGCCTGCAAAACAGCACTCGTTTCGTGGTTCAAGCCGTGGCTGTGGCGGCGCTGGCCTTCTTCCTGCCCGGCTGGCTGGCCAAATGGCTGGGCCGCACCGCCGTGCCAGAGCCCAGACAGGCTCCCATGCCGATGGGCGGACATTAAACGTCTTTACCAAACTCACAGCGAGATTTACCACCCTGAAGAGCGCGACACCGGCTTACAGTGCCAGTGTCGCGTTTTAGTTTTTCCAATGCTGTGCCTGTTCGTGTAACGGTAGGTGAACTATCGGGCTGGCATGGCCTCATGCTATTCCGGGGACGACTGGCACCGGGCGATTGGGCTGCGTGGTCTGGCGGATTCTCTAGGCTAACAAAACCGGTTTGCTGAAGCACGACCCATCTACGAAGACAGCATGAAAAAATGGATGCGCCGGAATGGGCAGGTTATGAGGCGCGGGCCACGCGCACTCTTATTGCATGCGGTGACGGCAGAATTACTGGCGACCCGCCGATGACGGTGTGGATGACAGTGTGGATGACGCCGAGCTGGAACGCTCCTGCCCAATACGCCGCAACACCGTCAGGATCTTCTCGGGTTCGTCGGTCTTGTTGATGAAGCCATCGGCACCGGCCGCCAACGCGCTTCTGCGCGATGACAGCCACACGCCCATGGCCACGATCTTGACTGGCGAGGCCGCCGCACGAATCTGATCCAGACGAATATGGTCGATATCGGGCGACTCCCAGTCCAGCAAAATCAGGCTGGAATTGTCGGGGTGAGGGTTGAAGCGTTCGACCAACAGCGCCTGCCAGTCTGTAAAGATCCGGTTCACCCGAAAATCAGTCTGATCCTGGAGAAACTGACAGAGCGCATGCCGTGCCCAGGCATGGCTGTCTACAATGAAAATATCATGTGGAGCGATGTTGACCATGCGGCAGAGTTTGCACTTTCCGAGGAAGCGATCCCCCCGATGAGCGACCTGTCCGTTACTGGCCACCTGGCCATTCCTGCATCGCATACAAGCTCTATAACTGAAACCGGGAAATTACAGGTGGTTCACTTAAGTTGTAAACTTGTGGTAGCGTGAAGTCATGACCGATGATCTGACAGCGACGTTGATGACGCAGTTGTTTGATGTCACTTCCGACGCGATTATTGTGATTGATGCCAAGCAATCGATTGTGCGGTTTAACCGTGGAGCCGAGAAAATCTTTGGGTATGGCGCCGGCGAAGTGCTGGGACAGCCTTTAACCCAACTATTGCCAGAGCGATATACGCGCTCACACCCGATGCAAGTGCGGCAATTCGGCGCGAGCAACGATCAGGCCCGCGAAATGGGCGAACGCCGCGCCATCGCCGGGCGGCGCAAGGATGGCACCGAATTCCCCGCCACGGCTGGCATCTCCAAACTGGACCGGGATGGTGACGAGATATTTGCGGTCATTCTGCGCGATGTGACGGAACAGCACCAATGGGAGGATGAGGCGCGTGCCAAGTCCACCCAGCTTGCCATTGCAGCCGATCGCAACCGGCTGGCCCGCGACCTGCACGATGCGGTAACGCAATCTTTGTTCTCGGCCAGCCTGATGGCCGAGGTGTTGCCAAAGCTTTGGGAATCGGATCGAGAGAAGGGGCTGGCGCAATTGCAGGATATTCGTCTGCTCAACCGCAGCGCTCTGGTCGAGATGCGAACCTTGTTGTTGGAATTGCGTCCAACCGCCATCATGGATGCCAAGCTGAGCGAATTGCTGGCGCATCTGGCCGAGGCCACCAGTTGCCGGTCCGGGGTCAAGGTTAAGGTCAGTACCGATGAGCAGCGCTATCTGCCCGGCGAAGTGCAGGTGGCGTTCTATCGCATTGCCCAGGAAGCCCTGCACAATATTTCCAAACACAGCCAGGCGCATTCGGCAGACGTGCAACTCAGTTTGCTGCCGCGCACGGCCATGTTGCTCATCCACGATGATGGCCGCGGATTTGAATATACCGGCTACAACGGCATTGGCGCAACCCATCTCGGCCTGCGTATCATGTATGAGCGAGCCGAAGAAGTGGGTGCGACGGTGCAAATTGAAAGTGCACCGGGGCAAGGCACCGATGTACTGGTGAATTGGAGTGAAAAATGACAAACTCTCAAGTCAGCGTTTTACTGGTGGATGACCATGCCATGGTGCGTAAGGGACTGGCCTCGTTACTGTCTTCATATGAGGATTTGAGTCTGGCTGGCGAAGCTGACGACGGCGAGATTGGCGTGTTGATGTATGAGCACACCAAACCCGATGTCGTGCTCATGGACATGATGATGCCGCATATGGACGGTATCACCGCCATCAGCAAAATCCGTGAGCGCCACCCCGAGGCCAGGATTATTGCGCTGACGAGTTTTGATTCGGATGATCTGGTGCAACGCGCCCTGCGCGCCGGCGCAATTGGCTATCTGCTCAAAAACGCCACAGCCGAGGAGCTGGCCACCGCCATCCGCGCTGCCAAGAATGGCAAACGCACCCTCTCGCCCGAGGCCGCCGAATCATTGGTGCATCTGATGAATCAGGAGCCGACGCCGGGGCATGACCTGACCGAGCGCGAACACGAAGTGCTGATCCTGATGATTGAAGGCTTGAACAACAACGAGATCGCCGAGCGCATCTTCCTCAGCGTCTCAACAGTCAAATTTCATGTCAGCGCCATTTTGTCCAAGCTGGGCGTGACCAACCGGATTGAGGCCGTGGCGCTGGCGGTGCAGCACGGGCTGGGCAAAAAGCCAAAACCCGGCTAACTCGCGGCATTACCCGACGATACTGATCCCGATCAGCCGGCCCACCCCATAGGTGATGGCCGCGGCCGCGAGACCAAACAACACCTGGCGGGTGCTGGAGAAGAGCACGCTTCGGCCGGTAAACAGGGTGATGGCCGCGCCGATCACGATCAGGCCCAATGCGCTCAACACAGCGCTGACCGCAATGGCCGTGAAGCCGCTCAGGAATGCAAACGGCAACACGGGAATGATGGCGCCGATGGCAAACAGCACAAACGACGTGATGGCGGCTTCCCAGGCCGAGCCGCCCAACGATTGTGGATCGAGACCCAACTCCTCACGCGCCAGTGTGTCGATGGCGCTGCCCTCCGTTCGCAAAATCTGGGCCGCCACCTCTCGGGCGCGAGCCTCATCCAGCCCACGCGCCTGATAGATCAGGGCCAGTTCCTCGGCCTCCTCTTCGGGGTTGCTCTGAATCTCGTCCCGCTCAATATTGATCTGGCGCTCGGTCAGCTCGCGCGAGCTTTGCACCGACAGCCATTCCCCCAAGGCCATGGAACACGCGCCGGCCAACAGACCGGCCAGCCCTGTAATCAGAATGGCCGATGACGACATGGCCGCTCCGGCCACACCCATCACCAGGCTGAGATTGGACACCAGGCCGTCGTTGGCGCCCAACACCGCGGCGCGCAAGGCATTCCCACCGGCGCTGCGATGCCGGCCTTCGAGCTGGGCCAACGCACCGCCTTCGAGGCCGCGCGAATTCTGAGTGAGATGTTGCAACATGCGCGCGTGCGATCGCTCATCGGCCGCTGTCTCACTTTGACCCGACCGCGCATAGTCGTGCGTGGCAAGTTGCTCCAGCGTCGAAATACTGGGCAACACCACACTCACACCCAGACGCCGGGCCAGCCAGCCCAATGTGCGCGTGCGAAACGATGGCTTGAACACCGGCACCGTCACGCCAGCGGCGCGAAGCTGTCCTAGCAACGCATCCGCATGGCGCTGCTCCACCTGAGCCATACGCCGGTAGATCTCGGCCAGCTTGGGATCCTTCTCTGCCTGGGCGATCTGCTCATACAGCGCAACGCCGTCGCGTTCATCCTGCAAGCGTATCAGGGCTTCGCCGTTGGACACGATATTGGGGTGATCCATACCCACACTGTAGTGCAAACCCCTCACCGTGCTACCAGGTTGCAAGGTGAAGTGCAAATGGCCACCTGACCAGTGCAACCTTGCGCGACGGATGAGTTTATTTGAGACCTGGTTGAGATAGGTTAAACGTGTCGCATTGAAATAGAGCTAAACAGAAATGGAGCACACCATGTTCAAGAAAATTCTCGTTCCTCTGGATGGGTCCAGCATGGCCGAAGCGGCCCTGCCGCTGGCTCGCAACCTGGCAGAGTGCTACGAGGCAGAGATGGTCCTGTTGCATGTCAACACACCGTTGCCGATGCAGTATTACGCACCCGAAATCATGGAAGCGGTGACAGAGATGGAACAGTCCACCCGGGTGGAGTCCAACACCTACATTCATCACACCGTGGCCAATCTGATGAATCGCGGCATTAAGGCTCACGCGGTATTGATGGATGACAACACGGCCGCCGACGCCATCCTGGACTATACCGAGCACAACGGCGTCGACCTCATCGCCATGTCCACCCACGGCCGCAGCGGCCTGGGTCGCTGGCTGTTGGGCAGCGTCACCGACAAGGTCATCCACGGAGCCAAAGTGCCCGTGTTGCTGGTGCGGCCGGATGAATCCAAATGAATGCCATTGGTTCCACACCCAAAATCATGAATAAAGAACAGATCGAACTCCTTCAGGACATGTTTGCCAAGGTTGAGCCCCGGGCACAAGAGGCCGGCGACTTGTTTTATGGGCGGTTGTTTCAGATGGATCCTTCACTGCGGCCACTGTTCACCGGCGATTTAAAAGTGCAGGCCCGCATGCTGATCACGGCGATTGGCCTGGCCATTCAGGGTCTGGATCACCCGGCAGTCGTGCAACTCCAGATTGCGGCCATTGGTCAGCGGCACATCAACTATGGCGCCATGCCGACCGACTTCAACACCTTCGGCGCTGCGTTGTTGTGGGCGATGGAGCAAACCCTGGGCGAAGAATTTACCGACCCGGTCAAAAAAGCCTGGGCCGAGGCATTCCAATTGATCGTGAAAGGTATGAAGTCTGCGACAGCCTAGTGGTCTGTCAAAGCAAAAACTTTAAGTTGCCCCAAGGGCGAATCTGAGTCTTGATGGAAACGATTAACCTAAGCCGTCATTCCCGCCTCCGCGGGAATCCAGGCGTAACGGGTGCAGTTCTTGAAAGGGGCGAGCCGTATCATCTGTGAGGCGTCGTCTGCGACACCCTGTCGTAGGGGCGAAGCATTCGGCGAACGCTGCATCCCTACCCCGATCATTCACCCAAATGCTTCGCCCGTGCTGGCGCGTTTCTAGTCCGTTAGCCGAGGGTGAAGCATTCGTGAACGAGTTGCGGTTTGTCATCTCACCATCTCGAATGCTTCGCCCCTACCCTTGGCTACCGCCCCTTTTCAGAAATGCACCCGGCGTAACCCCGTTGTGACCGTGGTTGGAACTTCTGGATTCCCGCCTCCGCGGGAATGACGTGGCTACGTAAAGCCTTTGCCTTGACAGACTACTAGCACCCTGCCCAAGTCCGAAGGGGTGAAGCCGCGCCGCAACATTGCGGCGCGGCTTCGTTTTGTTTTCGTATCCCAACCCGGCCGTCATCACCGCCCTGTGGAGACACTGGCGCATAGGTTTCCAGTCATCACCGTATTCAACGGCCAGAAAATTCAATCTTATGCTGAACTGGTCAGGTGACCTATCAAAGGCTACATGGGCTGGTTGATGCGCGAAATGAACCGAACCTGCATCATCTTGTTCAAATCTCCCACGGCAACCCCGCCCTGAGTGGGATGAGCTCGATGGCATCAAGTGGTGCATTTTAAGGAGCGCATTCGATGAAGAAACTTTTGATCCTGGGTGCTGGCACGGCCGGCACAATGGTGGCCAACAAGTTGGATCGGCTCTTGCATGCAGATAGCGACGACTGGCAGATCACGCTGATTGATCAACATCCAATTCATTACTACCAGCCTGGTTTTTTGTTTATCCCCTTTGGCATCTATGGCAAAGACGATGTCATCAAGCCCAAGCGGGACTTTATCCCGGCCGGCGTCGAGTTCATCGAGGCGACCATTGAGCAGATTGCGCCCGAGCACAACCAGGTGCATCTCGGCAACGGCCAGACCCTGGCCTACGACTTCCTCATCATCGCCACGGGAGCCGATATTCACCCCGAACAAACGCCGGGATTAGGCGAGCATGCGTGGGGCCACTCCATCCACACCTTCTATTCCCTGGAGGGCTCAATGGCGCTGTTCGAGACATTGCGCACCTGGAAGGGCGGAAGGCTGGTGCTCAATGTGGTCGAGAATCCGATCAAATGCCCGGTGGCGCCGCTTGAATTTTTGATGATGGCCGACGCATTTTTTTGCGAGAAGGGCATGCGCGACCGGGTGGAGCTGGTGTATGCCACGCCACTGCCGGGTGCATTTACCAAGCCAGTGGCCGCACATATGCTGAACCATTTGCTGGCCGAGAAAAATATCAAGGTTGAGCCCGAGTTCATGACCGAACGGGTGGACCCCGATGCCAAAAAACTGGTCTCGTATGACGAGCGCGAGATCGGCTATGACCTGCTGGTCAGTGTGCCGCTCAATATGGGCGCGGCGGTCATTGGCAGCTCGGGGTTGGGTGATGAGTTGAACTATGTGCCGGTGGACAAGTACACGTTCGTATCGGGCCAGTACCCCAATATTTTTGCCCTCGGAGATGCAGCCGCGATTCCAGCTTCAAAAGCAGGGTCGGTCGCGCACTTCGCCGTGGATACGTTTGGTGAGAATTTTGTTGGCTACACCCACGGGCAGGCATTGAAGCCGCTATTTGACGGCCATGCCAATTGCTTCATCGAATCGGGTTTTGGCAAAGGGCTGCTGATCGACTTCAACTACACCACCGAACCGCTGCCGGGGCGCTACCCGCTACCCGGCCTCGGCCCCTTCACCCTGCTCGAAGAATCCAAAGCCAACCATTGGGGCAAGATGATGTTCAAGTGGATGTATTGGAATGTATTGCTGAAAGCCAGGGAACTGCCATTGCCGGCCCAGATGAGCATGGCTGGCAAGCAACTGGCAGGCAAGTGAGTTAGGAGATCTACATGACTATGCTACAAACACAAACGACGCTGACACGCGAGATTGCCGGCCGCACGGTGCAGGTGAATGAAGAGGGCTACATGACCCAGGCCAATGAATGGAGCCGCGAGATTGCCGGTGCCATTGCCCACGATGAAGGCCTGCTTGATCTGACGCCGGCTCACTGGAAAGTCATCGAGTTTTGCCGGCAGACTGCCAATGGCGGTAAATCGCCAACGCTGCGCCAGATCACGGGCGGCACCGGCATCACCACCAAGGAAATGTTTGCCCTGTTCCCCAAAGGCCCGGCCAAGAAAGTGGCGCGTATCGCCGGTTTGGGCAAGCCCGAAGGCTGTGTGTGATTCACCCATCAGGAGCGATGACATGATTGAACAAACTCGCAAAGTGGCTTTTATTTGCTCGAAAGGCGATCTGGACATGGCCTATCCGGCCCTGGTGATGGGCTGGGCGGCGCTGGGCAACGGCATCGACGTCACCCTCTTCTTCACGTTTTGGGGCATGGATATGATCCGCAAGACGCGGCAGGAACACCTGCAAATCGCGCCGGTGGGCAACACCAGCATGAAGATGAGCATGATGGGAGTTCATGCCGATAACGCAGGCATTCCCAATATCCTTGGCATTTTGCCGGGCATGACCGCGTTCGCCACCAAGCTCATGAAGGACAAGATGCACACATTGGGTGTGCCCCCCATCGGCGAATATTTGCAGATGCTGGTGGATGGCGGAGCCAAACTGTATGCCTGCAAGATGTCGGTGGACATGATGGGCCTGAAAAAAGAAGATTTCGTCGAAGGCGTGATCGACATTGTCACCGCCGCCGACTTCATGGACATGACCGAAGGCGCACAAATCATGTTCATCTAACTTCAATCTCTTCTGGACAGTTTGAATTGAGCCAGGCGGCCCCAGGGTATTGACACATGATCCGTAGTAAACAGGTGATGCAGAAGGCTGATTGAGCAACCTACGAGAACCGGGATAGGTTGGTAACTTGAAGGAACTCCGTGGTGTTGCCGGGGCATGGGCGCGGCACAGCCTACAACAGTCAGCTGGAAACGCCGGAGTAGACAGATGAAATAGGGCGGCTACAGCGTCGTGGTTTGCAAGCGGCGATGACTGGGCCGGGACATCTCAGCCGTGACGATGTCGGCCCACCGATGCCGAGGTGCATCGTGGTCTGTCGCTCCGGCGGTTTTGTATTAGGTTGCCTACGCCATATTTCAATTCAGGAGCAGATACCATGACTGAGCAAAATGTAAGAACCGAGGAATACGTTGTCAGCGGCGACAAAGTGGTGGCCACGGTCAAAGAGCTGCTTCACGAGAGCAATATTCGCCGGATCAGCCTACAGGATGAGCAAGGCAAAACCCTGATTGAAATCCCGCTCACCCTGGGCGTCATTGGGGTGCTGTTGATCCCTACCGGGCGGCCGTGGGTGCCATTACGGCGCTGGTCGCTCATCTCAAAATCGTGGTCGAAAAAGTGAAGGTGGACAATACCCCTTCACAAGCAGCGGCGTCAGTTGCAACCCTGCCCTCAGAAACCACGGCCAACGGCGCCCCAGCCGAATAACGACTATCTACATGACCAGTGGCGACTGCGCTTTATGGCCGTTCTCGCACCGCCACGGACGCGCATAGACTCATAAATACCGAAGCGGTTGGCATGTCCGGTTTACCAATCCATTTCCTGATACGGCCACGCGGATTGCACTCCTGTGGGCACGCGGGCCAACGCCGGAGATTGTGAGTGCCTAGTGCGATTGCGGGAGGACGTCATGACCACTCGAACACGCCTGGATTTATTTAAGCGTTATCGCAACGAGTATGTTGCGCCCAAGCAGCCGCGCCTGATTCAAATTGAGCCGGCTCACTATCTCACGCTCAACGCTTGCGGTGCCGAGGATGAATCTGAAAGTCTGGAACTGAATGCGCAGGAGCAGGCGCTGTATATTTTCGCATCCGCTTTGCGACTAGTGACAGCACTATCGCACCAGCGCGAATTTATTTTTTGCAAACTCGAATGGCTGCTGGATCGCGATCCACGTGAATCTGTAAGCGCCGACGCACGGCTGTGCAAACTAATGATGCGCGTTCCCGACTTTGTCACACCCGGTGACATGGAATGCGCCAGGGCCTCACTCTTAGAGAAAGGTTGGGATATCAGCATTGTCCGCTGGATCCAGCGAGCACAACTGGAGCGAATTTCAGAAGGATTGTGTGCACAGATGCGGCACACCGGCCCCAACGATGCCTGTCTGCAAGCAAAGACGCTGGCCGAGCTGCATCGCTTTGCCCGAGCCCAGGGTTTTGAAGCCGCCGGCCCACTTCACGCAGTCTATCTCTCCAGCTTCCGCCACGTGCCGCCCGAACATCTGCGCAGCGTGTTGCGCTTGCCAGTGCGCAGAGCCTGTCAGGCTGAATTTGTGCCGGCTTGAGACACGCTCACGCCGCAAAAGCGTGATCCACAGGATTCAGTGTTTTCAACACGCAGGCACAAAAAATACACACAGACCACCGGGCGCAATTTTTGAAAACGCCTGGTGGTCTGTGTGTTCGTCTTTGCGTCTTCGTGTTAAGAATTCCGGCTCTCCCGAATTAAACGGGAATCGCAGCGCAGGGGCAAAGCAGCGGGCTCATGTATGGGTTTGATCTGTGATGAGCCCGCTGCTTTGCCCCTACAAAAACCATGATTTCCCGCCAAAGTT
>Ga0105048_10001391_pt1 | contig 39340 bp, 38 predicted proteins | sample MAT05_FD_78382 | JGI IMG/M metagenome (GOLD analysis project Ga0105048, IMG submission 78382) | Freshwater microbial communities from Lake Fryxell liftoff mats and glacier meltwater in Antarctica - MAT-05 | ecosystem: Environmental > Aquatic > Freshwater > Ice > Liftoff microbial mat | place... | reverse complement strand
TTGCAGGCAAGCAGAGGCGTAGTGATGTATATGAAAGATTGGGTAAAAAAATTAGATGCTTTTTTGCAATTTAATGAAACCGCCATTTTAAAAGATGCAGGCAGGGTTACACATGAAGTTGCACTGGCATTAGCCGAAAAAGAATTTGAAAAATATTGTATTGTGCAGGATAAATTGCTTGAAAGTGATTTTGATAAAGCTGTAAAAAAACTTAGGAATTAGCAAATGAAATTCACCGAGGAAAAATTAGAACGAGCATTTACCGAGTTGTTGGGGGAAGAAGCAAATAAACTTTAAATAGATGGTTTTAGAACAAAAAATATCAAATAGGTCACTGGTAATAACTTCGCAACTGCCTTGCGAAGTTATTACCATCCAATCAAATTTCAAAATGTCCAGTTTTTTTGCTAATAAACTGGACAAATAAACTATATTTGCATCACAACAAATAGAATGAAATCGGCTGAATACATAGCACTTATCATAGATAGACTTGCCAAAGGCTACGTATTCACCTATGCCGACTTTACCACAGAGGTGAACCAAAAAGAAGCAGTTATAAAAGCCCTAAATCGTATGGTGGCTTCGGGCAAAATCGCCAAACTATCCAAAGGAAAATACTACAAACCCGAAAACACCTCATTTGGCAACCTGCAACCCAATCAGGCACAAGTAGTAAAAGACTTGCTAGAAGAGAGCGGAAAAATATCAGGTTATCTCACAGGCTATAGCATTTATAATAAATTAGGTTTAACCACACAAGTAAGTAATACCATACAAATTGGTAAAAATCAAGTTCGACCGAATTTTAAAAGAGAACGCTACACCATTGCATTTGTAAAACAAAAAAACACGATTACCAAAGAGAATATTCCCTTGTTACAATTATTGGATGCCATTCGTTATATCAAAAAAATACCGGATGCCAATATAGAATCTTCCTGCAAGCGTTTTTTAGCCATTATTAAAAAATTTACTGAGACAGAAATCAATACAATGATTCGTTTGGCTTTAAAATATCCACCAGCAACAAGAGCTTTGTTAGGTGCTTTACTAGAGCAATCGCAACAAGGCAAAGCCACAGCATCACTTTTTAAATCGTTAAACCCAATTACAAAGTATAAACTAGCAGGTGCAGCGAAAATACTATCTACCACCGAAAAATGGAATATTGTATGAAACGAGCCACACTAAATAATTTATGTTTGAAAATAGTTGTTTTTGGCGAGTTCCATCTGACCATTAAAAATAAAAATATAGCCAGATGAACCTACACGAAAATAAAACCTTATTCAGACAAGCCGTTCAGTTTACAGCTGACCAAATGAAAATTCCTGCTATATATGTAGAAAAAGATTATTGGGTTAAGTATGCCTTGTTTACGATTTTCAATCCCGCATCAGGCGTGAGTAAAGACACTGTTTTTAAAGGAGGAACAGCACTATCAAAGTGTTACAATATGATAGAACGCTTTTCGGAAGATATTGACTTGGTAGTATTGAGGCGTGAAGGAGAAACCGATAGCAAGCTAAAGTCAAAGTTAAAAGCTGTGAGCACTGTTGTAGCGGAAAAACGGGTCCGTTTAAGCGGAATTTTCAGTAGAGCTAATACCATTACTTAGATCAAATTAGTCCAAAGGACAATTTGGACTTAGTAATGTAAATGCCGAGAGAGTAGCTGTTTGAGTTCAATATCTATTTTGATATTGGACTAATACAGATACCGTATCGGTATAATATGTACACCTAAATGTTTCTTGGATCTGAAAATCGATCTTGTCAAGATTAGAATATTTTACAATGGAATGTATTTTCTTTTTTCAAACATGTCACAAAAAAAGTTGTGCAAAAAAACTTAATCAAGCGACAAAAAATTAATCAATCCTATTTGTTTTCGGATTTTTACGAAAAACGGATAAAACTAGAAGTGAGATTAAAAAACTAATAGAACCAGCAATCACAGCAAAGATTACACTACCAAAAATGTACTGACGTAAATTCAGATAAATATCATGAAGTGACAATTCACTGTTCCAATTTAGTATAATACTATTTTCTAAAAAAATTCCACCGCACCAATAGCTCAAAAAAAGTAGAATAGGTATCATTGGTGGAATGCTAATGTTGGATGAAACAAGCGTTATAACAGTATTCAACTTTAATAATTTTGCGATAGTTGCGGCCACCAACATTTGAAAACCCCAAATAGGAATAATGCCCATAAAAATTCCAAATCCAATCGCGCTAGATTTTTTGAGGTTGGATTCATTTTTATTATTGAGTTCTTCTTTAAAAATAGTCCACAATCCTTTTTTGTAAATTTTTCGAATAAGACGAACATGCAAATGCCACAAAAAAGTCATTATCACTAAGTATGCGTTCAAAATACTAATTCGTGTAAAATCTTTGAATGGCCGAAAATGCGATACACGTTCATTAGGATCGTAAAGCACTTTAATGGGTATTGATTCAAACTGAACAAAACGCCAGGCCATTTTTACAATTACTTCAATTTCAAATTCAAATTTAGTGGTATAATATTTTCTCTTTTTTATTTCATGAAGCGGATAAAGTCTAAAGCCTGTTTGTGTATCGGGTAATTTTATTCCGGTTTCAACATAAAACCAAAAGTTGGAAAATTTATGACCGAAAGAACTTTTACCCGGCACCGATGCTTGATCCATATTTCTCGAACCCATGATGATAGCATTAGGATTTTTTAAGCTTGCCGTTAAAAAGTCTGGTAAATTTTCCGGATAATGTTGTCCGTCTGAATCAATCGTTATCGCATAATCAAAACCCATTTCAAGCGCTTTAGCAAATGCATCGCGCAATGCTTTTCCTTTGCCACTATTTTTGGGATGAACCAACAAGGTGATTTGATCGATGAATTTTTCAATAATTTGTGGTGATGAATCTGTAGCGCCGTCGTTTACAATAATAACATCTTGACAATAGCTAAGCACACCATCTATAACACGCTCCAACGTTTTTTCATTGTTGTAGGTGGGAATAACAACACAGCATTTGTGTGTTTTAAATGCGGCTTGATATGATTCAGACAAAGGTTGCAGAAATTTTAAAATAAATTTCTTGATTGATTTTTGCTTCAGCTTTAACATGAATAATTTCTAGCTGACTTACCACTAAATTCAATTCAAGATTAGAAGCATTTTCAGGTAACACCATATTAAGAAATTTGATGTTTTTGGCTTCAGTCATTTTGAGTTTTCGTCCAATTTCAAGTTCTACAATTTCTTTCACCATTTCTGTGAGCATCGCACCAGGAGCAATAGGTTTTTGAGGAAAATGTCCAAGATAAACGGGGTGATTTGGATTAAGAGCAAGTTTAAATCTCCATAGATCTACTTGTATGTCTTTTGATTTAATTTCGAAAAATGCTATCATTAACTTCAATTGGGTTTTGTCAAATTTAACGATTCTTTCAGAAAGAGTTGCTGTGGGGAATTGCTTAAAGTTTGAATAAAGCCGCGTTTAGTTTTTGATTAAAGATAGGATTTGTAAATTCAATTTCAGTAAAATCACCACTTGATTCCATCAAGAAAACTTTTTTCATTCTATAGCTCGTGCGATCAAATTTCATAGTGATTTCACTAAACAGCTTTTTCATTTTTTTGAATTTTGGAATCAGTTTAATAATCCAATATGATTCGTCTTCAAAAAAAGTAGTTTCAAAGTCGGTTGAATTTACAAGTGTTCCAGTTATTGATCCAACCATTATTTCTTTGATGCCAATCATGTACTTGCTTTCTTCCAAACTGTGTTCACGAATTTCACCATTTTCTTTAATTTTTATCTGATCATCAGAAATGATCATAAGATATTCTTTAGGTGAACTTTGTTCCCAACGCAAGTTTTGATCTTGATAATACATAACACCTTTTGATGTTAAAGGTTCCTTAGAAAAGGATAGCTGTTTTTTTTGCGCAAAATTGCATTGAATGCTAGTTGTTGAAGAAGATATTTCATCAAATTTTTTGAGAAATAAATCCTTGTTTTTCATGGGTGTTTCTGTCTGAAACATCGTTAGAAAAAGAGATATGATAAGAAGTGTTTTTATAAAATTGATTTTAATTATTGATTAAATTACTTTTATTGTCAGTCAAAGTTACCCAAACTAAACAAAGTCAGTATCATTCAAATTAACAAATTTGATGCCTTTTTTCTGACAATCCAAAATTAGTTCTTCCAAAGTTTGTGCTGAATGCCCATACGTGTCATGCATGAGCAAAATGTGTCCAGTTGAATTAATTCTGCCTCTGGTTCGTTGAAGTAATTTTTTTGAGTCATGAATCATCGTGTCAAATGAACGAATTGTCCAGCCTACACTTTTCATTTGTGTGCGCTGAATAGCACGTGCAATATTTGGATTTGTTATGCCAAATGGCGGTCGGTAAAAGGTAGGTTTTATTCCTGTAATTTCTTGAATGATTTGATTGGTTTGATTTATTTCTGCTTCAATTTTTTTTGTACTCGCCCAACCCAAATTAGTTGTGTGCGAAAAAGAATGATTACCAATAATGTGGTTATCGGCTTTTAGTTGCTTTAAAATTTCAGGATTGGATTTGCAATTTTTTCCAATCACAAAAAAACTGGCTTTGATGTTGTACTTTTTTAGTACGCCTAAAATTTGAATTGTATTTTCGTGTGGTCCATCGTCAAACGTAAAACAGATTTTATTTTTTCCAGCAGCATTCTTTGATTTGAAAAAATAATTCCATTTCATGGTTGTTATACCAATAATCAATGATGTTAAAAATAAAATTGTTGCTGATGTAATTACAATTAGTTGAATAAAAGTGGTTGATGGAATTAAAAAAGCAAGCGCACTAATCGATAGCAAAAGAAGTATGGCGATGCGATGCTTCACGGTTTTTCTAAATAAATAAATCCAAAATCTTTGTTTTGAAAATTATTAAGTACCAGAATTTTTTTTGCATCATAGGATGAATCACCACTTAAAATTTCAGCAGCAAATTGCATTCCGAAAGCAGAGTTGGTCATATACGAACCGCAAAAAGCAGCGTAGTTTTCTATATTGATTACTGAATCAATTGTTGGAATTTGCGCATTGTCTGGAAAAGAATTTCCGTACAAAATCAAATCAGGCATTTCCAGTTTTTCTCTATTCAAAAATTGATTCAAATAACCATCAACGGAAGCTGTGTTGCAAGAAAAATTGGCGACTGCTGAAATTATTGCTTTTGCATTTTTTTGCTCTTGGTTAATTAGAAAAAAAGATGAACCAGCTCCAATATTTTTTAAATTTAGATTTGCTTTTTTTGTAAGCTCTTCAAACAAAGAAATGTGTTCATCTAAACCTCCAACTAAAACGGCACCATTGGTTTCTGTACTTAACAACATCGCGTCAATCAAGGCATTTTCAAAAGACAGTCCTCGTTGTGTATAAGTGCTGTTATATCCATGTTCTTTTAGTATCAATGCAATTTGCCCGGCAACTGTATTGTGTGTGGATTGTATAAATGCGGTTGGAGAAAGTGTCCCTGTTGTTCGTTCTATAAATTCACGCAAAAAAATATCTGTGTTTTCAATACAGCCCAAACCTGTTCCTACTATAATGCCTTCAATTTTTTCTTCACCTTTTACACAAAGTGCAGCACCAACGCCCATTTTAATTAAATTTCCCATTCGGCGAATCAATGCTGGTGGAATGATGGCTTTATAATCAGGATGAATCAACGTTCCATTTTCTGATTTTTTTAAATTAGAAATAATTCCTGATTCAAAAGAATCAAGTCTTGAAATGGTGCGATATGAATGAATGTATGCGATCAAGATGCAAATATCAATGAGGTGCTATTTCCACCAAAGCCAAATGAATTGGACAAGACGTAATTTAATTTTTTAGTTTCTGGTTTTGTAATCGGAATTAATCCCGTTTCTTTCATTGGCGTTTTAAAATTTAAATTAGGCAGTAAAATATTTTCACGCAATGCTAAAACAGAAAACACAGCTTCTATTCCGCCAGCAGCAGCAAGTGTATGTCCAGTAAATGCTTTTGTTGAACTGAAAGGCGGAATGGTTTCTCCAAAAACGTTTTTTAGTGCAACCGATTCTGACAAATCATTATTTGGTGTCGCGGTTCCATGTGCATTCACATAGTCGATTAGTTGCGCAGAAATTTGAGCTTGTTGCAATGCTTTTTTTATAGCCAACGTTGCTCCTTTTCCATCTGGAGATGAAGCTGTCTGATGAAAAGAGTCGTTTGCGTTGGCCCATCCTTTTATTTCTGCCAGAATATTTTTTTTTGTGAATGACAAAGAGTGTTCATTTTCTAAAACTAAAAACCCTGCACCTTCACCCAAATTTAATCCCTTACGTTCATCGTCAAATGGTTTACAAAATTCACCATCATAAATCATAAGTGAATCAAAACCATTCAGTGTAAAATTTGAAATTGCATCGCCACCACCAACTAAAACTCTATCAAGCACATTTCCTTTAATAAGTCTGGCTCCTAGAAGAATTGCATTTGCAGCAGATGAACATGCGGTAGAAATGGTAAACTTAAAAGAGTCAATATTAAAATACCGCGCTAGAATATCGGTTCCAGCTCCATTGTCATGTACAGCTAAATTTTGTATGGATTGCATACTTCCAGTTTGCAAATAATTAAAATAAAACTGTTCCGATAATTCCATTCCTCCAATTGAGGTGGCAGAAATAATTCCTGTTCTAATTTCTGTGTTTAATGGTTGATCAGCCCAAGCTTCTTTGGCTGCGGTTAATGAAAGAAGTGTAGATCTAGGAATAATTTCGTTGTCATTAATTCCTAATTCAGCTTTGAATTGTTGGTTCGATTTTTTTACTTGGCCTCCAAGAAAAGGTTTGCGTATGTGTTTAATGTTTTCAATTAATCCAATCGTGCTCTGGCTAGTTTTTAAACTAAGGAGGCTTTCAGCAACGTTGTTACCCGCGGCTGAAATTGTGCCTATACCTGTAACAACAACCTTCATATTTCTAATTTACAGCCTTACGTTTTGCTTCAATAAAATTTGCCATTGTTCTTACAGATTCAAATATTTCACGTCCTTTTTTTTCAGGATCCTCAATACTTACTCCATAATTCTGATCTAACAAAACGATTAATTCCAACGCATCAATAGAATCTAGACCAAGGCCATCACCAAACAACGGGTCATCGTTACCTATGTCTTCTGGCTTCATATCTTCCAGATTTAATTGTACAATAATTTCTTTTTTCAGCTTTAATAATAATTCGTCCATGTTGGAATAATTTAATGTGTAATTAATTTTTTTATGTTCTCTTCATTGAAATTCGTTCCGTCTTTTTCTTTCTCAATTAAAAACAAATTTACGCAGTGTTCATTATTTACAGAATCAATTGTTCCGGTAATAACTAATTCAGCTTTATTATTCAAAAATAGCGATTTGGAATAACTTATCAGATCTGTAAGGTCATTGTGTTTTCCAATAAGGCACAAACTTTCACCAAACCACTTATTTTTAATGGCTATTTCTCCAATCACAATATTGGAAAGGGTATAAACAAAAACAGCAGGACTGGCTGCATTTCTAGTCACATTTTTCTGATGTTCAATGTCTGAATCCAAACATCCCATTTCAGTCTGAAGGGCAATAGCGACTTCGTCATCAGCCGCGTAATTGAGTTTTGTATTTTCATCTCTAATTAGCGCTACTGTTAAAAGACCAAGTTTTGACAGGTTATCCATTTTAAAAAATTTTGGATAATCTATTTTTAGATGTTGGTAAAGTTGCTTAAGAAAATCTTTTTCTGAATTTGGAATTCCCTTGAAAATTTCTACATCATTTATCCAAACCTGATTGTTTTTAATGCGACAATATGTAGTAATGCTCAAATTCATTTTTGAAATAGAACAGTTGCGTTGCAGCCTCCAAATCCTGAGGCAGTTTTTAAAATAGTATAAACAGGTTTTTCAAGATGTTCTTGAAGAACGTTGATTTTTTTAGAAGTACCAAGTTCATTAAAACCTTTACTAGCTATGAGCGTGTTGGCACGCATGCTTTGTAAACAAATGGCAGATTCGATAAGTCCGGTGGCGCCAAAGGTATGTCCGTAATATCCTTTTAAACTATGCAATGGCGTTTTGGAAAGCCCCGCGCGATCAAATGCAATGGATTCCATTTCATCGTTATAAGATGTGCCGGTTCCATGTCCTGAAAGAAAATCAATTTGTTCCGGAGTAATTTTTGCTTGCTTTAATGTTTTAGAAATACTTCTGAACAAACCTTCGCCAGTTCTAGATGGACCTGAAATGTGATTGGCATCATTAGCAGACGAACCTCCAAGACATTTGAACATTTCATTTTTAAAAAGAGATGCATCTTTACTCAAAATAATTGTGGCAATTCCTTCGCCTAAATTAATGCCAGTTCTATTTTTATCAAAAGGCTTACAAGGCTCATCACTTATCGCTAAAAAAGATAAAAAACCAGCAATTGTAAATTCTGAAACTTTGTCTGCACCACAAATAATGATTGTATCGTAATCTCCACTTTTAATTAAATCATGTGCCATTACCAACGCTAATACGCCCGATACACATGCGTTCGAAATAACTTGATGATGCGCTAGCCAAGCGAATTCTTTTGCGATTTTTTGCGCATAAATTCCTAAAATTGCTTCTTCTGATTTTCCTTCTTTGAATTTTTGAACTTCTCCTTTTGTAGTGCTTAATAGTAGATTTACGCGATGCTGTTTCAACAGGTCAAAATCAATCTGAGACAAACTGTTTTGAATACTTTGAATACTATGCTCTACAAGTGAAAATTTATCTGGTTCACCAAAAGATGAAAGAAACATTTCCCTTTCACTTAAATTAGTTTTTTTTGCTTTCAATCCGGTTTCATTATTCAGTAACGCTTTAAAATTTGCATGAGCAGTTTGCCCAAGCGGAGAGATAATATTTTCTGCACCTATGAATATCATTATTTTATTTCAGTCCAAATGATTGTTGATTTCCATTCATTATAAAAATCAGGCATGCTCAAAATAAGTTCTTTTTTTAGATTCACAAATACTTGAGTGGTTTTTCCTCGTGCGGCTAACTTTCCGGTAGTTAAATTAAACACTTCGTAGTGATGAACTAGTTTGGCGGCGGGACTATCAAACAGTCGTGCTGTTACTTTTATTTTATGACCATATTCAACAGTTGCTAAATGTTCAATTTCCGATCGAACAATCGGAACAAAAAATCCTTTTGCAGCAATGTTAAGATATTCTAAAGTGTATTTTGCTCCTAAAGCTTCTCGGCCATCTTCAAAAAATTTTAGATAATTTCCATGCCAAACAACATTCATAGCATCCACTTCACTAAAACGAATGTTCAACGTAATTTCGCTTTCAATGTATTTATGACTTTTTAGAATCATCAATCACAATTTTCATTTCACATTCAGCTATTTGTTCATCACCAATATAAGTAACTCCTTTAATAAGGGTGATGTTAAAGACTTCGCTTTTCTTTTCTACAACAGTGCGCAAATTTTCACCAACTTTTGGATGCCGTGCAATAAGTACTTTGGTAATGGCACCAATAAATCCCATCGGTGGAACTTGATTGTGCAATTTATAAAAGTATCCGGCACGTGCGGCGGCTGATTGAGCAATGTTTTCTAGTATGCCACCCTCTTGCAATTCCATGTCGCGCACAAACATATTTGAATCAAGCACTTCAAAATTAGTGACGGTGAATGTTTCATTTTGTGAAACCAACGAATCAATCATCAGAATGGGATTGCGTTGAGGTAATAGCTCTGTAATTTTATTTTTTTCTACTAGCATCTTTTTTAAAAAACGGGTGATAGTTAAACCATTGTTCAGGATGTTCTGAGACTTTTTGTTCTAATATACGAACATAATTTGTTGCAACCTTATCAGGTGAATGAATGAGCTCTGGTTTAGTTGCAGTAAAGTGATAATTGAATTTGCTGTTTTTGATTGTGAAAATGAAACTGTGATATGCGTTAAGTCTAGACGCTATTTGAAAAGGACCAAATGGCAAGAGTGTTTGTTCACCAAAGAAAACGGTTTCTAAAGTTTTACTTCCATCCATAAAACGGTCGCCATGTATACAAACAATTTCTCCAGCTTTTATCGCTGCATGAATAGCGTATACATGTGACATATCTTGCTTTATTGCAATGATGTTGAAATGTACTTGACCAACATCTTTTTGAATAACATTTTTTAAACTTTCGTGCTCGCCATCAAACATCACAACATTTATTTTTGCACCTAATTTTTTGAGTAAATTTCCGGCTATTTCCCAATTTCCAACATGCGCACTTATTAGTACAAGAGGTTGTTTGTTTTCAATAAATTTTTTCAGAAACTCTTCACCATTTTGGGTATATGAAATTTTATTTCCTTTACCAATCAGAAAAGCAAATTTATCTACAATTGATTCGCCTAAATAATTGAAATTTTTTCGAATGGTTTTGTTGATGTTATTCGAATTCAATGTTGGCACTTGTGCATAAAACAAACGCAAATTTTGTTTGGGTGATTTTGCAAAAAGCAAATAGTAGAATGTTACAAATCGCACTAATTTATAAGTAAATCCAACGCCAAAGGTTTTGATAATAAAAATGAAAAATTTATAACCTAGTGGACTGCCTTTACTTTTGCCTTTCCAGGTTGCCATTTTTTTAGAAGTAGCAGCCGTTAGGCATTCTTTAAAGCATCGGCCTCTGAAGGTACTGGTGTAGCTATTTCTATACCATTTACTTTATTATAAGTGTAATTGTAAAAATCGTCAAAAGTTTTAATTATTAAAAAATCTTCACCCACAACTTTAAAACCAAAATTGCTTTCAACTACTACAACTAAATCAACATAATCAAGACTATCTAAATTGAGTGTTTCTTTTAAAAGAGCTTCCGGTTCAATTAATTCAGCATCTACCTCAAATTCTTCTACTAGAAAGGCATTTATTTTAGTAATAATTTCTTCTTTTGTCATTATTAGCATTTTTGTAAAATTAATGTTGAATTTGTACCTCCAAATCCAAATGAATTCGAAAGTACACTTTTGAGCTCACAGTCTGTTCGTTTAGCAATAATATTAAGTTTTTTTGATTCTTCATCAGGATTTTCGAAATTAATGTTTGGTGCAATGAAATTATTTTGCATCATAATCAGCGAATAAACAATCTCACTAGCGCCCGCCATCCAACATTCATGCCCAGTCATTGATTTAGTTGAACTTACTGGCACATTAAATTCACCAAAAACTTCAGACAATGCTGCTGCCTCGAAAGCATCGCCCACTGTGGTTGAAGTTGCGTGAGCATTAATGTAGTCAATATCCGACGGTTTTAACCCAGCTTGTTCTAGCGCCATTCGAAGTGATTTTAATTGTCCATCTTTGTTTGGGTTGGATATATGTTCACCATTTGATGAGAAGCCGTAACCAGTAACTTCAGCTAAAATGTTTGCACCGCGAGCAACAGCAGATTCATACGACTCCAATATAACGGTCGCGCCGCCACCGCTTGGCACCAATCCATCTCTGTCTTTGTCAAACGGACGCGATGCTTTTGTCGGCTCATCTTCTCTGATTGAAAATGCACTAAGCCCATCAAAACTTCCAAAAACATATTTATTTACTTCTTGCGCACCTCCGCAAATAATCATATCCTGCAAGCCCATCTTGATAAGCAGATAACCAATACCAATTGAATGCGAACCAGAGGCACAAGCACCACTAATTGTAAAATTGATTCCTTTTAATTTAAAAATAGTTGACAAGTTCATTGTAACAGTGCAATTCATAGACTGAAAAATAGAACCGCTTCCAAGTAAAGTTGTGTCTTTCATTTCACGAATTCGATCAACAGCTTCGGTCACTGCTTTTGCTGATGAATCATTTCCATAAAGAATTCCAGCTTCTGCTTTTACTAAATCATCAATCGTTAATCCTGCATTTTTTAAAGCTTCAGCGGTAGCAACATAAGCATATTTTGCTTCTTCAGATAAATGCAATCTTTCTCTTCGTCCAAGTTCATTTTTGAGATCTGGTTCGGTAATTAATCCTGTTAATCCGGATCGGTATCCAAATTGTTTTCTGTCGGGATCTATCCCAATTCCACTTTTCCCATTGTACAATGAGTCTTTCACTTCGTCTAAATTTTTTCCAATGCACGAATAAATTCCCATTCCTGTAATTACAACTCTCTTCATACTATTGTTTACGAGTATATTCCTCCATTAATGTTAATCACTTCGCCGGTAATATAGCCAGCTTTTTCTGACGCTAAGAAGCTAACCAAATCAGCCACTTCTTGCGCTTCACCAAATCGGTTTGCAGGCACATATTTAATAAGTTCATCAACTGGTAAATCTTTCGTCATTTCAGTTTTGATAAAACCGGGCGCCACTGCATTCACTGTAATTTTTCTTTTAGCTACTTCTTGTCCAAGTGCTTTTGTTGCAGCTATCATACCACCTTTTGCTGCTGAGTAATTAACTTGACCAGGATTTCCTTTTGCACCTGACAATGAAACTACATTTATAATTCTGCCATAACGGTGTCGCAATAATTTTTGGATGAGATAATGAGTGACATTGTAAAAACCTTTCAGGCTGATGTCAACCACACTGTCCCAAGCGGTTTCATCCATCATGGCAAACAAACCATCTTTAGTAATTCCAGCATTATTTACAATGACTTCTATAATTGCGCCAGGATTATTTTTCTCCCATTCACTCAATTTTTTTTCAACATCTTCTTTATTTTCAACTCTAAATTGAAGCGTTTCTGCAGTGCCACCTTTTGCTTTAATTGCTGCTACGGTTTCATCAGCAGCTACGCTATTACTTGCATAGTTTACGATAATGTGATATCCTAAATCAGCAGAAATTGTTTTACAAATTTCTCTTCCAATTCCTCGTGATCCACCGGTTACAAGCGCGTATTTCATAATTTAGTTGTGGTTAAATTTATTTTTTTTAATCCCTCTTTTAAATATGCATTTACACGAGCAATTTTTTCAAAACCTGGTTCGTCTGCATCAATTCCTTTAGCGAGCTGGCTGATGACATCAAATATTTTTCGCGACTCTGTTCCTATTTTATTTTTGCATTCAGCGATGTCGATAGCTTGAGCAACTGCAATTAATTCAATCGATAAAACTTGAAATGCATTTTCTATCACTTTTGCCGCAAGTAAAGCACTGTTGGTTCCCATACTAACGATATCTTGATTATCATTATTGCATGGTATTGAATGCGTGTACATGGGATTTGCCAACGTTTGATTTTCAGCTGTAGTGGAAGTGGCTGTAAATTGCATGCCTTGCAAACCAAAGTTTAATCCCAATACACCTTTATTTAAAAAGGGCGGAAATTTTTCATTCAGTTTAGCATTTAATAAATAGTTTAATTGACGCTCCATTAACATAGTCAATTTTGTAATTCCAATTTTTATTTTGTCCATTTCAAATGCAACATAATCACCATGAAAATTTCCGCCATGATAAACATTATTGGATTCTATATCTGTGATTGGATTATCATTTGCAGAATTCACTTCATTAACAACTACTTTTTCAGCGTATTTTAAAGTGTCTAAAACGGGTCCTATTATTTGGGGAACACATCGTATGCTATAATATTCTTGAACTTTTTCCTGAAATTTATCTGCCGTCATACTATCTTCTACAAATAGATGTTCTTCCCTTTTCTTTATAAGTTTACTGTCTTTTAAAAATGTTCGCATAAGGGTTGCAACGTCTCTCTGTCCTTCGTGTTCTTTGGCTGCGTTTAATGCTGCTGAGAATGAATCATCATAAGACGATATAAGTTCATTTATCATGGCAGATATTTTGATTGACCAATCAATTAGGTTTTGTGCTTTCCAAATATTAATTAACGCTATGCCTGACATGCATGATGTACCGTTGATTAATGCTAGTCCATCTCTCAATTTTAAATCAAGTGGTTTTATTTTTTTTTCAATTAATAAATCTGCTGTTTTGTGTCGGATACGGTTGTGATAAGAATATCCTTCACCAATTAAACCAAGCGCTAGATGAGCTAATTGAACAAGATCACCGCTAGCACCTACACCGCCATGCTGATATATTTCAGGATAAATTCCTGCATTAAGAAAATTTTCAAGAACATCAATCACTTCAGAACTTACTCCAGATTTTGCTAACGAAAGCGTATTTAAACGACACAAGAGTGTGGCTCTAATTTGCTCTTCTGTTAATACATCTCCAGTGCCAGCTGCATGACTTCGAACCAAACGATATTGTAAATTTTTCAGTTCTGATTGCGCAATCTTATATTGTGCCATTGGACCAAATCCGGTATTGATACCATATATTACTTTGTTTTCAGCAAAGGAAAGTAGGAATTCATGTGCCTCGGAAATTTTTTTTCGTTGATCTGAATTTATATGGTACGTCTCTGTTGAAAGAATAACATAAATCAACTCACTAAAATTCATTCGCATTGTATCTTAATTTGGGTTATTTTTGACAACAAATAGAAGGGGATAAATTTAGTAATTTTAAATTGGTTCTCTGCTAATGTTATACAATTATTTAAAGCATGAAGCGATTTTCGATTAACTGGTTCAACTTTTGGAAAAAAAGAAAAATTTTATTTTCGTTTTTTTTGGTGATTCTTTTACTTTTTGCATCCTACGGTGCATCTCGTTTAACGATAAATGAAGACATCACGAACACGCTTCCAAAGTCGGATGATTTTCAAAAATTAGGTCAACTTTTAGAGCATAAAGGAATCAACAGTGCTATTTATTTTTCAGTAACGCCAACATCCACGATATCTCCAGACGAATTACGAACGTTGGGAAAACAACTTGAAGAGGACATTCAGGAAAAATGCGGAAAAAAAATAAAGAATATCAGATATGAATTGCGCGAAGATGAATTTGATTTATACGACTATGTTGCTGCTAGAATTCCTTATTATTTAAATGAAGGGGATTATTTGCGCTTGGATAGTTTAGTTCGCGGTGATACTATCAACAGCATCATTCAGTCAAATCATCAAAAACTTTTTACACCTGAAGGATTTCTGTACAAAAAACTTTTAATTCAAGATCCCATTGGAATAACGTTAATTGGTCTTAAAAAATTTCAAAATCTACAAGCAGAATCTAACTTTATTGTGAAAGATGGTTTGTTTATGTTGCCAGATGAAAAAAGTTTATTTGTCATGGCAGACCTTGCGTATGAGCCAACTGATCAGGAAGCAAATCACGAATTAGCAATTGAACTTGAAGAACTAGCATCAAAATGGAATAAGAATTATGAACTAGATTATTTTTCTAGTTTTTTGATTGGACATGCAAACTCGGAACAAATAAAAAGTGACACTTTTATCACTGGTTTAATATCAATTGTAGGGATTTTGTTGCTGCTCTTAGTTTATTATCGCAGTCTTATTTTGCCGTTGTTTTTTGTGTTGCCAGCGTTTTTGGGTTTGATTATTTCGGTTGGTGTAATTTCTGTTTTTAAATTAGAAATTTCGGCCATATCCATGGGCGCTGGTGCAATTGTGTTGGGTATAATAATGGATTATTCGTTCCATTTTTTTACGCATCTTAAAAATAGTGCGTCCATTGAAGAAACGCTGAAAGATGTTACGCATCCATTGTTAATAGGCAGTTTTACAACAGTTCTTGCTTTTTTATCTTTAACTTTTACTGATTCACCAGTGCTGCAAGACTTTGGAGTTTTTGCTGCAACAAGTCTTATTGGCGCATTGATTTCAGTAGTGTGGATATTGCCAGTATTACTTCCTAAATCACTGGAAGAAAAATGGAAAAATCGTAAAGAGAGTTCTTGGCAAATTAAAATTCCTAAGTTGATGAAACGGACAATTGGTTTTGGAATAATAATTTTTTCTGTAATTGCGTTCGTGTTTTCATCAGACATTCAATTTGATGATGACATTTCTCATTTGAATTTTTATCCTGAAGAATTAAAAGAAGCTGAACGAAAGTTGAACAACATTAACCCCGACGGTGAAAAACGTGTGTTTATATTATCAGAAGGTATTGACAAAGAAGCTGCGGATGCGCTAAACTTTTCTGTTTTTAGTTCACTTCGTAATTTAAAAGATTCGGGTTTAATTGTCAATTATTTAAATACGGCGGTATTCGAAATTCCTTTGATAGAGCGAACAGAAAAATTGAAAGGTTGGAACTTATTTTGGAAATCAAAAACCTCTCGCGTAAATTCCAAGTTAGATTCTTTAGAAGATCAATTGGGTTATTACGATAATACGTTTGATCCATTTAAAAATAGAATATCAGGGAATTATTCTATTCCTTCTGCTGCTGAAACTTTGCCCACTTTTATGACAGACCTGAATAAATTAATAGACTCGTCAAATGGTGTATGGAAGTATCTAAGTTATTTTACCGTAAAAAATGAGTTTAAGGATAGCGCAATTCAAGTACTCAAAACGCAAAACGCAGCGGCTTCTGTAATTGATAGAGGTGAAATTGCAACGTCTTTAATTAAAATGGTTCAAGCAGATTTTACATTCATTTTACTTACCTCGTCCGTTTTAGTTTTTTTATCATTGCTAATTGTGTATGGTCGAATAGAGCTTACCGTAATTACATTCATACCAATGATGTTGAGTTGGGTTTGGATATTAGGAATTGCATCTATGCTCGACATTAAATTCAATTTTATTAATATAATTATTTCTACGTTTATTTTTGGACTTGGAGATGATTTTGCCATTTTTACAACAGACGGTTATGTTGCAAAATTTGCAAGGAACAAAGATTTAATTTCATCTTATCGAAAAGGAATTATTCTATCTGGTATTACTACAATTATTGGGACAGGTGCACTTATTTTTGCAAAACATCCTGCAATTAATTCAATTGCACTGCTTGCCGTTATTGGTTTGGTTGCCATTTTAATAATCTCGTTTACGGTACAACCTTTTTTATTGAAAAAATTGTTGATTGAAAGACGTGAGAAAGGATTACCACCAATTTCACTTGTGAATTTTTTAGCATCAATAGTTTGTTTTACTTTTTTTCTATTCGGCTGCTTTTTCATGTATTTGGTTCAGCTTGTTTTTCGAATAATTCCGTTTGGTCAACAACGTTTAAAACTTTTTTATCATAAGTTGATGCGAATTTTTGCTTGGATGAATGTTTATTTTATGTTCAATATCCGCAAAAAAATCTACCATCGAAACTTGTTGAATTTTCACAAGCCGTCAATAATTATAGCCAATCACCAATCATTTATTGATATTTTGATGATGATGTCCATGCACCCCAAATTAATTATTATGACAAATGACTGGGTTTATAATTCACGCATATTTGGAGCACAAATAAAATACATGGGTTTTTTTGCCGGATCGCATGGCATTGAAAGTAATTTGGAAACAATTAAACCATGGGTAGATCAAGGTTATTCAATTTTAATTTTTCCGGAAGGAACTCGTTCTGAATCTGGCGCAATAGGTCGTTTTCACAAGGGCGCTTTTTTACTTGCGCAGGAATTGAATTTAGATATTACTCCAGTTATATTGCATGGTTTTAATGATACCGTTCGCAAGCATGATTTTATTTTGTTAAATGGTAAATTAAGTGTCAAGGTTTTGCCACGCATTGCTCCAGATGATTTAATTTATGGAATAACTTACAAGGAGCGCACAAAAAATAGTGCATCTTATTTTAAAACGGAGTATAAAAAATTTGTACTGGAACAAGCCGATAGTAAATACCAGCGATTAAAAGTGATTAGCAACTACATCTATAAATCACCATTTATTGAGTGGTATGTCAAAATTAAATACATGTTTGAAAGAAAAAATTTTGATTTTTATCATGCGCTAATTCCGGTTAAAGGAAAAATTTTTGATTTGGGCTGTGGCTATGGTTACTTGAGCTATTTTTTACATTTCAGATCAAAAGAAAGAGAAATTGTTGGTGTTGATTATGATGAAGACAAAATTGAAATTGCAGAAAATTGTTATTCAAAAAATGAGCATATTCAGTTTATGGCGGCAGACTTGCGTGAAATTGAAATTAACAATGCTGATGCAATTTTTTTAAATGATGTTTTGCATTATTTTCCAGCAGAAGAACAGGAAGCAATGCTTAAAAAATGTTTAGACGGATTGTCGCCTGGAGGTGTTTTAATTGTTCGTGACGGTGTTACTGATTTACAAAATCGACATAAAAAAACAGAATTAACAGAAAAATATTCTACCCAATTACTGCGCTTTAATAAAACAAAAAATAAAATTAGTTTTTTTACAAAGGAATTTATGCTCAGTTTTGCAAAAGACAATAGACTTTCTTGTGAAATAAAAGAACAGTCGTCAAGTACATCAAATATTTTGTTTATTCTGAAGCATGAACCCAACTGAGATCAAAGGAGAAAAAGTTTACGATGTAGTAATTGTTGGATCAGGTATGGGTGGGCTTGCTTGCGCTTACATTTTGTCTAAAGCTGGTAAGAGAGTAGTGGTCCTTGAAAAAAATCATCAAATTGGTGGAAACCTCCAGGTTTTTAGTCGTGAAAAAACAATTTTCGACACAGGTGTGCATTACATTGGTGGTATGGATAAAGGCCAAAATATGTATAAACTCTTTAAATATTTTGGAATTATAGAAGGGCTCAAATTAATTAGGATGGATGAAGATGGTTTTGATCATTTGCATTTTGGCGATGAAACCAAGGCTTATAAGTACGGCATGGGTTATGAAAAATTTATTAAAAATCTTGTTGCCGATTTTCCAGATGAGCGCGTTGCCATTGAAAAATATTGTGAGCTAATTCAGCAATTTTGTGCACAGTTTCCACTTTATCAATTAAAAGATGCGGAAGCACATTATAGAGAAGATCATTTTCTTGAAGCCAATGCAAAAAGCATTATTGAAGGTATTACTGCCAATCAACGATTACGCGATATAATGTCAGGTACAAATGCCTTGTATGCTGGAACAATAAAAACACCCTTTTATGTGCATGCGCTTGTCGTCAACTCTTACATTGAATCATCTTGGAGATGTGTTGATGGTGGTTCACAGATAGCCATTCTAATGCAAAAAAGAATTCGTCATTTTGGTGGTGAAGTTTTAAAAAGAACAGAAGTGGTTTCTGCAAATTATAATGAGGATAAAACTGTTGAGTCTGTAAACCTTTCCGATGGTCGTAAAATCTATGGAAAGAAATTCATATCAAACGCGCACCCAAAACAAACTATAAAATTATTTGGAGAAGATAAATTTCTAAAGGCATACGTTAATCGAATCAATAGTCTTACAAATACAACTTCATGTTTCACGTTGCATGTTGCGTTTAAAGAAAAATCTTTCAAATATCTCAATTACAATTTGTATCAATCTAATCAGGCTGATATCTGGAATTTGACAAATTACAAAAAGGAAAACTGGCCTGAAGGATATATGCTTTCTACGCCAGCCTGCTCAAAAGATAAAGTGTTTGCAGAAGGAGCGTCAATTATGTGCTACATGCGTTTTGATGATGTAGCAGAATGGGCTAATACGCACAATACAGTAGTGCACAAGACGGAGAGACCAGAAGCGTATGAAAAGTTTAAAATTGAATGTGCTGAGAAAATTTTAGATGCTGTTTCAAAACAAATTCCCAATTTCCGCGATTATGTTAAATCTTATTATTGCTCAACGCCATTAACCTTTAGAGATTACATTGGCAATGACGATGGCAATATGTATGGCGTTGAAAAAGATTCTAGCGACGGTTTAAAAACTTTTATTAATCCAAAAACTAAAATTCCAAATTTATATTTAACTGGTGCAACTATTAATTTACATGGAATTTTAGGCGTAGGTATTAGTTCGCTTGTAACTTGTTTTGAATTTCTGGATAAAAAAACTTTGTTGGCTGAAATCAATCAAGAGGATTAATAAATTATTTTCCTTTTATCCATTTTTTTATTGAGTCTGAACATTCGTCGATAGCTTTTCTAATTGTACCTGCCCAATAATTTCTAAATCCTAATCCTTCTGGCGTAGTTCTTAATTCACGACTAAAAAAAATTGTTTTTGTTGGCAGATCAGACAGAACAACCCAAATGATCGCTTCTTCTATGTTCTTATTAAAGTTTGCAACAAAAAAAGATATACCAACCGTTTCTTTAACATCCGTTAAATCATATTTTGAAAGCGCTGTTTGAATTTCGGTTTGATTTATTTTATGAGAAGTTTCCTGAATATATCCATCCATATTTATTTCTTGATTTAATTTTAAAACAGGGTCTATTTGATACGTTAGTGAATCAAGATTAAACGCACCTTTGACGTCATAGCGTTCTGACTCTCGTACAACAAGGTAATTCCAATCGCCGAAGTAATGACTTTTAATTTGATCGGGCTCAGTAAATCCATTGGCGCCACTAAACTTTGCTAAGGTAAAGTCAATTCCAAGCCAACAAACTTTTTTCTGGTCAAAATTAGCAATAGTAGTTTGCGTGTATGCTGATGATATAACAATCATCAAAACGGAAAGAAATAATTTTTTCATCATTACAAGTTTGAATAGAGTTTCAAATTTAATAAATAATCGATGAAAAAATTTCATTTGATAATTTCGAAGAATTAACCAAAACTGTCATTCAGCTATTTCTTGTTACTTTTGATGCATCCAGCAGGCTTTTGTATGAAGAGAATTTTTAGATTTTTGTTTCAAGTTGTACACCTATTTTGTGATTTCATTCTATTGCTATTGCTCTCGCTTGCTTTTTACCTTAGATTTGTAATAAGCATACCATACCCGCAGCCGACTGATATGTCTTCGCTTGATTTGAAGAGAGAAAAAGTGGGGGAAAATAAATATCGAATTGGAAATAACTGGGCCGTTAAAAATGAGTTTGGAATTTGGGAAGTTTATGTAGAAGGTGATGCATTTGAACGTGGTGTGATTTATGGAAAACTGCTTGAAGAACCCATTCAACAGCAAGAGAAGTTTTTTGTTGATCAGATTGAAAAAATTGTTCCAAGTTCGTTCCTTCGCTTCTTCTTAAAAGTAATGATTGGTTACTTTAATCGTGATATGCATGAATATATTCCCCAAGAATATTTGGAAGAAATTTATGGCGTTTCATTTTCTTTTTCAGATGAATATGATGATGTTGGACCAAAGTATTACCGCATCTTGAATTATCATGCAGCACATGATATTGGGCATGCTTTAAAAGAGTACAATATGGTTGGCTGTACATCTTTTTCGGTGAATGATGGTTTTTCGGAAGATTCGTCGTTGCTTGTTGGGCGTAATTTTGATTTCTATGTAGGTGATGAATTTTCGCAAGAGAAAGTGCTCACATTCATAAATCCGACCAAAGGACACCAATTTGCAATGTACTCTTGGGCTGGATTAACCGGAGTAGTTTCTGGCATGAATGAAACTGGATTATGCGTTACAATCAATGCTGCAAAATCTGCGTTGCCAACTAAAACAAAAACACCTATTTCAGTATTAACGCGCGAAATTTTGCAATATGCCGAAACCATTGATGAAGCTATTACAATCGCTAAAAAACGTGAAGTTTTTGTTTCAGAAACCATCATGGTTACTTCTGCAAAAAACAACAAAACAGTGTTGATTGAAAAAAGTCCCGAGGCCGTTTCAGTTTATGAATCGAATGACGGAAAAGTTTTTTGTACCAATCATTACCAAAGTGAAAATTTTAAAAACCAGGAAATTAATAAAGGCAATATCACAAATTCAGACAGCAAGTATCGGTTTGATAGATTGACAGAATTGATTGATGCGATGCAACCGCTTGACTTGAATGAAACGGTTGCAATTCTACGTAATCAAAAAGGATTGAATGATGCTAATTTAGGAATGGGAAATCCAAAAGCAATAAATCAACTAATTGCACACCACAGCATTATTTTTAAACCATCAGAACGAAAGATGTGGATTTCGACTTCGCCTTATCAATTGGGTTCATTTATTTGTTATGATTTGAATTTGGTTTTTAATAAACCTCAAACTAGAAACTTGAATACTAAACTTTATATTGACTCGCTAACAATTGCACCAGATTCTTTTTTGCAAACAAAAGATTTTCATGATTTTGAATATTTCAAATCGGTAAAAAAGAAATTGTTTGATTGTTTTATGATTGGTATTGATTACAAACTTTCTGAACAAGAACGCACAAAATTTATAGAATCAAATCCACAAAGTTATCTAACGTACATGACGTTGGGACAATATTATATGCACCTTGAAAAGTTTAACGAAGCGAAAATTTATTTAAAAATTGCTTTGACAAAAGACATTGCATCGTTAGAAGAAGAGCAAAAAATAAAAGACTTGATAAATGAATGTAACGAGCAATAAATCAACGTTAGATTTTTTATCCGAATCTGAAATTGCGACGTATCAATTTGAGCAATTAAAAATTCTCATTTCTTATCTTCAAAAAAATTCAAAGCACTATCAGAAATTATTTAATGCAAATAAAATTACAATTGATCAAATAAAATCATTCAAAGATTTGTCAAAAATTCCAACATCTGGAAAAGAAGATTTATCTGATAATCCAACTGATTTTTTATGTGTTGACAAATCTAAAATTGCAGAGTATACTACTACTTCTGGTTCTATGAGTGCACCTGCAAGTGTTTTTTTAACTCGCAATGACATTGAAAGATTGGCAATGAATGAAGCAAAATCGATGTTGATTGCTGGTTGTTCATCAAATGATATTTTTCAACTGGCCACAACCATGGACAAAAGATTTATGGCAGGCCTTGCGTATTGCGAAGGTGTTCGAAAATTAGGTGCTGGGTTGATTCGTGTTGGGGCAAGTGCACCCGCTTTGCAATGGGATTCTATTCTGCGTTTTCAACCTTCGGTTTTAATTGCAATTCCGTCTTTTGTATTAACACTGATTGATTATGCAAAATTAAATGGAATTGATATTCAAAAATCATCTATCAAAAAACTAATCGCAATTGGTCAGCCTATCCGCACTAAAAATTTCGAATTAAATAATCTTGGAAAAAAAATTAAAGAGGAGTGGGGCATTGAAATTTTTTCCACCTACGCATCTACAGAAATGGCAGCTGCTTTTACTGAATGTTTTCACGGTTCAGGCGGACACCTTCAGCCAGATTTAATTTATGTTGAAGTGTTAGATGAAAATGATAAAAATGTTGAGAACGGTGAGCAAGGCGAAATTGTAATTTCTACTTTGGGCGTTGAAGCAATGCCGTTGCTTAGATATCGAACCGGTGATATTGCAAGTGTGTATCGCGATACATGTGGTTGCGGAAGAAATACGTTGCGGATTGGACCAATCATTGGCAGAAAAAATCACGTCATTAAATATAATGGAACTACAGTTCACCCTTCTTCTCTTATTCCATTATTAGATGCGCATAATGATTGTAATCTATACTGTATTGAATTAAGTACGGATGAATTGGGATTAGATATGTTAACGATTCTATTTGCAAAAGAGCAAATCTCTAATGATCGCGTTTTACAAGTTGTAAGCGACTTAGGAGATATGCTAAAAGTTAAACCACTCTTTCGATTGGTTGACTTAACAAAATTACAAGCAATCGTATTGGATCCATCAAGCAGAAAACCAATCAAGATTTTGGATTTAAGAAAAGTATTTTAATTTCTATTTAATCTTTTTTCAAACGGCATTTTAGAATAGTGTGATAACTATCTCCAATAAGCGGAAATACATGGCACACTTCCATTCCAGCTTTATTTACCAAATCTTCCATCACACTAATTTTGTACATTTTACTATTTCCGTTGGCTATGCAAGTAAAGTATAATGATGTGCCAACTAATGAAAATTCTGCCGCAGGAAATTCTTGGTTATCTATGAATGGTTCCATTATATAGATAAATGTATTTTCATCAGATGCTTGTGCGCAATTGTTAAGTATCAATGAAATTTCTTTTTCAGAAAAACAATCTAGAAATTGACTCATCCAAATAACACTAGCACCTTTAGGAATTTTTTGAGAAGCATCAAGAATATTTATTGGATGAAAATCAATTCGCCCAATTAAACCTTTTTCTTCTGTATTTATTTTAGCCATTGCAATTTGACCTGGCAAGTCCAAAATTTTTACGTTTACATTTTCGTCAAACTCACAGCATTTAAAAGCCCATTTTCCTGTATTTCCTCCAATGTCAAAAAGATATTTTGGTTTTTCACTAAATACAATTTTGAGTGCTTCATCAAATGCATCTTGCGAATAAAAGTGGTCAAATTCAAGCCATGATTTTCGCACTGATGGGGTTAAATGAGCCAAACCTTGATACACGGTTTGCCAATCTCCAAATACTTTCAATCCAACTGGTTTTTCTTCTGCAAGAGATTCTTTTAAAAATTTTGCTCCATCATAACAAACGTCATTAATAAAATTTACATTAACACGTGTCATTTCATCTTTCAACATATAGTATCCAACTTTTGTTACTTTGGCTTTTCCATTTTCCACTTCAACAACATTCATTACTGTTGCAGCTTCTACCATAACTTCAATGGCGTATTTTGTGAGATTCATTTCTTTATAAATGTCAGCAACAATAGCGTTTCCTCTTTTTGCGTAGATGTACTGGAGCACGCCCAAATCGCGCATGGCTAATATAGCTTGGAAGAATATTGGACTAAATGCGATTTTTTGTGCTTCAAATTTTGCATCTATTGCGGTTAATTCTGCTTTAATCATATTAAAAAATTATGTAGTAGTTTTTTTTGACTTTCTAAAATTAGTTTTTTTTCTTTTCAATTTGAACCACTTTTGCAAGAGTTTGAATTGATGTTTTATGTTTTTTTACATAAGGGTTCGTCTCGTCCCACACATATCCCACTAAAACTGAACAAATTCTTTTTTTATTTCAGGATGAATTTCATCAGCAAAGAAAATAGTTTGAAGTTTTCCATGATACCAGCCACTCACATACAAACGAAAAGTGTCAACACCCCGTTTTATATAAGCTACTAATTTTTGATCCCAGTCAACACGAGCTCCATTTAATTGACGTGCAACAAGTTTTGCCGCCAACAATCCGGATTCAAGCGCAAGTGTTACACCTGAAGAAAATACAGGATCTAAAAATTCAGTGCTATTTCCTGTCAAAACAAATTTGTCACCAAAAAAGCGTTTTACACTTGTAGAGTATCCGCTGATCATTTTTGGATCAAATGTAAATTCAACAGTTCCAATTCGCTCTTTCAAAAATTCATTTGATTCAATTAAGTTTCGAAGATTTTCTTCATTGGTTTTAGTTTCATCTAAAAAAGATAAATCACCCACTACGCCAAATGAAGTGTTTCCATTTGAAAATGGAATAATCCAAACCCAAACGTCTTGTTTTAAAACTACAACTTGAATTCTGTTGCCATCAATGTTGTTGGGTCTTTGTGTATCACAGAAATGAGTAAAGAATGCAGACCGAGATGGAAAATCAGATGGAGCGTCCAAATCTAAAAGTCTTGGTAGAACACGGCCATAACCACTACTATCAATAATAAAGCGAGATTTAATTTGTGCTGATCCGCTTGCAGAAGTAACGCTTGTCACAACATGGTCATCAATAAAATTAACTGCTTCAACAGTAGTTTCAAATTGAACATCAACACCTCTGGAAGCTACTGTTTTTGCTAAAATTTTATAAAAATCTTCGCGTGGAACTTGCCATGTCCATGTCCAACCTGGAGTATATTGTTCTTCAAAATTAAAGTCGCAAGTTTTATCACCATTTATAAACTTAGCCTCAAATTTTTCCTGAAAATTTGCGGCCTTAACAGCGTCTAAAAGATTTGCTTCATCAAGTAAATCCATATACGTTGGCAGCAAACTTTCCCCAATAACAAAACGTGGAAATTTCATTTTTTCAACACTTGTTACGTTGAACCCTTGTTGATTAAGATAAGAGGCTACAATAGAACCTGAAGGCCCTGCTCCAATTATCAAAACATTTGTTTCTTGCATAGTGGGTGTAGTGGTTTTTTTTATAAAATCTCACTATTCAACAAATATACAATTTCCAAAATCTGGAAGTACAATTTGTTTAAACCTGTTAAACCAATGTGATTTACAAAGCCAAGATCATCTTCACTTCGACTGAAACGCTCAGTGTTTCGATTTCTAATCGAATTTTTCGCAATTCACTAAAGGCCAATTCCCAAAACACAAACATCATCCACAATTCGGCTAATAAACTGCGTTACTTTTTGATTTTAGGAGAATTATTAAAAAATGTTGTTAGACGATTCGAATGACGATCTTCCCTTTAACTCTATTGGTTTCTAAGTATTGTAATGCTGAAATCGCCTCCTCAAATAGATACTCCTTGTCAATTACAGGTTTAATTTTTTGCTGATTGATTAGGTCGGAAATTTGATTTAACGTTTTTTGATTTGGAAAACTCCAAAGGTGTTTGTAAAAAATTTTTGCTTGGCGAATTTTAGAATTGATTTTGGCGTTTTTGCAATCATTTAAAAAGCGCAAATAACATGGAATGCCAATTGTTTTTAAAGTTGCGTTATCGTAATGACCAGCAATTGAAATTAGCTTTCCGCCTTTTTTTAAAACTTGTATCGAATCTTCAAGTGGTTTTCCACCTACAGTATCATAAACAACATCAATGTTTTTAAGTTGAAGTTTAAAATCTTCTTTTGTATAATCAATTACAAAATCTGCACCTAAACTTTTTACTAAATTAATATTAACCGTGCTGGTTGTGGTATAAACAATAGCACCTAACTGTTTTGCATATTGAATAGCAAAGGTTCCTATTCCGCCTGAACCGCCTAGAATTAAAATGGAATCACCTTTTTTTAGATTTGCTAAATTGAAAGATTCAATAACTGTACAACCCACTAAGGGCAAAGATGCAGCTTCGCAAAAAGATAATTGCTCGGGCATTTTTGCAATAGCTTTTGAATCAACAATAGCATGCGTTGATACTGTTCCCATTTGATGCCAAGGAACTTTTGAGAATATTTTATCGCCATTTTTGAAATTCTTTACGTCGGGTCCAAGTTCAAGAATTATTCCTGCACAATCAAAACCAACTGAAAACGGTAGTTCATGATTTTTATACCTTTTTGCTTGACCATAAATAATTTTATAATCAACAGGGTTAAGTCCGGCAGCGTAAATTTTCACCAAAACTTCATCTGCTTTAATTTTTGAAATCGGGTTGCGCACGAATTCCAATACAGAACCAATTCCTTTGCTATAGGCTTTGGCTTTTAATGAAGTTTGAAAATTATCCTTAGTAACAGACATTCTAAATCTAAAGATGCACATTTAATTACGAATAGCGTTGTATTTTTCAATCGTCTAATTACTATCTTCACATCCAATGCCAGATCGAATTGTTAATCAAGCTAATGTCAAGTACAAAAAACTTTTTTTGTTTTTTGTGGCCTCATCGTCGCTTATTGTTTCGGGTGCGTTGCTGGCTCAGACTTTTGATTTTCTGAGCTTGACATTCTTAATATACTGTAATTTGACAGGTGTATTTTTAGTATATCGTTTAAATGATTGTATTGACCACGATGCTGGCCTTAAATTAAATCTGCATAATTTTTTTGGCAATCTTCTGCACAAAATAATTACTGTTCAATTTGTTTTAATTCTTATTCCAATTGCTTTTTTTACGTTGAATAAATTTAGTTTAATCGTGCTAGCCCTTGCAGGTATGGCGGGTACAATTTATTCCTTGAGTTTTCATTTTGGCAACTCGCAATTTCGAATAAAAAATGTCTTTATTTTGAAAAATATTTTGATCGGTATTGCATGGGGCTCGTTAATTCTGATTGGCGCTGGATCGATGGAATCTATATCTATTTTTAGTCTATTTATTTTTGCAAGTGTTCAAGTGGTTGTAGGCTCAATAATTCGAGATGTACCGGATTTTTCAAAGGATAAAACTAACGGAGTAAATAGTTTTCCTGTTGTATTAGGCATGAAAGCAAGTTTAGCCTGGATGCATTTGTTAAACGCTTTTTCATTTTTGGTTTTTACTTATTTTGATTTTCCACTTTTGGTTTATATCTTATTCTTGATAATTGTATTTTGGCGCTCCGTAAATATTTCTTTTTTAAGCAAAGAATCGGAACAAAAATTTTGGAGTCAAACTGCAAATTTAATGACCTGTGTTTTGATTTTATTCGCAGTGATTATTTTAAAAAAATATGAATCATTTAACTGATATATCACCTTTAGTTTGGGCAACGATTATTTTAGTTGCTGCTACTTTATTTGTAGTGACGTGGTCTTTAGATGCAGTAACACATAAAAAATTGGCGCATATTGACATTACTGATAAAGAGTTACAAACGCATCGAACTATTTTGGTGGCCTCTTTTTTAATGGAATTTTCTTTGGTAGCCATGTTTTGGTTTCCCTTAGAAGCTTTGCCCTTTTTTATAGCTTTTGTTGTTACACGAACCGTTCATGAATTTATAGATGAATTAAAATATCATTCAGATAGATGCACGCCTTATGAATCTCGTTTGCATTTGGTGATGTGGTTTTCGGTAATTGTAAAAACTTCCACTTTATTTATTTGGGGTTTCTTTTTGTCTTATGAAGGAGTATTAAATTTGCCGGTGATTTTTTATGTTTGGACTTTTGTGTTACTAACCATAATGGCGTATGTGAGTTGGGTAGAGTGGAGAAGGTGAAATAGTTGTAATTTATTTTTCTTTCACTAAAAAATCACGAAGTAATTTTCCATATTTAATTGGCTTTTCAAAATTTGGCATGTGAGCAGTTTTTGAAATTTTTATTAATTCTGCTCCAGCTCCAAAATACACTTTTAATTCTTCTGCAATTCGCACCGGTGCTAATCTATCGTGTTCTCCCCAAAGTAATAAAATTGGTAGTTTGAAAGGATATTCTTTTGTTTTAAGCGCAGTCAGATCTTCAGTTGCAGTAGCAATTAATTTTTGTTTATCTGCCTTATTTTTTAAGTAGAGATTTTTGAAAATTCCTCTAAAAATAAACGTAGGAACATGCGGATTTTTGAAATAGGATAACCTAAAAAGTAAATAAAGTGCTTTATGGTTTGATGGTGCCAATAGCAAAGGTTTGTTTGCTATTTTCAAATCGTCCAACACCACTTGGATATCGCTCTCTAAATTGTATTTAAAGGGTGTGTTTGTTAAAACTAATTTCTTGGTTTTTGCTTGATTTTGTAACGCAAGTTCAGCGGCAATAACTCCGCCGTACGATGCACCGCAAATTGAAAAATTCGCTAAGTTTAAATGATTTATCAATTCTTGCAAGGCATTTACTTGGTCGGCTAAATGATGTGACTTTGATTCCATAGAACTATTTCCAAAGTAAATCAAATTGGGAATAATTAGTCGATGTGTTTTACTTAAAATACGAACCTGTTTAAACCAGCTGAATTTACTTTCGGCAGCAAAGGCTTGAATTAGAATTAAACTTGGTTTTTCAGATTTTGAATCCCAATATTCAATGTTAAATCCTTGTAGTTTTTGATGATAGAGCCTTAGGCCAAATATTTTCAATTTCAAATCAACATATAAGTTGAAGTAGAAATAAGGCGAGATAATTTGAGTGATTTTTTTCACGAATCATTGCTTATTTAATTCCCCTAAAAGCAATTGCGCTTTGAAGATATTTAGAATTAACTGTATTGACTATGTTAAATTTTTGTTGTAATAATTTTTCAAACGTATTCATCATCCATGAACCCAGTGAATCCTCTTTGTATTTATTTTCTAATTCAAATTCAAAAATGGTGAGGTGACTTTTATCCGATGGAAAAAGTGGATAAAAAACTGCTGAATCCAACGAAGATTCCATCAACCAATGGGTTTCAGGATTTTCAATAAAGAACAGGGGTGTGTTTTCGTTGATAATTGTTTTGGTAAGTTGAGTGCCAAACTGGGTTGAAGAATTTCTGTTTTCAAAATAAATATGATTTCTAATTCGTTTAGATTTTCCAATGATAATGGGCTTTAAGCTTGCAATTTTTTCGGCGTTGAATAAATGTGGAAACAAAAAACTTAATTTTTGAAAGGGTGTAATAGGGCCTTCAGCTTTATAATAAATCCAATAATTAAGTGCCGTAAATTCATATTCGAAATTAAATTCACCACTGGAATTATTTTCGAATTTATAAAAAATAGTATCAAGCAATTGAGCTAGGTTTAGTTCTGACATTTTGTAATGGAGCATGTAAAAATCCAATTCTGGTTCTTCTACTTCCATTCGAAGTCCTTGTGCCGTTTCCATTTCAGATTTGAGCTGGAAAACGTAAGTAAATTCTGGTGTGCCTTCATTTTTCTTTCGCATGCGCAATGAAAGACCATTATTCATTAAGTCAAATTCGGGCGTATCAAAATATAAATCGTAATAAACATAATCTGCATGGTGATAAGTGTAGTAGTCGTTTAAAGCTGCATTTTCCATTAGAAATTTTTGAAACTCAATCGGATTTTCAACTAAATATTTGCGCTGTATTTCTATTCCTTGGCAAAAAGTAAAAACTGTAGCAAAGAGAAACGATAAAGTAGTATATGTTTTAATTCCCATAATTCCGTGTTCTTCCTTTGGTTGATAAAAAACTCTCAGGGTTATCTTCTCTTTTGTAATCAACTATTAATTTCCCGTTTTTTATTAGAGTAATTCCGTCTTCAACAATGGTCAATTTTTGGTTGAATTGAATCGGATTTGTATCTACTAAATCAAAAGCTTCAAGTATAGAGGCACGTCGAGATGCCATTTTATTAAAGTATAATTCTGCGATTGGTTTTGGCCAACCAGCTTCTTCAATCAGGTCTTTCATAATATCTTCCGTAATGAAGCTAATTTTTTTTGCCATCCACTTTAGGTCAGAATAGGTTGCTATCTCATATGGTTTTAAAATTGCATTGATTGAATTTTTGAGGGTAATTTTATTAGATTCAATTTCAAAAACAGTCCAAGGTAATTGATTTACGAGGCCAACTTTAAAATCTGCCGGAAACGAATTAACATGCACGCCAAGGCTTGTACCTAAGTCTGAAAAAATACCAGACATACGGTAATTATAATTTCCGTCGTGTACAGTTGTTAGGCAAGTATTTTCTTCGCGGGTATCCCAATTTCCAATAAATGCATGAACTAGCAAAGCGGCTCTAAGTTCTTTACGATTATAGTTTTGCAATTGGTTAGGCACAATTGACCCAATTCTTTTTACTCGATCCGGTCTTCCTTCTATTGCACATTTTTTAAATCGTACATATTCAAAGCCTAAAAAGGGTCCTAATTTTTTTACCTTGCTAATCATTAATGTATTAACAATTCCAAACGTTGAAATGAAGGGTGTTAAATCAACTTTAAAAATAAATTCAACGCTATCAACCAATTGTTTTGCGTTTTTTACGGTAGCATTTTTATCAAAAATTAGAGTTAATTTGTCTTTTCCATAGTAATAAGGATGATCAACGTCATAACCAAGCGCAGCAAAAATTCTTGAACCTAATACATCTGTATGCACTTCATCTCCCCACTTCAACGACCATTCGTTGTCATAATCTAAATCAAGTGCTTTTATTTTTGGAGCAGAACCAACGTAAGAGAGCTCGTCAAATAAAATGACCATATTTTTTTCGGCATTTATTTTTTTTGATTTAGCCAAAAAATCAAACTGATTTTGCATTTTTTCTTGATTCTTAACTGCATGCCAATAAGGCGATTCTATATCTAAATCGGTCGGCTGATTTTCTTCTGAATTTTTCAAATATGAAAAGAGTTGCAAACTTTTTTTTGAATTTTTGTAGAGTTGTATTTTTTCTTGCCAAGTTGCTTTTGTTGGCGTATTTGAACCTGCTGCTTGTTTAAACGATGCATCAAAATTTAGCAATTCGTAAAGTATTTCTACATCTTCTTTCAGTACAAGTTGATTATTGTAAATCCGCCATTCTAATTTTTCACTCAGATGTTTAATATTTCTAATAAATGCTTTTTTCCTTTTCGGTAAAATTTTTGAATCGTAAAGTGTAATATCAGCGTGCGTCAAAAAGTTGGTGATTTTTCTTAATTGTGTCAGGTCAATTTTATTCTCAACAATCAATTGGCTTAATTCTGATGGATAATTTTCTTGCACTAAAATTCCACGATTGGTTTGAGCAAACAAACTCATTCCAATTAAAAGCGAAAATATCAAAGTGCTAAGTTTTTTAAACATGACAGTCAAAGATAAAGTGGAATTGACGTATTTGAAACAAAGAAGTAATTTATAGTGACTTTAAAGCAATTAATACGGTTAATATCCTTAGTTTTAGTTAACCAACCAATTTTCAAATCAGCTGCTATGAAAAATTTTCCTGAATTATACAGAGCCTTTTTGACTGTTTTTTTTCTATTGACTAATTCTTTTTTTGGATTTTCTCAGGAGACCGAATCGAAAGATAGAAATTGGCGAGTAGAAGTAGAGCCGGCGAGTTTTGCTTTAAGAGGTGCAGCTGGAAGTGTGATGTACACCATAACCGAAGACAATAGAATTAGTGTAGGCCTGTATGGTGCTTCAGTAGATGTTCCAGTTTTTACGCGTGCAAATATGTTTGAAAATGTTGGAGCGGATACTAGCTCAGTTCGGTTAGGCATGCAGATTGCTGTAATGGCGCGTTATAAAATTGAATTGTTTAAACAATATGAAAGTAATCCGTACATTGGTTTTATTGGAGGTTGGGAATATTTCGATATTTCGCAACCAACTTATCCAAATTCGGTTCGGTTGTCAACTTTTGTGATAACTCCTTATTTGGGATATGAGTTTTATTTCTTCAAAAAAATGCTTTATATCAATCCTCAAATTAGAAGTGTATTTTACTTAGGCGCAAAAACAAATGATTCGAATCGACCAGAACGAATGGGCAAAATGCTTTTTTTACCACAAGTGTCTGTTGGAATTAGGTTTTAGATTTGAACAAATATTTTAGAGCCTTTAATTCTACATTTAAATAAGCTAAAATTGCCAGCACAAATAGTTTTGTGGGTATAAATATAAAACCAATACCTTTAGGTACTCTCACTTTGGAATAGGTGATTTTAAAAGGTTTTGTATTCGAAATTACATTTAGGTTTTCTCTTTTAGCGTTTATTTTTTCAAACCGATTTGCAAAATATTTTACAGCTCCACGTTCAATTAAATTAAAGCGAAGCGGATATTTTAGTCTACTTTTAAATATGATTGAAGGGAAAACAATCCACCCAAAATAAATATAATTTCCCTGTTTTAACCAAGCTGAAAACAAATCAAAGGAATGTAAAAAATTATAAGCACGCGAATAAATTAAAATACGTGAATCGTATGCTTTTTGAAATCTGTCTTCATATTTACTCCAATCATTTGTGCGATGAATTCCAGTCTTTTTTTCGTTGGTCAATAATTTCGCAAGCCATTGGCATTGTTGACCCATTAGCTCTAATCCTGGGCTAATTAACGGGTCGATAAATGCTCCGCTGTCGCCTAATAATGCAATTCCTTTAGCATATAATTTTTCAGAAACGTAGGGAACGTTTTCTAGATAATTGATTTTCCCTCGCTCAGCATTGAGTAAAATTTTTTGGAGTTGATTATCATTTGCAATGGTTTCAAAAAAAAAATCCTCATAGTTCTCAAATGAAATTTTATTTTTGTCAAAAACCAATCCAACGCTCGTTGTGGTATCATCTAATTTAATCAACCACCACCAACAATTTTTTCGCATGAAGTGGGTGGTACTATAACTTCGAATGTTAATGGCATTCTTATCCCAATAATCATTTTTAGGACTGTCCCATTTTTCAGGTGGGGTTATATTTTTAAAATGTGCCGATATTGCACCAGTTTGTAAGGAAATTAATTTGTCACTCCAATTCAATTTTTTTGAAATATAACGAGCTCTGCCGCTTGCGTCAACCACCCATTTTGAAAAGCATGACACTATTCGATCGGTCGTTTCAATTTCAAATTCATTTTTAAAATCAATATTAGTATAATTTTTAATCGTTGCAGGACGAAGCAGTGTTGCTCCTTTTCGAACCACTTCTTCCAATAGTTGTTCGTCAAATAATTTCCGATTTAAATGATAGCCTTTTATTCTGCCATTCAAAGTAGGACTTGCAAATTCTGCAACGTTTGCTTGTTCAACCGAATTTGATTCGTTAAATAAAAATCGAATACCGGATTTAAGTGCGTGCTCTTTGAGAAGATGTTCTATCTCTAAGGATTCAACTAAAAGGGCAGTTACATCAACAACCGACTCACCTATTTTTTGCGAAAATTCTTCACTTTTTTCAATAATTAAAATTTTAAAGTTGGGCATGACTTTAAAAATAGAAAGACATATAAAACTTGCGGCAATTCCTCCGCCAATAATTATTAAATCATATTCTTGATTGGAGTCAGACAATTGTCGATTGATTTGAAGTTAAAGAAAGTTTCGTCAGGATCGATTGTTCTTTCCCAATAAATAATAGTGCGGGATTAACCACACCAAAAAAATTAGGTTTACTTTTCAAAACAGATTCAACGGCCAATAGAATGATTTTAGCTGTGATTAAATACATGTCTCCACCTTTAATCATCAAACATTCACTGGCATTGCTCAAATTAGAGTCGGTCTGGATAATTATTCTAAATTTCTGTTTTGTTCTTTCCAATTCGGAAGGTCCGGCAGTTTTTCTTGTTTTTAAATCAGCTAAAGTTTCAGAACTATTTTTAGAATCATCATTTTTAGTTTTGCCAATAAACAATGCTTCGTCTTTGGCCAAAAGTAAATAGCTACCAATATTTCCGCAAGGATATTGCCATTGCGCAAATGCAATTTCTGGCAAGGGATAAGCAACAGCTATGTAATTACCTTCGCCTGATAAACAAAAATTATGTTGTGTTTTTTGGTTGTCAAAGCCTTGCCAAACAGAATCTGAAAAATAAGTTTGCTTGCGAAGATTATTCAGTTTCATCGTGATTTTTGTACCGGGCGAAGGTCTCGATTTGTCAAACTGATAATATGTTTTAATATTTACGAAATTTTTAGTTCGCTCACTCAATATTTTCAAACCCAAATCAACTAACAACGATTCAAACGCACAAGCGTGAACAATAGTGCTCTGATTTTCTAGCGCTAATTTGTGATTTTCTTCTCTTGATTTTTTAACAAATTCTAATTCGCCCGAAATATCAAAGTAAATTTTATTTTTTGTTTTTGCAAGTTGTTCAATAAATCCGGAAGATTCTTCTGTAAATGGCCCTGCACAATTGATGAAAATATCGTAGTAATTAATAAGTGCTTGCAATCCTAGTGAATGACGTAAATCAATAAGGTTGGTTTTGTTTATGTATGAAAATTGTGTGGTTAGTTCAGAAAGTTTTTTTGGATTGATGCCTGCAATATCAAAAGCAATTTTATTTTCGTGGAGAAGTTTACAAATTAATTTTGCAGTGTAGCCGTAGGCTCCAATCAATACTATTTTCATTTGATTTTTTTACTTTCTTGGTCAATTCGATAAAGTACAATTTTACAAAGGGAATGCACTGAAAATAATTGCACGAACTGATGAACCGTCAATCCCTCTTTTAATTTTGATGAATCTATTTCGGTCATAAATTCGCCAATTACAATAAGCCCCTCTTTGGTAATCACCCCATCAATTTCATACGGTTGATTGCCTAATTGCTCACGGGCCCGCGATTCAATATCACTAATTTTTAATTCAATATCATATTTAGTTTCTAACTCAAAAAGTATATCAACCAAATCAATCGAATCAATTCCGAGCTCGTCAAACAAAGTATCCGCTAGCTTGATTTCATTTTTTGGTTTACCAATTGAACCTTCAATTATACTTACAACATCATTAAAAACTTGATCAAATTCCATAATTATTATACAAAATATCCCCCGTCAATGTTAAGAAAGGTACCTGTTATATAAGAGGCAGTTTCGTTTGATGCTAAAAATAAAACACCTTTTGAAACTTCTTCGGGTTTACCAAATCTACCTAAAATCATGGCATCCTGTATGTGTTTTTGAGCACGGGCTTGCAAAGGCTCACTCATAGTGGTTTCTATAGCTCCAGGTCTTACTCCATTTATTCGAATTTTTTTGCGTCCTATTTCGATGGCCAGTGTTCTCGTAAATGAGTCTAAACCTGCTTTTGCGGATGCGTACGCAACCACACCTCTACCTCCACGTTGTGCAGTAATGGATGAAATATTGACGATAGCCCCTTCGCTTTGTGCAAACATTGGTTTTAAAACGGCTTGCGTTAATAACATAATTGCCTTTAAATTAGTATCAAGCATTTTATCCACGGAAGCTTCATCTAACATCGCAAAAGGCATTTCAATTACTGTGCCAGCACAATTCACCAAAATATCAATTCGTGTATGAATTGTTTGAATTTTTTTTACTGTTTCAATAATATTCTTCTGATTAAGTAAATCACATTCATACGCAAAGAGATTCCTAGTTGAAACATGGTTAGAGTCAAACCAAGTTTTAAGTTGGTTAAATTTATCTTTATTTCTAATTAAACAAATTACAATTGCATTTTCGTTTAAAAAATCTAAGCAAATTTGTTTTCCAATGCCGCCAGTCCCGCCAGTAATTACAACAACTTTATTTTGTAATTTTAAGTCCATTATTGTTCGTTTTTAACTGCTAATACAGTATTGATTCCACCAAAGGCAAAATTACTTGTTAGAGCATAATTAATTTTTTGCGAGAAATTTTCTTTAGGCAAATTCATATCTGGTTCAATTGAGTTTTGCAAATTTAAATTGCCTGGAATTAAATCATTTTTCATTAATTCAAGCAATATACACAACTCCTGAATACCAGCCGCAGCAATGGCATGACCATGTCTATCTTTAGTACTAGAAATTGGAATAGCATTTGCGTGATTGCCAAGCGCGGTTTGAATTGCCTTTAATTCTACCGAGTCATTTTGCCTTGTTCCAGTTCCATGCGCATAAAAATAGTCATAGTCATTTGCGGAAATTTTGGATTGTTTAATGGCATCTAATATTGCTTTACTCATGGCTGTTGCATTTTGATCTGGCGCAGTAATTTTGTAACCATCTAAAGTGTTTCCATAGCCAATAATTGATGCAAGTGGTTTTAAATTGTGTTTATTCACAAAGTCTTGACTCGCCATAATTACAAATCCTGCTGCTTCTCCGGCTATGGTTCCAAAGCGATTTGTATCAAAGGGTCTGCATAAATTGTTTGTACCGGTTTCGGGAATTACGCCTAATTTCCCAAAAGAGATAAGTGCAATTAAATTGATAATGGAGTCCGTGCCTCCAGCAATAATTACATCTGCCTTTCCTCTTAGAATAGAATCATATGCTTGTGCAATTGCTTGTGTAGATGATACACAGGCGGTAAGTATGGATTTTTGAAAAGCCCGGGCGTTAAATTTTTCGGCGAGATATAAAGTATAAATATCATATGGATTACTGACCGTATTAAGCGCTCCCGATTTAGAATTTAATGCAGTAATGAGCTCACTGATTGCATTTAATTTTTTATCAATAAATTGTGTCAATTCTTGCTCAAAATAGGTAAGGGGAATTGCTTCTGCACCAATTCCAAGTATTACCCCTGTTCGTTCGGGTTCACACTTATTAAGTATCGAACCTAATCTGTTTTTTGATTTACCCCATGTGGTTGCGAGTAATTCCAACTTTCTATCTAGTGTAAAAAGTGCCTTTAATTCGTCTGTTTCTTCAGTATAATATTTAGATAAATCTTCTTTAATCTCTGCCCCTTTTCTAAACGGCAATCCCGAAACGTCTAACCTCTTTATTTGCGAATCTGCAGATTTATTTAGTTTTATTCCATCAACAATATTTTCTCTTCCAATTGCAATTGGACTTATTAAATCGTGCTCTATAATGTAAACTTTTTTTTGCATCAAATGGTTTCAATACGAATTAACGATTCTCTTCCAAAAACATCGCTGTCAACAATATCTATTTTCTTTAATCCACTTTTCAAAAGCTCAATTCCTTTATTTATTGAAGCAAATAAATTAGCAGGCCCCATGTTGCCAAGCGTATCGAAAATTGAAATGGAATTTGGGTTTAATTTTTTGCAATATAGCAAATCATTTAAATTGATTTCTTCTGTAAATGCTCCTGAAAAAATCAAAGCATCCGCATTTAAATCAGGCAGTAATTTTTTCCAGTTTCTTTCAATATGATTCGAGTTTAAATAATCATTATTTGTTGAATATTTGAGCGCGGTAATTTTATATTTTGAATCAAAAATAATTTTACTACTTAATAATAATGCCCCTGCTGCGGCACTTTCTTTCCAATTTTTGCTAGAATTAAAAAATGGTGAGTGAACTAAAAAGGAATATTCTCCTGCGCAATTTGACGCACACGCAAGTGCCTCTCGATTATTATAATAGGCTTCATCACAAGCCTCTTCAATAGCATGGAATCCGGAAAGTGAAGTGTTGCCATAAGTGGCATTATTTCCTTTAATGCCCGAATACTGTGCAATAAAACTCATAGTTGAATTTGTCAATGTTTGAAGCGCTAACAAAGGTGGTGAAGCAAAGTAAATTTTTCTATATTTTTCTTTTTCATTTGACGATTCTTTTATTGTGTTAATGAATTTTACAATATGCCCGAGATGTTTTTCTAAATTTTCGATAAATACGCCCGATGCAACAAATAGTCCTGTTTCATCAAGTGATAGTTTTGATTTATATTTTTGAATCAGTTGGTTGACCAAAATGAGGGCAGCTATTGTTTCACTCCGCATTATTTTTTCATCACCGCGATTTGGGTAAAATTCTGAATCTTTATCGTTGATAATTCTTCCTGATAGAAAAGATTGGGGTATAAGAGAAGTAACCCTTTTTTCCTCAAAGCTGTTGGAAGATGTATGAGAACTGTCAACAATAAAAATTTCCATCACATTAGTTTTTAGGTTTAATGATATGAAAGTATTCGTCCATTTTATCAATAAAAGGATTTTCTTTTACATCAGTAAGTGCACCAATCATAAATGACAAGGTTGCGCTACATACCTCTTTTTCTTCAACAAAAGTTTTAACCTCTACGTTTCCTCTATTGTTGTCAATTGAAATAATTTCTGCATGAACAAAACATTGATCACCGGGTTGCACAAAAGTTTTAAATTTTGCCTTTTGAATGATACTTAAAACAGGATAAACCTTAGTGGCTTGCGAGTAAATTTTATAATAACTTTCTTCTAATAATCTGCCTGACAATTGAGCCATTGATTCGGTTAGCAATACGCCCGGTACA
>Ga0105048_10001388_pt1 | contig 39367 bp, 35 predicted proteins | sample MAT05_FD_78382 | JGI IMG/M metagenome (GOLD analysis project Ga0105048, IMG submission 78382) | Freshwater microbial communities from Lake Fryxell liftoff mats and glacier meltwater in Antarctica - MAT-05 | ecosystem: Environmental > Aquatic > Freshwater > Ice > Liftoff microbial mat | place... | reverse complement strand
TTAGTATTCGTCAGCCGGGGTGGGAGGGTTGTGCTGCTGGCATTTTTAGCGCTTTGCAAGATTGGCGTTGTGTCGGGATATTGTGCGCCTTGTAATGTGCTAAAAATTGCGAGGAGCGGCGTCGGCAAAGTCATGCAAACTTGAATATGAGTAGGATGCTGTTTAGGTTGAGGCACAACATGCGGCATCTTGTAGTGGGTAATAGGTGATTTAACACTGGAATACAGGGAAATTTATTTTCAAAATGCCTCTCCCAAATTAAAATAAATGCCGGAAAAGCCTTTGCTTACACCAAAATCGATCCCTATATTAGTTGCCGAATTTTTATTGAATTTAATCCGTAGCCCAGCCCCGGCAGCCGGATGCAGGTAAGCAAACCTCTTCGTGTCGGGTTCTGTTACCGAATTCACATTGGCGAATACAACAAAACCAAATAACCCGTTCTTACTAATCACTTTTCGGTATTCCGCTTCCAGGTACCAGAGTGTGGTGCCGGTATAACGGCGGTTATAAAGCCCGCGGCCGGAGCGCTGTTGTGCATCCCATCCAACGGCGGGCAGGTTCAGGTAGGGCGATGCACTGCCAAAAGTGGTCCAGAGGTAACTCCATACAGCCAGTACATTTTCACCCCTGTGTTTAAACGGTATGTACCTGCGGGTATCTGCATACAGTGAATACCAGGCTTCATCACTGCCAAGGAATGTGGGGTTTACCCGGAATATGATGTTGGCATAATATCCAGGCAGGGGATTAAGGGAGTTCACTCTTGTGTCATACAGCAGGTTAGCACTAAGGCCGGAGGAAAAAGAATTAGAACGATTGGCTGTTCCATAGCGGTAGCCTGTAAACTCCCTGATGCTTGTAGTGTCGTTTTCGTCGGTTCGGATGCGGATATGATAGTCCAGGTTATACCCCAAACCGGCAAAAAAATAGGGTTTTATTCTTTTCAAGGCGCTGCCATATAAACGGATATAAGAATAATTGATACGTAACTTATCTTCATCATCGGCACTCCCACCAAGCCCCCAGGTATCTTGTGGAATATAAGTATACCGAAGATCCCCCTGGAAATTCCACCTGTTTGAATCAGACCAAATATTGGAAAAAAAAGGCAGATTAAATTGTCCTTTCAAATTGGTGCTGGGCGAAAAGGTAACGTTTGAAAGGTAAGTATGCTTTCTGTCGCCAAGGTAAAACCCTGCCGAGGTGGTGGTTACCAATGCGGTACCTCCCCTTGGTATGGTACCAAAAGGAAGCAGGGAATAATAAACTTTTTTTCCTTTTACCCGGGCACGTTTTTTAATATGGATCTTAGTTATATCAAGGAACACTTCTATAAGGTCTTTTTGCCCGATTGTATCCTTCTTCGTGAGTAGCGGAGGATTGATCATATCACTGGGATTTTGGCTAAAGAGGCATACCGGCAGGAAACAAATAATTAAGATGGACGAAATTTTAAACATACCATTTTCATACCAATTCTGTGCTACATTTAAAGGGCAACAAATTCCCCAATCCAATATCCCGGGCACGAGAAATTCCCTTGTCAGGCCATTTGTTCACCAGGAATTCAACAAATATTGAAAATCTAACGTTCTGTAAAGATTGGGGAAAGCCGTGGTACAAATCGTCCAGCCTATTATAATATAGGAATATTTCGTGTACTTCACAGGGTTTTCCAGGCTCAACTGCCTGGCGGGATACGGTTCAGTATTATTCCAGGCCAGCCATGTATAAACACGACCAAAAAGTGGAAATCTATCCATGCTTCACCAATGCATCATTGATTAAACCTTCACTTTCCATTAGCCACGGTGGGAGCGATTTACCATTTATCTTCCAGGCATCATTGGCCTTTTCCATCCTGAAAGTGTAGCGGTTACCATGATCATCATTGGTATCGGTATCGTAGTTGCCATCGGGGCGCTTACGAAAATTAAACTCCCGTTGTCGTCCATTGATTTTAATCAGCAGTGTAAAAGCAATATTCGTAGCAGTCATATTGTTAAGGCTTAAATAAGTGATGGCAAAGCTAAGCAAAAAATGCTATGGCATGGCTTACTTTTATGCGATCCGCTGGATACCAGCGCATATTTACAATCCAACAAATTTAGCGCAGCAAAATTATTCGGTCTGTCTCTGTGTCTGCACCCAAACCACCGGCAACAAAAAAAATACCGGCAGTTAATATAATCTTACCACAATACCGGCGTTATAGGTTTGCTTACTTTCCAATCCAATTAGCCATATATAATAAAACGTTTCTGTGATACCTGAAATTTTTCAAAAACAGCTTGTTGCTATTGCCTTTGCATTCACTGCTGCGGCGGCTACGGCCCAAACGGCCATTCTTCCCAATGCATATGCACACAACGATTATTGTCATAAGCGGCCATTGCTGGATGCGTTGGACAATGGTTTCACCTATGTGGAAGCAGATGTGTATTTGAGAAAGGGGCAATTAATAGTGGCACATATTTTACCCTGTTTTAAAAAGAAAAGAACATTGGAGGCACTGTATTTAAAACCGCTGCTGGAGTATGTACAGGGCAATGAACAGAACAAAACAGAAAACAGGATCAATAACTGTCCGCTCACGCTAATGATTGATATTAAGTCGGATGCCAATAAAACCTATGCCGCTATATTATTGCTGCTGGATAAATATAAGCCGATCTTATCCGGCTATGAAGACGGATGTACCACGCTACGGCATGTAACAGTGGTATTAACCGGGCACAAACCCACCGAACTGGTGAAGGCTAAAGACAATCGTTTTGTTTTTATGGATGAGGACCTGAAAAACGCAGCCATTGACACATCTACTAACCTGTACCCGATTGCCAGTTGCAAATATTCCGACCTGCTGAAATGGAAAGGTAAAGGCGTGATACCGGAAATAGAACTGCAACGGCTGGAATACTATGTAACCCAGGCACATAAAAATGGGAGAAAGGTTCGCTTGTGGGGATCGCCGGAAAATAAAGTGGTGTGGAGCGAATTGCTGAGGTGTAATGTTGACCTCATCAACACGGACCGGCTTACCAGCCTCCGTAAATTTTTATTGACCGACATGCTGGAAGTTGCCAAAAAAGACTGATCCCATTTCATAAATATCTTCGCTGTTTTATGCCGTAAGTACGTTTGCAGCGCACGACCATCCTAACTACCAGAAGCGGTTATACGACTGCATTGTTTACCAAACCTGTAATCATAAAGAGAAATTAAGATCCCTGTTCATTTCAGGATGGGAGATGGGCAGACCGATTTTTTGTTGATTTTCTTTTTCAAAATATGCAGGATACTGGTAGGATTAACAAAGCCGCTCTTTTCAAAACGGCTTTATAAAAATAATTATTATCAAAATGATTATATCCTGAAGTGAGCAAATGCTTTGTTAGCTTCTGCCATACGGTGAGTATCTTCTTTCTTTTTGAATGATGCACCTTCACCTTTGCTTGCTGCTACGATTTCATTAGCCAGTTTTTCTGCCATACTGCGGCCATTCCTGTCACGGCTGTACTTCACCATCCATTTGATACTTAAAGAAATTTTCCTGTCGGAACGAACCTCAGAAGGTATCTGGAATGTAGCACCACCAATGCGGCGACTGCGTACTTCCACACCTGGTGTAATATTGCCCAATGCTTTTTTCCAAACATCATAACCGTTTTCACCGGTAACTTTAGATACTTTATCGATAGCATCATAAAAAATGATATAAGCACCACTTTTTTTACCAGCCCACATTAGATTATTTACAAAACGGGTAACCAGTTTGTCGTTAAACTTTGGATCTGGTGCTAAAGGTATTTTTTTAGGTTGCGACTTCCTCATTGGAGTATTCTTTTATTTCTTTCTAAATATTATTTTTTGCCCTCATGCCCACTGGTCAGCGGAAAAAAAGGTATTATTTCTTAGCTTTTTCTTTTTTGGTACCGTATTTACTGCGGCTTTGTTTGCGGTCTTTTACACCCGCAGTATCAAGACTTCCCCGTACGATATGATAACGTACACCTGGTAGATCTTTTACCCTTCCACCGCGGATCAGCACGATTGAGTGCTCCTGCAGGTTATGACCTTCTCCCGGGATATAAGCAATCACCTCAATTTTGTTTGTCAAACGCACTTTTGCTACTTTACGCAAAGCGGAGTTTGGCTTTTTTGGGGTAGTTGTATAAACCCTGGTGCATACACCACGGCGTTGCGGACAACTATCCAGCGCCCTTGATTTACTCTTTGCGGTTATGATTTCTCTTCCTTTTCTTACTAACTGTTGTATTGTAGGCATTGTGAACCTTTTATTTTTGGACGGCGAAGGTATGTATTCTCTTTTAAAAACGAAACATTCATTGCTCTTTTTTTTGAATTTTGTCAATATTTCTGCATCCCTGCCACTGGTACCTGTAAAATACACCTGCTTTATATTAAGAGAAACTGATACAAGGGTAAAAAAAGCCCACTCCGGGTAGAAGCAGGCTGTGTATCAGGTCGTCCAATTCGAAGGTGCAAATGATTTTATTGACTTTTTACTGGAAAATTACTTTCTGAGAGAATTCTTCACCAGTATCCAGGTTAAAGAGTTTTATTATATAAATACCGGCACTAATATCTTTTGAACGGATGATCTGCAATTTGCTGCCGGCTGAGGTATTGTAATTTATTTCCCGAATCACCTGGTTTACCAGGTTAACGAGTTTTATTTTGTATAAATGACCAGCCCCTGGCTTATTAAAATCTACAGTAAGTAGGTTACTAACCGGGTTGGGATAAACACTTATACCGGCGGCCTGCCGGGAAAGCAACACAACATTGCTGTAAGCATATGAGTTATCATTTACCATTTTTAGCCGGTAATAATTTTTTCCGGGGGCAGGGAACGTGTCAAAAAACTGGTACCCCATTGAAGCAGTTGCATTGCTGACCACCTCTACCGTCCCAATCCGGTTGAAGGAATTATTGCCATTTTTACGTTCTACTACAAACTTCTTAACCTTCCCGTCTGGCGCCATCTGCCAGTTTAGCAATACCTTGCTTCCTGCATAGTGCCCGGTAAAGTTCTCCAGCGTAACCGGAAGATAGTGGGAACAGGTACCGTCTAACCGGTAATAATAGGACCGATTAATGCAACCACTATTTACAGACAGGTGACAGACATATAAACCGGTATCCGAAGGAGTAACATTTGGCAGGTAGATACTAAAAGCCGAATCCAAATAAGTACTGTCGGGTCCATCTACCGTATGCTTGTAATACCATGAATAGGAAGAATTGTACAAGGTATCAACGCTAAGCGTAGTATATATCTGGAAACAGTTGAAAGTAGCTATAATACCATTATTCGCCAGGGGTAAAATACTGGCATCTTCCAGGCTAGCATTGCCGCATGCGTCCAGTGCCCTAAGCCTGATCAATGAATAAGTAGTACCGTTGTTAATATTAAATAATGGACTGGTTTGAGGAGCCGTAATGACCGATGGTGCGGCAGGCGTACTTCCTATTATTTCGTACGAAAAAGGCCCTACACCATTTGCCACAACAGCCCCGATACTAAATCCATCTACATCGCACTGGTACGCCGTTGACCTGTCCAAATTGGGATACTGATAAGGTTTAACTGCAACGGTGTCATAAAAATATTTATTACAGGCATCACTGGCTTTATATCTAATTACATAGGTACCCGGCCCCAGGTTATTAAAAGTAAATTCATCGCCCGAAACCACACTGGGCGTAACAAATGGAGAATAAGTAAGGCCATTCTTTTTAATGATTCTGACGGTAAGTGACCCCGTATTGGATGATGCATTTATTTTTATGGTGGCGGAACCATTAATCCATGTTGAACTGGGGCATTTGTGTGCTACCACAGGGATATGAGAAATTACACTCGCTATCGTGGGCGTAGTAACAGAATCGGTGTTACCACAATTGTCAGAAACAAATATTTTGAAAACTTCGCCCGTTAAAGTTCCCGGCACGTTGTCAATATTAACATTGGTAGTGTTATAGGTACCATTAAAAAACAGATCTCCGCCGGGACTCATTACCCTGATATTTACAGGTAGTGCGCCACCTGTAACTGTAATGGTTAGCCTGGCAAATCCATAGTTGCAGGATTTTCTTGAATTTACGCTCACATCAACAGGCGTTGGTAGCACAGTAAAACACCGGTTGATAATAGTGTCAATACAACCATCCTTAATTTGTATGCAATAACTACCATAGGCAATATTGCTAAACACACCGGTGGTATTACAATTTAATTTTACATTGCTGCTGTTATATAAGCAATATTGAGGACCGGTTAAATTTTGCTCACCGGTTGTTCTTACTGAAAACGTACCGCAGGTTCTGTTACTGATGGTAACATTCGCATTCAATGCTGGCTGAGGTGCTGATACTGTAAAGCAACTCGTAAATGTAGTGTCGGGGCAACTGTTGTGCACCTTTGCACAGTAGGTACCATACGGCAAGCCTGGAAATACGCCTGTACTATTGCAAACCACCAGCACATCAGCACCGTTGTACAAACAGTACTCCGGACCCGTGAGGCTATTGGCTGCAATATTGGCTGTAAAATCTAAGCAGGTTTTATTGCTAAAGCCCACTGTAACATCATTAACAACTCCGGGCCCAAAAATAGAAATACACCTTGTAATAGTGGTATCATAGCAGGAATCCTGAACGGTAATGCAATAGTTACCATATAATAAGCTATCAAAAATACCGGTATAATTACAGGTGATGATTGCACCACTGCTGTCGGCAATACAAAATCTTGGATTGGTTAAACTGTCGCCCGTAACTAACACACCAAAATTTCCACAATTGGCATAGCTGGGAAGAATAATATCGGGTACCCGGGGTACTGGTTTTCGAGCGGTGAAACATCGTTGAAAGCTGGTATCCCGGCAGCCGTCCCTTATGGTGATACAATAGTTATCATATGCCAGGTTATTAAAAATGCCGGTAGTATTGCAGCCTAATAAATTATTCCCTGCATCGTATAAACAATAACTGGGGGTGGTAAGGCCAACCTGCCCGGTTATGGTTGCGGAAAAAGATGCGCAGGTCTTATTACTGATGTCAACGCTATTACTTGCACTTATTGGCGGTGCTGTACGGCTGAAACACCGCACTATAGTTGTGTCACTGCAGGAATCGTGTGCTTTAATACAATAACTCCCATACAGCAGGTTAGTAAATGCACCGGTAGTATTACAGGCAACTTCTGCACCACTGGAATCGAACAGGCAAAATTGCGGATCAAAAAAATTGGTGACACTTGTTAACGCTGCAGAAAATCTGCTGCAGGTAAACGCAGAGGCATTGATGGAAGCACCTACCGAGGGTTTAAAACTTACCGAAACGGGTGCCTTCTTAATTTTTCCACACCCATCTTTTACCACCATTTCAAAATTTGAGTAACTGCCAATGTAGAATGAAAAATTAGGATTGGTTGACCAGATAGTATCTCCTGCGGTTCTTACTACCCCATAGGTGAGGCCAGGTATACCGCTGATTGTACTGATATTGCCTTTACTGTCGCTGACCCTGATATAACCGGTAGCGGTATCACAGGATATTTTCCTGAATCTTACCGAGTCGATTTTCCATGTATAATTATTGATTGTAACAAGTCTAGTCTGGATGCCACCGCAGGAGTCCATCATCCGTATGGAATAAACGCCGGCAATTAAATTATTAAAAGTACCCGTAGAATTAATGGTACCTATTCCCATGGGCGAAGGTGCAACAATAGAATACCTAAACGGTGCCCGGCCAAAGTTTTGATTATTGAGGGTGATTCTGCCATTATTACCGTTGTCGCAGGATACATCAAATGTGTTCAGGGTAAATCTTGGATCCTGGTAGGTGCCTGGAACAACAATATTTGAAAAGGAGACAGTACAATTGGTATTGATATCATTTACGATCAGTGTGTACACACCGGCTGATAACCCCGTAATCGAATCAGCACTGGTAAAGTTGATATTTATTTGTCCGGTCACTTTGTATTTGTACATACCCGAGCCCCCGGTGGCGTTTACTTTTATCGAGCCAGTGGCAGTACAGCGGGATTCATAGGCTGTAAAGGTGGCAGTTAAACTTTCGCATGCTGCCCGCTGGGCACCAGCAAATTTTGGCAGCATAGAACAAAAAAATAAAATTGCAAAAACCAGGAAGTAAATTTTTTTCATGTTTTAAAATTTAGTTTTAATAACCTTTCCCAGACTCGATTACAAGCAACGCTTATCATCGTACAGGGAACATTATTGCAAAACGTTCATCTTTTTGTAAAATCCGCGGGTGATCTTACTACTTAAAACTGAAAAAACTGAAGGCAGGTAGGGGTTACAGATAAATCAAAATTGCTGTTTTGCTAAATCGGGAATAGGGTACCTGGGCTTAGTTTTTCATTGAATACGGTTATGGATTAAGGGGATAAAATAGTGCTTTTTCCAAAACACATTACTATCCTTAGTATGCTAAACGCAAAAAAGGAGTAAAAATTATACTCCTTTTAAATTTTATTTCTACTTTCCTGACCTGTTTACAATTTGAGCATCCAGTGCTGGGTATCAGGCTTAAGGCCATACCTTACTGCATCTATTTCTTCTTTCACAGCCGGGGCTATCTTCCAGCGCTTTGTGTCAAAAACCATATCAAACGCTTTGTATTTCAGTTCTTTGATCAATGCAATGGTGGCAGCGGTGCCGGTTCCAAAAATTTCTTTCAGTTCACCCGCCTTGTATGCTTCCATGATCTCATCAATGCTGAGCGGTCTTTCTTCTACTGTAAAGCCCATCTCTCTTAGCACGGTAATTACGGTATCCCTTGTTACCCCGGCCAATATTGTTCCTTCTTCTAATCCAGGGGTGATGATACGGTCACGGATGATAAAGAACACATTCATTACACCACATTCCTGTACATATTTGTGTTCAAATGCATCCATCCACAATACCTGGTCGTACCCTTTTTTTTGTGCCTGGGTGGTTGGATACAAAGCAGCTCCATAGTTGCCGGCTGCCTTTGCAAACCCTACTCCGCCGGGCACAGCTCTTACGTATTTCTCTTCTGCATATATCCGCATGGGGGCGGCATAGTACGGGCCAGTAGGACTTAATATGACCAGGAATTTATATTTCCCACTGGGCTTTACTCCAATGGCCTCATCTGTGCTGATCATAAATGGCCGGATGTACAGAGAATGGTTTTCCTGCGCCGGTATCCACGCTTTGTCAATATTGATTAATGTACGCAAGCCTTCAATAAAAATGCTTTCCGGCACTTCTGGCATTTGCATCCTTTCTGCCGATGCATTAAATCTTTTAAAATTATCGTAAGGCCTAAAAATACTCACGGTACCGTCATGGCTTTTATAGGCTTTAATACCTTCAAAAATTGCCTGCCCATAATGAAGCACAGATAAGGATGGGGCCAGCACCAGGGGTTGGTAAGGCACTATTTCGGGCACCTGCCATTCCCCATTTTCATAGTCTGCCACCAACATATGATCTGTAAAATACTTACCAAAAGGTACGTTTTCGAGACTGATGCCCTGCAGTTTACTTTGCTCAACAAGTGAAATCTTAAAATCCTTTATAGGTTCCATTATCCTTAATTTTACGGCAAAGAAACAAAAAATATTACTGAGTAAAGTGGAGTTACATGAGTTTAGATAATATTCAACTACAACCGGTTGCGGTTCAGGGTTTGTTCAAACGATCATTGGTTGAAATAAAAAGTAAACCACCGGCAAACTTGACAAACAGCGCTTCGTTGCTTACCATCCTTGGTAAAAATTTAAAACGGGTCGTGATTGTGGTAAACAATCAGGAAGTTGCGTTTTTAGAAGATGATGAATTAAATTTTTTATTGGGCATCCTGTCAGCGTGCAGGTTAAATATGGACGATGTATGTATAGTAAATCTTGCAAAAAATGCAGCAGCAGATTACAACAGCATTGCCGCTGAACTGGCGGCAGAAAAAGTATTTTTATTTGGTACCAGCCCCGGCAAGATGAAACTGCCACTGGCTTTCCCTGATTACCAGGTACAGCAATACAATAACCAGGTCTATCTTTCAGCCCCTGCCCTATCAGAGCTGCAGCACGACAAAGCAGAAAAAACAAAATTGTGGAATTGCCTGAAACAAATATTTTCCATTTAAGGTATGATCAAACAACTGGTATTTGCCACCAACAACGCAAACAAAGTAGCAGAAATAAAAAAAGTACTCGGCGGTTCTTTTGCAGTAATTCCTTTGAAAGACGCCGGTATTGACATTGATATTCCTGAACCCTACGATACACTGGAACAAAATGCTGCCACAAAATCAATCACCATTTTTAATCTTACCGGCAATGATTGCTTTAGTGAAGATACCGGGTTGTTTGTTGATTCGCTCGATGGTGAGCCGGGAGTAAAAAGCGCCCGGTACGCAGGTGAGCCCGCCTCAGGCAAAGCAAACATTGAAAAACTGATTGCTAATTTGAATGGCCATGAAGACCGGAAAGCAAGGTTCCGGACAATTATATCATTGGTATTAAACGGGCAGGAGCACCAGTTTGAAGGGGTATGCGAAGGCGTTATTTTACAGGAGCCTGCCGGAGAAAAAGGATTTGGTTATGATTCAGTATTTAAACCGGAGGGCAGTGAAAAAAGTTTTGCCCAAATGGAAACGGACGAAAAAAACGTTTTTAGTCACCGCAAAAAAGCCATGGCTAAACTGATTGCATTTCTCTCCTCAAAATAAATGGTATATATGCCGAGAATAAAAATTGAAATGCCGGAAACAGAACTTGCAACGATAAAAATCCGTGTGAGGATATCCGACATCAACTACGGCAACCATGTGGGCAATGATGCTTTTGTTTCCATCCTTCATGAAGCGAGGATGCAGTGGCTGCAGCACCATGGTTATACAGAATTAAATGCCGGTGGTACCGGGTTGATAATGGGAGATATTGCCATAGAATTTAAAAATGAATCTTTTTATGGCGATACAGTTGAAGTAGCCATCTTTTCAGGTGAAATTTCAAGGGTAAGTTTTGAATTATTTTACCGGTTAACGGCTGTAAGAAATAATAAACAAATTTTACTGGCCAATGCAAAAACGGGCATGGTACATTACAGCTATGAAATTAAAAAGCCGGTATCCCTTTCAGATGAAATAAAAATAATGTTGGCAGGAAAATAATCAGTCAGTGTTCCATATCCGCCAGCTTTCTTCGGCTTGTACCAGCAACATTTCATACCCGTTTTCAATAACGGCGCCCCGCTTCTCTCCTTCCTGTAAAAACAATGTTTTAGCCGGTTTATATACCAGGTCGTAGAGGTAATGCGCCGGGGTAATCAATTGATAAGGGATAGCAGGGGCTGTATTTTCATTTGGATACATCCCAACGGGAGAACAATTAATGATAACGGGGTATTCACTCATTATACGTTCATCAATTTTATCATAACTGACATATCCCGGTGCTGCATGTTGATTTCTGGATACCGTTAAAAAATTAATAGCCAGTTTTGCCAGCACATATTGTACAGCCTTTGCTGCGCCGCCGGTTCCTAAAACCAGAGCCTGGGTATGGTGTGGCTGAAGGAGTTTTTTGAATGAGCGTTCAAAGCCTGTGATATCCGTGTTGTAAGCAGTCAACTTACCATCGGTAATTTTGATGCTGTTGGAGGCTCCGATTGCATTCACTTCTTCAGATATTTTATCTACAAAGGCAAGTACCTTTTCCTTGTACGGAATAGTTACACACAAACCCTGCAAACCAGGATTAGCCTTCAATAACGCCGGAAACTCATCAACGGAGGGAATAGGAAAACACTCAAACCGGCAATCTTTAATACCTTCCCTTTCAAATTTTTCTGTAAAATATTGTTTTGAAAAAGAGTGGCCCAGTGGATAACCAATTAATCCAAAAACTTTCATAAAAATGTATGAAGAAAGAATGAAAAGATCAATTGTTGCTTTTATCAAGGTAAAGTTCAAAAGTATCGCCCCTTAATCCAATACGCATGGTTTCCAATGCAATCATTTCTGATGGTGCAATATTTCCGAGGTTAACATTACAGCCAATCAGCTCAAGGAAGTATAGCTGCTGGGCCTTTTGAGGCGCTTCCCATAAAATCTTCTCTTCCGGTATCTGGGTTAATATTTCCTGCACCAACCCCTCCCTTACTTCACCTGTGCCGCGATAAATACCCACATTGCCAGCCTCCCTTGCTTCAGCAATTACATAAGTGGAGCCAGCTTCCAATTCGGCCTTCATCAGTTCAATCCATTTATATGGAGGGATGATATGTGCTGCATCTTTACTGCCTACTTCACTCAATACGATCCCATGCCGGGTAAGTTTTTCGATGTACCCGCATTTCTCTGCATGGGGTATTGTAATGGAACCGTCGCTAACTTCCATGTATTGAATGCCGAACTCTTTACACACATTGATATAATCTTCAAACTGGTTGCGGATCAAAAATGCTTCAAACAAAGTGCCCCCAAAATAAACAGGGATATCGTATGCCTGGTAAACGGCTAATTTCTCTTTGAGGTTGGGCGTTACAAATGCGGTTCCAAAACCCAGTTTTACAATATCCACATGAGGATGGGAAACACTCATGAAATTTTTTGCTTCCTGTATACTTAACCCTTTATCCATCACCATCGTAATGCCATGTGCCCGGGGTTTATTAACACGTTCTGGTATCTGGGTAAGATGAAAATTCATGCCTGCGTTTTTTTTGATTGGCGCAAAGATAATTATTGAGGATGAATTGAAGCTATTGAATACCAGTCGCCAAAACTGATACTACTGAAATCAACGAAGGCGGGGCCACTCCTGTAGTTCAGGAGATAAGCCTCTTTGCAGGATAATCAACTTTAAATTGATTTATTTCTTTTGAATCTTGCAATTACATCTACTATCAACTGGTTTTGCAAAATAGAAGGGTTAAGGTCCACCAGCTTTTTTATCAGTCTGGGGTTCTTCTCCATCCCTATTTCGAGTTGTAATACAGCTTCTTTCGATTTACCCAATGCCAGCAGAAAGGCTGATTTATATAAAAAGAAGATTGGTTTTTTATTGGTTAACTCAAGGGCATGGTCAACATACTCAGCGCCCTCTTCAAAACAGTTTGTCTTGTAAAGGCATTTAAGCAACTCTATCCAGCCGTTGCTATTTTTAGGCTTTCTTCTCACCACATTACCAAAATACTGCACCGCTAATTCTATTTTACCCATTTCCATATAACATTGCCCCATTGCCAGGTTATATTCTGGCTGTGTCCGGTAAGTACGCATGGCAATCTCCAGGTTTTTGACCGCACTATCCCATATGCCTTCGTTCATATACGTAGCAGCAATTTTATAAAATAACTGGCTGTTATCCTGGTTCAAATGTGTGGCCTTACGATAGTTAAACCTTGCCTGGGCGTAGTTCTGTAATTTATCGTAACAGTGCCCAATTGCTTCATAAATTACATCTTCCGGTCTTGCCAGTTCCAGTACTTTTTGTAATACCTCAATGGCTTCTTTATACCGTCTAAGCCTCAGGTAAGCATCACCAAGGTTGCGCCAGGCATAGTCAAACTTGTCATCAATTGCTACGGCATACTGGTAGGCGTCAATTGCTTTTTCGTATAATTTGATTCCCTGGTAGGCCGCAGCAAGGTTAAACCATACCAGCTCGTTAAACGGGTGCTCTTCCAATATTTTTTGGTGCAGCCTGATGCCTTCTTCGTTTCGGCCTGTAAAATCGGTCCAAAAGCAAATTTTATATAAAGCCTCTTCGTTGTTAGGGTCCAGTTCCAAAATCATTTTAAGGCAATCAAATACCTTGTCGAAGTTTTCGTAGTCATCATATACATCTGCCAGTTCAAACAGCAATTCTACTTTCTCATCCCCTTCAAAATAATCCAGTGCTGCTTCCAATACCGCTGCCGCTTTTTCCTGCTTATCCAGGGCTAAATAGGCATCTGTTTTAAGAATGTACAGGTTAATGTCGCTGTTATCCAGTATCTCAGCCTGGTGAAGGTTATGCAGGGCTTCTTTGTACCGCTTGGAGGCAATAAGCAAATCTGCCCGCTTTAGCAACAAAGCGGAAGAATAGGGGTACTGCTCAATGGCATATTCTGTAGCTTCGAGGGCTTTCACGAGCTCCTCCTGTTCATCAAAATAGTCAATGATGGTTTCAAAAGCCTCTTCTTCAATAAAAGCATGGCTTCGGCCAGATTTCAGGTTATCAAACTGATGTAATAGTTCTTTTAATTCTTCCCTGTTTTGCCTGTAAGGATTATTACTCATAGTCTTGAAGGTTATTGTAAGTTAAGGGAATTTTAATTAATTATCCGTTTCCTGTAACTTTTTTACCGCTGAACCGTTAATAATATGTAAATTTTTATATAAACGGTTGTTGTTTTAACAAAGTTTTATTTAGTTTTACTCAAAGTTTTCACAATGAAAAGACACATAAAAAAGACGCTGATCCTTGTAATGCTCATCTGCATTGCAGGTGTTACGTTCGCAGACAGGGGGGTTGGTAAAAAAAGTAAGGTAAAAACAGTTTTAAATATCAATACCGGTGCCACCCTTAAAAGTTCCATGGTTAACAATATCCGTTATGGATTAACTTATAAGGGGAGCCTGCTCACAACTACAAGGCAGGCAAATACCAGTACGGTTGTAAATAGTTCCCTAATGACGTATCAAAAAGGGAACACCACCTATATAATACCGTATAAAAATAAAATAACTGTTGCTGATATGAAGCAGGGATATACCGGAGTAAAATTGATTATCAGGAGTAGGAAATAAAATAGAATTACTTATTAATACTTAAAAGCCCCTAACAAATGTTAAGGGCTTTTATATTTTTAGGAGGATTTGCTTTTTATTGACCGTCTTTCTTTCCCTGCCTGTTCTCATCATAAGTCATTACCCTGTATCCGGATTTTGGGGTTTCAAATTTAGTTGCTGTTACCGCACTGAGGTCAATTTTATCAAGGTTATAAATAAATTTCACGCTTCCAGATTCAAATTCGTATTGCACAGGCAGCCCGGGCAAATTTTTAAATGCAGGATCGTAGTCCTTATTTAACGGTATTAAATTTTTGGTATAAAATACCGTAAGCAAAGAACCATCATTCAATTTTGCGGTTGCTTTGCTGCACTGATAGCCTGATATTTCTTTCGTTTCATTTAAGTTCGTAAACGCAACACCATCTGTTTTTTTGTTTTTCGAAAACCAGTTTTCTTTTGTAAGGGTAATCATTAATTTTTGCCCGCTGTATTCTTTTAAAATTACTGCGTTACCTGTTTTGGCATCATATATTATTTTTTCATTGCCGAGACTGCTGGCCATATCAGTGCGGCTCAGGGCACCTTTTAAATATACTGTTACCGTAGCACCGTTTAGTGAGTTTGTTAGTGGCTTACTGGTTGCAGACAGCATATTGATATTGTAAGTTAGTGTACCCTCCGAAATTGTTTTCTGGGCAAAAGAGAAACTACTTATCAGCAGGAAAATTATTGTAAAACGCACCGGACTTTTTTTCATCTGTTTATCATTTTTACTAAGATAATACAAACACATGCCAAACTCATTCAATCATACAAACTCCAGCGACTATCCTTAAAAAAAGCTATGATATCAGGTAGTTTAACTAAACCTTTACTTATTCAAGCCTTTCTTTTTTTGATCCTGCATTTTTTTGCTTGCTTCCTGCATTGCCTGTATCTTCTCCTGCAGCTTATTTTGCTTCACGGGCTTTTTCCTGTTCTCAGCTATTTGAGCCAGTATTTTATCGTGGTTAATAATATACTTCTGAATAATAATCTGGAGTATGAGTGTGATGGTATTGGATATGGTATAATACCAGGTTAAAGCTGCGGGCAGGTTATTAAATACGCCCAATAATAATACCGGGAAAATATACGGCATGTACTTCATTACAGGATTAGAATTATCCTGCATGTTGCTCATACTGTAAATAGAAATGAGTAGGCTGGTGATGGTGGCCGTTAGTGTAAATAAACTTACATGATCACCGTAGAAGGGGATATTAAACGGCAGATTGTAAATAGAATCGTAGGCTGCCAGGTCTCTTGCCCATAGAAAATTTTGACCACGCAAAGAAATATTACTTTGGAAGAAATAATACAGTGACATAAAGATAGGTATCTGCAGCAACGCAGGCAGGCAACCTCCCAATGGGCTTACACCGGCTGTTTTCCACAGCTTCATTTGTTCCATGCTGAATGCCTGCTGATCAAGGGAACCGTTTTTATCGGTAAACTTTGCTTTTAAAGCATCCACTTCCGGTTTCAACACTTTCATCTTGGCCCCACTTAAATAACTCTTATATAAAATAGGAGAAGTCAATAAGCGGATAAACAGTGTCAGCAGCAAAATAACCATACCCATACTGGATACATGTTGCCTCAAAAAATCAAATACAGGAAGCAGCAAATGGCGGTTAATATATTTTACAAAAGCAAAAATTCCGCTACCGTAGGGAACAATATTTTCAAACTGGTTATCATATTTCTTCAATGCGTGATAATCACTCGGTCCGTAATAGAGTTGCAATGGAATTAAAGCATTGTTATTAGTTACGGCTACATTCACATTCAAATTGGCAGTTGTTTGTGCAATAAAATGTTTAGACGTATCGGGTACGGTCCATTCTACTTCACCTGTTTTAAATTTATTTTTATTTACCAGGGCCGATACAAAAAACTGCTGCTTTACAGCAATCCAGTCAACCGATTTATCAAATTTCAGGCTGCTTCCCGATCCGGTCATTTCAAAATCATATTCGCCATCTTTTACGAAGCAAATTTGGCTTTGTTGCTGCTCATATTGCATGTCCTTCTCCACACGGGGTGTATGGGTTTGCCAGGTTAAATTCAGTGAGTTTTGCGTAACCAGCTTATCGGCTCCGTTGAGGATAATGGAAAAATCCATCAAATAATCGTTGGGGTGCAAAGTGTATTGGTGAATGATCTCTTTACCGGTAGTATCTTTTAAACTAAACTGTATCGTCTGACTTTTATCTGCACTGGTTGTTTTAGCACCTGCTACAAAAGTTAAGTCACTTGTTTCGGCAGTGCCGGTTTTGTCGCCAGAATTTATTCTGTACGACAGTTTATTCAATGTTCCTTCCTGCAATACCACCAGTTTACCGTCAAAGGCCCTGTATCCCTTTAGTTCTACTCCTCGGGGCTGGCCGCCTTTATTGGTGAAGGTAATTTTCACCAGCTCATTTTCAATTGTTGTTAACACTTCGGGCTGATTCAATTCTTTTTGAAACCCACCAGCCTCCTGGGTTTTACGAATAGAATCTGTAATGGCAGCATCTTTGGCCACGGCCTGGCTGTCAACTTTAGGTTTCAGTGCAGCAAGGGAATCAGCAATCCTTTTTTGACTGGCCTCAAATGCTTTACTACCCTGGCTGTTAAAATAAAACATCCCCATCATCAATAACCCAATCAACACAAAACCAATCACCGTATTTCTATCCATACCCATAATATAATTTTAAGTGGGCAAAGGTAATTAAACTTTGCAGTTATATTTTGCCGCTTGTATTAATAAAAAAAATGCCCCGGAACAACCAGGGCATTATAATAAAATGTTTTCAGATTACTTTTTTGCAGCAGGTGAAGCAGCTTTAGCAGCGGCAGGTGCAGCGGCCTTGGCAGGTGCAGCAGCCTTGGCGGCAGGTGCAGCAGCCTTGGGGGCAGCAGCTTCTTCCTGTTTCAACTGACGTGTCATTGTAACAGATGCAATGGGGATACGCGGCGAATTCATGATCTCCAGGTTATCAGCCTTTACATCCTGTACCCGGATATTCTCATTCAGTTCTAAAGTAGTAATATCGAGCTCGATATTTTCACGTAAAAATTTCGGCAGGGCTTTCACCTTCAGGCTTTTAATTTTAGTTACTAATTTACCCCCCGCTTTTACACCTGCAGGCGTACCTACAAACTTTATTGGTAAAGTAACAGTAACTTTTTTGTCTTCTACCAGTTCCAAAAAGTCTACATGGATCAGCTTGTCGCTTACCTTATCAAACTGCAGATCTTTCAATACGCATTTGTAAGAATTGCCATCTACCAATGCTTCTACCACCATAAAATCGGGGGTGTACACAATGTTTTTAAAAGATGTTGCAGGGGCAGCAAAATTGATTTCTTTAGCACCTCCGTAAATTACAGCTGGCACTTTTTCCTCAAGGCGAAGCTGGCGGGTGGCTGTTTTGCCAAATTCGGTCCTGATTTGTCCTTCGATTGTAATTGATTTCATTGTTAATTTTTTTTGAGCTGCGAAGGTAAGGGAAAGCTGGCAACGGGCAATGGGTAAAAAACATTTGTTATTACACTCAATTGCCAGATTGCCTGCCGGTTTTTATCTTGCACATTGCATCCTGCTTATTGGTTCTATTTCTTATTCTTCATCCGGCTCCGTAAAAACAAACTATTAATACTCCTGTTTTCCAGTGCATTGCGAATGGCGATCGCAAACAGTTCTGCAGTAGAAACGACCCTTATTTTACCGCTTTGTGGTTTTACCGGAATGGTATCGCATACCACCAGTTCTTCCAGCACACTATTTTCAATATTTTCGTAAGCTTTGCCGCTCAATACAGGATGTGTGCAAAATGCCCTTACACTCCTCGCTCCTCTTTCTTTGATCAACCCAGCACTTTTAGCTAAAGTTCCCCCGGTATCACATATATCATCAATCAATACAACATCTCTGTCTGCAACATCACCAATTAATACCATACTCGCAATTTCATTTGCCCGCTTTCTGTGTTTATCACAGATCACCATTTCGCATTCAAAATAGGTAGCTATTTCCCTGATGCGGTTGGCACTGCCTACATCCGGTGCCGCAAAGGTTAAATTCTCCAAATCGAGGCTTTCTATATAAGGGATAAAAATTGCAGAAGAATCCAGGTGATCAACCGGTATATCAAAATACCCCTGTATCTGGGGGGCATGCAGATCCATTGTAACCACCCTGTCGGCACCGGCCGCGGTTAACATGTTCGCTACCAGTTTGGAACCAATGGCCACCCTTGGCCTGTCTTTCCGGTCTTGCCTTGCATAACCATAATAGGGCATAACGGCAATAACTTTATAAGCCGAGGCCCTTTTAGCGGCATCGATCATCAACAGCAATTCCATTAAATTATCAGTTGGTGCAAAAGTGCTTTGAATTAAAAAAACAAATTGCCCCCGGATGCTTTCCTGGAACTCTACTCCTATTTCTCCATCACTAAAACGCTGGATATTGACTTTACCCAGGGGTTCGCCGAATTTTTTGGCAATGGCTTCGGCAAGATATTGGGAACCTGTGCCGGAAAAGAGTTTTGCATTGTGATTCATGAGCATGCTAAAAAAGTAGTAGTGAGGAAATAAATAAATTGCTGCAAAACTATCATTTAAAAAATTGATGTTTAAATTTATCAGATGGAAAATTTCAACAAACCTTCCACGTCTATTAAAAACTGGGCGGCAGATGACAGACCGAGAGAAAAGTTACACAGCAAAGGAGCCGGTGCCCTCAGCGACTCAGAATTGCTGGCTATCTTAATCAGCAATGGCTATAAGGAAAGATCTGCGGTAGAACTTGCCAAAGAAATACTCCGCCTCGGCAACAACAACCTGAATGAATTGGGGAAGTTGTCGCTTACCGCTTTTCAAACTATCAAAGGTATTGGTGAAGCAAAAGCCGTCACCATTGCAGCCGCGTTAGAACTGGGCCGACGCAGGCATGCCGCCGCTCATCTCGAAAAAAAAATAATAACAACAAGTAATGATATAGCTGAATATGTAAGAGCGATGATAAAAGATTTTGGATATGAAGTATTTGGCGTGTTGTTTTTAAACCAGTCCAACAAGGTGAACCATTTTGAAATTATCAGTAAGGGTGGCATTACAGGTACAGTTGCCGACCCCAGGATAATATTAAAGAAAGCGCTGGATGTAGAAGCTACTTCCATCATTCTCTGCCACAACCATCCGTCTGGAAGCCTGAAACCAAGCCGGAGCGACCAGGAACTGACAGCCAAAATTAAGGAAGCCGCCAGCTATCTTGACATCAGGGTAATAGACCACCTTATTGTGAGCGAGCAGGGCTACTATAGTTTTTCGGATGAGGGGTTGTTGTAGTTTGAGGTTTGAAGTTTGAGGTTTGAGGTTTATTAAATTTACGTTATGGCTACTATTACAAAATTTGAAGATATAGAAACCTGGCAATTAGCAAGGATACAGGTACAAAACGTATTTACTGTAATTAACCAAGAGCCTTTCATCAGGGACTTTGGGCTTAGGAATCAAATCAATTCATCCAGTGGTTCTGTAATGGATAATATAGCTGAAGGTTTTGATAGGTCTGTCAACAAAGAATTCATCAATTTTCTTTTTATTGCTAAAGGATCAAATGGTGAAACACGATCACAATTATATAGGGCTTTCTACAGAAACTATATTGACCACGAATTATATGAAACCCTGAGAATTAAAAATGAAACGCTCGGTAGCAAAATAATGGCATTTATCAAATATTTGAAAGCATCAGAATTTAAAGGGCAATACTTTAAATAAAGGCTCCACTACTTCAAACTCTAAACTTCAAACCTTAATCCTGAAGATAAAAGACGCTCCGCAACTTCAAACTTCAAACAACTACGCCTGTGCCGTTGGGCCACCAAAAGTAAAAGGAAGTTCTACCTGCTCCATATCCTGTATGGTACCGTTGGCTGTTTCAAACTTTTTTACATTATCAATCATTGCCTTCATAAAACGCTTGGCATGAAAAGGCGTAAGGATGATGCGGCTTTTGACCTTGCTTTTAGGCGTTCCGGGCATTACATTTACAAAGTCCACCACAAATTCTGCATGGCTGTGGGTTATAATAGCCAGGTTGGCATATTCCCCTTCTGAAACTTCTTCTGAGATTTCGATATTTAACTGGTTCGGTTGTTCTAATTGATTTGCCATTTTTATATTTTAGTCTTGCAAAGATAGAAACAAAGAGGCTGTCTCAAAAGTCTGAGACAGCCTCTTTTTATTCGAATACCTGATGGAGAAAGTTTTCGTACAGGCGATTGTAAGACAGTTCATTTTACTTTCGATACAGCCTCTTTTAGAAAATAAAATTAAAGCATATTATCTTGGTCGTACGTACCTGAACGTTTCGTTAATTATCCTGGATCCATTGTACCCATAACGGAGATTAAAACTTTTGGTGATCGGACTGTAGGTACTTCCGTAATTATTCCACACAACGGCAGCACCAGGCCCATCAAGAATAGTAACCGTATTATCGCTATTTATTTGATAACGTGGAATAACCGCTGTAAAATAAGTTAAGATACTGGTGCAACTATTCCATACCGCAAGAGATTCTGCAACTGCTCCGGGAAGATTTCTTTTTACAATCCGGGAACCAACAGTGATCAGTTGAATTTCCCTGTTCGGCCCACCATCGTTTGCGCCCGTAAAAAAGGTGCCCAGCAAACACGCATTGGGATGTCCCTGAAAGTTGCCCGAAACGGTATAAACACCATCCCATGGATTCTTTACACCTAATTCAACTACTATAGAACTTTCCAAAGCAGCAAGTTTTCCATCCGAATCTGCAGAAGTTATGGTGAAGCCTAAAGCGTATTGTGAATTAAGGTCCAGTGCTGCGGCATTGTTAAGTGTAATATATATCCTTTTTGAAATTTCCCCGGGCTTCAATGTTACTGTGTACTCGTTTCCGACCAATGGTGTAGAGCCATCAACAGTATAAGATCCATCAGGCAACGCTATAAAAGCAGGATTATAGGCACTGGCGGCACCTGGATCCTGTTTTACAGTAACGGTCATGGTTTTGTTGAGATCAACATTGTTTGCGAGGTCTCTCCTGATGTCAACCATGTCTAATACTTGTGGAGTTGGTACCAGGTCGAGATTAATCAATTTGTATCCTGAAGAATAACCGCTGGCCGTGTCTGCCAATCCATCTAAGAATTTAACAATGGTTTGCCCTCTATCACCGAGCGGATCCGGACTTGCTGCTTTTTTACAAGCAGAAGCAACCAAAAGAACCACCGTAAAAAGCAGTAACCCGGAAAATATTTTATTGTGTCTCATATATTTATAAAATTTAACTCTTTTAAAATTGATTTGCTTTATTGATCCCACCAAACCCTTCCATCCTGGGTATCACCTGCAATAGCTCCATTAGGTGTAGGTACAGGTAATGGAATTGCTGCTGCGGCAGCTGCAACTGCAGCAGGATTAGTGCTGTAATCATTAGTGCCATATACAAAACGGCGGGGTATTGCTTTGCTGGTGTTAACTGCATCGAGGGCAGGCGCGAGGGCAGGGAATCCTGTTCTTCTCCACTCACTCCATCCCTGCAATCCATCCGGGTACAAAGCAATATATCTTTGCCTTGCCAATTTGGTCAGCCTGGCCGAAAAATCTCCACTAAAAACAACTTCTGTACCTGCCAGGTAAGTGTTTAAAACAGCGTTGTCCGTGATACCCCATTGTTGAAAGGAGGCTGTAATGGCCTTCTTATATAATTCTTCCGCAGTGGACTCCACGATCCATTCACGATGCCTGGCTTCTGCTTTGGCAAACAATACCGCTGCGGCATGAATAATATCAACCCGTGAATTTGGTTGCCTCAAATTAGGAGCCAGCACTTTTGCATATGTAGTGGAATTGGCAGCAAACCATGCGTTCATAAAACTTGCCCTGTCTCTGCCATAAGGAACGCCGTTGGTACTGCTACCATAGGCGATCTGACGGCTATCTGCAAGGCTACCGAGCAAATTAACAAATTGAAGGCTTTCTCCCACATCATCTCTTGCATCATAAGCCGCAAACCAGGGACTTCTGAAATTACCTCCAGGGTATACCACAGCAAAGTTATCACTATTGTCTTCTTTCTCAATTACTCCGGCGGGATGCGAATTGGCCAGGTTAAACTGCTGTGCAGCGTATTCACCTCCATTGGGATATTTCTTACTTAACCTGAGCGCCATCAGCAGCCTGATTGAATTAGCTAATTTTTTCCATTTACCAATTGTTGTTGCATTATCTGAACTACCAAATACAATATCTCCTTTTACAGGAGCACCATTATCAAACTGCTCTACTACCGCTGTCAACTCAGCTATAATACCCTTGTATACGTCCTCCTGCCGGTCGTATTTTGGTGTATTGTTGGAAATTGTGAGCGCCTCTGAATAAGGTATATCTCCCCAGGCATCAGAAATTGTCCAAAAATAATAAGCCTTCAAAATTTTGGCTATCGCAACCTGGTTTTGATTAGAACCATTGGCTGCAGCGATTCCAGCAGTGGAAGGGTCCGTATTTACATTGATGATATTCTGGCAATCATACAGGGCACCTGCATAAATACCATCAAAATCAAATTGTGGCGTGCTGTAAAGTGATACAGTAGGATATTGGGTTTCGGCAAAGTACTGGGCAAAATAACCTGGATTTTGCTGAGTAGCCCTCGCACTTACACCAGCAAGCACATTTGTTAATAAAGCTGCAGTATTGGGGATTGTTGTAGCATTAGGACTCACATTGGTATCGCCAAAATCTTTCAACTTTTCGCAACCTGATATCAGCATGGCTGCTAAGGTTACCGGCATTATCATTCTCAATATTTTCATTTTTTACTTTTTTTACTTTTCAAAATAATTAAAATCCAATTTTCAGGTTCACCCCAATTGACCGTGTACCCGGCAACTGACCGTCTTCGCCAAAAACACTGTTAATTTCTGCTGGATCAAAGTCTTTAGTTTTAGCCCAAATCAACCATGGATTTCTTGATACTATTGAGAAGGTGATGCTGTTTATGTACTTTCCTGATTTCAGTTTGTTTACCGGGATCCGGTAGCCGAAACTTAACTCTCTCAATTTAACGAATGACAGGTCATAAATGTAATCGTCGAAAATATTCCTTTCTACCAGGGCATGAAAATAATCCTGTGCGCCAACATAATGTGTAACAGGCTTACCTGATTCATCAACGCCTGTTACTTTGATACCACCGCCATCGGCTGGCGCATCACGAATAGAATTACCCTTATCATTCAGGGTGGCAGTACGGGCCAGTAACCCGGAATAGGATCCCCACATATCAGAAAGTGAGAAGAATTTACCACCTACCTGGTAGTCGATATTGAAATTGATTATAAAATTTTTGAATAAGGTAAAAGTGTTTTGTACACCACCTGTATAGTCAGGCAATACTGAACCAAAATACACCAGGTCCGGATCTTTTACCGGAAATCCTTCTCCATCCAATACCTGAACTCCATTGATCCTTTTTACACCGCTACCGTACATTTGCCCCCACTTTTGTCCAACGGCATTTTGGGTGATTGGCGGGTTGATTCCATTAAAGGATGCACCTCCGGAAAAAATGATCGGAGCATTATCAGGACCTGTAGCGGTAACGATGTTTTCCAATTGTTTGCTAAAAGTAGCATTGAAATCCCAGGCCAGATTCCTTGATTGTATTGGTTTTACATTAAACTGTAAATCGAGACCCTTTCTTCTTACGCTTCCATAATTACCTGTTTTAAATGTAACTCCAGATGTTCCGCTAACCTGTGCTGTAACCGGCGCATTTTTATCTTCCCCAATATAATAAGTTGCACTAATCCCAATCCTGTTATTCAGGAACCTCAGGTCAAGTCCAAGTTCTGTTGTAGTTGCGAGTGCCCCGGTTAACGCCGGATCAGGAATAGCATTCGGTGTGCCCATCAACCCGTTCCCGTTCCATGTTTGAGTATTGAGTACATAATTTACTGACAAGGCATAAGGTGCCAAAAACCTTGTTACCTCGCCATAAGAGGCCCTCAATTTTCCATAACTTAACCATGGCAAATTATCTTTAACCAAATCGCTGAAAATGAAGCTTGTGCCAAATGATTTGCTAAACAGGCTTTTTCCTTTCGGCAACGTAGACGCCCAGTCGCCACGGGTAACAAATTCGGCAAACAACATATTTTTCCATCCAATATCACCTCTCAAAAACAAGGCCCTTCGATCCTGGTTTGTTCTTGTATTTGCATATCCAATGGGATTTATTGAGTTATTCAACGTATATAAATCAACTACACTTAAACCACCCAGGGTATTCGAAAACACATCCTTTGCTCTAATTTTAGTTATTTCAATACCTGCGTTTCCTCCCAATTGAAAATCCTTTATTTTCTTCCTGTAAGATGCAACAGCTTCCAAAACATTCCTGTTGGCATAGGTTTGCCCTGTTCCGTACATCGCCTTACCACTGTTTACGGCGCCGCCATCAACATAGCTATTATTGATAGAAGCCTGCCCCGCACTTGCCTGGAGGATGTTATTTACATACCTTTCCTCGTTGGTTGTTAACTGTTGCTTACGGTAAGTTCCCCTGATGGAAAAATCATTGTTAAACTTATAGGTCAGCGAAATATCACCAAACAACCGGTCCCGCTGATTAGCGAAACGTATATTATTGTAATAGGCATAGGGATTATACCAGAAGTTACCCCTGTAAAAGTTGGAGGGAGTTGCGGCATCATATGCAGTAGGACTAGCATGGTTCCAGCTTGCCAGTACACCTTCAGTTTGCAAGTTCTGTAATTCCCTTATTTTGCCCATATCCAGGTCCCGGTGAAACCATGAGTTAAAGTTACCAGTAGAGTTATTAGAATAACCATCATCGTTTTCCGCGTTACTCTGCTGGGAAATATAAGTTAGGTTTGTCGATAACAGCCAATGGGTGCTGAGATCCATGGTAGCATTAAAATTAAGGTTGTGCCTTTTAAGAAATGAGTTAGGTATTAATCCTTTCATATCCTGGTTGGTATAGGATAAACGTACGCTTGAAGCCTCAGATACTTTACTAAAACTAACATTATTCAATATAGTAACACCCGTATTAAAAAAGTCACGTGCATTGTTTGGCTGAGGCAATAATGAGGCTGTTTTACCTGAATATTCCGTACCCGGATACCATGCATACCATGGAATATATTCCTGCCCTACCATACGGGGACCCCAACTTGCATCATCAGTATAATCAGGGTAAAATTTACCATCCAGCGATTTCCACAATTCAGGCATTCCCGGACTCCATGTAAACCTGCTTAAATCATAATCACCACCACCTGCATAGCTATTCTGGTAGTTCGGTAATATATATATTTTATCAAACTGTATCCCGGTATTGATGTCAACGCCGATACCTTTTGCACCTTTTCTTGCTCTCCGGGTTGTAATTACTATTGCTCCATTACTTCCGTCAGGGCCAAATAGGGATGCTGATTGTGGTCCCTGTAAAACAGATATATCTTCAATATCGTCTGGATTAATATCATTGCTGCTTGGCATGATGGTACCATCTACCACATAGATAGGGCCAGAAGCACCACCACCTGCATTAGACTCGCCACGAACCCTGATATTGGTTTCCCTGCCTAAAGCCGCTGAAGACTGGCTGCGAACCTGGATACCAGAAACTTTACCAGCCAACGCATTATTGACATTCGTTTGCCTAACGGTATTAAGCTGTTCTGAAGTTACTACCTGTGCATTGGCAGATACACTCCTCGCAGTTCTTTTGATACCAAATGCACTTGTTACCACCACTTCAGTTAACTCGCCTGTCTTTTCGAGCGTTGTTACAATGGTAGATTGTGTTCCAACCGCTACCTCTACCGCTTTAAAGTTTGCCGCAGAAATTTCAAGCACATCACCCTCTTTTATTCTTATCGTATAAGCGCCTACTGCGTCAGCCTGTGCACCTGCCTTAGAACCTTTAATTTTTACAGAAGCAAAAGGTACGGTCGTGCCATCTTTATCGGTAACTTTTCCGGCCACCACCCGGGTTTGTGCAGATGCCAGTACTCCACAGAGCATAAGCATGGTAAACAGTGATAGAAATCTTCTCATGTGTTAATTAATTGGTTTTTTAATATCTGTAAAAATAGGGATTATTCCGAAATGTAAACATTTCGTTAAGCTTCTATTTTTAACAATTTCTTTAAAATTGACAGTCACAAATATAAAACTGCTGCTTTAATAATGACAAAGCAGGCTAAAAATAATATTGCACCTGCAGCTTTACCTCTGTCCTTTTGTTGCCCGGTATCTCATCCAATCCACTGCCAACAATGTTCCTGTCTTTAAAAATGGTTTGTGCCCACCGTAGCCACAGGGTTAATTTCTTACTGAAATCATAATTTAGGTTAACATAATAGCGGTAACCCTTATCGTAAAATACAGGAATGGAAAAACTATACAACACATCGTTCTCATAAGCATACATCCGGCTATCGTACCCATCTGTTTCGAAGTACTGCAGCCGCATGCTGCCGGAATACTTTTTCATCATCGGCTTGTATAACATATCGGCGTAATAAAGAAACCCGTTTTGTTCCCCTCCGCCCTTCCTGTCGAACCAGGTAATTTCTATCCTGCTGCGGAAAGTCATTTCTGAATTGATCCGGTAACTTAACTGTGTACGAAAATTTTGCCTTGGCTTGGGAACCACTGGTGACAGTATCAGTTCGTCGGGGTTGTAATTCCTTGCCTTTCTCTCTTTACGGTACCGGGCATATATTTCTAACTGCCTGTTAGGTTTGTAGGTTAGCTGGGTCAAATAATCTACCCCAACCGAAGGTGCATCCACCAGGTACTTTAGCCAGGGAAATTTATAAAAATCAGCATATGCATCAAAGCGCCAGAAGGTAGTTGGCCTGATGCTGATGCCTGCATAAAAACCTTTTTCGTTAGTGGGGAAAGTATTTTCCGTAAACGCATTGGTGTACAACGACTGGTATTTCTCAGAAATATTACGGTACAGCAAACTCATATCCACCGCGGGATCCACACTTATTATCATACCGTTTACAAAGGCCTTGTTTTGGTTATTGTCCATTGCAGCCTCCCCAAAAAAGTGGAAGTTTTTATGGGTATAACTATAGTCTATGCTCTGGTTGCCGATATTTCTTCCAGACAAAGCATATAAATTATAAGGATCGTTTGCTTTGGTAACAGGAAATTTAAATTGATACTGGATCACATTGGCACCGATGTGAAAATTATTCTTATTATAAGCGATATTACCACCATAAGCAAACTGACGCTGGATCCCTTTATCAGCCAGCTCACTTTTGGTGCGGTGCAGGCCGGATGTTTGAAAGGAAGAAATAAAATCCTCATTGTTCAGGGTGTCTACGGCAAAATTGGCATCAATGTTTTTGTAGGATAAAAAAGCGGTGAGATCTACATTTTTCTGTCCCAGGGTGATACCTACCCCCCTGTGAAAATTAATTTCGCCTGCCGAACTGTAGGGCCTTAAAACAGCCAGTTGCCGCTTAATATTTATTACATCCGCACTTTTTTTAAAAGCCAGGCTTTGCCACTGTGTAAGCCCCTGTCCCATATTTACGGTAAAATCGCCCAGTGCCAATGCTTTTACAATACCGATATTCCGGGCAAATAAATGGGCAGAGTAAAAATCAAATCCCCGCTTTTGTGATCCTTTGAAAAATTCTTCACCGGCATCTTTTTCGCCCACAAAACCATACTGCAACAAGTTTTTAAACTGGTATTTATACCGTACAAAATAACGCTGTTGTGAGCCAGGATAATAGCTGTTGGTAACATTGGGGTCTGCCAGGTAGGCCTTTGATTTTTCCAGTACCTGCGTTACTCTTCCTACAATACTATGTGAACCGCCGCTCAACCTTTCGCCAAAGGAGGTAATCAGATTTGCGGCTTCACTTACGGTAATAAAGGGTCGCATCTTTTCAATGGTGGCAACATCGAGCGAGGGCACAGCCTGCAATTCGTATATATGGATAAAATTTCCAAACAGGTTCCTGTACGAGATAATACTTTGTATTTGTAACGGTGAGAGCACCATAAGTTCCTTTATCGTGGCAGCATCTGCGGTATTGAGATTTACCGGAGATCTTAAAAACTGCTGCAACTGCTGCAGAAAAGAATCATCCTGGGTTTCGTTGTCATCGCTATTTTCCGTTATCGCCTCCAACTGTTGTTCGCCAGTAGTGGTGGGAACCTGGGCAAAAATGTAGCCGGGTACACAGCAGGCCGTCAATAAAAAAAACAGCAGTATGTTCTTGTAACTATTCATTTGTATAATGGAAGCTGTGTACTTTATTGCCCTGTTGAAAGATGTGCTGTTTCCGTTCTTCCCAATTTCATAATCAATAATAAGCCGGGTGAAATACCCAGTTGTGGATGATAACTGCCGCTGATATCCAGCCTCAAATTGTTCCACGCCAACCCTACGCCTGCATACCCAGTGGATGTAGCGGATGCAATTCCGATCCTCGCAAAAAACTGTTTGGCAAACTGGTATTGCATGCCTGCATTCATATTTACAGGGTAGTCTTCTTCCTTCACCAGTTCGGCACTTATAAAAAACCGCTCTGACGCATCGTACCCTAATCCAAATTTGTATGCCGATGTAAGTTTTTCATCGATTTTTGAAAGTTTGCCGCCAACCGGGTTATATACATGCACCCCGGCATTCAGTTTATCGGACAAATGCACAACAGCACCCAGTTCAAAGTTTACGGTACTGGCATTATTGTATGCCGGCACTCTGTAACCATAATAATTAAATTGTACCCCTATATCCACCTTTTTCCCAAGGCTACGGCCATAAGCAACGCCAACCTGACTTTCATTAAAATTTTTAAACCCAAGGTATTTAAGGCTCACGCCAAAATTGCCCATTTGTGAGGGAATAACCAAAGCTGCCGTATATACACTTGTCTCAGATAACATAAAACGGCGTTCTCCATATACCCCGGCTGTAACGGTTTTTACCTGCGCTATTGCTGCCTGGTTATTTATAAAAGAAAAAACATCCGCATGCTGGGTACTGTAAGCGCCCAATCCGAGATATACCGCCGAGATGGGCTGACGAAGTGATTGGGTATTGGCGCCGATTCCAATAAATAAAAGTAAGCCGGTGTAAAAAAAAACTTTTTTTCTCAAAGCAATCAGGTTTAGCAGCAGCAATATAAAGATAAATCGGCATCTGCAAGTCGTTAATGCAATTGTCAGTATTTTTGCGCAATGCAACTCTTAGATGGAAAGATCGTTTCACAGGCAGTAAAAGACTCGGTAAAAGAAAAAACTGCCCGGCTAAAAGAAGAAGGAAAAAAGACCCCCCACCTGGCTGCTGTACTCATTGGCAACAACGGTGCCAGTGAAACCTATGTAGCCAGCAAGGTAAAAAGTTGTGCGGAAGTTGGTTTTACAAGCACACTCATCCGGCTGGCCGATGATATTGAAGAAGCGGTGTTAATTGATACCATTGAACAGTTAAATAATGATACCGGTGTAGATGGCATTTTAGTCCAGTTGCCCTTACCCAAACAGGTCAACGAGGAAAAGATCATCAGCCTTATACACCCGCACAAAGATGTGGATGGTTTTCATCCGATGAGTATCGGTAAAATGGTGCAGGGCTTACCAACGTTCATTCCCGCCACACCCTACGGTATTTTATTAATGCTGGAACACTACAAAATCGAAACCAAAGGCAAACATGCGGTGATCATTGGCCGCAGTAATATCGTGGGCAGACCCATCAGTATTTTACTTAACAGGAACGCATACCCCGGCAACTGCACTGTTACCGTTTGCCACAGCCATACACACAACTTAAAAGAGATTTGTTTGCAGGCAGACATTATTGTGGCCGCATTGGGCAGGCCCCAATTTTTAACTGCCGACATGGTAAAAGAAAATGCCGTAGTGATTGATGTGGGTATCACAAGGGTACCCGATGCAACAAAAAAAAGCGGCTTTGCAATAAAAGGCGATGTTGATTTTGTAAACGTAGCGCCTAAATGCAGTTACGTTACACCAGTGCCCGGCGGTGTTGGCCTGATGACCATTGCAGCATTGCTGATGAATACTTACAATGCCTGTTTGCAAAAGGAGGAAGAGGTTTAAAGTTTGAAGTTTAGGGTTTGAGGTTTACCTGCTTTTTACCTTTTCTCATCATCGTTGTGTCACTCCCGTCCGAACGGTATTCAGCCGGGCGGGCACTTTCACTGCATACCATTACTGGATATTTGTTTAACTACCTGAAATTATTACTATATAAAATGAATCCCCCAATCAACATAGCAACATATACGCTTCCTGTAATGGAACACTTTTACACCATCCAAGGTGAGGGCTTTCACCAGGGCAGGGCTGCCTACTTTATTCGCCTTGGCGGCTGCGATGTGGGCTGTGTGTGGTGCGATGTAAAAGAAAGCTGGGATGCAAATGCCCATCCAGCCATGACAATTGATGAAATTGTGCATACTGTTATTGACAACACGTCTTCCAAAAAAGGATTGGTAGTAATAACAGGCGGTGAACCGCTTATGCACAACCTCACTTACCTGACTGCTTTATTACAGGAAAAGGGATTTGAAACCAACATTGAAACTTCCGGCGCACATCCGCTAAGCGGCACCTGGGACTGGATTTGCCTGTCACCCAAAAAATTTAAAGCTCCATTACCCGAAGTGGTTCCATTTGCCAACGAATTAAAAGTAGTCGTATTTAATCAATCAGATTTTGCCTGGGCTGAGAAATATGCTGCAATGGTTTCGCCACAATGTAAATTGTACCTGCAGCCGGAGTGGGATAAAGCATCCTCGGTAACTCCATTGATTATCGAATACATTAAACAACATCCGCAGTGGGAACTTTCTTTGCAACTTCACAAGTACATCAATGTGCCGTAAAATGGTGTAGCAGTTGAGGGTTTAGCAGGTTTATATAACCCCAATTTTGGCATATCTTTTTATTTATTACCGCTACCTTCGTTGCTCAATTTCCACCATGAAAAAAATACACAACGATTGCCTTAAAGCCACTTCCTTATTTCTTATTTCACATTTCTTATTTCTTATTTCTCACGCCCAATGGTACGATCCTGAAAAAGTAAATACAAGAGCAGCAGACATTTATGCACAGGCATACGAGGCCGCAAATGACCAGCGGTACGAAGCAGCCATCTCAAAAATAAAAGAAGCTATTACGATCGATCCAACATTTGTGGATGCTTACTTATCAAGAGCAGGTATTTATGCCAATTTAAAAAATTACGATTCCTCCGTTATTGATTTTGAAACAGGCATTGCATTGGATACTGTTTATGCTTCCAATTATTTTTTACCTTACTCGATTTCACTTGCGGGCAAAGGCCAATTTGAAAAAGCGCTGGCTGCTGTAAATCATTTTTTACAAAAAAATAAACTCAACGAACAAAGCATTAAAGCTGGTAACTACCGGAAAAGTGTGTATGAATTTGCGGTGGACTATGAAAAAAAACATCCTTCAACTAATTATGTATTTGCCCCCATCAATTTAGGAGACAGCGTTAATTCTGTGCATCCTGAATATTATCCTTCTATAACGATTGATGGCAAAAAATTAATTTTTACCCGGCGGGTAGAAAGCGATGAGGATTTTTATGAGAGCAGTTTAATAGATGGAAAATGGAGCAAAGCACAGGCATTGCGTGGAAACGTAAATACCAACTTAAATGAAGGCGCACAAAATATTTCACAGGATGGCGAATGGATTGTCTTTACCGGTTGCAATTATCCCGAAGGGCAGGGCAGTTGCGACCTGTATATTTCTTACAAAAAGAAAAATGGATGGAGTGAGGCTGAAAATTTGGGTGCTATCATTAACACCGATTTTTGGGAATCCGCCCCTTCCCTTTCGCCTGATAAAAGGGATTTATATTTCAGCAGCAGCCAGCCGGGCGGCTATGGTGGCAAAGACATTTGGGTAACGCACCGCAATGAAAAAGGAAAATGGAGCAGGGCAGAAAACCTGGGGCCGGAAGTAAATACCAATGGCGACGAAAGCTGTGCCTTTATGTATGCAGATAATCAAACACTTTTTTTTAACAGCAATGGCCACCAGGGTTATGGATTAACAGACCTGTTCTACACCAAAAAACTACCCGACAGTACCTGGAGCGAACCGGTTAATCTTGGTTATCCCATCAATACCATTGATGATGAAGGTTCGTTGATTGTGACTGCTGATGGCAAAACCGCTTACTATGCAAGCGAAAGAAGAGATAACAAAGGAGCATTGGACCTGTACAGTTTTCAATTGAGAGCGGATATTCGTCCACCAAGAACATTGTGGGTGAAGGGGCAGGTATTTGATGCCAAAACAAAACAGGGTTTGCCTTCATCTGTGGAACTAGCGGACATCATCAGCCGCCAATTGATAAGTAAGGTACAAACAGATGAAGACGGAAATTACTTAACCACCTTGCCGGTGGGAAAAGACTATGCCTTTAATGTAAACCGAAAGGGCTACCTGTTTTTTTCTGAAAATTACAACCTGAACAACAATACAAATGATGCTGTATTTACAGCAAACATTCCCCTGCAACCGATAGAACCCGGGGCTTCAGTTATTTTAAAAAATATTTTCTTTGATACAAAAAAGACAACGCTGAAGCTGGAGTCAATTACGGAGTTAAATAAAGTGATTCAGCTAATGACCGACAATCCTAACCTTAATATTTTGATCACCGGGCATACTGATAACGTGGGCAAGCCGCAGGATAATTTATTGCTGAGCAACAACAGGGCGTTGGCAGTAACACAATATTTATCTGTAACCGGGAAAATAGCAAAAGACCGTTTGCAAAATAAAGGTTCAGGTGCCGGCAAACCCATTGCTGATAACAATACAGAAGAAGGAAAGGCGTTGAACAGGCGGACGGAGTTGAGTGTGGTGAGTAATACTCCTAAACCATAAAGGAGATAAGAAAATCAAACGGCACATTCTTCAGATATTTAATATCTTTAAGGAACAAAAATAAACAAATGGACACTTTATTAAGAACAAGTGCGGAAGAGATAAATAACGGCGTCATTGATTTTATCAAATCAGCTTTTAAAGGAAAAAAAATTGCCGTTCACATCTATGAAGAAGAAGAGCCTGATGAAACGTCTTTTTTATTAAGCAATACTGAAACAAAAAATCGCCTGATTGCATCGGTCGGAAATGTTAAAAACCACGTGAACCTAAAAGAATATTCCATCACTGATATTGAAAACATTTTAAATGATGGTGGGGAATGAGAAATCTTTTGTTAGAAAAAAATGCAGTTGAATACTTTGAATATTGGAGTAAAACTGATTTAAAGATGCTGAAAAGAATTGCAGAATTGTTTTTGGCAATCATCCGGAACCCCTTTGATGGTATTGGCAAACCAGCACCGTTAAAAAGACATTTAAAAGGTTACTGGAGCAGAAGAATAACTGATGAACACAGGATTGTTTACACTGTGCTCCCGGATATGGTCATAGTGATCTCTTGCCGCAGCCATTATAACATATAAATTCTTTTTCCCTTAAAAATTTTATTGGAGCGTATGCAACCAGATTTACTGCATCAAATAGCCCTTACCCTGGTACCGAACATAGGCGATGTACATGCAAAAGCATTGGTGAATATATATGGTGATGCACAATCCATATTTAATGCAAAGCGAAAAGACCTGGAAAACATTGAAGGTATTGGCAGCGTGAGAGCCGGCAGTATCAAAGCATTTGCCAATTTCCAGCGCAGTGAAGAAGAGATTGCCTTCATTGAAAAATATAAGATTACGCCGCTTTTTATTTCGGATAAAAATTACCCTCAACGGTTACTCAATTGCTACGATAGCCCCGCACTGTTATACTACAGGGGAAATGCTGATTTAAACACATCAAAAATAATTGCCATTGTAGGCACCAGGAATAACACCGAATATGGCAAAGCGGTGTGTGAAAAATTAATGGATGATTTGGTGGATGAAAAAATACTGGTGGTAAGCGGACTGGCATTTGGCATCGACACCATTGCCCATAAAGCAGCGCTCAAAAATAACCTGGCAACTGTGGGTGTATTAGCACACGGCTTAGACAGAATTTATCCGGCACAAAATAAAAGCCTCGCCAAACAAATGACAACCCACGGCGGATTGCTCACCGAATTTATCAGCAATACCAATCCCGACAAACAAAACTTTCCCAAACGCAACCGCATAGTAGCAGGCATCAGTGATGCTGTAGTGGTAGTGGAAACAGGAAAAAAAGGCGGGTCGTTGATTACTGCGGAACTCGGCAACAATTACAACAAGGATGTTTTTGCCATTCCCGGCCGCACAACCGACAGTAAAAGTGAAGGGTGTAATTATTTGATCCGGAATAATAAAGCGGCACTAATCAATAATGCAGACGACCTGCTGGAATTGATGAACTGGAAACCACTGCACAAACCAGTTCCAAAAAAACAACGGGAATTATTTATTGAATTAAGCCCGGATGAAAAAATAGTGGTAGATATCTTACAACATCAGCACAGCATCCAGATTGATGAATTGTATTTTAAAAGCGGACTCAGCAGCAGCGCCGTGGCTGCCGCATTACTGATGCTTGAAATGCAGGGTGTAGTGGCTAGTATGCCGGGGAAATTGTATAAACTGATTTGAATATTTCCCTGATCTTATTTCATCACCCCAATCTTCACTCCCTCCCACCCGGGAAATAATTTTTTATCATCCTGGATCTTTAAATGTGCATCTGCCACTTCGGTGAATATACTGCGAAAGTCTGTGGTAACAGCAAGGTCGCGGCCATCGGCTAAATTTTCTACCGCCAGTGGTAGCATATTGCCATGCACTTTTCCACCATTTACATCGTTCCCTAAAATGAAGGCACAGCTTGCCCTGCCATGATCGGTACCACCGCTGCCATTTTGTTTTACCGTACGGCCAAATTCGGTGGTGGTCATTACCGTAATATCATCCTGCATCGTTTCCACATCTTTCCAGAAGGCAGCCATGCTGTTGCTGAGGTCGGCCACGTTTCTGGCAAATACCCCGTTCTCTGTGCCCTGGTTAAAATGCGTATCCCATCCGCCGCTTTCTGCAAACGCTACTTCCAGTCCTACGTCCATTTTTACCAGTTGGGCAATTTGCTTTAAAGAATTACCCAAAGGGCTGTTGGGGTAGATTGCTCCGTTAGCAGGCTGGTAATTTCTCACATCTGTTTTCTGCAGCATCTTCACTGCATCAAAACTTTCCCTGCCTGTTCTATTCAGTAATGTTGAGCTGGTTTGGTCATAAAGGTCTTCAAAACTTTTAGCGGCAAAATTGGCTGCAGCAGTATTTCCCTTCAACTGAATCGCAAAATCTTTCAGGTTGCTGATGGCAATGGTTTCATTGTCGCCATAAAAAGAACGGGGCATTGCGGAAGTCATGCTCACCGCCCTGAACGGGGTGGCATCGTGGCCAAGCAAACCGACTGCCCTGTTGAGCCAGCCGCTCGCTGTACCCTTATTAAACGGAGTACCGCTTTCCATATAATCCTGTGCATCAAAATGGCTGCGGGTATTATTAGGTGAACCCATGCCATGTACAATCGCCAGCCGGTTTTCTTTAAATAAATTTTCAAAAGCAACCATCGACGGATGCAATCCAAACCTCCCGTCGAGATCGATCAAAGGCTTGCCAGCAGGCAATTTAGCAGCATCCATAAATAATGTAGGCCTTGCCGCTTTTAAATACGGGTCGGTGAAAGGTGTTACCGCCATCAGGCCATCCATTGCACCACGCTGAAAAATGAATACAAGCACCTTATTTTTTTTATATGGACGCAGTAGTTTACTGCTAGCGGACGCCTTCGCCAAAAAAGTTGGTACCCCGCCCACTCCAATAGTGAATAAGGCAAGGCCGGCTTGTTTTAAAAATGCTTTACGGGATGACATGTTGTTAAACCTTTTTATGATAGTATATAAACCGTTTCTGGTTGCTCGTTGCTCGTTTTTTTAAATTGAGGGAGAATGATTTTTCTTTTAACTGTCTTGATGAAAATTGTTTCTGGTTGCTCGTTTCCCGTACTTAATTGAGGCAGGATGCTATTTCTGCGTATTGTGTAAACATGAAAGTTGCTGTTTCATCAAATTTAAAAACGACTGATACATATATTACTCGCCATCCCGAAGGCTCCAACGAGCATCAAATAATGAGAAACATTTCTGTCGGGTCCGTATGAAAAAAAGCCGACGAAAATCAACATATTATCTTCTTTGAAATTCCGGCGAACCAAGGATGATCCCCACCACCTGCGCCAGCATATTGTTATTCCCGGTTACACTTGCCATGGCAATGTCGCCGCTTTTGCCATTTTTACGCAGCATTTGTTTGGCTAATTTTTCTTCATTTAAATTTTTATTTTCCGTCCGGCTCACTTTCATTGCATCGCCAGTCAAGTCATCACTGTTCATGGCATTGCTGTTATTCAGTGATGCAGACTTGCCTGCGGCGATATCTATTTTTTGTTGAATGGCTGGATCGTTGATCAATGGGGCGAGTCGTTTGATGGTAGCATCCAGGTTTCTCTCCGGCATGATCAATTTGGAGTAAGTTACCAACGCAGCTTCGGCACTTTCAGGTTCCCTGTTATTATTGATTGCGGCAAGATTGAAACTGATACCCGGAATTTTTTGACTGGCTAAAGCCAATCCAAAATTCATGCGGTTGAGCAATGAGCCTGTGTTGATCCAGTATGGTGCCTTATCGGGAAAACCAGTAGGCGCCTGGTAATAATATAATTTCTGGCCCATTTTAGTGATCCATTGATACAATAGGAATGGTGCTTTTATATCAGCGTCCAATGCACGAACTGCACTGATGGCTAATTCAAAAGGAGATTTTGTTTTCTCCCTCAACGCTTCTTTCTTCCAAAACTCAGGCGATGATACCATAGTGATTAAAACCTGTTTGATATCGCCATCGGTTGTGGAAAAACCCGCTGCCATTTTATCCAGCAATGATTGCGGCGGGTTATCACTTACAAATCTTACCGCCAATTTATTGCAAATAAATTTTGCTGTAGCTACATGCTGCGCCAGCAAATTGATAAGCTGTACTCCCTCTTCATATCCTCCCCCTGCTGCAAATTTTTTCCCCAACACCATTTTCTCTTTTGTATCATGGCGGTTCATGGCAAAGAAAAAATCTCCCTTGTGTACAAATCCTTTGGCAATGAGATTTTCTTCACCCACTTTATCAATTATTTTTTGAATGTTTTTAGACGGGCCATAGTCTGCCATTGGAAACACCGTCCACCCTGTAAGTACCCGTGCAGCCTCTGTTACATCCTGCTGTGTATAGCCGCCATCCACACCAAGCGTATGCAGTTCCATTATTTCCCTGGCATAATTTTCATTGAGGCCCTGTTTGTTTTTATTCTTTTTTATTTTTTGAAGTTCCTTCGCTTCTTTACTTGAATCTTCCATCAGCGCATCATTTCGCCTGGCAGCGATTACCTGTTGCAGTTTTTGCTGCCGCTTTTCCATATCTTCATTTGTACCAGCACTGCTGAAATTATCAAGGTAAAAAAGCATGGCCGGGGATTGGGAAGTTGCCAGCAACAGTTGTGAAAACTTACCCATTACATTTGGCCTTATCACGTCCCTTTCATAAGCAGGAATGAATTGAGCGCAATCATTTTTAGAAGCCGACACATTAAAATGATTAAACCAAAAATCGGTAAGTACCTGGTGTAGCTGGTTGTTGCTGTAAGCTGCCGACAAAATTTTTTGGTTAACAAACTGGCGTAATAATTCTTTACCCGGGCGATAGCCTTTCTGTTCCATGTATGCCTGCAACTGATCTTTGTAATTTGCCTTATCGTTCATACTGATGGAATCTTTGTTAATTACCCCGGCTGCAATCGCTTCTTTTAAAACCTTCGGTCCACGGGGAAAAACCTGCAACACCTGGGTATTGGTCATTTCTAATGCATCATACTCTTTCAGGCGATCCTTTAAATTGCCATCCTCCTGGTTACCATCTAACTGTTGAGCAAACCATTTTTCTAATCCGGCATTTACCACTTCATCAATTGCCCGCTGTGTAGCACCAAAAGTAAACCTGTTCAGCAAATGGGCTGCAGCCTGACGCTCTGTAAGCCCAGCTTTTTTATACGGCATTTTAAAAGCATCTATACCGGTATTTACCTGGCTGCTGTTGTAAGAAGATAATAAAAATACACCGGTCAATAAAAATGTGATGGCTAAAAGAGGTTGATATTTTTTTGGCATAGTGGATAGGTTGAGCACAAGCGATGTAAATGTACGGATGATAGGATAAATTCATTGGGTAAAGGTTTAATGATGAGTTAAAGAAATTCATCATTAAAAAACCGGCACCGGGGTATTCACTATTGATTAGCGAAAAGGGGATAACCATATTCTGGATCAC
>Ga0105048_10001387_pt1 | contig 39374 bp, 32 predicted proteins | sample MAT05_FD_78382 | JGI IMG/M metagenome (GOLD analysis project Ga0105048, IMG submission 78382) | Freshwater microbial communities from Lake Fryxell liftoff mats and glacier meltwater in Antarctica - MAT-05 | ecosystem: Environmental > Aquatic > Freshwater > Ice > Liftoff microbial mat | place... | reverse complement strand
GCTGCTAGCATCCGAGCCAACCATAGCCGCATCCGAACCGACGCTGCTAGCATCCGAGCCAACCATAGCCGCATCCGAACCGACGCTAGCAGCGTCGGCCACGGTTCGCAACACTCCGCGTAACCTGAGTTCGCAAACGATGCCCACCAGCATGATCGGCAGAATGGGGACGTGGAAGTAGTCTTGAATGTTACCAGCCACGGCGACGCCAATCGCCAGAATCGCAAAATACGCAATTCCCCGTTGTGTCGAGGTTGCGACTAGCCAAAGGATCGGTAACAGCAAGACGCAAAGATCGTAGTGGTACGTATGTGGGCTGATGAGGATCGTCGAGCCGAGGAGCATGAGAGCCTTCTCTGGCGAATCAACCGCGTAGTGTCGATCTTCAAAGACGCAGTAAAGCAAGTAGATTGATAGTGGCATGCAGATGGCCCATTTGCACCACTCCGTCAAACCCGGGGGCAGACTATAGGCCATGGTCATGAGATTGCAGGACCAGTCGAGTCGGTAGCCAGCGTTCTCGGCATAGTTTCCTGCCGTACTAAGCACTTTGGCAAACGCCATCCATGTATCGATTGGGACAAGACAAGCGGTGGCTCCCCAGATAATACAAACGCTCAGACTGGCGCCAGCAAAAAAACGCCATCGACCATTCCTTAGCATTACCAGCGGCATCAGAAAGAACAGCGTCGGTTTGATCGAAAGAACGCCGAATACCATGCCGGCCGCGTAGTCGCGATGCGACTGTAGCAATCGCCAAGTCAAGCATACGAGAAGCAACCAGCAAACGCTTTTCTGACCCAGGGTAATCGAAAACAACAACGACGGAAACAATATCAGTCCAAGCCATAGGTACGTTGACTTGGATTGCGTGTCAGCCAACGATTCTGGGTTACCTTTGGACGCAGAGTGGTTGGCAATATCGGCTATTACCTTCGCCGAAAGGAATGCCGCGGAGATGAGTACCAATAGCCAACACACTACGGCCCAACGATAAGACAAACATGCGAATGGGCTAAACAGGACGTAATGCGGAGGAGGGTAAACTGGCGGGAAATACTGGTCCGTCTCCCATTGGAAGCCAACAATCTTTGGGTTGTATTGCCAGGCTCGAAACGTATCGACGTCATAAAGTTCCCGGACGTGCCCGGACACAATCATGCGCGCGCCAACCCATTCTTGCATAAAATCAGCGCCGTATGCCGTTCCTGTTTCCTCGGGAGTCCATTCGTAGTTGGGGGCGAAGACTAGGTAGACAATGGCAATACTTACAAAAACCAAACACGGAAGCCAAATTGACGGTCGCGGTAAATTGGTTGCGTGCATTGTTGAATGACATTGATAGTGAGAACAAAAGCAAAGGGATTGTTATGCGAGGTCGCGCTGACAATGAACCACTTGGACTGCAGTTCGCAAATAGGCTCGCTGGATCATCAGGCAAAGCTCGATAAGATCCTGTAGCATTGGGAGCAAGGAATCCCAGTCCGCGACTGCTTTGCGGTCAACTTCGCCGGCCAGTTCCTGAATGATGCGCGCAATGGCTGGCATTTCGATCGTCTTGGCGATTTCCTGCAGTGTTTGTAGTCGAGACTTGAGCACAAGCGGATTGCGAGAATCAAAACTATGAATCACTCGTTCTAATTGGTAGCCAATCATGATCGCATGTTGATCGTTCATGTCAGTATCATTGACTAAGCCAGGCGCACGCCAGCCAATCGGTGTAGAGGCGAATTTCTCAACCAACATCGGGTCGTAAAGCGAACCGGACTCGTCGCGAAGCCTTTGAATCGCATCTTCGTGACTACACGGAGAGGACGTCAACACGGATGTCATCGCGTCGTAAGCGTTGACGATCGCAACAATCCTTGCTCCCAACGGAATGGCTTCTCCGACAACTTCGCCAGGGCCGCCATACGGGAGGTTTTGGTATTTTAAGATGTCGAGTAGATCGCGAGAATGGAACGCCGCTCTTGCAATTTCAGACCCAACTCGAACATGATTACCAACTATATCCTGATTTTGCGGAATTAGGGAATGGAGTTTTTCGATGGCATTGGCATCCGCTGTTCCTACCGCGCCAATGTCATGTAGCATGGATGCGATTTCAAGCATGTACAATTGACCAACGGACATTAAGCCGCGGGCAAGGGCAACGCTCATTTCCGCTACACGGTGCGAATGAGCGGCCATCTCCGGTACCCGAAGCGACATGGCTGCATTGAGGGTTACCACCGAATGATAGGATATCGGATGTTCTTCGATATCGATAGAAGAGAGTTTGGTGGCTTTTTTTAGTTCCGCTTCAATCGCGTCAAATTCCATTTGCGGATTCCAGCAGCGGACAGCGTTTCTGCCGCCATGCTTGGCCGCGTAGAGCGCTCGGTCGGATTGCTCGATCTGTGACTGAAGGTTGGGAGCACCGAAGTTGCTACTGGAAACGCCGATACTGGCGGTAACTTTGTACGGATCTGCCAAGTTCTCTTGGATGCCAGCACGAATGCGCTCTGCCATGGCAACGCCTTCTTCTACCGTAGCCGAGTCCATGGTAACGCAAAATTCTTCGCCCCCATACCGAGCAAAAGTCGCACCGGTCCCGATAAGTTTTTGAACCGTTTTGACCAAGTCTTTGAGGACTGCGTCTCCAGCAGCATGACCATGTTGGTCGTTGAGCTTCTTGAAATGGTCAACGTCCATCATGATCGTGATGATTCCGCGATCACCCTGACTGCGATTTGACCAAATTGCTTCGATTCGTTCGAACAGAGCCCGACGATTCAATGCACCGGTCAATCCATCCCGCGAGGCCAGTTCATGTAGTACATCGTTTTGGCATCGGATTTGTTCCTTCGAGGTTTCGAGGTCGGACAAAGCCTTCAAAAGGTCTTTGTGTTGCGATTCCATTACGGTGATGTCTTCGAAACTTATCAATGCGCCAGAAACGCGTTCATCCCCGTCTAAGACCGGGGTAGCGTTTACCACAAAGCTGAGTTCTTTTTCTAGTCCAACCTTCAAATGAACCTTTACGGCTGTTTTTTGTGCGTGTTCCCGAAGAGCGTAGTCCCATGGCCACTCTTCGTTCGTCTCTCGTCGCCACGGCAATTGGCTCAGGCACTGACCTAGCAAATCGTCGGTGCGACGATCAACGCTTTTTGAAAAGGAATCGTTTACCAACAGCATCTTGCCCGCCGAGTCCAAAATAACAACGCCACCAACGATGGTATCGAGGGTGTTGCGTACCCGCTTTGGCACGGCACTCTTTGGATCCAATACGCTCAACGAACGCGATAGGAAAAAAGAGAAGCTACCGAAATTCAACGCAAATCCAACCAGCAACAATATCGACCATTTGATCAAGGCTGGACCGTAGCTTTGCGAAATCGGTTCGAATGCAATTTCTAACTCGGCGAACGTTTTGTTGCCGCGGTCAAGCGGGATTCGAACCTGATTCAAATTGGACGGCTTATCGGGACTCAGAGTCCAGTGCCGATTATGATCCGGACTTGCGTACAGAACCATTCCGTCGTACCGGATAATACTTAGGCTCTTGAGGTCCGCAACTTGAATCAACGCGGCTCTGCACGATTTCTGAAGGCCGTTATTGTCTTTGTTCGACAAGTAAGTCGAACTGCTCGAAGCCAGTTGTCGGCTAACGTCTTGCCGATCCCGCTGGGTTTCGTTGCTTTCAAACGGAATCATTCCAGAGATACCTCCAGCCAACATCGGTCCAAACGACATCGTCGCAAGGATGATCGCCATTTTATAGGTGATCTTCAACCGAGGCATTAAAGGGGGTGTCCAGAATTTAAAAAAGGATTGGGTATGAGCGTTGCTGCTTCCAAAGGGGGCTTCTGGGTTTTGGAACAAGCCACTTTACTGTTGCTTAAAACTTCCGATCAGCTCGCAAAGAATGCTTGATTGCTCAAGTTAAGTTGACGATGCGCATAAGATACACCGTTCATGACGACTTTGACGTTCGTATCGATTGCTTAAGCTCGCTAACGTTTGGGTAGGATTGTGCCGAGCAAATCGTCTATAGGGAAAGAGCCGAAGGTGTCAGTAGGTACTTCCACTTATAGGACTCCTGCACCCCATATGCTTAACGCCGACTCCTACAAAACTCGATACCGTGGATAACCGCACATCTAATATTGCTTTCCATGGATGGATCGCCCGGTCGCGTTGGTGCATGGAGGATTGTCGTGTTGGAGTTCGCACGAAGACTAACTTCGCAGGGAAAGGCTTGGGCGATTTTGCTCACGCTTTGTACCGCTGTAGCGAACGCGCAAACCAACCCGTTGCGGTTTTCGACGCCCGCGTACGATCTTCCCAAGGCCTTGCCGTCTCAAGGGGTTTCCAGCGAAGAATTCGAACGCCTCGTTGGACTTCAAGGCCAGGTCCCCCCTTTTTCGGATGTTCCGGTTTTTCCGAACCCTCAGTCTGTGCCAGCGATAAACCATGCTCCGCCCATCGAAGCTCCAGCGCCATTTCCGGGATACCTGGAGAACCCGCCAGTAGCAAATCCAATTCAAAATACATCGCAAGTTGCATTGGTCCAAACCATTCCGTGGTGGCAAGAGCAGTGTTCTAGCCCCATATTAACCATGGAAATGAACAAAGTGTGTCGAGTTTCCTTGGAGCAAGTCGTTTGGCAATCCATGCAGTTTTCCCCCAAAGTTCAAAGCATTTTGATCGTCCCTAAAATTCAACGTACGGACATTCAGATTGCTGCTGGCGAATTCGATAGAAGAAGAGTCGCAAACACGAACTATCACGACACTTCGGACCCGGTCGGGAACACGTTGACGACGGGCGGACCAAATCGCCTCAACGAACAGTTCTGGGAAAACTCCATAGGCGTTAGGGATCGCAATACCTTAGGCGGAAAAACCGAGCTTGCGCAATTGTTCAACGCGAGAGACAACAACTCGCTGTTCTTCAAGCCAAACAACCAAGCCGACACCAAGTTAAGTCTGAACTACACTCAGCCGCTCATGCGAGGATCTGGGAGATATTACAACACTTCCTCTATTCGTGTAGCGGGGCTAAAAACGAATCAAGCAATCGCCACTGCGAACAGGGAACTGCAGAACCATACGATGGATGTGGTCAACACCTATTGGGAGTTGGTCTTGCACCGGTATTTGCTTGAGCAGGCGAGAAAGGGACAAGAACGACTTAAGGCAGTCAAAGAGCAACTGATGAATCGACAAGGACGCGATTTGGTGAAGACACATTTGTCCAGAGCAACAGCCGCCATTGCCATTCAGCAAGGTCAGATTGAGACTGCTAAAAACAACATCTTGGGATTGCAGCAATCGCTTCGTCAACTGGTGAACGCCCCGGAGCTGGACGACCTGAACTGTTTTGAGATTGTGCCGTTGACGTTGCCCGCAACCGAACTGCCGGTTTTTCTCATCGAAGAAGAACTCGTCGCTGCGTTGAACCATCGTGGGGACATTCTTGCAATACAGGAAACGATCCAGATCGCTGTTGTTCAGAAGAATTTGGCAGTGAACGAACTCCGACCTCAACTGGATTTGGACACAAGTAGTTATGTTCGTGGACTACGCGGAAACAATGAGTTTTCAAGAGCATATGGAAACCAATTCGACTCGGGACGACCTAGCTTTCAAGCCGGACTTACCTTTCTAAATTCAGTCGGCAATCGCTCTGCAAACGCAAATCTAACCAGCCGTCGGTTGGAGATTGCCAAACTCCAACAAGACTACGCGAACGAACTGGGCAAGGCGCGAGCAGATATCATCACAGCCTATCTCAATGCGACAGCCACCTATGAAACGACCATGGCAGCCATCGAAAGCACGCTTGCCTCAAGAGACGAGGTGGAAGGACATAAATTAGGATTCGAGAATTTTTACGGAGAAAACCCGTCGCCTAGCAATGTGCTCAATGATTTGTTGGATGCCGAAAATCGACTCATCATCGCCGAAAACTCATGGGCGACCAAACAGATTCAGCACATGTTGGCTTTGGTAAAGATCAAATACGAATCTGGGACACTGATGACCATCACCGCCGAATAAAGCTTGGAATTCTTGGCCGGCAGAATCCACTTATCATCCGGCCATCACCATCATCCTGCCAATGATTTGGAAATCACTTGGCACCGATTGCATTAACCAACATGGATGTTAGACCAGACGTATAGTCGTTTTGACCTTCCCACGCCCACATATTACGCATCAGGTCCGACAGCAACAACCCACCCAACCCCATCAACAGCAGAATACCCAAGAGAAGCATGACATCCAAAGTGCCGTACGGGGTTTCTGGAACACCACGCATGCCGGCACCCGCGGCTAGCGCACCGCCGGCCAAAGCCGCTTCATCGCCAAAACCTTCCCCGCCGAATCCACCCTGTTCGTCGATCGGATCAAAACCGCCCATGCCGCCACCGGGAATGGCACCAAACTCGCTCGAGTCCTCTAATTCGATAACTTGTGACCCACTATCGTCATCGACTTCGATGCCGCCACTGGAAGGAGTGAGTTGGAACTCTTCTCCTTGTTGGAAATCGATCAAGGCACCACTTCCGAGACCGCTCATACCACTCGCGGAACCCGAGCCACCTGAACCTGAGCCTCCTGCAACTTCACCACCCAAATCGAGTCCAGAGATACCTGTTCCGGCAAGGTCAAGGGGTTCGTCTTCCAAGGACAAGCCGCTGTCGGAAGGGCTCATTAGATTGATGCCGCTTTCGGAAGCCAGCCCAACTCCCGAATCCGATCCCAAGACTAAGTCATCTTCGTCGTCGCTGGCCAGTTCAAGATCTGCACCAAGTCCGATGCTACCGCTCCCACCCTTAGATCCAGAACCGAGCTTAGAATCTTTGCTCATCAGATCAAAACCGCTTTCGTCCGGCGATTCATCCCCCATCAAGTTCAAATCGCTACCCAGTTCCACTTCGCTGCCCGAGCCTCCTTCTTGCGGCAACTTGAGTTCCGGATTGGCGCTAACGCTTTTGCTCTCCCTATCCAATTCAATGCCACTGCTATCGGCTGACCCTGGTTTTTTATTCACCAACCGTACCCCACTACCACTCCTTGGATCTGGAACCAACGCAACATCGCTCCCCATTCGCTCGTCATCGTCGGCTAAATTGAGATCGCTTCCAAGCGATAAGTCACTCGCGCCCTCTTTGCCGATGGTTGATCCACTCTTGCTGCCTGATGGCCCTACTTGTCGTTCGGAGATCAAAATCGACGACCCGCCCGCTTCCTCGTCCAATGCGTCACCGTCTAATTCCGATTGAACCCGTTCGATTTCCTCGGTCTTGAATTTCCATGATTTCCCATCGCGATAGCCAAATATTTCACCACGGGATCGCATTTCAACGAGTTCGTCAGAAGAAATGCCGAGAACTTTTGCGGCTTCATCGAGCGATACGTAGTTTGCCATGCCGGTCGTCACCTGGAAGAGAGAGTACAAACGAGGGAAAGATCTAAGCTATCAGACTAGTCTACGCAAACCGCAGATTCCAGTCATGCACGAAGAAAACAAGGTGCACCATCAAATTGATTCTGCAGCCGAATTCAGGAGCAGACAGCGGTCTTAGGCATTGGATGGATTGTACGGCCAGCGGCAGAACCAAATTTCAGTCCGTTGGTGCGGGTTTTGGACACCCTGCTGCATCCAAAATGATCGTTTTGATTTCTAGCCCGACTGCTCCACTGGGCTCTATTTCCAGCACCGCGACCCAGCCGGTCCACTCGGGTGGGTCGACCGGGAAATAGTCAAAAGCAAAGTTCCCAAGGCTGTAAATGATCGGCGAACCACGATATGTCTCGATGGTTTGCGTCACATGCGGATGAGCACCAATCACCGCCGTCGCTCCGGCGTCGATCCAAATTCTCGACGATATCGCCTGATCTGGCCGAGGTGCTGGCGTCAATTCCTGACCCCAATGCAAAAACGGAATAACCACATCGCAGCCAAGTTTCCCTTTCGCATTTTTGATCGCTTTGGCCGCTTCCAAATCGGAAAGGGGCGCATTTCCGGCAACATCCTGGGTTGCGGCGTATTCCTGGGCACGAAACTCGTTGAAACCCAAAATCGCAATTTTGTGTCCCTTGAGCTCAACAACAAATGGAGCCATAGCTTGCTTGAGATTGATTCCTCCGCCGAAATAGGGGAGTTTCTCACGATCCAGTACAGCGAGCATCTCCGTCATCCCTTCTGGACCATAATCCATAGAGTGGTTGTTGGCTAAGCTTACCGCGTGAAAGTACTTTTTAATGAAGCGGGGCGAATCCGTAGCACCGCGGAAGACGTAAGGTTTGAGTTTTTGTTCACCTCCTCGACCGAGCACACATTCCAGGTTTCCAATGCAAAGGTCCACTCCTTCAAAAAGCGGTGCGCAGGCGGCAAACGGATCTTTGCCATTGGCCACGAAATTCCCCGGTCCTCCATCCAACATGATGTCGCCCGCAAACAGAATTTTCAGCGTTTCTTTGGCCGTTTCGGGTTGATAGCAACGAGCACTCGCAGGAAAAAACAAACTCAGAAGGAACAAATAAACAACCTGGTTGCATAAACTGTCCCGCTGACGAAACGATTGAATTCGGTTATTCCGAACAGACATTGCAAGTGCTCCAATTCGATTGCCCTAGGCCTATTGTCTCTAGACAGGACCCAAAATAGTTCAGTGCTGCTGCAAATGAAATCGAAAAATCACACAAATCGATTTTACACGTCGACTTCGATATCGCTCTCTGGCACGCACACGCATGGGAGTATTTCGCTTTCCTGCATGGGAAACTGTGGCTCACGCGTGTAACGCACTTTTCCTCGCAGTAGCCTCACAGCACAACTGCCACATGCACCGGTACGACATCCGCTCTCCATGGAAACGCTATTTTGCCCAGCGCAGGCAAGCAGACTCTTATGGCTTGATTCAAATCGGACGTTTGCGTTGGATTGTTTGAAATGGATACTGTGCTGTATAAATTCGTCTCTGGTGGATATGGGTTTTTCCTTTTGTTGGAATAGTTCATACTGAATGGCTTCCGCTCCCACACCAGCCCGCACTAGCCCGGCTCGTATTTGATCCTGCCATTCCTCTGGTCCACACAGGTAATAGTCACTTCCGTCTTTCGCCCCATCATGGCTCAGCAATTCATTTACCTGAAACTTGCCTTCGAAGAACAAACCTCGCGTCGCACGACGAACTCCTTTGGGAAAGCGACTAATCCAAATATTCATAGCAATTTGAGGGTATTTGGCAGCCAAATCGGAGAGCGAATCGGCAAAAGGCATGTGGGCTACATCGCGAAACTGCGCATAAAAGTGAATGGAACCACAGCGTCTTCGAATTGCTTCTATCAGCATTGGCAGCATCGGACTGATGCCGATGCCCGCGCTGACAAAAACCAAGTTGCGTTCTGCAGTTGGTCGCAAATAGAAAGCACCAGACGGTCCACGAACCTTTAGAATATCCCCTACTTCGATTTCGTTGTGGAGCCAACGGCTAGTGCTCTGGGGCTGGTCCGAACTCTTCTTGACCGAAATACGCCAATGGCCAGCCGCACAATCATCCGAGAGGGAATAGCAGCGACAAACCCTTTGCGAATCGGGTGGCGGTGTTTGCTGAACCAGAATATGTTGTCCAGGCAAGGAGGGCGGAAAAGGTTCGTAGTCTTGGGCCACCAAGTAAAACGATTTCACATCATCCGATTCCTTGACAATCTTGACGACCATGACTTCCCGCCATCGTGCTTGCCGACGACTCGTGGCAAGGGCTAGGTAGGTCTGGTTAAGCCTGTTGGAGAGTTCAAGGTTGGCCGACTGTTGCGCCACCAGTTGTCGTTTGTTTGTCGAGCGGTTTTGCAAAATATCGGCAAAAACACCGTAGCCAGCCCTAAGCATGACCACGGTCAGGGAGATTGTGAGTGTGGCGATTCCGATGAGGATTGGCTGCATCATCCACTAAATCAAAAGCGGTAGGATTCCGTAGCCATCCTGGCAGATCGTTTCACTCCATTCGGCTCTAAGTTCGGCTGTCGTGACGCTCAACTCTTATTCCAATTCTCGCTTTTCTCAGATTTTATTGCTCGGGCTAGTCATTAGTGCAATAACCTGCGATAACTGAATTACCCAACCTCCTAACCGATGCGATTTGGACCTTATCTAACGGCCATGAATGACCTAACTCCACCAGATGACTCTCTCAGCGTGGACGAAAAGGTAGAGCGTTGCCAGACCATTATTGGATATCGATTTCGAGACCCAACGATTTTGTTGTCTGCGTTAACGCATTCCAGTGTCGCGTCGACACGTACCGAATCGAACGAACGAATGGAATTCCTTGGTGATTCGATCCTGGGCATGATCGTTTGCGAAAGGCTTTTTCGATCGTATCCGGAATACCTCGAAGGGGAGCTGACGAAAATCAAGTCCGTGGTGGTCTCACGTCGCGTTTGTGCCAAGATTTCCCGACACCTCGGCCTGGATAGTTGCTTGATTGTTGGGCGGGGAATGTTGAGAACGGGGATGCCTCGTTCCTTGTTGAGCGACGTGTTTGAATCTATCGTTGCCGCGATCTTTCTTGATAGTGGCGTCGAGATGGTTGGCAAGTTCATTTTGGAGCATATGGAACCTGAGATTCGCTTGGCAGCGGACGGGCACGGCGGTGGAAACTACAAATCCTTGCTTCAGCAACTTGCACAACGCGACTTAAAGGGAACGCCCGTCTATCGATTGGTCGACGAATGCGGACCGGATCACAGCAAGCACTTCCAAATAGCCGCGGAAATCACTGGACGTCGTTTTGCTCCAGCTTGGGGACGCAACAAAAAAGAAGCCGAACAGCGAGCCGCCGGAAATGCGCTCTCACAGCTCCGCGGCGAAGAAGCCCCTTACACGACAATGTAGCCAGAAAAAAAGGGAACGTAGCTGGGCTGTGCGACAATAGCAGCTTACGAAAAATGCGGTGATGCAAGTTTTGTTCCGTTTTGCGATCTGGCCTTTCAGGTTGGTCGGGGGCTTTTCTAGGCCGTTAAAAATTTGCTATTGCGATCGATGCTAAGAAGTATTTTCACTTCCGTTTTTGTTCCTCGCAAATTTTGCAGGTCCCTATCGACATAGGTTTGGCTACCGTCGGTTTCCAACCGGCGGGGCCATATCTGACAGCTACCCCGTAGTCCACTATTGTGCTCTTTTGCTTCGCAAAATTCCTACGGACCAGGCTTTCGCAATGATATCGAATAAAGCAAGGTAATGGCTCCGCTGGCAAGCAGCGACCAGGGAAACCACTCCGACGGTCGGAAAACTCGGTCTATGGTGGTTTGAACCGGTGCGGAAAATAACCCACCCGTTTGTTGTTGGATCTGGATATTCGGATCGTCCAAGACCCCCGCCACCAAGACTGCGCTGTCGATCAACAGGCATTCTATGCCCATAATAATCAACACGATTCCAATTGCACAAAAGAATGCTCGCCACATGGTATTCGGACGAATCAAGATTCGTACACCTAATTGAGTTACGATCAAAAATGCTTTTTCTAATGCGATCACTCGCATAAGTTCTTTTCGGCTAAACGCCGTATGCATCAGAACTGTGATTTGTTTTTTTCTGGACATTAAAGCAAGTGGGGGAGTGCGTCCTAGGCCTCCTTTGAGAAACCAGAAAATACGGCAATACCGATATCATGTGAGAATTCACTCCGTTCCTGAATTCTCACGAAATCAGCTACTGCTGCTTTCGAGCCTTGCCGGCCAAAAGGTGATTCGGCACGCTGCTCAGCCCCTGGACAGTAAACGACTTGTTGCCTGGCAGATCCACTGCCAGTATACTGAGGCCTCAGGACGTAAGGGGCACAGTGAGTCCCAATCGTGCTGTAGCGGTGGTTTTTTGTAGAATCACCAACCGTTGCCTACCCAGCGAATCACGATAATTGACTAGTATTAAGTCGCCATATTCATCGTGGTTCGCGATGGCTCGCCGTGCTGTTTGACGCAGTTCGCTGTCGATGCCGCACACCTGCTTACCTTTTTTTGCCTCCAATGATGGGAATTGCCAATGTCGAGAACAACCCGCCGTCAGTTTATCCAGAATACTTCAGTCGTCAGCGCCGGATACTTCGTCGCTGCCGGCGCGAGTTCGGCCATCAGTCGATCTCCTAACGAGAAGCTTAATGTCGCCTGCATCGGTGTAGGTGGCAAAGGAGGCAGCGACTCCAGCAACGCAGCCAAATTCGGCAATGTAGTCGCGATCTGCGACGTCGATCGAAATACTTTGGATGGCAAGGCCAAGTCGCCCGAATTCGCGAGCGCCGAGAAATTCACCGACTTCCGAGAGCTCTTCGCTAAGTATGGCAAGAACCTCGACATCGTCACCATCAGCACTCCGGACCATATGCACGGTCCAGTCACCCTCGAGGCCATGCGACTGGGTGCAAGCTGCTACACGCAAAAACCGTTGACTCGTACCATCTACGAAGCGAGACTGCTGGCAACGGTCGCCAAGGAAACCGGCGTCTGTACCCAGATGGGCAACCAAGGAACCGCCCTTGATTCCTCGCGCGAAGCCATCGCCCAATTGAAGTCAGGTGTGCTTGGAACGCTCAAAGAAGTTTACGCTTGGTCGAATCGTCCTGTTTGGGCTCAAGGGCCAGGTCGACGAATGAACATGGAAAAATTCGCAGCCGCAGCCATGAAGGAGGACGCTGCCGAAGGCGCCAAGCTTATCGGCGGTAAGCATAAAGAGATCGTCCGAAACCTCGAACGCTTGGATTGGAAGAGCTGGATCGGTGTTGCGGAAGATCGCGAATACTGGCCTGGCCTATACCATAGCTTCCAATTCCGAGGTTGGTGGGATTTCGGAACCGGCGCCCTCGGAGATATGGCCTGCCATCAATTGACAGTACCATTCGCATCCTGTGGACTGCGAGACCCAATCTCGGTCGTTGCAAAAACGAGCGGACACGATTTCGATAGCTTCCCTGCAAGTTCGGTTATCAAGTTTGAATTCCCCGAAACCAAAGAACGTCCCGCCATTCCATTCTGGTGGTACGATCGCAAAGGCAATAAGCCACCTGCCGCAGTTTTCGAGAAGTGGGGCATCAACAAAGTGGCAGATAGCGGTGTGCTCATTGTCGGCGAAAAGGGTGCTTTCTACAGTTCCGATGACTACTGCGGCAAGTACGAACTCAAGGGAGTCGACAAGGCCAAAGTCGACTTTGAAAAAGCGGAAAACAAGGGAGACAACGACACGAACAACATGTACGAGTTGTTCCGAGCCAAGATGGCCAATGATCCCAAGATCTGCAAGTCGAACTTCATCGATCGCGCCGGTCCGCTTACCGAAACCATTTTGCTTGGAAATCTAGCCGTTTGGGCTGCCGCCAAGGGTGGTGAAAATGGAGAAATGGGTGAATGGGGCGAGAAGGTCGAATGGGATGCTAAGAATCTGGTCGTGACCAATCTCGCTTCCCTCAAGACGCCACGCGTCGCTGATTTGATTAAGCCCAAGTATCGAGACGGATATCGAATGGATTAAAGTGTCCACAGACAGGGGGGTAGTTGGATACTCCATGTCAACGGCTCGGAGATCCGTTCTACACTATGCCGTGCAATCAACTGACAGGGGGGTAGTTCGCTACTCCCCTGCTTTTTCTTATTCAAAATAGAGGGATAACGTGATGAGCTTTCGCCGAGTGTGGCTTTGTATTGTTGGGAATTGCTTGATTTCGACGGCATGTTTTTCTGGATTCGCACATGCGTACCAAACGGCAAAAACTCCAGAGACCCAAGCCACAGCCAAACCCGCGGATACCAGCGCTGCCAAAAAGCGATTGGAATCTCTTGGGACATCCGCGAAGCTAACCATGGATGGAGCAAAACTGACCGAAATCGTCATCCAAGACGGATCGCTTTTGACGGCAGAGGACCTCGCGTTGTTCGGTCGATTGACCGATCTGCAGAAACTCCAAATCTTCAATTGCCGGACCCTCAACTCGGAAATGGTGTCGCACCTAAGTGGGCTCAAGGAATTGACCTCGCTCGCAATCACCAACACCGTGATCGATGATTCCGCGGTAGATACCATCGTCAAGTCGTTTCCCAAACTGATTGCGTTGGACCTCTCGTCCAATGCGAACATGTCAGGCCAAGTCCTCAAGGCCATCTCAGAACTGAAAAACTTGCAACAGCTTTCGCTGGTTCAGAATCGATTCAACGAACTGAGCACACGACGTCTTTCCAAATTGCAGGATCTGCGAGTGCTCGATCTTCGCGGCAACATGGAAGCGGGCGACATGACGCTAGAAGTCATCGCTGATTTGCCAAAGCTAAAGGCCCTCAAGCACCGCAGTACGGCCGTTTCGGATTACGGTATGCAATTGTTGTCTCGCAATAGCACCCTTGAGAACCTTCTCATCCAGGACTTTGCGATTACGAACCAGTCAGGCGAGTATTTGGCGAAACTGAAAAAGCTTACACAACTAGAGATTTTCCGATGTCAAGGATTCGGGAGTGAAGGTGTGTTGGCTTTGAAGGGCCTCAATCTACAACGATTGACATTGCGAGATTTGCCTACTGTCGATGATCAGGCATTAGAAGTATTGAAGGAGTTGCCGAAGCTTCGACGGTTATATCTGCACGAACTCAGCGGAATTAGCGATAACGGATTGAAAAATTTAGGTTCTCTCAGTGCCTTGGAATTGCTCGATATCTGGAGCATTCCTCAAATGACGGATGCGACGCTCGATGTGATTGCCACATTACCAAATTTGAAGGAACTCACCATTCGCTCCACCGCGGTTACCGACAAGGCCATCGAAAAGCTGTTGGCGATGACCAAGCTTCAGACCTTGACTTTCAAAGAGAATGGTGATGTAACCGAAGCAGGCCTCAAGAAGTTATCAAGCAAAAAATGGACCAAGCTCGATACCGGTTCGTCGATGAGCAGTTCCGGCGACGAATAGCACGTGCCAGCCACCCTCCCTCTGGGAGGGTCTCGCGAAGCGAGGGGAGGGTGAAGTGGATGAGGCGATTGTACAGTTCGGTTCACCCTCCCCGGCCCGCGGCCGACCCTCCCCGGCCTGCGGCCGACCCTCCCCGAAAGGGAGGGTGACGCTAAAGCTTTAGATTCAGCATACCGTCAAGGGAATCCCGAATCTTGGCTTCGGTGTTCCCTCCTCCGCCGACAATCACCTGTTTTAGGTTTCCATCGCGATCAATGATCACGGTTTGCGGTATGGCTTGAGCTTGATACGCTCGAGCCACGGCACCATCGGAATCTAAGACAACAACAGGGCTTATCTTGAGGCGGTCCAATAACGCTCGGACTTCGGCTGAAGTTTGTTCAATGTTGACCGTAATGACATCCACCTCGGCCCCTTTATACTCTTGCCCCAATTCAGTTATCTTGGGAAGGGACGCGACACAAGGACCGCACCAAGTAGCCCAGAAATCCAGGACAACGATTCGACCTTTTAGATCCGACAGTTTTACCAGTGTGCCATCCAGCTTCTTCAATTCGAAATCAGGAGCTGCCTTGCCGATCATTCGTGCGTGGGGAGAATCCGCTGCGGTGCCACCCTCCGCATCGGGCGAATCCAAATCATTCACAAACTTGGGGTCGACCGCATTCTCGAGTGTCCACTTGCCAAATCGATTGCGTTTCGCATCGTCTGCGATCGCATCTCCCAAAATCAATTTGGATATCTTTGAGAGGTCCACATGGCATGCACCCAATTGGGGATGCTGGCCGTACAAAATATCCCCCTCGACCCGCTCTGGAACAATGCTGATTCGCGTCCCAGAGTAGTCCAGTGCCTGGCAATTCAAGTCCCCTTTTTGGGAGTCACTACGAACTGCTTTTGTGTCACTCTTTTCAGCCACCGCCGGCGCATTTTTCCCGAGCGGAACAATCTCGGGGGCATCCTGAAGCCAAATGATCTCCGCAATGTTTTTCATCTGGATTTTGCGATCCTCACCCCGAACCTGCAACGTAAGTTCGTCTACATCCATGCTTTGCAATTGGCCTCGGATCGCATCCCCTTCGCGGGACACCACCAAGTGCGTAGGTGGATTGCTTCGCTGAGAACGAGGTAGGGTCAAGAGCCGTTTTCGACTCCCTTTTTCCATCGTTTCGGTTCCAGTGTATGCAAGTTTTCGCACTCCGCGAACCATATCCACATCGATCTTGTTCGTGCTGAAAAGCGTGGATTCGAAGACCATCTGGCCGTCGATGACGCTTTTTATTTCCGCGGCAAAGCAATCGCCGCTCTTGAGGAAAAGGGACGGTTCGTCTTTTTCTAACGGCCTGCCAAAATCAGCGCTAACCTTTGGCCTGACGGGCTTTTCGGCTTTCGCATTTGTGGCGATAGGCTCGATCGTACCGGTCACGCCAGCCGCTATCGCGACGGGGAGGAGTGCATTGACGGGCTTCCAATTCAATGTCCGAAAATCCAGCTTCGAAGCCGTCGAATCAGCAGAATCCATGGCAACAATCTTGCCGTAGGAAACCACCCAAGGGGAAACGAATCGCATGGAGGTATCGCTCGTCGCAGAATCCGTTTTTGCCAATCCATTTTGTCCGACCGACATGACGTCCTCTAAAGGGATCTGAACCTTGGCCTCGGATTGTTCTAAAGAAAGCAATAGCTGGTTGGATTGAATCGAAACCGATTGGCCAACATAGCGAGCACCGGACCACAACTGTACGTAAAAGAGCTTTTTTGCCGGTGCTTTCGAAGCGTCGTCGGCGATGGTTGGGAACTCGATGCGATCCACTTGCTCCAACGAAACACGCCCGAGAATTTCCGCCGTGGTTGAGAAACCAAATGTTCTGGTTGCGGAATCAAACCCGATCGGCTGACCGACAAACGTCTGTCCGTTTTGCAGAAGAGTTTCTGGCGATTTGATATTGCCGATGTCCGTCGGTTCTTTGCCTTTGGTAAGCAGTACCGGCGACGAAAAGATCGAACGGTAAATTTTGAGTGAGCGGAGTGACAGGCGTCCTGCCACATTATTAGTGAATAGAACCGTTTGACGCCCAGTCAATCGTAAGCTTTTGTTCAATCGAAGCTGAGCAATCGCGATACCGTTTTGCATCACCACCAAGCGTCCTCGAACCGAATCGCAAAGCACTCTCAAGGCAAGGGCATTGGAGCCATCCAAAGGCAATTGTGCTGTCGCAATGTCTGCCGTGGTATCGTCCTCGACCAGTACTGTTATAGACAGGGTGTTTCGATTTTCAAGTCTCCGCACATGCAACTCGAGTTTGCGTGGCTCACCAATCTGCACGACCCAATTCGGAGTCGTCGACTGCCAAGAAACATTCACGTCGATCGCAGCCAAGTCAGGAAAAAGTACTGACTGAGAAATGATGGTTCCTGCCGTTTCCGTATCGTAGGATCCAAGACCATCAAACCAATTGCCACGACCACCGCTTTTGATCTTGGGCTCGATTTGTTTCCAATCCGAAAGCTTGAGTTCGCCGCTCTCGGATTCCGTCGACGCACTGGTTCTAAGGATGCTGCGAACCGAGCGGATCGGAATGCGTTTCTTGCCTGCCAGTTCGCTATCCACATCGACAAATTCTTCGCCAATATCAAGGATTTTCCCCGTGAGTGCCTCGCCATTTTGCATTTCCACAATGAAGGGCGTTTCGGTTGCCGCTTCGCCTTTGCCGCGTTTTTTAAGTGGCTGATCGATGCTGTCGACGGCATTCCACGGGACAATTAGGTCCGTTACAAAAGATGGGCATCGCCAAACCAGCGAACCGCTTGCGTCGGTCGCTTTTCCAAACTCGCCGCGATAGACGTCTCCACCACTAAGCTGGAGTTTGCCAAACGACGAATCCGATTCGACCTCGCGGATTTTGATTGGATCGACCGCATCGCAGATGTTCGCCAATAGGATCGCAGGCAAAAACGCCAAAATATATTTTAATCGTTGCATATCAAAACGAATTCTTGGATCTATCGTTCATAAATGGGTAAGAATCGGAAATTCAAAGCAAGAGCCAACAAAGACATCGACGTGGCGACTGCGGGCCCAAAATTACCTTCGAAATGACCATCGGACTTCTGCTTTTGCTTCAGTTCAATGATCAAGTTTTTGTTCCATTTCTCCCAGGACCCGATGTCCGCCTGGAAGAGTGCCTGGGCCTTGTAGTAAGCGGTGTACTCGCCGTAGTGATCGCCTACGAGGTTGGAGTCGCTCGCCTTTAGCAGATTCGAGGTCGCCTTGAACTGCTTTAAGTCTTTCCGGCCCGCTATCGAATACACCAAGCAAGCGATGGCAGTTCGAGCAGGGGAATCGCCCATCCCGCCCATTCCGCCGGCGTACGCAACTTGACCATTGTCCGAGGTCATGCCGGTGAAGTACTTGATCGCAAGATCGATGTTCTTGTCCGGTACTTCAATGCCAGCGTTGCGGGCGGCAAGCAACGACATTAGTACGGCCCCCGCAACCGAAGTATCTGCATCCGACCCATCGGGAGAATATCTCCATGCCCCATCGCGATTCTTGTTTTGACTCGTGACGGACGTTCGAACGGCTAATTCAAGCGATTGGCCAATCGTCCGAACTCGTTTCTGGTCAACGCCCTCCGGCCAAAAGTTGCGCTCGTCGACTGCCCCATAGGCTTCGGCAAGAGCAAGCGTGGCAAATCCATGGTGGTACATGCTGCCACCAAAATAACCTGTTGCAGCACTCTGGTCTCGAATGAGAGCTTGAATTGCTTTGCGAACGGGAACCGTGTACTGCCCGAAGTTGGGATCCTCACCCGATGCTAGAAACGCCATCAACGCAAGACCTGTGCCACCAGCACCGCCACCTTCGCCACCGGTCGACTTCCAAGTTCCGTTCTCGTCTTGATTGTTGGTAAGCCAACTCAGTCCTCGATCGTAAATCTCCCGAACATCGCGAGAGACTGCTTGACCTTGTACTGCGCCACCCTCGCGTCGCGAGGGCTGTGCGTTTGCCACTTGGGCCGAGGAGAGTATACCGGCTACCATAAACAGATACGAAACCACCGACTGGTGCCAGGGCTTTGCCTTGAAACCCACTGGCTTGCAGCTTTCAGGTTGGTCGGGGGCTTGTCCCCCACCAACCTTGTTTTGGCGTACTAACGGCTGGCGTTCGCGAATCGACCCGTTCCCTTCGGCTTTGCCCGCCGGAGGCGGGCAAAGCCGAAGGGAACGGGAGTTGGGACGCCCAATTGTAGTACGCCAAAACGCATCCGTCGGGGGCAAGCCCCGAACGGACGGGCTAGCAGAGCCTCCGGAGCAGTGCGTTCCCAGGTAGAGCCCGGGAACGAGAAACTTGACTGGTGGCGTTAGCCGAAATGTGTCTGAAAAGGAGCTCATTTGAAGGGATCAGCATTCAATGCGGGTAGGATGTTTCGTCGTAATTGCAATTGCACTGGCGCTTTCAATTGCACAGGTGCCTGATGTTGCATGGGTAAAAGGACGGGGGATTCCCTAAGAGCTTTGATTTGAGCTGGTCTAAGTAGGTGATGGGAATCTGCGGAATCAGCCAATTTGTTGCAGAGCGAAGCAATGTCCAATCCGCGGATCCCGTCTTGCTTAAGCCACTCCTCCATTTTTACGCGTTGACTTTCGGTCAATCCCAATTTGCGCTGCAAAATCAAAAGGCTTCTTAGATGATCGGTCCTTGCGAGGTTGGCCAATTTCGTAGCGTCATCCAACTTGATCTTTTCGCGCTGTTCTTTGGTGAGTTGGGAATTCATCACCTTGTGCCAGATAGCGTTTTTGTCTTCTTTGTCATTCTGTATCGATGACGCGAATTGCCAAACTTTTTGCTGCATCTCCTGCAATAGCTGCGGGGTCATTTTCCCGTCGTAACCGCTAAGCAAAGAGGTGATTCGATTTTCAATGTGCTGGATGTCAATTTCAATTGCTTCATTGAGTTTGCCCCACTGAAACTCGGTAAGAACGCAGATGCTGTTGACTCGATCCAATTCCCGGCGGATGCTCTCGCGTTTCAACTTATGAAAAGCGACTTTGGACCCGCCCAATGAACCATACATGTACTCCTCCATTTGCTGCCGAGTCATTCTAGGCAATGCCCCACGCTGCACAGCATCCTCTGGCGGCTCATCGTCCTCTTCGATGCCTGCTGCGCCCCCCTGTGCAACGGATGGTTTTGGCGGCAACCCGAACTCAAGCCAGCAAAAAACCAGAAGGCATTTTGCAATCCACCTCCAACGGCAAGTTGCAGACGACCGGAACATGTTGGAAAGAAGAGTCGAATCAAGGCTTCTTGGCATCCGCAGCTCCTGCTTCTTCTTCCTCTTTTGCCCTCTTTAGGATCTCTTCAATGACTTTTGCAGCATCCTTTTCGATCGCTTTTTTCGAAACCGTCTCTATTTCAATGGAGTCGGAACTCGTTGTATTCCCCACCATAAAACGACTCTCAACGGACAACGACGGGGAATCCTTCAACGTTGGAACTGTTCCGAATCTTGTCTGTGGCTCCCGAGTAACCAATGCCGCTCGTTGCGAATCCGAAAGAAAAGGAAATATCCAGCTAGGACGAATGTCAGGCAGCAGTGAAGCGTTGTCAAAAGTAGCTTCCAAGGAATGATAAAAACGGTCCTTCCACTTATCCTTCAATACTTCCTCGATCTGCAACATCTGAATGGCGCTCAAGTTCAATTTGACTTCGAGCATATCCAAGATTTTGCTGACTACCGCTTTTTGCCGCCATTTCATTCTGTCTGCAAGTTCCTTGTCGTACTTGTCTAATTGATCGGCGTTGACGACCGCACCCACCCAAGAACGAACGACCCGTTCGGCTAGTCCATCGAGATCGACCGTTCCGAAAACTTGCTCTTGAACTCTTTTGATGATGGAAGTATTTGTTTTGACCTTCCACTCACTCTCGGCTAAGTCGACTAGTGTCTGCTGCTGCTTTTGGTCCAAATCGCACAGTTCGCTAACTATGGACAATTCGTTTTGAATTAAACCTCGCATTTGATTCAGCAATTGAGGTTTTGAATTGGCGGGTTGAGCGACAAATCCGGGTTGCAGCCCAAGAACCTCAACATCTTGAATCAAGACATCTTGAACCCTCAGTCTCAACGCTTGCTGAGCCGGCACTCTCAACTCTTGCTGAGCGTGGAGATCTCCGGGAACCGCAAAAAGGGTTGCTACTCCGGCCGTAAAACAAAAAATGGCACGGCACGTGCCAAGTGTAGCTCGACACTCCGTGTCGAGAATCACGGCACGGCAAATCACGGCACGGCAAATCACGGCACGGCAAATCACGGCACGGAGTGCCGTGCTACACTTGCAACAACGACTCACGGCAATGCCTTGCGCTCAAGCCTCTGGAAATACTCGTCCAATCCTTGTCGATATTCTTCCGGAAAAGAAGAACCAGACGTTCCGGTCGATTGCTGGACGCCGTGATCTTCGCGTGCTTCCTTTTCATTGATCCCAGGCCCTAGCAAAGCGATGGCTGCGTCCTGCGTGTCGCCCCCACCACCTCCACCTGGATCTGCACCGCCACCTCCACCGCTCTTCGGATTGATGCGTTTGCTCTTGAGCAACAATTCGATGACTTCGGTTTCCGCCGCAATCGCGATCTTCGTAGTATCGGGGCGATCAAGGATCTCGGCTGCATCAACCATGGCGCGGTCGACTTCGTTCATCAAAGCGATCTCTTTTCCAAATTCGCTTTGCGCATCTGGCAACTCCTCAATCTTCTTGCAAACGGCAACTATTCTCTCCTGCAAACTGGTCTGCGTTGTCGCCAGTTCGTCAACCATGTCCAAGTATTTTTCGTTATCAGCAACGGGCTTGGCCTGTTCTGCAACGCGAGTCCGCTCACGCAAATTGATTTCTTCCTCGAGAATCTTCATCACTTCAAGGATAATGGACGGAGGCAAAGAACTCTTGGATTTGCTCCCCTTGCATTCCCCCTTGCATGCTGGGTCGACAAGATCTTCGGCCCAACGATCCATCGTGTCCGACCAGTATTCCGCCTCCGCGATGGCAATACCCTGTGACTCCAATAGTCGGTTGGACAAGAGTCGGATTCCGCCAAGGACATCTTCTTTCTTCATTTCATCCAGCACACTCTGGAATTTGACCAATGGCCGTCGTTCATGAAACGCTTCCAGGTCATCGATGATCAGTCCAACGTTGTTCAACGCTCCCTCTTCACGCGTTTTGAGCTGCTTGATTCGTACTTGCTGATCGTTCTTAAGTCGCTTGAGGCTCGAACCAAATGCCTCGTTGATTTCGCCGGACGTTGCGTCGGCAATTTGCATTTGCTCACGCGATGCGGCTTTCAGTCGTTTTACCAGGGTGCTCCCCTCAAGATTCGCCATAAGGTTATTTAGCTCTTCGGCAACTTTGTCGAATTCCGCAAGCAACTCTTCCTGCTTGCGAACGGCTTCCTCAACCTTGTTCTCTTCGGCCGGAGGGGCTTCCTCTTCTTCGCCGGGTTTCTTAGGTTGAGGTTTCCCCATTACTGTCGTCGAGGGCAATCGCAACGGGGGCGGAGCACCTGCCTTCTTGGAAGCTTGACTGGGATCTTCCGCGGGAATGGGAGGTTGTTGCGACGATTCACGATCCGCGATGGTTGGAACTGGTGGTTTGGGCGGCTGCGGCTCAGTCTTGGCCGCACCACCTGGATTGGTAGCCGAATCCTTGCTTTGCCCGACCATCGGGCCCGACTTGGACTGCTGTCCAGCGCTCGACTTGGTGATTTTCTTTTCGTCTTTGGCTTGTTTGAGAAGATCCGCAACGGATGGCATACGATTGGCCGCAATGTCTTTCAAAATCTGATGCATCTCGGCCCATTTTTCCAAGTGACCAACTCCGATCTCGGAATTGCGCGCCGCTTGCCGAAGCAATTCTTCGCCACGACCGGTCAAGTTCTTCAAGCGACGCCCGTTGGCTTGTTCCGCGGAAGCCTGTTGCTCAATCTTGCGACGTGTGTCTTCTTTGTTTAGCTCGTCTTCCGACAAATCGCGAATCTTTCGGTTGGTATCCAGGAGTTGCAGTTCACGGTCGCGAACTTCCAGCGATTCCCGTTGCCATTTGCTCAATTGCTCTAGAACCCAAATGGCGTGATCACTCGGAGTCAAGACATACAACAAGTGAGGCGAAGAATAAACGCGACCACGGTCCGGCAAATAGTCTTCGACAAACATTCGCAATTCAAGAGGCTGTGCCGGTATCTTGAGCGACGTCGCTTGGAAGGTTGCCATCGCGTCCAATGTCTCCGCCGTTGGATTTCCGGCCGAAAGCATCAGTTCACCTCGAATCGGGGCTGTTCCCAGGAAACCCTCGGCCGTTTTCCACTCCATTCCGATGTGCTTTACGCCGAAGTCGTCGACGGAACGAACCGTGAATTGCAATTGCTCGGAATCTAGCACGACCCGCGATCGCGCCAACCCATCCGAAAAGACGGCAGGCGATTCGTCGTTGCGCACAGTTACGTTGACGGAAAACGGTGACTTCGCGGATAGACCGTAAGTATCCGTCCAATCGAATTCAATCTTTTTGGATTCCTCCATCACTTCTGGCTGTGGATGGAAGGACTGGTCTTGTACGGAAATCCCATTTCCATTGACCTTTGCAGATACCAAACTGCGTGTTGCTTTGGCTTCAAATGCAACTCCTGATCCCGTAACGACAGACAATCCACCTCCTCGAACATCTTTTGTGAGAAGCTGGTCCCGCTGCAGGTATTTAGGGAGCTCGATACTAGCTTGAATGCGTTCCAGTTCAGGACGCAATTTGGGCTCAATTTCCAAGCTAGGGGTAGCATCGCCGATCGAGAGAGACAGCGTTCCGGATTCGATTTGGGGAGGAAACTCAAATGCATACTCTCTATCGAGCAACTTCGATTCCAGCTCGGCTTGGCCGCTGATGGTGGCCGTCGCCTTGCTCGGGGTCCAGGCCGATCCCGATGCCAACTTGATGGAAATCGGGAAAGACTCACCATGCGGTACGATCACTTTCTTCGGAAGCGGTTCTATGGCTGCAAAGGTATATCGTTGTATGTTTCCTAACGGAGACGCGAATCGAGCCCATGCGTTCGAAATGGCCGCCGGAAAAAGAATCCATAAACCTGTTAGGAGGGCTAGCCCAGTAGCCGCAAGCGATCCCCATGCCCGATGACGCGACGAAGGGGTGGCTGCCAAGAAATTCCTTTTGGCAGAATCCTCTGCCACTTGGACTAAAGCCGCTTTGCATAGCGCAGGAGATCTCGACTGTTCCGAGTCACTGTGTGAGAGCTCGATGGCGCCCAGCAAAGCGTCTCCGACAGCAGGCATGCGTTTGCCCAAAAGCTTGGCTACCGATTCCGCTGAGCGAACACGAACGACCCATTTTTGGAACCAAAAGGGAATCGACGCGACACCGACCGTTGTTAATAGCAATACCGTTGCCCGAATCCATGCAGGCGAATCGAAAACCCGGTCCAATGCAAATACACAAAGCACCCCAAAAAAGATCGAGACCAACGCGATGCCCGCTGCCTCCAGCATCTTTACGGTCCAAACATGCTTTCGAAATTCATCGAGCTGGGAAACCAACGACGCTGGGATAGCGATACGGTTCTTTGTTTTGGATAGGCTCATAATGGGCGGTGATTCCTCGAAACAACCAATGTGACTTTACCTAAAGTCCAATACTACCGTGACCGTTCGCTTTGCTGTGCCGCAAAAACAGACTGCCACGATTGGACCGAACCGACTGAATTCCGTTCAAGTAACAGTATAGAGGCTGCGCACCGGCAAACTCAAGAATCCGACAGAATTCCAAGCCCAGGAACTCCGCTTTTCTCGAAAATATTCCCCTGACTAACCAAAAAACCCGTTCAGCGTGACCGGTCGTGTCAAACGCATCGGCGATACAACGATTGTCTCAGCCTCAGCACTTGCCGATACGATACCAGGCTTGCGAAATGGTTGTGGACTTTTATGACCGTCCAGCTCGCAGACCAAAAGGGGTAGTACAAATGGCCAAGTTCTATGTTCAAAGTGGATCAATTCGAGGAATTGTGGATTGCTATGATTCCGAATGTGCGGCGGTATGGATTGTGAATCGTGTCATGGAACAAGTTGCACCCGTAAGCGACGAGGTTCTTTACGATGGGGACGAAATTGCCGACGTTGGAATGTTCGCCTTGGACGATTCCATCCAAATCAGTGAACAAGGCTTCGATCGCAACGACTGCGAAATCATCGACACCCACATGGCGTTTGTTCAATGGCACCAGCTCAAACGTGCCATTGAAGCCATCCATCAGCAGTTGAATGACAAATTCGACAACGATTAAACGAGAAGTCCTTTCTGCACGGTTCCATGGACATCCGTCAGCCTAAAGTCACGTCCCTGGGACCGGAATACTAAGCGTGTGTGATCGAAGCCCAACAGATGGAGCAAGGTCGCATTCAAATCATGGACGTGCACTGGATCGGCGACCACGTTGAATCCGAAGTCATCGGTTTGGCCGTGAACGAAGCCTCGTTTGAAACCGCCGCCAGCGAACCACATACTAAAGCACCGATTGTGATGGTCGCGCCCGTCATTCCCTCCCTGCACCATCGGTGTTCTACCAAACTCGCCACCCCATATCACCAAGGTGTCATCCAAAAGCCCGCGGTCCTTTAGGTCTTGCACGAGTGCCGCACTCGCTCGATCGGTCTCCAATGCATTGGCCTTGACCCCGGCTGTTAATCCACCATGCTGGTCCCAAACTTCATGGAACAACTGCACAAATCGAACACCTCGTTCTGCCAGACGCCGCGCGAGCAGGCAGTTTCTTGCATAGGACGATTCATTTGGGTCCTTAATACCGTAGCGTTCTAACGTGTCTTTCGATTCCTTGCTCAAATCCATCAGTTCCGGCGCGCTGGTCTGCAATCGGTACGCCATTTCATAACTGTGGATTCTCGCCGCAATGTCCGGATCTCCAATTTCCTGGCTGGACAAAGTGTTCAATTGGTTGATCGTATCCAGCGAGGATCGCTGTGCCGTTGCATCGATCCCCTTGGGGTTCGAAAGGTACAACACGGCGTCGCCACCGCTTCGCAACGGTGTTCCTCCATACAAGGCAGGGAGAAAACCAGACCCATAGTTGCTAGCGCCACCGCTTGTTCCTTTGGCGCTGGTTAAGACTACAAAACCAGGCAACTCCTCGCATTCGCTCCCCAATCCGTACAACGACCACGAACCAAAACTCGGACGACCGAACAACTGCGAACCGGTGTTCATCATGATCTGCGCGGGGGCGTGATTGACGGCATCGGTTTGCATCGACCGAACCAAGCAAATCTCGTCGGCAATCTTAGCGGTGTAGGGTAGTACTTCGCTCAGCTCCATGCCACATTGTCCATGCTTTTCGAATTTGAACTTAGGCCCTAACAAAGCCGAATTCGGGTTGATAAACGCCGCACGGTATCCGGCCAGTAACTCCTTCGGTGGTAACTTGCCATCGCTCTTGGTTAACTCGGGCTTGTTGTCAAACAACTCCAAATGGCTTGGAGCACCAGCCTGAAACATGTAAATCACACGCTTGGCTTTGGCTGGAAAATGCGGTAGCCTTGGTGCCAGCGGAGTCGCATCATCAGCCACGTTGTTGGCTGACTGTGCCTCCTTCCCCAAAAAGGAGCTCGCGGCCATGCCAGCCAAGCCAACCCCGCACTGGCCGAAGAACCAGCGCCGTTTGGTTCGATCGACCCTTCTCAATAAGTCGAAGTTAATCATGCCTGGATTCATCCTAGTTAATTCTTTGAAATGGTTTCGTCACAATTGAGCAGCACACGCGAAACAATGGTCCAAGCCGCCGCATCCTGCGGATTGAACCCCTCGGGTAACACTGGTAGTTTTGCCGAATCACCCGTGGCTATTTCTCGCGGATTAAGCCATCCCTCCGCTAATCTTTTGCGATGCTCACCCAACAGCTTCTCTATCGCCAGTCGTTCGCTTGGTTTGGGTTTGCGACTTGTGCACAAAAGGAAAGCGTAGTCGGTTCTCGAAGCGTCATCTTTGCCTCCTTCGCGTAGCACGCGTAAAGCCATAGCCTGCGCCGCTTCGACGAAGACCGTTTCGTTCAAGCCAGCTAACGCAGCCAGCGGAGTATTGGACCGAACTCGGCGAGCGCATGCGACATCGCCATTGGGCGAATCGAAACTCGCCATCACGGGATCCGGCATCGAACGCTTTCGAAAGACGTAAACAGCCCGGCGATAACGGTCAGGCCCAGTCGCAGGAGTCCAATAACCAGGCACGACGTAGTTGTAATTCAAGACATTCTGAGGAACAGGCGGAATAACACTCGGCCCTCCAAGCTTATTTGACAATAAACCCGATGCGGCAAGCGCAATGTCTCGGACAACTTCCGCTTCGACTCGAAATCTCGGGCCGCGTCCTAAGAGCCGATTCTTGGGATCCAGGTCATGAAGTTCTTTTCGAAAAACGGAACTCTGCTGGTAGGTCTCACTCAATAGGATCATTTTGACCAAATGCTTCTGGCTCCAACCGTGCTCCATGAACTCGACCGCTAAGTAATCGAGCAGATCTGAGTATTCAGGTACGGCCGTGCGTGTCCCAAAATCTTCCGACGTTTCCACCAGCCCATCGCCGAAGATCGATTGCCAAATGCGATTGACGGCGACGCGGGCTGCCAGCGGCGAACGACGATCGACCAGCCATCGCGCAAACGCCAATCGAGCTGGCACGTTCGGCATCTCAAGCATCGGATGCAATGCTTTAGGCGCATGGGGCGAAACCGGTTGCTTGGGACGGTCCCATTCTCCTCGATCGAGCAACTGAGTTGGGCGAGCAGCAGACGGTTCCCGTTCGGCCAAATGCAAAACGGTGGTTGCATGCTCCGGCAATCGATCCCATTGCTGATCGATCTCCGCATTGAGCATTTGAAGCTCCGGTTTTGATTTCCTCCAACCGGCAAACACCGCATGGCTATCGGACTTGGTTCGCTCACTTTCGTTGATGGACATAGCCAAGACAGCTGCATGATCGCACTTGGGTGCAACTGGATGTTCCGATTTCGTCAAACTCATTCGGCAACAACCGACGTTATCCGCCATATGAATTTCCACTTTGAATCGAGAACCTCCCGGCATCGAAAGCGGCTTGTCGAAGGCAGCAACGGCAACCGACGGCTGGTTTCGTTGTCCCTTGCCCCGATCGGACGTCCAAAACGTTTCGGGCTTGTCATCGAACAAGTACGAAACCGGACCGAAGGCTTTTTTTCCATCCGTGTCCTTGGTTTCCACCGAGGAAAAGTCAGCCGTAACGTTGGCAACCTTTCGCTTCTCCCACTCCTGGCTTTCGGGCTTTTGAACCTTGAGCTCGATCGAGTGGATTTGCCACGAACCATTTGGGCTGCGGCCGGGGCCCCGTAGCGGTAGATCGCCATGGTTCAAGATCTCCAATCGAAACCCGGTGACACCAATGAGGTCAGGCGATCCGATCATGAACACCTCGGAGCTCGAATGGCCCGTTAGCAAGATCGACCCGTCGGTCTGCGGTGCCGGATGGTTCAGTCCACTGACGCTGTTCAAATCGTCGAATTCAATCGTCGTCCAGATAGGTTGGCTTCCAAGGATCGAGTCTTGATATGCCTTTAGTTCCGACTCCCAAACTGGTACGCTTTGCTCGATTTGCTTTTCAATCCCAGCAATCGACTCGTGAATCGAGCGAACGACTCGCAGTTGCTCGGATGTGTAGACTGGCGACTGCGCTTCGTAGCAATTGTTCAAGAACGCGAACATACCGTAGTACTCATCGTGAGTCATCGGATCGAATTTGTGGGTGTGGCATTGAGCGCATTGCGCAGTCAATCCAAGCACTGCTTTGCCGACACAATCGATGCGGTCAAACATCTCCGCCATGCGGAATTGCTCAGGAACAATGGCCCCCTCCTCGTTGATCATGCTGTTGCGCAGGAAGCCGGTGGCAACCCTCTGATCTTGTGTTGCATTCGGAAGCAGGTCGCCCGCAATTTGTTCGATAATGAACTGATCGTAAGGCAGATCACGATTCAACGCCTGAATGACCCAGTCACGCCAAGCCCATTGATCTCGTCGCAAATCCTTTTCGTAACCGTTCGTGTCGGAATAGCGAGCGACATCCAGCCAGTGCCTTGCCCATTTTTCGCCAAAGTGTTCACTTGCCAAAAGTTCGTCGATCCTGCTTTCGATGGGAGACAGTTCGAACGCCGCCAGAGCAGATGGCGATGGTGGGATGCCTACGGCATCTAGGTGAATGCGTCTGGCGAGTGTTTCCGTGGATGCACGCTTGGCAGGCGAAAACCCGGCTCGTTTGAGACGATCTCGTACGAAAGAGTCGATTGGGTTTGTTGTTTCAGTCGGCAATGGTTTTTTGATCGGGGGAGCAAAGGCCCAGTGGGATTCGTATTTCGCACCTTCATCGATCCATTGACGGAGCAGTTTCACTTGCGCTTCGCTCACCGGTTTTTTTGCATGTGGCGGTGGCATGACAATATCTGGATCCAGCGACGCGACACGCTGGATGATCTGGCTTGCAGAAGATTGGCCGGGTGAAATCGCTGGACTACCGGATTCTCCTCCCTTGTACGCTAAAGAATCCACGTCAAGTCGCAAGCCCCCCTGCCTCGCGGATTCGTCAGCCCCGTGACACAGGTTGCAATGCTCTGAGAGAATTGGCTGAATTTGTCTGCGAAAATCGATGGCTGGCTCGGAACCGAAACTGCGATCGAGATTCAGTAGAGCGATGAGTAATAGACAAGCCTTCAGCATGGGCGAAGTTGTGTTCTTCCACAGGCTGCAAAAAACGTGTGGCACGCCCGAGAGCGACAGCGATGGGCGTGGTCGAGATGGTCGAGATGGACGTAGTTGAAGTGAATGGCGTGATGGGTCTAGTTGAACTGTTTCGCTCATGCGTTCAATCTTTCGAGTAGCTCTTTGCAATGTCAATCGCTTGAAAATAACGGATGGGGGAAGGTCCTGCCGAGCTGTCGCCGTTGCGATTCGGTAGCAGACTCCGCCTGCCGAGCAGTGAATTATAATCTCCATGGTCAATTTCCTGTCACTTCCTTTCGACCCAAGATAACGTCGGAGCGATTCCGGAAACGAATAGAAAGCAAGAATCATCCATTAAGAGCCATTAAAGTACGAATCTTTAACTTTATGCTCCTCACGGTGATAACTTGCCCTCGAATTTCGGAAAGGGGGGACTCCCGATTATCGGCGTGCGGAAAAATGCATCCTTCGCGAGTTATGTGTATTGGCTCTTGTCGAAAGCACCCAACAGTACCTATGTTAAGGAGTACTCGAAAGTGGTTTGCCTTCATTTTAGACAGACCAGTTCTTTGTCCACCCTTATTTCCATCCATGTCCGAGCCTAGTACTCGAGTCCAAAAGACAATTGCTACGATGCGTAGCGTTCGTCCTACGATCCTGCCCTCCCTTTTGTTGTGCGATTTCGCCAATTTGGAAAAGGAAGTGCATTCGTTGGAGGAGGCTGGGGTTGAGTGTTTGCACCTGGATGTGATGGACGGGAATTTCGTTCCCAACATGAGTTATGGCATGCCCATTGTGTCGGCCATACGCAAGGTCACGGATCTGATGCTTGATGTGCATTTGATGATTCGAGAACCAAATATTTACGCACCGCAATTCGTGGACTCCGGTGCGGATTTGATTACGTTTCATATCGAGGCGTCGCCGGCCCCGACGGATTTACTGGCAAAAATTCGTTCGCAAGGGGTTGCGGCTGGGTTGGCAATCAATCCGTCGACCGACATGGGGCTTCTTTTGCCCTTCGTCGGCGAATGCGATTTGGTGCTTGTTATGAGTGTCGAAGCTGGATTTGGCGGGCAGTCGTTCAATCCGATCGCATTGAACCGTCTGTCTGAACTTCGAAAAATGCACGGTGCCGATCTCCTTTTGGAGGTAGATGGCGGCGTGAATGAAACAACCGTTGGCCAGTGCACGGCCCATGGAGCGGACCTGCTTGTCGTGGGTTCTGCAATCTTTCGCCAGGCGGATTACTGCCAGGCGATGACCCGATTGCGTCGTGAAATGCAACCTTCAAGGTGATGCCAAATGCGTCATCGATTTGATTCCTCTTCGGACAATTGTTTATGTGTAATGTAGTTGTCGTGCGTCCTGGATCGACCCTTTTTGACGAGCAAGAGCGAATCAAAGGTAGTCTCGATATGCCGCTCTCTGCAGCTGGGGTGGAACAAGTTCATCGCATTGCGATCGAAATTGCCAAGCTTCCGATTTCGACCGTATACTGTGGTCCATGTGAATCGGCCCAAAGTACCGCGAGAGAAATAGCCGAGCAAACACGTGCCAAGTGGAAGGTTTGCGATTGCTTTCGCAATTTAGACCATGGGCTATGGCAGGGTAAATTGATTGATGAGCTCAAGAGGCAGCAACCTCGACTCTTCAAACAGCTTCAAGAAAACCCGCGTTCGTTTTGCCCTCCTGGCGGTGAGACTGTCGCTGAAGCCGAGGCACGCGTAGAAAAGTTGATCGCCAAGCTTTGCAAGAAGCATGCCAACGAGACCATTGCAGTGGTCATTCCGGAACCGCTGGCAAGCTTGATCGCGGCCAAATTAAAGGAAACCGACCTTGGGGACCTTTGGAAGTCGGAGTGCGATAACGGCTCCTGGGAGATGATCGATTCCGATACGCACGATACCATCGGTGCCCACTTGGTGCCCGCTTGCCGGGTACCAGTTGCGGTAGATCCTTTTGTTTCCCGATAAGAAAGCAGATCGAATGTCCACAGTAGAATTGCCGAACACGCCAGATGCCGTGCCGACAGCCGCCAAGCGAGGCGTACCGGAGGGGCTGTGGATCAAATGCCCTGGTTGCGGCGATTCGATCTATCGCAAAGAAGTGGAACGCAATCTAAATGTCTGCCCTAAGTGCAAGTACCACATGTACGTTTCCGCCCGCGAACGGATCGGACAGTTGCTGGACGAGGGCACATTCGATATTTGCGACGAGCACATCCTACCAACTGACCCCTTGAACTTCTCGGACAAGAAGCGCTATTCGGAACGATTGGTGGCTGAGCAAATACGAACTGGATTGACCGATGCCGCCATGTGTGGAACAGGTATGATTCGGGCTCGTCGCGTCGCGATCGCAGTAACAGACTCCGCGTTCATTATGGGGAGCATGGGCTCGGTGGTGGGCGAACGTCTAACTCGATTGATCGAGCGAGCCACCGTGTATTCTTTGCCACTGATTATTGTCAGCGGATCCGGCGGTGGTGCACGCATGCACGAGGGAATCCTATCCCTAATGCAGATGGCAAAAGTCTCTGCGGCGCTGGCGCGTTACCACGCTAACCAAGGCCTCTTTGTGAGTGTCCTGACGAATCCAACCATGGGTGGCGTAGCGGCGAGCTTTGCGAGTCTAGGAGACTTAGTCTTTGCCGAACCCAAAGCGCTGATTGGATTCGCAGGGCCTCGGACGATTAAGGCAACACTCAAGATGGAATTGCCAGAAGGATTTCAAACCAGCGAGTTCCTGCTTGCGCACGGCTACATCGACCGAATCGTAGACCGTTGGCGACTGAAAACAGAAATCGCAGCCGCCATCGACTACTGCGGCAAGTTATAAGACAAGCGGCTGAAAGAAGACTACCAGGCCAGGCCACCGTGTGGCCGTGTGGCACACCCAAAGCGATTAGCGATGGGCGTGGGAAGTGTGGCAAATGACTCTAGCGATTCACCACGCCCTTCGTACCTCAGAGCGTGCCACCCAGTTTACGTGCCACCCAGTTTGTAGGTAGATTTCAAACTGCCCCTCGCCTAAGACAAGCTATAATGCGAGCGGCCTTCAAATCCTGACCGCAACTGAATTCGTTAGAATTCAGCGCATTCCCGAATTCTCACGAGTCGACACACATGGTTTGCACGTGCAAGTTTTTCTTCTACGCTAGTAAAATTGCTTTGCTGTTGTTGCTCTCAACGGTTTTGCTCGATGTCGATGCGATGGCCGATTGGCCTGGTTTGCTTGGATCGACTCGCAACGGTCACGCCGACGCTGATAGCGCACTCCCAATCGCTTTGAACGGGAACCCCAAACAGCTTTGGAAAGTGGAAGCAGGCCAGGGATACGCTGGACCAGCTATCGCAGGAAAGGATTTCGTACTCTTCGAACGTATTGGTGATAACGATAGAGTGCGTCTTTTGAATTTGGAGTCCGGAAAAGAAGTCTGGCGTCGGGACCTGAAAGCCGGGTACCGCGGCGGAATCGATGCCGACAAAGGGCCTCGCTCGGTTCCAACGATTATGGAAAAGTCCATCTTGGTTTATTCCGCCGCAGGTGATCTGACGTTGCTAAACCGCATGGACGGGGTCGTTATCTGGACTCGAAGTTTGCGTAAAGAATATCAAGCCGAGGACGGATACTTTGGAGCTGGCAGCACTCCACTCTTAGTTCGCGATCAAGCGATAGTCAACATTGGCAGCAAGTCTGCCAGCGTTGTCTGCGTTTCCCTTGCAGATGGCAAGACTATCTGGACTTCGTCTGAGGCAGAAGCGAGCTACGCGTCACCCATCCTCCTTGAATCGACTCCAAAATCCGCCATTTCAGCTCCGATCGTTGTGATCCCCGGGAAACTTAAGACACTCGGGCTAGATTTGCAAACGGGCAAACCGCTTTGGGAATTTCCCTTTGGCCAACGCGGGCCAACCGTGAACGCGGCCACCCCAGTTGTTACGGCGGATGGGAATCTTTTTTTTACATCCAGTTATGGCATCGGTTCGCTGCTCGTTCGTCCGGGACAATCCTCGGTTCAAATTTTGCATCGAGGGATGGACCTCAGCAGTCAGTATTCGACGCCGGTTGTCGTCGCAGGCAAGATCTTTGGGTCCGATGGACGCGAAGATGGTGGCGAAGGTGGATACAAATGTTTGCAGGCTTCGAACGGGCAACTTCTCTGGGAAAAATCGGACATGCCCATTTGCCATACTATTGGTGTCGGGACTACGCTCCTGATCCTTGGGATAGGAGGCGAGATCTGGTCCATAGATAGTGCTGCAACCCAATTTGAGCCGCGATGGACAAGCAGCCTTCCCAAAGGAAAATACCGGGCACTACCTGCTTTTTCTGGAAATCGGCTCTACACCCGCACCTCGAATGGGACTGGTGACGCGTGGTATTGCTACCAAATTGGGGAAGGGCTTTAGCCGGTTTTGGCAGGGATGAGCAGGGATGAGTTCTTAAGTCCAACAAAGCACTAGACAAATCCTAGAATTCTTGGCATGATATGCCCCCACTAGTACCCGGGATTATTGTATTTAGACCGAATTCAGGAGTCGTGAAGTGCCAAATATTAAGAGTGCTAAAAAGCGCCATCGCCAGTCCCTCGAGCGCCGAGCACGCAATCGTTCCGCAAAATCGCAGCTCAAGACTGCATTGAAGAAGCTTCGTGAATCTGTCGAAGCCAAGAATTTTGACGAAGCTAAGACACAGTACTCCGCATTCTGCAAGATGCTCGATCAAAACGCGTCCAAGAAGATCATTCACGTGAATAAGGCCTCTCGAACGAAAAGCCGTTTAAGCGCCATGATCAAGAAGGCCTCGTTGGCAACCGCCTAAACTAATGGGTGTTATAAGGCGTCTTGTTGAGCATTGTAATGTTAAACGTTGCATCGCTCCTGTCTAGAATTCGCATAGCAAACCTTGCTCTCGGAAGCGTTTCCTCCGTCGAGGGAAATTCCGAGAAAATTCGCTCGTGGAATTATGGCGAGTTGGAACTCTCAGACGGCAGGTTGATTCGCATCTTTCCCCGTTGGTGGCCTCGCTTGGGTTCTCAATGGGAAGCGTTGCAAGATAGTTACATTCGAACTCTTCCGCCGGATTTCTGCCGTGCTTATTATGCGTTTCCGCGACGCGCACCGGGATACATGAGCGTGCTTTATGCCCAAAGCGGCCCAAACACTCAATACAAAACCCTTTACTGCGCCGTCACCGTCATGGACGAAATCGCGAGGCTCAGGGACGCTCAAGCCATCGTTTGCCAGACCATTAGCCCGCGAGCAAGCGAGCGACTGATGAATCGCTGGGGATATATTCGGCATGCGCAAACGTTGGGCGACAACCATTTCATCAAGCGACTCAAATGAAATCCAATGTCGCCTTTCGCTCCGCGAAAGTGCGCCTCGTTAACGCACTTTCGCGGGAGCGAAAGGCGACAATCTGCATCAAGGGCTCATGGCACTATTGATGGCTGTTCCTGACGAGTCGAAATTGTTCTTGGTCGCCGTAGCAAGCTGACCTACTGAGCCAATCACAGCGCCTACAATGAGCGCCAACATGACGGCGTACTCAACGGCAGTTGGACCTTCGTCCTCCGTTAGAAACCTCCGTACACTCTTACCGATCTTTTCGTACATATTGGTCTGACTGGAAAAAAAGGCTTTGCGGCCCAGCACGATGCCCAACCTACTAAACTTCTACTTCGATTTCGACACAAAGAGGGACGTGAAGCATGGATTCGTTACTCCCGTCTTCGGATTTCGGATACCCGTAGAGTATGAGATCCATACAACCGCTAGAAGTGGAGCGCTGCGCCTTCGAAATGAACACAATACGACAGGTTGAGTAATGCAAACGACAAACTGACAGCCGGGAATTCACATTTGATCGCCCCATCTTCGGGCCTGTCGTTCAAAATCATTGTCCACGTATATTCCATCTCCACGCGACCAATGCCACAAGCTGTTCAACAGGTAGGCAGGGATAAACAACGGGCCCCACCAAAGATACTGTCTAACATGGATCCATTCGTGCTCAAAAGAACTTTCGAAACTCGGCTTATCCGCCGCTAGGATAGTATGCCCAAGGGTTAACGCAATCGCACCGCCTGGGATAGGAGCAAGGGCCAATAAACGCTTCATGGCTGGCCCGTAGATTCCGATCGTGCCCCGTCGCACCGTTATGGACCTAGTCCCCAAAAACGGTAGAAGGCCGACGACGAGTCCAAGTACCGTATTCGGAAGCGGCCACAGGTAGGATAGACTTCGCCAAACCAATTGCATGACCAGCGCTAGAGTTGTGATTGTATTCTCGTGGACGAGCGACGCCCTTCGCTCGTTGCGCCCCTACCAAACCCGAGCCAGGCCCTTCGCTCGTAACGTCCCCGTCAAACCTGAGCGAGGGCCTCGCTCAGCCACTAAAACCCGTCTGGGAAGTTCAGTTCAATAACGGCTGAACCATCAATCGCGAGACACCTGTTGCCGCTTGAATAATGCCGTTTCCAACCGCCTGAATCCCGCGTGCCCACATCGTGTATTCGTCAGCGAACACCAGTTCAGGCACAGCCGGAAGGATATGCCAATCACCATTGATGATTTCTGTCTCAAGTTGCGAAACTTTCCAAACGGCATGGCCGATAAAAAGCCTGCAGTGCTCGGGTGTCGCAAGCGCCAGCTTCTTGAGTGTTTCCGATTGAGCCGACAGATAAACTCCTTGACTATTGCCACCTTCGGCTAGAAGCTGGTTGTCATGGATTGCCAGAACCGGACCGTTTTGTGGTCCACCGAAGTTGACATGCGAATCGATATTCGAGGGCTTTGCCTCCCCTTCCAAAAGCTGCTCCCAAAGTGCGTTCGTGTCCATGGCCAAGCGACGGTTAAGCATAATACCTATCGTTTGAGCCTCAGAATGCTCAACAATGATGCACACCGAACGAGAAAAAACCGAATCCTGAATACCTGGCGCAGCCACTAACAAATAGCCTGCCAAAGATATTCGACGACTTTCGTCCGGAGTGCCGGATGATTTTGGTATGCGATTCACGGATTCCACGCCCATAACAAAAATGGAGGAAACAACCCTTGTCTATCGCCTGTTACTACACCAAGCGATAAGATTGTCAAAACGACAACCTAGATATCCTACCGCAAGCAAAAACAGTGCCGAAACGGAGAATTGCGTTTGAGCATTCAAGATTTGAGGAGAAACTATACTTATGGAGGGCTTGCTAGGAGCGAGTTGCCGATGGACCCAATGCTGCTTTTCCAGCAATGGTTCGGGCTTCTCCAAGCCAGCGAGCTACCTGAGTGGTTTGAAGTCAATGCGATGACCCTGTCGACAGCCAATCCTGTCGGCGGATCGTGCAGTCGGACCGTCTTGCTCAAGGGCATAGTCGAAGATGGGTTTCTTTTCTTCACCAACTACGATTCTGCCAAGGGGCAGCAAATAGCCTTTGATCCCAAAGTTGCCATCCACTTTTTTTGGCCCATGTTCGATCGACAGGTCAGAATCGAAGGCCAAGCGGTAAAAACGTCAGCCGCTATCTCAAACCAATACTTTGCGTCTCGCCCCCGGACGAGTCAATTAGGGGCAGCGGCTTCGCCGCAATCGCAAATCCTTCTGGATGAAATGCAACTGGAGTTGGCAATTGAAGAGTTGGATCACAAGTATGCTGGTCTTCTGGTACCACGCCCGGAAAATTGGGGCGGCTACAAAGTCATCCCGCAATTGATGGAGTTTTGGCAAGGGAAACCGTCGCGGCTACACGATCGATTCCGTTACGAAAGAAATGAAAGTACGAATGACTGGTTGCTGCATCGTCTTGCGCCATGACCCGAGCACGTTGCACATCGGTTTATTTAGTACGACATCCTGCTGTTGACTTAGAATCCAAGAGCATTTGCTATGGTGACAGCGATGTCCGGCTCGCTGCAGGCTGGGAATCAAAACTCGAACCGCTGGGGGCCGCTCTCAGCCAATTGCCGATCGATCAACGAGCCAAGAAAATCTGGCATAGCGACTTGTTTCGTTGTTCGGAACCTGCCCAATGGTTGGGAAGTCGATTGGGAGTGGAGACTTTGCCTGACAGCCGTCTGAGAGAACGTTTTTTCGGGACTTGGCAAACGGTGGCTTGGTCGGAAATACCTTTGCACGAAGTTGAGCGGGCTCACGACATGCTGGAGCATCCATCGACTTTTCGACCTGGCGGTGGTGAGACGACGGACGAAGTATCGAAGCGTGCACTGAGTTGGTGGAACGCAGTTGTTGCGAATGCGGATCCATTTTCCAAAACGATCGTGGCAATCGCTCACAGCGGATCGATCACTTCACTCTGCGGAACGCTATTGAAATTGCCGCCGTCGGCGTGGACGCCGTACTATCTGAAACCTTCGCAACATCTAGTGATTCGAATGAATGACGATCAAGTAGAGATAACTCCTGCCGGCGGTGCTACGGATTACAGCAAGTAGCCGGGGGTCGCTGCGGAGCAGCGCACCCCCGGAACCAAAGAAACGACGCGGCGACCCTGAAGGGGTCGAAGATTTCCCGACCCGTTTAGGGTCAACGGGCACTAGCGATAAGCGATGCGCCACTACCGCTCACCCTAGTCCAAGTACTTCGGATCGAATTCAATGCCTGCTTTCTTAAGCATGAAAATCAGTTCCTCCCGGAATGACTCTTTGCGGTGGTGTTCCTTTTGGTTCTCAATGTATTTCGCAACGGATTCGCGTCCGGTGGGGCTTACTGAAAAGACTGCATAGCCGTCTTGCCATTCAAAGGGCGGGTAATCAATGGTTTCGTGGACCCACTTGCTCGCTGATTTTTTCAATTCCCGCATGAAGTCAGATCTGCGGTGAGTCGGTTTTAAGCCGATGAGTAAATGAACGTGATCCTCGACACCTCCAATCTTCAATGCTTTGCCATCGAGATCATTGACGGTGCCACCAAGATAAGCATGCAAGCGTTCGATCCAGTCCGCTTGGATCCAAGGAGTTCGGTTTTTGGTCGAGAACGTGATGTGGTAGTTGAGGGAATGGTAGGTCGACAAGTTTGGGCTCGCTTAGATTGCTGAGTGCAACGGCTCCGGTGGTGTCGCTTCGCTCACCACCGGCTACTATCTGTGATCCTTTCAGGATCATCGGACATTATCCCGATAGGGATTACAGAGAGTAGCCGGGGGTTGCCGCGAAGCGGCGCACCCCCGGATAACGAAAGGACGAGCAAATTGCCCTGAAAGGGCCTGTCTTACGATCTTTCGAAAAACGCGCAGACGCAAAAAGGAACTGCCACTTGAACTCTCGATGCGCGTTTGGATACTTGCGCGCAATCGCATTGGGTAACCAAACCGACGCAACTCCGTCGGCTTCGTCGCGTTGATGAAGTTTTTCACGTTGCTTCACCAGTCTCCTTAGTGGTTCCACCAACTGCTTGGGCAACGGAGCAAATCGGCTCTTGTTTCCTTTGGAATTATGAATCTCGATTAACATTTGATCGAAGTGGACATCCTTGACACGCAACCGCAAGCATTCGCTGATCTGCATCCCGCAGCACTGTTTCTTAAAACCTATCCAGCGGACTTTGAACAACCAGCCCTGGTCGATTCATAACATGCGTGTAGATCATGG
>Ga0105048_10001385_pt1 | contig 39406 bp, 39 predicted proteins | sample MAT05_FD_78382 | JGI IMG/M metagenome (GOLD analysis project Ga0105048, IMG submission 78382) | Freshwater microbial communities from Lake Fryxell liftoff mats and glacier meltwater in Antarctica - MAT-05 | ecosystem: Environmental > Aquatic > Freshwater > Ice > Liftoff microbial mat | place... | reverse complement strand
CACCCAAAATACACAAACGATTATACCCGAATAGCTTAATTGTAATGTAGCATCGTTTCGATTGAAATAATTAACCAAACACCATACTATTTGATGTTTCACACAAAGAAAATTGAGTTGAGAGTTCTACATACTCACAGGTATTAATCGCAATAGCATTGTGAAGTGGCGTAAACGCTGCCAAGAGCAAGGAATAATACCATTGCTTACCCATGGTCGTATTGGTGGATTTAAGAAGAGTATAGTTACAAAAGAAGAACACAAAAAAATCGAGAAGAAGCTCTATTCACCTAACAACGGCATAAGAGGGTATGTTGAATTATTGGACTGTTTAACAACAGAATTCAATAAGGAAATTAAATATATAACCTTGCAAAAAATGTGTAGAACGTCATTTCGTCAATAAAATAGAAGTAGCACGGAAGAATCAAGAAAAAAGTCCTACAGAAGTGAAATATGTTAAAAAAATTGGTCAAATCTGCTAAGAAATATTTCTTAAAACCGATGTGAATTATACCTCTTTTAATTTATACTTTCAAGATGAGGGAGGTTTGAATTATTCACAAGAAACGGAAAAGGATCAACAGCCAAAGGAATAAAGACAATTGGTCTATTTCATCAGGTTTTAAAGCATCATATTTATTTGGCGCATTTTCTCCATTACGGGAGATATATTTTTATTAGAAATACCTAATTGCGACGCCGCCAATTTTCAATCATTACTAAACGAGTTTGTCTAAGAAAGACTAGCGGAATTTAAAATAATAGTTTGGAATAATGGAGCATTTCATACAGTTCAATCATTGATACTATCAGAAAATATTGCTTTAATATTTCTTCCCCATAAAGCCATGAATTAAATAAAGCCGAAAAAATATGGGCCATTCTAAAAAGAGAATTTACCAATAAATTTTATTCTACATTGGATGAGATAAGCAAATTTATCACAGAAAGTACCCATATATTGATCAACGAAACCGTAAAAAAAACATGCGGTTTTCCGAACATTTTATCAGGCCTTAATTGGACTGGATGATAATAATTGTCATAAGACATTCGAGGTGATCAATGATCGCTAACAACTTTTAGCATGGACAGAAGTTGCCAATATACGATGCCGTTCCGCAATAGTTATAAAGGATGAACAAAGAAAAATATTTTGTATTGGGCTAAATTCCAATTTGATGATCGGTGACAACTTTAAAGAAATTATTGAATGGATTACAACTTCATAAAACGCAGTATTTCACGCGAATTGTTTCGTTCCACTACGCATTGATAAAATCCGCTTTGCAGATGCCCAACATTGATAGCGTTTGATTGCAATTTTTCATTAATCACACACTTGCCCGTTGCGTCAAATATTTTTATTGATAATGAAGAAGTTGATGCGTTTTGAAAATTGAAATGCAATGCATCGCTTGTTGGATTTGGATAAATTGAAATATAATTTTCAACAACAAAATCTTCTTGCAAACCAATGCTACTTCCGTTGGTATTTGTGAAACGCGTGATGAGCGGATCATAACCATCAATGGTTTGATTCAACCAAATGGCCACTTGATCCATGGAGAGCACCTTGCCATCATCTTGCAATGTGGCGCAATGGAAATTGATGCGCATGTCGTGACCCTCAGCATTCACCGCATGAATTCCATTTGCGAAATTGTTGTCCAAATTCCCGCTGGCATCGAGGCGTGCGATGTACTTTCCATACAAATATTGGCTTTGGTTAAAAGCGGTTCCCAAAATAATGAGACCACCATTTGGTTCAATCAACAACTCGTCTGTTGCTGCATAAAGATCGGGTTCGTTCTCTGCCAATTGTAACTGGCCTTGTAAGCCAAAATTTGTATCAACGGCTCCTGTATTGGTGAGTTTAAAAATTGAATTTGCATAGCCAAAAGTATTAGGCTGCACATAGATGGAATTGTCATTTGCAATTGCTATATCTAAAATCCAATTAGGCAATTGTGCGGCAGCAAGATTCAGTGCGTTGTTAAATGTATTATCAATTGTGCCATCAGTATTGAACCGTTGAATGGAAGACCCATTGCCACCATAGCTCGCCACAACAATACGGTCGTTGTTGTCAATTTCCAACAACGGATAAGAGAAGCCATCAACATTACCCGAAGCCATGCCGTCAGTGCCGAAGGAGGTTACAAGCTGAAGATTCGTATTGTATTTTATTACTGAACTATATGAGAATGCGTCAACCGCGTGGCCTGTTGTAAGGATAATATTGCCCTCGCCATCTACATCTATTTTAGAAAAACCACCAGTGAAAGGAATCGCTATCCAGTCGATGGCTATGGAGCCATCTAGATGATAACAGCACACGCTGTAAACGCTTTCATGTGTAGCACAGAGATAAATGCGATCGGCCTCATTGGAAAGCACCGCGTCATAAAAAATGGTGTTGGCAACAGTCAAGATGCCATTGCTTCCAAAAGTGTTGTCGTAAGATCCATCATCATGCAACTTCATGATGAAGGCATCTGATCCGCCATTTACCGAGCTAAGAAATGCAAAAATTTGATTGTTCGTTTGAATGATTTCAGAAGTAATGACATCATTGGGCAAAGGCATAAAACCGAATGAACCGTCGGTGCTGAAAGTCAAATCCAAATTGCCATTTTGCGCCGAGCTGTGCGAGCAAATTGCAAGAGCAACGCAGCACATCATTGTTTGAAATTTGATTTTCATAGTAGAAATTAATTTATGGTTGAATAAAAAAAGGATGGACTTACAGCTTCACAAATCGAAGCGTTTCACTTGTATTGTTTTGTTGAACTTCGCAGTTGTAAAAGCCACTTTGTAGATGCTCAACATTGATTGATGTTGATTGCAATTTTTCATTGATCACACACTTGCCTGTTGAATCAAATATTTTGATGAAGCATGGAGATGATGATGCGTTTTGAAAATTGAAATGCAGTACATCACTTGTTGGATTGGGGTATGCGGTGATCCATTTGTTAGAAAAATTTTCCTCCACTTTTACAAATTCTTCATTGTTGAATCTTGTGAGCATCACATCAAGATCAACCTCTACATCGCTTATCCAATTTACCACTTGATCAAAGCAGAGAATCTTACCATCAGGCTGTAGCGCCGTGTTAAACAACCATAGTTGATAATTACTGCCGTTATTATAATTAAACAAGTTCGCTGTGCTCTGAAAATTGACATCAGGTACTCCGTTTTCACTCAGCTTTATCAAATATTTTCCTGCTGCATATACTGTTGACTGTGAGTTGTAGTGCGCTGTTATAATCACATCACCATCCTGTTGTACCACTATATTGTTGAAGTTGATGAAATAACCAGGCTCCGTTATCTGAGTGCTAAAGATTCCATTATTCGCAAAACTTGTGCTGAGGCTTCCATCATTATTTAATTTGATAACGTAGTTGGGCACATTGCCCGTAGTTTGTGCAGGAACAATATATAGAGAATTGTCTAGAGCGATGGTCAAGTCTTGATATGCCCGAATGGGTGAGGATGCATCTACCTCTGGCGCAGGCGTGAATGACAAGTCAACTACTCCTTGGTTATTTATTTTATTGAGCACTTGCGTGTCGCTAAAATTTCCAAGGACATACGTATTTCCAAGATGGTCCACTTCCATGTCATAGATGCCACCGGAATTTGTTGCTGATGTCATTTCAAGTGGCATCGTAACCAATCCATTTTGGCCATAAGATGTATCCAAAGTCAAATCATCGTTCAGCCTTGCCAAACGATAGGCGTGGGTATTTGTGAGCACATCAAAGTAACTGCCACTCACCATTAGTTGGCCATTATCCATAGGAGATATTTTGCTCGGTAAATAATTGTGATTTGGTTCGGAAACTATGCTGTCAAGACTTAAAACTTGAGTAGTTATATCATATCGAAAGACAAATCCATTGCCGAGTAATCCACTACTTCCAACAGAATAGATGGCGCCGAGGTCAACGCTTACAGCAGCGTCATATCCATTGAAGGATGGAAAAGTGACAATGCCATTTGTTCCCACAGAGGCATCAATACTGCCATCTAGAAGAAAACATTTTAAGTAAGAATCATAAGGCGGTGCGATAGGATTGGTGACTTGCGCAAAAGTGTACACCCTATCACTGGTAGCCATCACAGCGCGCGCAAGGACTGTGGATGTGGGATATATTTCATTGGTGACTTGTCCTTGAATACCGAATGTCAAATCAGTGGTTCCGCTTTGCGCATTGCAAAAATTCTCAAGTGAAAAAGCAAGGATGATTGATATATATATTTTTGATTTCATGTTTTGTCTTGTTTGTTGGTTTGATATAGAGATTCAAAACCAAACAAGATTCCATAAAAAATTAGAAATAAATTTTACATTGTTGTCCGACTAACCTAAGGGTAAAAAGTTAAGGGCAGGCCGAGGGTCTGCCCTTTTTGTGTTACGTTGGTGGTCTCTAACATCAACAAAGTAACATGAGCCGAGGTTTAAAATTTATCCGACAGTCGATGATGTCATAAACAATGAAATTGATTTTAACGAAAATACGGCAGTCGGCAATTGATAGGCATCAATCAAATTGTTACTACAAGGCCCTTCCCACTAGGATTTATTTAGTAAGTCTACTTTGCGGTATAGACAGCTAGAGCAATGGTTTGAGAGAGATTTGGGCGGGACTGATGGGTTGTCAAGGCAAACTTGCCCATTTCAATTTTGATAAAACATCCGCTAAAAGTACTCCTTCAGATGGAAACACTCGTAGAAGTTATCTCGTCTTTGAGTGGATGTACTTCGGTTTGGTCAAGCACTATCATTCCTTTATTTCGGACAGCCGATTGAAGGGACACGGTATTCGCAATTTGAAAATCATAGAGAGCACTGTCGTTCGGCTCTTCATGATGTGCTGCAAGATGTTGGTCAAAATCCCAATGATGGTTCACGCAAGAAGGGAGGAATAAAAGTTTATGCTTTGATAAACGCTTTTAACGGTATTGTTGAGTTCTCTAAAATAACAGCGGCTAAGGAACATGACAAGAAATTCATGGCTCATCTCAAACTTGCCCACACTAGTTTTATTTTTTTTTGACAAAGCTTAAAACCACCATCAGCAGTTCTTACGGTGGACTCAAAATAACGTGTGGTTCGTTTCAAGAATGAAGTCCATTACGTCCTACCATGTAACTAAAGTGATGTCAGACAATACAAAGAAGAAACGAAAAAATGGCAAGTCCCTAGTTTCGAAAGAGCAATTCATTACCGTTTTTTTAAATAATGCTTATCCCAGCTAGCTCAAAGCATCCCGCATGTCATTTGGGTGGGTCACTGGTTAGTCCCGAAAGCTATCAGAACCTGGATCTCCCACAAAGTTTGTTTTAATGACAACCTTTTTTCCGACAAAAACTATTTTATTTATGGCCTGTATGAAGAATCGGTATCCGTATTAGTCTAGCATTCAGGTCACTCCAATGGCCTGCAACACGCACTCTTAAGGTATTTTTCGCAGTAAGCATATAAAAATAGAACGGACTAATTTATTTGCAGCATTGGTATAGATTAGCGTCGGCATTCACCGCATACGGTTGTCATCATGCAAACTTTCAACATTGACATCCATAACCATAGATTTGATCTCCATCCGCTTCGCGCCATATACTGGCCTGCCCAAAAAACACTTATCTGCAGCGATGTGCACATCGGTAAAGCTGAACATTTCAGAAAAAATGGAATTGCTCTTCCAAGATTGGTCAACAAAAACAATTTCTGGAATCTCTCTTTGTTATTCGATCAATTTAAGCCCGAAAGGTGGCTGGTATTAGGTGATTTAATGCACAGTACAGTCAATAGAGAGTGGGATGATCTTTCAGATTTTCTTGCGAATTACCCGGGAATTTCAACGCATCTTGTTCGTGGTAATCATGAAATTTATGCTGATGCTATTTATTTGGATCTTAATTTTCAAGTATCGCATGACTTACACGAACAATCTTTTTGTTTTTCACATGAAGCAATCGAAGATTTAAATAAAGGCATTTTTAATTTCCACGGGCATATTCATCCTGCGGTGAGGTTGCGTGGCACTGCCGGGCAAAGTCTTAAGCTTCCTTGTTTTTATGCTACTGAAGAAAGAATGATACTGCCTTCTTTTGGATCATTTACTGGATCTCACACAATAAGACCAAAAAAGAAGGATGGAGTTTATGTAATTGCCGGAGATATTGTGCAAAAAATTAGCTCCTGAATTAATACTTGATCTCTTTGATCATTTTACCATGCTTCCAAAATGACTCACTAGTCTTTTTGCCGTATTCATCATATTGTGCGCTTATACCGTGTTCCTTTCCATTGAGGTAAGTTTCTTCGGCTTTTATTTTACCATTTTCATGATAAAATTTCCAAACACCATTTTCGACATTCTTTTTGTAATTGCCAATCCATTCTAGCTTTCCATTGCTAAAGAATACTTCTTCTTTCATTAACTCGTCAGTTGTTTTGTCAAAATACAGAACTACATATGCAGAGCCATTTTGATGTTTACGCATTACTTTACGAAGCAGATCGTTATCCTGAGCAAACACTTGCAAAGGAAGAAGTAGGCTTATGAGTAATGTCCTTAACACAGTCCGAAATAGTGATTTTTTTGGGTTCAAAGTCTTTTAGAACGCAGAAATGTCGGTCGGGGTTTCGTTAATCTTCGATATAGACACTAAATGATCCGCTGAATTCAAGCGGAAATCCTACAGGAACATTGTTTTCGAGCTCTTTTAAAATCATCTGAAAACTCCCTGATTCATTGCCACCTGTAATTCCAGCCTCATTAATAAGCACTGTGCCTTCGAGTGGAATAAAAGTTCTGAGCGTATCAATAGGGTCATTGAGATTAAACTCGTGAATACGAGCAATAAATTGAGAGAGATTCTGCTGCTGATTGATGTAATAATAATCACCTTCTTCTACGGTTGGTATTTCTATCCAAGCACCAAGACCGTGCGGCTGTGCTTCTCCTTCCAACTTTACTTTGGCAGTAATATAATACCTGCGAGAATAGGGCTCTATGTCATCCGTCCGAACAACGTTGGCATCTAGCAACTGATAGCCAATTCCTTGCCAGCTCAGCCCACCGCAGCCACACACATATGGAAGTGAAACATAGTCAGGTGTTTTTTTACAACCGGCAATCAATATGACCGTCAGAGCAATGGCAGATATGAGTTTTATACTATTCATTCCATATTTTTTTTGGACGCCCGAAGGTAGTGAATTATGCCTATACTGTATCAAAAGCCAAATCGTCATTATAAATTAATCAAAAGCTATTTGCTAATTTTATCAGGGTTGCTACAGAACACAGTATTATTCAAAATCCTCATACAGAAGATATTTTTTACGCATCGCCTTATATGTTCTAAGATCGGACTGCCAAGATTTACGGATGTCTTCCATACTTGTAGCTGCAATAATTTGTTTGCGCATTACATCCGATCCAGCAAGTTTATCAAAGAAGTCAGACGAATTAAAAAATTTGCTCTTATCGGATGCTGATTCATACATGCCCACTATCCAATCGAGATAGATTTGACCGGATGCTGTTATGTAAAAATCACCGAATTCCTTTAGATTATGACCTGTACATTCTTTGCCTTCATGAGGCGGATCGGTAACAATCCCAAAAATATCTTTTGGAGTGAAATGAAATTTACCGGTTTTATTTCCTGGATAGCCAATGCTTTGAAAAGGAAGTTCCGTGCCACGGCCTACGCTTACAACAGTTCCCTCGAACCAACAGAGTGATGGGTACAAATAAATAGACGCCATATTGGGTAAGTTAGGCGAGGGTGCAATGGGAAGCGAATAGAGATCAGAGTGATTATAATTATCACAACTGATTACTTTGAGATCGCAAACAATTTCTCCTGCCAACCACTTTTCGCCGTTAATCATCAGCGCCAATTCTCCGATAGTGCATCCGTGAACTACGGGTATAGGATGCATTCCAACAAAAGATTTGTACTTGAGATCGAGTTTAGGTCCATCAACGTAAAATCCATTCGGATTGGGACGATCTAGCACAATGACTTGTTTTTTGTTTTCGGCTGCCGCTTCCATTACATAATGCATTGTAGAGATATAGGTGTAAAAGCGGGCTCCAACATCTTGTATATCAAATACAATCACATCAACATCTACGAGCATAGCAGCATTGGGTTTTTTGTTTTTACCATAGAGTGAGATTAGAGGAAGCCCGGTTTTACTGTCTTTACCATCTCGGATTGTTTCACCAGCCCCGGCATCTCCTCTAAATCCGTGCTCGGGTGCAAAAACTTTCACCACGTTTATACCTTTTGAAATGAGGGTGTCCACAAGGTGAGTTTGGCCAATCCTGGATGTTTGGTTGCCAACAATAGCAACACGTTTTCCCTGTAGATCAGGCAGATAGAGATCCATCCGTTGTGAGCCAGTAGCTAGCTTGGAATCGCTAACTCTTGTTTGAATTGGAGCATTGGTTGAAGGAGTTTGAGCCTCGCTGCAAGTCCAAAATAGAGAGCTTATAATGAGTAAATAATAATACTTATACATATACCGCAAAGTTGTGGAAAGATTCATTTCCAAACACATCTTTTCAAATACCTTGCCCAACATACCTTTGGTGAAAGATTTTACTTACTTGAATATTGGATCATACATAGCTACCCGACTGCTTAAAAGCGACAAGGGAGGACGAATCTCCAAACCTATTGTGCGTATTGCTACGATAGGTATTGTCGTTGGTGTTGCATTGATGCTTTTAAGTGTGGCAGTTGTAAAAGGATTTCAAAAAGAAATCAGAGACAAAGTTGTCGGATTCGGGTCACATTTTCAGGTTACATCAAACGATCGTAATTTTAGCAAAGACTCCCAAAGTATCGTTTTTGATCAAGAAATCTACGATACGCTAAAAAGTGCTAAGGGCGTTACCCATGTTCAAACTTTCGCCACCAAACCGGGTATTTTGGAGACAGGAGAAGCGCTTCAAGGAGTTGTAATCAAAGGGGTTGGAAAAGAGTTTGATTGGAAATTTTTGCAAAAGGCGCTTGTCGAAGGATCGATTTTACCTTCTGAGAAAGACACAATTTCCTATGAAATAATCATATCATCTTATTTGGCAAAAAGACTAAAACTTGCACTCAACGAAAAAGTGAGTCTTTATCTTTTTAATGAATATGCTGATCCACGCCAACGAAACTTTACAGTCACAGGAATATATAATACAGGGCTCGAAGATTTTGATCAGCAATTTGTATTTATAGATCTGCGCAATGTGCAGCGTCTTGCCGGATGGGGATTGCGAATTGAAGCTCAGGCTGACTCAGCTTGTCTTGCCGGTGGCATTGGTATGGCCGCATTTGTTTTTGGAGGAAGTGGAGAGTACGCATACAAATGGAGTATTGACGATTGGCAAGGTGAAGGACCTCATCTTTTGTTTACCGAATCTGACACCACTGTAATGATTGTTGCTACAGATGCTGTTGGAACCTTGCCCGATACAGCTTGGATTTCCGTAGACTTTGCAGATGATACATCGCAAGAGGTTTGCAGACCATTTACCACAAACGTCCGTACCACGGGTGGCAGCGACTCAAAGTATATCGGGGGTTACGAAGTACTAATTGGAGACTACGATCAGCTAATTGCTGCCGATGACAAAATATTTGGTTTACTCACAACCAAATTTCTTCAGACGCAAAAAATCACAGACAGAAATCCTGAAATATTTTCTTGGCTCGAAATGCTCGATATCAATGTAATCATCATTATGGTGCTTATGATTGTTATATCTATAGTGAACATGACATCAGCTCTGTTGATTATTATTCTGGAACGTCAGAATATGATCGGGACATTAAAGGCCCTTGGGATGAAAGATAATCCAGTGATGCAGATTTTTCTCAGACAGGCAATGGCAATAATTGGAAAGGGAATTTTTTGGGGAAATGTTGTTGGAATTGGAATAGCTTATTTGCAATGGCAGTTTGCACTTATTCCTCTCGATCAGGAAAATTATTACCTTGACAGGGTACCAATTCATTTTGACATTGTCACATTTTTGTTGCTCGATGCTGGAGTAATTATTATATGTGCTCTCGCAATGCTGTTGCCTGCATTGTATGTCACACGCATCACACCAATTAAGGCAATTAGATTTAGTTAGATTAATTTTGTAGAAAATATAAGAGTTCATTTACACATGGAATATTTCGAAAACATACTTGGTACAATTGGTAATACGCCAATGGTCAAAATCAATTCGATCACCAAAGACATCCCGGCACTTGTGCTTGCAAAAATTGAAACTTTTAATCCGGGCAATAGCATAAAAGACAGAATGGCTATCAAGATGATTGAAGATGCAGAAAAGGCAGGATTAATAAAACCCGGATCGACTATTATCGAAGGCACAAGCGGTAATACAGGAATGGGGCTTGCTATCGCATCTGTGGTGAAAGGTTACAAATGTATTTTTACATCAACTGACAAACAATCGAAAGAAAAATTTGATGCACTGCGAGCATTTGGTGCGGAGGTAATTGTATGTCCAACCAACGTTGAACCGGATGATCCTCGGTCTTATTATTCTGTTTCATCGAGATTGATAAAAGAAGTTCCAAATTCATGGAAACCCAATCAATACGACAATCCAAGCAATTCCCAAGCACATTACGAATCTACTGGTCCTGAAATTTGGAAACAAACAGATGGTAAAATTACTCACCTTGTAGTAGGTGTTGGAACAGGAGGTACGATAAGCGGAACAGCAAAATATCTCAAAGAGAAAAATCCGAACGTTCAAATTTTAGGAATTGATACATATGGCTCTGTTTTTAAGAAGTATAAAGAGACCGGCATCTTCGATAAAAATGAAATTTATCCATACATCACGGAAGGCATCGGTGAAGATTTTTTACCCGAAAATGTAGATATGAATCTTATAGATCACTTCGAAAAAGTGACAGATAAAGATGCTGCTTTAATGACAAGAAGAATAGCAAGAGAGGAAGCGATTTTTGCAGGAAATAGCGCGGGAAGTGCAATGGCAGGCGTAGTTCAGATGAAAGATAAATTCAAGGAAGGCGATATTGTTGTTGTAATATTTCACGATCATGGCACACGTTATTTGGGTAAAATGTTCAACGATGAATGGATGCGCGATCGCGGATTTTTGCAAGAAGAAAAGAAGACAGCAAAAGATTTAGTTGCCTCACATGCAGACAAACCTCTTGTTACTATTGGTTCAGGCGAACTTGTTGGCCATGCTATAGATAAGATGAAAAAATTCAATATTTCACAAATCCCCGTATTGAAGGACGAAGTGTTTGTAGGATTTGTGGACGAAACAAGGTTATACCAAAGCATCGTCGAGGACAGGAACAATGTGGAAAAACGAATAGAAGATTTAATGGGACCTGCATTACCAATTGTTGGCGAATCGGAATCAATAGAAAAAGTTTCTTCATTGATGAATAAGGAGGTGCCTGCAGTTCTTGTAAAAATGGATAACGGCAAATACCAAATCATCACAAAATATGATGTAATTCAGGGTATGAGCTGATGATAATTATGGTGTTAAGTTCTTCAAATAATAAAATTATTTAATTCAAATTGATTTTTGGACTAATCTGAATTTTATCATTCTATTGTAGTAATACAACGTCGGACTATTACAGGTACCGACATGGCATAATTCTATAGACTTTGAGTGAGCTTGATGGTGACCATTATCTTTAAATTTTTATATCCTTAAATCCATTGTTTTGGTCAATCCACCAAAACTCTATCGACTTTGAAAGAGTTCTATGGTGATCGCTTTTTTTAAATTCTTATATCAATTGTTTTGTCTGATCCTCTTAATTCTATCGACTTTGAGTGAGTTTGATGGCGATCGTTATCTTTAAATCATTAAATTATCAAGTGAGCATTTTCTCCTCAAACCCTACAAGATAGAGTTCTTTTTCAGCGCGCGTTATAGCTGTATAGTACCAACGGTTCAATTCGGTGCCGAGCATTTCGTCGGTTAGATAACCTTGATCTACAAAAACACATGGCCATTGTCCTCCTTGAGATTTATGGCAAGTAATAGCATACGCAAATTTTACCTGAAGTGCATTGTAATATTCATCATTCATCACGGCTTTTCGCAACTGTCCGGCGTTGGCAATGTGCTGGTAGTCTTGAGCGATGATAGCTGCAAGCTCCTTCATTTTTTCGTAACTTATAGAGGCCGTTTCTTCCCAAATAGAATTACATAAAAGGATGGTGTCAAATTCTTGTAAGTCAGGATAATCGACAAGAACAATCGTGGCATGGCAAAAGCGAAAGCTACCTCTATCTATAAATTTTCTTACACGCCGTATCTCAATAATATCTCCATTTGCAATAAATCCGGCACCAAAATCTTGTTTGTCATTCAACCAGAAATAATTGTTTTTAAGAACCATCATACGGTCTCGTTGACTTATTTCTTCTTCATTAAAAAGGACTCGCGCTCTTACTTGTTGATTAAAAAGATTGGCTCTTTTGTTACTTCTAGTAATAATGATTGTTCCTTCAACACCATACTTAGAATATGCCTCCTCGACAGGTGGCTGTGGATCGCCAATTACTTGATGTACGTCCAAAGAATTGGCCGATAATCTTGGGTATTCTGCCTTTCCTTCTGTAATCATTTGCCTAAGCATTGTAGCGTTTTCTAGAATTCCTGAGCCTTCTGCCTGTCTAATTACTTCATCCAATTTTATTTCAGCAACAATCAAATCGAATTCACTCTGAATATAGTCAATTTGCAAAGCAGGGCTTTTATCGCTCCCAACAGGAGGAAGTTGTGCATCGTCTCCAATAAGTACAAGCTTGCAGTTAACACCGCTGTAAACATGTCTCATTAGATCGTCCAATAAGTCACCTGTGCTATTATCGCCTTTTAGCTGACTGAATCTGTCGGTGCCGATCATTGAAGCTTCGTCTACAAAAAAGACCGTGTTTTCGAGAATATTATCTTTTAGTTCGAACCAAGTTGCACCTGTTCTGTCTGATGCTTTTGTATAAATATGTTTGTGAATTGTCCACGCATTGCGACCGGTGTAAGTTGTTAGCACTTTGGCTGCGCGGCCCGTTGGTGCCAGCATCACATAGTTGATGCTCCATTCTTGTAAGCATTTTACCATAGCGTTCACACAACTGGTTTTCCCGGTTCCGGCATAGCCCTTAACAAGTAGTCCGCACCTATTCTTTGTAGAAAATATAAATCGGCTGAATGCGTAGAAGAGACGCTTTTGGCCGGCAGTAGGCTCAAATCCAAAGTGCTGGCTCAAGCGTGCTTCAAATATTATGTAAAGCGGCTCGTCTTGGCTATTTGCTAATTTTTGACTCATTCTGTTTGGAAAGACAAAGAAAAGGATACACTTGCTTAGTTTCGCGTTTAGATATTTATAAAACATGTCCGCCTTCGATCTTGAACTTGCTGCAAAAGCTTTAATTCCAAAAGATGCGCTTAACCAAGCTTCATCTTTGAGACTTGCTATGCACATTGGTGAGGGTGTAGTCGAAGCAGTAGTGGCAGACGTCGCAACAGGCGATTTTATTTGGAGCGAGATTTTTAAACCTGATTTTTTTGATAATTTACAGTCTCAAATAGACTTTATTCTCGACAGAAATTGGTCAGAACGAGTTTTTAGAAAGTGCACATTATCATTCGACAGTCGTTGTTTTACACTTGTGCCGACTCCTTTTTTTGCAGAGTCCGAAAGTCACCGTTTGCTCTCTTACAATACAGGGAAAAATATTCAACATTTAGATCATTTGTATCTGCCCGGTGCTGATGCGTATTTGATTTTTGAAGTGCCGGAAGAGATAAAAAGTTTGATAAAAAAATTTCCAAACCTGAGAATTCTTCCGTCTGTATTTCTTCTTGCTCTGAGTGCAGAAAGCACCCTTCAAAGAAGAGATCAGCAAATACACATGTACGTTGGAAAAAATTATTTATTACTATGTGTTCATCTTTCCGGAAAACTGCAACTGCTCAACTATTTCGATGTTCAGAGTGAAAATGATATTGTGTATTTTTTGTCAAATGCTGTGATGCGCGCAGTGATGGATCCTGAAGAATTAATGCTTTTTTACGCAGACACTTTTGTGTATAATGGACTTGAAAATCTTCTTAGAACTTATTATTCAAACATAACCAATCAGCGAGATGAACTGAATATAAGTAACGCAGAATCTTTTTCTCACCAAACCAGACTTCAAATTAAATGCGTATAATTTCAGGTAAACACAAGGGTAGAGCAATTGAGATACCCTCAAATTTTAAAGGACGACCAACCACCGATTTTGCTCGTCAAGGACTTTTCAATTCACTCTATAACATGACCAATTTGGATGGTATTTCCGTTCTAGACTTGTTTGCGGGAACGGGGGCTTTTGCATTGGAATGTCATTCTAGGGGTGCAGGAAGCATTACTTGCGTCGATGACCAACCTATTCATCTTCGTTTTATACAAGAAAATTTTAAGAAATTCGAAGTTCAAAAAGGATTTACTATCAAAGCTGATGTGTTTAAGTTTATTCCAAAACGACATGGCAGTTATGACTTGATTTTTGCAGATCCACCTTTTGAGATGCATACTATCGAAAAATTGCCGGAACTTATTTTCGAGAATAAATTGCTCAATTCCGAGGGTATTTTTATTTTGGAACATTCTCGTCATATTGATTTATCTGAACATCCAAAATTTCAGACAGAGAAAAAATATAGCAACGTGCATTTTTCGTTTTTTAGTTAATCGATGTTCAATCAAGAAATCTCGTTACGTTTGTATCTATGAAACGTATTGCAGTTTTTCCCGGTTCTTTTGATCCGATCACGCGTGGTCATGAAAATATCGTGCGAAGGGCCGCATTGTTGTTTGATGAGATTATTGTAGCCATCGGACACAATACAACCAAACAAACTATGTTTTCTATTGACCAGCGCAAGCATTGGATCGATCAAACATTTGCAGATACGCCAAATGTTCGAACCGATGTATACGAAGGTCTTACAGTGGATTACTGTAAAAATAATCAGGCCCCGTTTTTGCTAAGAGGTTTGCGCAATAATGGAGATTTTGAATATGAACGCACCATTGCACACATGAATAAAGCCCTTTGGAATGATCTTGAGACTATATTATTATTTACAGATACATCCTTTATTTCAGTTCATAGCACTGTTATCCGTGAGATTATCAGAAATAATGGCGACGTTTCGGAGTTTATTCCACAACAAATCGAACTTCATGCTTAAGTCGCTTCAGTTTTTTATTTTTTTGATGTTGTTGTTTACAACCAGCCAAGCTCAGGTGACCATTTCGGGGAGTGCTAAGTCCTATGCCGGAAAAAAAATAGTGATTTACACCATTGCGGATTATATCTCTGGTCTGAACAACGTAGTTCAAACACAGAATATAGATTCTCAAGGTAATTTTAAACTACAGTTTGACTTATCAGAAACGAGAGCCATTAATATCGCTATTCCTCCATTTCAAGGCCTAATGTTCGTTGAACCAGGCAAAAAGTATGAAATTGTTTTTCCCGTTGATCAGAAGAATGAAGCAATAAGATTTGATAAGTCTGAAGTCGCAATCGAATTTGTTAATCTTCCCGACTATGATCTCAATCTTCTCATTCGTCAATTCAACAGTGACTATTTTAAGTTTTTAAACGAACATTACTATGATTTTGCAGTGGCAGAATACAGAGGTTCTGATGTTGTAAAAGGTAAAATGGCATCAAATAATGATGGTGTAGATCTATATAAAAAATCAACAAGTGATACAACAAAAGTTGCTGCCGGAGTTTCGAATTTTGGAAGTGTAATTACCAATTTCTACAACGATTCTCAATTAAAATATGGCGAACATTACAAGCAACTATTTTTTTCTGATTACGTGAAATACTCCCTTGCCGAAATTGAATTAATAGCAGGCCGAAGCAAAAAATCGTTTTACAACGAATATTTTATGTCGCAACCAATGTTGCTTCAAAATCCTGCTTACATGAAGTGTTTCGAATTGTTTTATAGCAATTATTTAGGAACACGCCCAAAGGATGTTCAAGCCAAAATTACCAAAGCTATTGGAGTTGAAAGAAGCGGCATTCAATTGATTTCACTTCTTACCGGAGATTCAACAGCGCTTGGCTCTAGAGTTCGAACAGCGGCTGTTATTAAGGGACTTAAAGAATTATATTTCGATAAAAGATATTCAAGAAGTGCAATATCTAATTGTTTGAAAGAACTATCCAATGAAGCCGAAGACATAGAACTTCGAGCGATCGCAAAAAATTCTAGTACAGTTTTGAGTTTGGGAAAGGAAGGTTGGAATCCTGATGATTTTACTCTTGCTGATGAAAATAACGACATGTGGAAATGGTCAGAGAACAAAGGGGCTTATACATATTTTATATTCTTCGCTTCTTGGAGTGCATCAAGTGTCAAGGAAATGATGATGCTAGAGAAGTTACATTTGCAATACAACGATTATATAAGAATTGTTGCAATTAATATGGATGAGGATAACGAACTTTTTCAGAAGTATATAATACAACATAAGACACAGAAATTCGAATTCTTATTTGGTAATGGTGATGCGCTATTACGCGACAAGTTAACTATAAAAAGTATTCCCTCATCGTTGATGGTAAATCCCGATGGTACAGCGATGTTTGATTATACACGCAAACCAAGTGAAGGTGTTCAAGCGGATTTTGAAAAAATCAAAAAAATGGTGGACTCAAATCCCAAGCAAGGTCTTAAGACTTGGAGAGATAAGAAATGAATCTACTAAATTTACTTTCTAAAACGTTTACCTTCCAATGCCGAACATTCCTCCAATTCTAAACACAGGCGTGCTGTAGGGGGAACGTGGATCGCCAATGATATCGTATAGAACCATAATGCCGAAGCCATTGGATTGAATGCCCGCTCCAATTAACCAAACCGGAACATTTTCTCGCCCGCTATCGAAATTATTAAAACGAGGAAGATTTAGATTTTCGAGCTCGGTATGAATAAAAAATTGTCGGGCTATATAAGCCCTTGACCAAACACTAGCACCATAAATGCTAGCATTGTTTGGGCCTTGACTGAAATACATGTAATTAACTCCTATACCATTCACCCACCAATCATTCATCTTGTAGCCAATCATTGGATTTACTTGAACAAATGAATTCACGCCAAAATATCCTCCTAGATTTCCCCCGTAAGTCAATCTGTCTTTAAATTCTCCTTTGTCCTTTTTTTTGTCTTCTGTTTTTTGCGGTGGAGCATACTCTTCGTCGGTAGTCTTTTGACTTAACGCATAACCTCCAAGCAGAAGTAAAAAAGTTAATGTTGTGAGTTTGCGAATTGTCATGCTCAAATATAATTCAGAAAATAGTTCATAAAAAAAACGAACCATGCTTCCAGACATGGTTCGTGGTTTGGGTTTTTTCCTTGCAGCCGGTATTACCGGAAGAAAATTGAGAAATTTTAATAGTACACAAATCAATAAATGAATGGACTCAAATATTCCGTTTCACCATTTGACATACGCCAAATATATGCACCCGAACTCAGTTGCATATCTCTAAGTTGAAATTTATGTTTGCCCAGTGATAAATTTTCTTCGAATAGCTCTATTACAACTCTTCCTTGTTGATCTAAAACTTCGAGTTTTAAAGTTTCTGATTTTGGCAAATCGATTGAAACAACACTGCTTTCTTTCACAGGATTCGGATAACAATTAAAAGCCCAGAGATTTTTTAGCTCACTTATTCCCACGCCGAAGCTTAATATTTGAACTGTATCATCTCCGCTATTTGGTATGGCAAGTTTATCCACGCTTTCTGCGTAGCAAATATCTGCCGGTGAACTGAGTCCGGTTGATAGTACTATTTCACTAATACTAAAGTCGCTGTTGTATTTAGTAATTCTATTTGGGCTCCAACTACTTATATAGTAATTGCCATAGTTGTCGTTGTCAATTCCGTCAATATTGCCAACACCAGCATTTTCGACGAGCGTGCTCATTGTGTAAGTTTGGAGATCGATAGCTTTAATTTTTGCATTGCTTCCCCAGTTTACAAATACCAATCGATTGTTTGCCTCATCGAAACAAATACCATTGGGAGTTGTGACTGTATTGCTCACGACTTGGGTGTAACTGGGATTTGACAAATCGGTGAAGTCAAGTTCATAAATCTTTTTAGAATTAAAATCTGTTACCCAAATTCTGTGATCATCATCGCAAGCCATGCCATTTAAGAATTGCGCTCCAGAAATTGAAATCGAGGAATTTTGTTCGCCAGAGGTAAGATCATAAGCGCGAACACTCGATCCATCAATCACGAATAAATTTGTACCCATCACCTCCATGCCATAGTCGCTAGAGGCAGTTGTTCCGAAAATAGCAACGGGTTCGCCGAGGTCATCTACCTCAACAATATTACTTCCATTGGATACAAGAAAACGATCGTTGATTGGGTCGTATTCAACACTTTCGATATTGGTAAGCAACTGTCCGTGCATTGTAAATTGATATGCACAAATAGCACAAACCGTAAAAGCTTGTCTAATTTTATTCATTTGGTCGGTGGTAAATTGGTTTCAAAATTTTCTTGCACAGCCAAGATAGAGATTATTTTAACGCAGTGGACTGTTGCGAATTCTCGCTTTATGGGAAAGCTAAAACAAGTCATCAATTATGAGCTATGAATTATGGAGGATGAGTAATGAATTATTGGTGATGAAATAAACATTGGAAGTGATGGGTTGCCAAGTACGAATTATATGGTTACCCAAAACTCATACTCAATACTCTTACTCAATACTCGCGACCAACGATTCATGACTATTACCTCAATCTTTAAATCTTTAAATTTTTAAATACCGTATGTTTACCTTCGCGCCATGGAGAATTTCTACAGCAAAAACTTTACTTTGGGTATTTTGGGTGGAGGACAATTGGGGCGCATGTTTATTCAAGAGGCAATAAATTATGATATTCGGATTGCGATTCTGGACCCCTCGCACGACGCTCCCTGCGCTGCATACGCGCATGAATTTGTATGCGGGGATTTTAATGATTTTGATACCGTTTATGCTTTTGGTAAAAAGGTAGATATACTATCCATTGAAATTGAACATGTGAATGTAGACGCTCTCGAGAAACTTGAAAAAGAGGGCAAAAAGGTTTATCCCTCGCCCGCAGTTTTGAGAATTGTGAAAGATAAAGGATTGCAGAAGCAGTTTTACAGAGATCACAATATTCCTACATCTCCGTTTCAACTTGTAGAAAATAGAGCTTCTTTTGAGAATTTGAAAAATGTGTTTCCTGTAGTTCAGAAAATGCGAACCGGAGGTTATGACGGCAAAGGGGTGCAGGTTGTAAAAACTTTAGGGGATTTAAACAAGGCTTTCGATGTGCCTTCAGTGATCGAAGATTTCGTAAAATTCGAAAAAGAATTAGCAATAATTATCGCTAGAAATGAATTAGGAGAAATAAAGACTTTTCCTGCGGTAGAGATGGAGTTTCATGAGGAAGCGAATTTGGTTGAGTTTTTATTCTGTCCGGCATCTGTGAGTTTGGCAATCGAAACCAAAGCCGTTGAGATTGCAAATCAAATCGTTGAGTCATTAAATTTTGTTGGACTGTTAGCGGTAGAGATGTTCGTTGACTTTGATGGCAATATTCTAGTAAATGAAATAGCACCAAGAGCGCACAACAGTGGTCATCATACCATTGAGGCCTGCACCACCTCGCAATATGAACAATTGTTGCGCGCAATTCTCAATCTTCCACTCGGCGATACCAGGCTTATCGCTCCGGCTGTAATGATCAACCTGTTGGGTGAAAAGAATTATTGCGGGCCTGTAAAGTATGAGGGATTAGATGAAGTGCTCGCAATGAAGGGCACACATCTACATCTTTATGGAAAGTCAACTACCAAAGATTTCAGGAAAATGGGACATCTCACCGTGATAGCCGCAGACCTAGAGGACGCCAAGGCGACTGCCCGTAAGGCCATGAAAACCATCAGGGTCATTTGCTGAAATGAAGACTTTTTCTTGAAAACTGGTGAACAATTAGCCTAGGAAAGTTGGCTGTATGCCAATATTTTCGCTCCATGAAACAATACCACGATTTGCTGAGACATTTACTCGATAAAGGGGTGTCGAAAAGCGATAGAACCGGAACTGGAACTTTGAGTGTTTTTGGCCATCAGATGCGTTTTAATCTAGAGGAGGGTTTTCCATTATTGACCACCAAGAAACTGCATACAAAATCAATCATTCATGAATTGTTGTGGTTTCTTAAAGGAGAAACCAATATTGCTTACCTCAAAGAAAATGGTGTAAGTATTTGGAATGAATGGGCAGATGAGGATGGAAATCTCGGTCCTGTTTATGGTTATCAATGGAGATCGTGGCCCAATCCTGACGGAACATACACCGATCAGATTAAAAAACTGATTGACGGAATTAAAAAAAATCCGGATGGAAGGCGCCACATCGTAAGTGCATGGAATCCTTCATTTATCGACCAAATGGCATTGCCTCCATGTCATTGTTTGTTCCAGTTTTATGTTGCAAATGGCAAAATTTCATGTCAGCTATATCAGCGCAGTTGCGATACGTTTTTGGGAGTTCCATTTAACATCGCTAGTTATGCTTTGCTGACACTTATGGTGGCTCAAGTTTGCGATCTCAAACCCGGAGAATTTGTTTGGACAGGTGGCGATGTTCATTTGTACTCAAATCATATAGACCAAGCTGAATTACAACTTACCAGAGACTTTAGAACCCTGCCTCAATTAAATATTAACCCGAAAGTGAAAGATATTTTCGAATTCAAGTTCGAGGATTTTACACTTGAGAATTATGACCCACATCCGCACATAAAAGCTGCCGTTGCCGTTTAGTTCCAATTATAATTAATTAGAAAATTTTATTATACAGAATAAGAATATGGAAGATAGTTCAATAGAACCAATTCAACACGAAGCACAAAATTCTTCGGAATCAATGAAAGTCCTAATCATTGCTGCAATCGGCTTGAATAATGAAATTGGAAGGCATAATGATTTAATGTGGCATCTAGGAGAGGACATGCGTTTCTTCAAGGAGCAGACCAACAGACATTACATTATTATGGGACGAAAAAACTTCGAAAGTATTCCGGAAAAATATCGCCCATTACCAAATCGTATCAATGTTATAATTAGCCGTGATCCTGATTATTTATTCGAAGAATGTTATACATGCTCAAATTTGGATGACGCACTAGACCTTGCTCGTGGAAACGGTGAAGAAAAAGTTTACATTATTGGTGGCGGTCAGATTTATAAATTGGCTTTGGATGCCAATCTTGTTGATGAGATGTACCTTACTCATGTAAAGGCCAGTTTTCCCGATGCTGATGTGTTTTTTCCGGAATTCGAATCCAGTCAATGGAGTCATGAACTCATAAAAAACTCAACCTCTGGAATCGAGAATGAGTTTGATTTTGAAATCTTTCATTACAAAAAAAAATAAGGTCAGATTAAACCCAGCATAATCTTTGACATCTGAATCATAATAATCTCTAAATTTTACTTTACATGAAAAAATTGCCATCGATTCTTTTAGGTACTGTTTTTTTGTTGGCTGCGTGCAGAAAAGACAAAGAAGCAAAAACAGATAGAGCAGTCGATATTGACAACAGCCGTTCTGAAAATCTCTTTTCGGACTTGTTTAAAGTGGTAGATCAAACAGCTTCCAATGAAACAGGAATTCGCGACAACATCATTGGCTGTATAGATACCATCATTGTTGATAGCACAGCGAACCCTATGACTATGCTGATCGACTTTGGCGAAGACAATTGTGTAGGTGAGGATGGTAGAATTCGCAAAGGGCAGATTTTGGCAACCTTCACCGGACGCTACAGAGATGAGGGAAGTGTTATCACTGTTACTCCACAGAATTATACCGTAAATGGTTATCTTCTTCAAGGAACAAAAGTGATTACCAATTTAGGGCCCAATAGCGATGATGATGTTCAATTTTCTATACAAGTAAATGGCTCCATAACCGCTCCCAGTGGTCAATCAGTTTCAGCTTGGCAGAGCAATCGCACGCGCACTTGGATTGAAGGAAACACTACGCTTACTCCATGGGACGATGCGTATCTAATAACAGGAAGTGGCAACGGCACAAGTAGCAATGGCACACCGTTTAGCGTGAATATTACTTCACCATTGCGCGCGGAGGTTGGATGTCCTTGGCTTGTTAGCGGCATTTTTCAGGTGTCGCCACAGGATATGGAAGTGCGCACGATCAACTTCGGAAACGGAGATTGTAACTCAGGTTTGTCAGTAAATGTTGCAGGGCAAACATACCAAATAGGCTCAGGAGAATAGGCTGACGAACTCAGATATTAAAGACCCGCTATCAGAAAGTAGCGGGTTTTGTTTTATGAAGGGTTAAATTTTCTATTTTTGAACATCATTATTCCTCAGTCCATGTTTAAGTTACCGCTACTACTGTTATTAATTCTTATCAAATTGTCGGCTTCGGCTCAGTCAATTGCTGGTACTCAAACTTCAAAGTCACCGCTTAATAAAAATTATTGGAGTTGGGAGCTTAAATCAGCGCTTGAAGTTGTGGACTCAGCTAAAATCAATCTATTCAAAATCGAAAACTATTTGAATATCCTTGATCCGGATTCGGTTCAAGTCATTTTAGAGCCTATTTCAGGGTATTCTTGGGTTGTTTATCCCCGTAACATTAAGTCTGGCGGAGGATCAGGTTTAGTTACTCTTCCAACCGATGTCTTACTGAGACCGGCTTCAAGCAAAGCAAGCGAATAATGACTAAATTACTCGTTATATCTTTTTTGTTCTGTGTGATAGAATTGTCATCTCAAACATACTTGCATCCAACTACTGGAATTGCTGGGGAGTATGTTGGTTCATGTCAGACTTCAACTTGTTCAGGAATCTATTATGATAGTGGTGGTGCCGCTGGAAATTACACAAACAATGTGGCCGGCACATACCGCATCTTTTGTCCTAATGCACCTGGGCAATGTCTCACTGCAACTTTTAGTCAATTTAATGTCGAGTATGAGATTAATTGCTTGTGGGATATTTTTATTGTAACCAATGGCTCAACACAAAATAGTCCAATTATGTATCAAGGTTGCGGTGCCGGCATTATAGGCCCTTTTACTGGAACTAATAATGGATGTCTCGGGTTTAGATTTTTTTCAGACTTTACGGTAATGCGGCCGGGTTGGGCCGCAACTTTTAGCTGTGCGCCATGCGCCGGAGCACCTACAGGTCTCACCAATAATGATTGCCCAAATGCTACCTTATTATGCGCTAGCGCCGCCGTGCCCGGCAACAGCACCGGCCCGGGAATTTCTGCCGAAGCTTGCGGAGGCGCTGCCGGATGTCCTGCAGGTGGCGAAAATTACAGCAATTGGTACGCAGTGACTTTTACATCTTCGGGCACCTTTAATTTTACAATCGTCCCACAAGTTACTACAGATGACTACGATTATGCCGTGTATGGTCCAAATGTTGGATGCAATGCGTTAGGGGCTTCGGTGCGCTGCAGTGATTCAGGAACAACAGGCATTACTGGATTGTTGGCCACAGCGCTCGATTTTAGTGAAAGTGTTTTTGGTGATAAATTCACATCCACAATGAATGTCCTTGCAGGCCAAACTTATTACATCATGGTTGATGAGTGGACACCGACGGGTGCAGGATATAACTTAAACTTCAGTGGAACTGCTGCAATGGGCTGTATTCTAACTCCGGTAGAATTCAGTTCCTTTGAAACTAATTATCGGCAATCAGACAAATCAATCGGGCTAATTTGGACAACTGCATCTGAAATGAACAACGATTATTTCGCGGTAGAAAGATCGGTCGATGGGGATGTATTTGAACAGATTGATGCAATCAATGGGGCCGGCAATAGTGCACAAACCAATACCTATTATTCACGAGACGCCCATCCATATCCGGGCGAAATAAATTATTATAGAATCAAACAAGTGGATACAAATGGGAAATTCAGTTTTTCTTCGATGGAAGCTGTAGCTATAAATGATCCCGAATCACATTTTAGTGTTTATCCAAATCCTACTAAAAATGAAGGAATGATTACATACACCACAGCCCGTAATGGCGAAGTGTGTGTTTTAAAGATCTATGACTCCATGGCTAAGTTGGTATTGAATTATCGATTCACCGGAGTCAAAGGCATCAATCAAATTCCACTCAATATGTCAGGATTTGTAAATGGAGTTTATTTCCTCACCTTACAAAATGAATCCGGAATGCTCAGAACATCTATGGTGAAAGAGTAAGTTAGAGTGATAAATTTGAATTACGAATTAAAAATTACAGTCGACTTTGAAAAGGTGATTCTCATAACCCAAGTCCCAAGACTAAAAACTAAAAACTTTATTCCTGTAACGCACCTCGTATGACCGATTTTCTAAAAAACTTAATTCTAGGAATTGAACATATCACTGACATAGAGGGATACGATCACATGTTGTTTTTGCTCACATTGTGTGCTCCATTTTTTTACAAAGAATGGAAACAAATATTTTGGTTGGCTACAGCTTTCACTCTCGGACATAGCCTCACTCTTGCTCTTTCGGCTATGGAGGTTGTTTGGGTTTCGGCTGATCTGATAGAAAAATTAATTCCTGTGACCATTATGCTTACTGCGTTGGGTAATATTTTTCAGAAAAGGGAGCCAGGTTCTTCTCTGAGAGCTTGGCAATACATTATAACAGCATCATTTGGGTTGATTCATGGCCTCGGATTTTCAACCTACTTCAAAATGATGTATGACGAAACATCGTCACGGATTTTGAGTTTACTGGCATTTAATCTTGGAGTAGAGGCAGGTCAATTGTTTATTGTGGCTCTAATTTTTGGGCTGCTTTTTATAATAGTAAATATGCTCAAAGTTTCAATGAGAAAATGGACCATTGCAATTTCGACAGGCTCATTTATTGTAGCTGCTTATTTGTTTATTGATAAATTTTAGTCTTTACTGTGACAGCAACATTGATGTACTTTTGTAGTCGGTTTTAAACGGATTAATGTCCCGAGTTTTGATCAAAAAAATATTCATTTTCCCTATCAAGTTTTATCAGGCTGCAATAAGTCCATTGTTGGGTCCTAAATGCAGACATGAACCAAGTTGTTCTCAATATACAGTGGATGCGATACAGGAGTGGGGAGTTTTGCAAGGAATTTGGCTGGGAATAAAACGAATATCAAAATGTCATCCTTGGGGAACACAAGGATAGGATCCTGTACCAACAAAAATGAAACAATCAAATCCTATAAAATAATTAACACTATGAAAAAAGTTAATCTGCTTTTTATTTTAATCTTTTCACTTACACTTTTTGCAGCGTGCGCATCAGGCGATAGCGAAACCCTCAAACAAGCTCGTCAAATTCAGAATGATATAATGAAGAGCTACGGGTCTGTAGACTCGTCTTTGACGGCCTACTCCGAAAGGATGAATACAACTTTCACAACAATGACGGCTGATTCTAACATGATGAAGGATACTACAAAGCTTGCGGAATACATGGCTTTAAAATCTAAGTTTAATCAGGCAGATCAATTAAAGAATCAAATGGCTGACTGGAAAGGAAGTGTGAAAATGTTGCCAAGTGTCGAAGAGATTGCCAAAGGTGCAGAAAATCCTTTTGGCGAAAAAGCAAAAGATCAGGACATCCTGGCCTCACTCAAGAAGTCGCAGGAAGAGTTTGCAAAATTGAAATCAAAAGTTGAGGAATCTATTAAATAAGCATGAACATTAGACCGAGAAGAAATAGAAAATCTGAACAAATCAGAGGCATGATAAGGGAAACGGAAGTTTCCCTTTCACGCCTTATATATCCAATGTTTGTGGTGGATGGAAGCAATAAAAAAATTGCTATTCAATCCATGCCGGGCATACATCGTTTGTCGGCAGATCTTGCCCTCAAAGAAATTGAGGAATGTCTAGAACTTGGAATTAATTCATTCGATATTTTTCCTGCTGTTGAGGATAGTCTAAAAGACAAAGAGGCAACCTATAGTTATTCGGAAAAGAATTTCTATCTGAAACTCGCGACAGAAATAAAAAAGAGATTTCCCGAAGCTTGCCTCATGAGTGATGTCGCAATGGATCCGTATAGCAGTGATGGCCATGATGGTTATTACAGCGATGGAAAAATTCTCAACGATCGAACACTTCCTATTTTGGCAACGATGGCAGTTGCGCAAGCCGAAGTTGGTTTTGATATCATCGGTCCGAGCGATATGATGGATGGTAGAGTAGGAGTGATCCGCGAGGCTTTGGACGTTGCTGGTTTCACTGAAACTTCAATCATGTCATACACGGCCAAATATGCCAGTGCATACTATGGCCCATTCAGAGAGGCATTGGGCAGTGCTCCAAAGGCGGGCGACAAAAAGACATATCAAATGGATCCGGCAAACAAACGAGAGGCATTGAGAGAAGCAGAACTCGATGAGGCCGAAGGTGCAGATTTTTTGATGGTTAAACCGGCACTTTGTTATCTCGATGTCATTCATCTGCTAAAAGAGAATAGTAACCTGCCTATTGCGGCTTACAATGTTAGCGGTGAGTATGCAATGGTAAAGGCCGCATCGCAAATGGGATGGCTTCAGTACGAAAGAGCTATGCCTGAGATGCTACTGAGTATTCATCGCGCTGGAGCGGATGTAATTCTCACTTATTTTGCCAAGGAATATGCCCAACTTTTAAAGTCCTAAAAAATGAATGTAAAACTTCGGCTTGCTCTAAATAGATTGCTATCTCAAATTTGATAGTCGAAAATTGTGACCATTTTTTTTATAATAAAAATACTATGACTAGTGCTCTGACTTATTTCTTGAATGAAGAACGCATTATTGCTGATCGAGACGCACCTGATGAAGCAATAGATTTAGCTTTTCAGTTGAGTGAAAAGGATTGGCAGACGTTGTCTGAAAAATGGGAAAGTCACTCCGACGAATGGAAAGCTGAGGTCACGTTGTATGCAGGATTGGTTTCGCTAGAATTGTCGGCACCCATAATTATAAGAGCAATGAATTCTTCCAACCCAACTGTTGTGTTACAAGCTCTGTTGTCAGCATACGAGTCCATCATAGTTGAGCGCTATTCGGATGAATTTATTGGCCAACTTTCATATACATTTAGCGAATCTGATCGCAATAAAATTCTCAATGAAATAGCAAGTAGAATTTCAACAAGTGATCATCAAACGGAACTTGAAGAATTAAAAGCTGTTATAGAAAAATTGTAAGCCAATTCTTCGTAAATCTTTTCGAGTCCCATACTATTTTCAACGAGGAAATCGATTTATTTTGTAATTGGCTCTAAGGACTATGAAACGTGAGAATTTGCACTGACATGTTTTTTATTGAAATTTTCTAAAATGAATTCACACTTGAAATATTTTTTATTCTTCACAAATGTGCTTCTGATTTCACAATCGAGTTTGGCTCAATCTGCTTATAAAAATGTTATAGTCGATATTCAGGAGAGCATTTATGAATATCCTGTGTGTGAGCCATCCATTGCCATTGATCCTACAAATCCTGCCAATATTGTTGCGGGTGCCATTCTCGATCGAGTTTATTGGAGTGCGGACACGGGAAAAACTTGGACAAAACAGCAACTCAAATCCCCTTTGGGAGTTTATGGTGATCCATGTGTGATTGCTACAAAACGCGGTGATTTTTATTATCTTCATCTAGCGAATCCTACAGGACAAGGATACAACAGCGAAGAATTTCTTGATTTTATTGTTTGCCAGCGATCCACGGATAAAGGAAAAACATGGAGTTCCGGTTCTGCAATAGGATACAATCATCCTAAAGATCAAGATAAACAATGGGCAATTTCAAGTGCAGATGGTCGTAAGATTTATACTTCGTGGACTCAATTTGACAAGTATGAAAGCGAAGATCCAAAAGACAGCTCTGTAATACTTTTTTCTCAATCAAAATTCAAAACAAAAAAGTGGAAGAAGCCGGTTCGTGTGAGCGAATTAGCTGGGACTTGCAAAGACGATGATTACACGACAGAAGGCGCGGTGCCCGCAACAGGACCAAATGATGAAATTTACGTAGCATGGGCATTGGGTGAGAAAATTTATTTCGACCGATCATTCGACGGAGGAAAAACATTTCTTCCGCATGATATAAAAGCGGCAGAAATTATTGGTGGGTGGAATCAGAATATACAAGGAATCATGCGCAGCAATGGCATGCCGATTTTGTTGTGTGATAATTCGGTAAAAGATAAAAGAGGAAGACTTTATCTCTTTTGGTCTGATAAAAGAAATGGCGAGAATAATGTAGATATATGGATGTCATTTTCTGCGGATCAGGGAATAACTTGGAGTCCTGCTGCAAGAGTTAATAATGACAATACCGACAGACAACAATTTTTTCCATGGCCTGCAATTGATCAAACTACCGGAAATTTATACGTTGTTTTTTATGATCGCAGAAATTATACTGACACTTAGACTGATGTTTATCTCGCAACAAGCAAGGACGGAGGATTGTCGTGGCAGAATGAACGCATAAGCGAAAAGCCATTCGTTCCAAATCCCGAAGTATTTTTTGGCGACTATAATAACCTCTCTGTTATTAATGGAATAGTTCGTCCGATTTGGACCCACTACGAAAACGGAAAAATGAGTATTAGAACAGCACTTATTAAAAAGTAAATTCAAACCTTTACTTAATTCAAATTGCTTCAATGGCCAATGTGAATTTTAATGGGATACGCGCCGTTATAGTGTTCGTCATAGTCCAATTGAGTGAATCGGCATTGGACTATTACAGATGCAGAAACGGCATTAATTATCTCCCTTGCCGCTCTTTTTTTCGAGTTGCAAATCAATTTCTCTGCGCATCTCTTCAAGTTCTTTTTTAGAAAAAGTTTCGTCGCTGTTGTTTCGATTGATAAGCGAAAAACTCAGGTATTTTTTTGGATGCACCCTCATGTCGTTTAGTAATAAATCCAAACTGTGAGATGCAGAAGTGAGTTCTGTGTGGAGCGAATCATTGTTTACAAGTTGGCCAATTGTTCCTTGTCCATTATTTATTTTTTCCAACATGGAAGATAATTCGCCAACGGCTATATCCACTTTACGAATTGTATTTGATAGTTGAATCTTTGCGAGAGAATCGCTCAGGTTTTCGATGTTTTTAATTGCTTTGCTAAGACTTGTATTGTTGTTTTTAAGGTTGAGTGAAATAGACTCAACATTTGCGAAAATGTTATCCAGTTTTCCGCTGTTATTATCGAGAATGCCATTCAGCTTAATGCTTGTTGCCTCTAGATTTTCCATGGTGACCTTCACTTTTGTAAAAATTGCGCCAATGCTTTCTACTTCGGAACTGCTTAGAACATTATTAAGATTGGTTATAATAGAATCCACACCAGCAAAAAGTTTAGCTGTTTTTTCTTTGAGTGGTTCAATTTCTTTTTTGATACTTTCAGTCATGCTTAAAGTAATCTTAGAGTTTAGCGTATCGCCTACTTCGGCTAAAATATTGCTTGTTCCGAGTAATATTTTAATTGCCTTTCCTCCAAATAAATCGGCATCATAAATTTCCAATTGCGTGTCTTCCGGGATACGAAGTTTGCTATCATTCAAAACAATTTCGGCAATGATGGTTCCATCACCATTTTCATTCATATGAACATCTTTTACTATTCCAATTTTGTATCCGTTTATGATTACCGCATTTGAAGGAGTCAATCCGGCTGAATTTTCGTAAACCGCAAAATAAGTCTGTTGTTTCAAAAATAGATTTACACCCTTCAGATAATTCACTCCTATATAAAGAAGAGAAATAGCTGTTACAACAAATACTCCGATCAAAAATTCTCTGCTTACTTTCATGTCTTCTGTTTAGTTGGAAGTGAGTGAAATTGCTTTACTTAGATCTATTCGCTGACCATTCTCAAATGCCACAATAAATGCATCTATGAATCCCATTTCCTTCAATTTCTCTTGATTTGTTTTTGCTTCTTTATAACCGGCAGAGCTTCCTGCCAAATATTTGAAGACACCGTTTTGTTTGTATTCTTCTATTTGTTTTAATCCTTTAAAATCAGCGGAGTTTTTGTTCAACTGTTTTGGCGAAGATAAAATCTGAACCTGATATTTGATGCCTTTTTTTATATCACAATAAATGATGCCGTTTTCACTAACCTTTTCGGATTCTTTATTGGCAATTATTTCAGAAGCTTTGCTGCCTGAAGATGTTCCCTCAGTTACCTTGCGTTCAGGGAGTTTAGATTCCTCAAAAACCGGACGATCATTTTTGTCACCCGTGTTAGATTGTTCTTTGGGAGAGGCTCCGTTTTTGATGTCTACTTTTTCCTTGTAATCTTTGAAAGCACGATAAATTGCCGACGCCAAATAAGTCTTTCCGTCTTCACTATTCAGAAATTCTTCTTCTTCACTATTGGTCAGGAATCCGAGTTCTACAAGAACACTTGGCATATTTGTGTAACTGATAACCCAAAATCCCGCTTGTTTTACACCGCGGTCTTTTCGGCCCACACGAGTTCTAAATTGATCTTGAACTTTTTTAGCCAAATTAATACTCTGATCGAGATAGAGATTTTCTCTCATACTCAGAATGATGTAGGTGTCAGGGTTTTTCGGATCAAACCCACCATAATTTATTTCATGATCTTTTTCAAAGAAAATCGATGCATTTTCATTCATGGCAGATTTCAGACTTTCTTCTGTTTTATGTAATCCCATCACAAAAGTTTCGGAACCGGCAGCGAGCTTGTTGTCGTTTGCATTACAATGTATACTAATAAAAAGATCAGCATTTGCGGTATTGGCTATATCGCAGCGGTCTTTGAGTGTCGGATAGGTGTCACCTTTGCGGGTGTAGATTATTCGAACATTGCTATGATTTTCTTTTATGTATTCACCCACCTTGAGAGCAACATCAAGCGAAACATGTTTTTCTGTTGTTTTGAGTTTACCGGTTCCAAGATTCCCCGGGTCAGAACCACCATGTCCAGGGTCTAGAACAATAATAAATTCGTCTGCCGTCGAGGGCGCAGGTGTAGTCGCAGCAATTAATATTCCGGCCAATGCAAGAAAAAACAAAGCCGCGCGTTTACTTCTTTTGGCGGCAGAATTAGTAGTATGTTGGTCACTTGTGGCCTTATACATAGCTTTGACACTTTAATTTTTGCATATCACACAAAGGTATTTTTCTGAATCAGTGACTATTCGTGGCTTGCGTTCATTTTTCACCGCGCTATTGTTGATAATGGTGGGGCACAGTTGGGGACAAATTAATGTTGCCGACTCTGCCGTGGTGGCTGATTCCACGATGGTGAACGCTGAAGTTGATACTTCTATTGTGACTTCAGACTTGGGATTGGATGAGATTATCTATTATTCTTCTCGCGACAGCTCCTACTTTGACATTGAAAATCAGGTTCTTTATCTTTATGGTAAGGCACAAGTAAAATACGGCGAGCTTCAGGTAAACGCAGATTATATTGAATTTTCTTTTGCCGAAAATATTGCCAAGGCCGTGGGACTGAGGGATTCGACAGGAAAAGTAGTGGAAAAGGCCATTTTTAGCGAAGGTGATGCAAGTTTTGATGAGGATTCCTTAGCTTACAACTTCAAAAGCAAAAAAGGATTGAGTTACGGTGTTCGAACCCGAGAAAGTGATGCCTATCTCCTTTCAACGGTTTCAAAAAAGGCCGAGAATAATTGGATATCAATTGGCGGTGGGAAGTTTACGACTTGCGATAAAGAAAATCCACACTATCATTTTCAACTACATCATGCAATGGTAATTCCCAATGAAAAGGTAGTCAGTGGACCTGTTCTACTCAAATTCAGAAAATTGCCAACAGTCGGTTTGCCTTTTGGATTTTTTCCGAATAAAAAAGAAAGTACACATGGCATTTTACTCCCGGGTTATGGCAATGGCGATCGCAAAGGTTACTTTATTCAAAATTTGGGCTACTACATTCCTATAAGCGAACGTGTTGAAACAAGAATTATGGGAGACATCTATTCTCGGGGGAGTTGGAGCATTCGAAATATTACTGCCTACAAAAAAAATTATAAATACAATGGCTCCTTTAATGTTTCGCGCACTGTAAATAAAGAAGGATTTCCTGAATTACCGAACTATTTTCAGACAACAAATTTTAATATTCAGTGGACACACAATCAAGATCCGAAATCAAAACCTAATACAAGTTTTGGCTCAAGCGTAAATCTTGGTACACTCAATAACTTCAGAAATAATCTGAATACTTCGCAACAGGACTTTCTAAGTTCATCTTTCAGTTCGCGAATTCAGTATACGAAATCATGGCCTGAGACGCCATTCAATATGGGAATCACTGCAGGTCATACGCAGAATACTCAAAGTCAGATTGTGCAAATTACATTGCCAACCATTGCATTAAATATGAACCGTATTACGCTTGGTCGTTTTGTAGAAAAGCCGGGCAGATTCAAGAATTTTATGAATCAAATGGGATTTAATGCTTCTGCTAACATTGAAAATGCAATCAGCGAAAAGGCCTCTGTTTTCAGATTTGACAAACTCGATAGTCTTGTGCAACGCAGTCGCAATGGAATTAGAATGAACTCAGGACTGAGCACAACGGTAAGCGCCAAACAATTTGGTACTATCAGTTTGAACGTTGGGGCAAATGCGGTCGGGGCTTTTAAATATTTGCAGACTTCATTTAGTGATCAAGAACAGATACTTATCAGAGACACTTTATATGGATTTAGAGGAGCGGTCAACTGGAATGCTTCGGCTAATTTAAATTCGAGAATTTATGGAACCTTTAGTTTTAAGAATGGAAGAAAAATAAAAGCCATTCGACATTTTATTCAGACGACAATAGGAACTAGCTACACACCCTATTCGAATTACAGAGAAGGATTATTTGATAATACTGGAAATTTTGTAGGTTATAGTCCATTTGATGTTGCGCAGTTTCAACCAGTAAATTCGAACCAGGCTTTCAGTGCTAATTTTGGAATTACTCAAAACTTTGAAGCAAAAGTAAAAGACAAAACGTCTCCGAAATTGCAGTACAACAAGGTCAAGATTATTGAAAGCTGGCGAATTTCGAGCAGTAAAAATTTTCTCGCCGATTCGCTGAAGTGGAGTAATTTATCGATGTCCGCTTTTACAACTATTGCGAAGAAGATCACACTTAACTATGGATCAACGTATAGTTTTTATGACCGCGATTCACTTGGACGGCCTATCGATGAATTTTTAATTAAGTCACGCGGAAAATTAGCCCGAATGGATGGTACTAATTTAGCACTTGGATTTCGTTTGCAGAGTAAAAAGAAACAAGAGCCAATACGCGCAGATACTAATCTGACCCCTGACGAACAGAATGTGATGACACAAAATCAAAATCAACTCATCGATTTCAGCATTCCATGGAATTTGAATTTAAATTATAACGTGCGCCTGGCTCGTATTCGCAGTGCAATCACAAAAGAAGAAGAGATTAAAGCTACTCAAGCGATAACATTTGTGGGAGATGTGACCATTATGACTCGCTGGGCAATTAGTGTCAACAGTGGGTATGACATGCAGGAAATAAAATGGGGAAATTTTGATAGAAAACAACTAGGCCTAAGAAATTTTACCACCACCAATATTGGTTTGCATTGGGATCTGCATTGCTGGGAATTTTCAATGAATTTTGTGCCGTTTGGTATTCGCAAAAGTTATATGGCGCAGATCAATATTAAGTCACCTTTGTTACAAGATCTGAAGGTCCAGAGGAGAGGAAACTTGGGCGATAATACGCTGTTGTATTAAAAGTTAGATGCTTACAATTTTGCTAATAAACGGGTCTAAAATTTTTTCAAGCAATTCAAATATATTTGTAATAGAAACTACTTGAGAATTTTGGCATCTATACAGATGTAAAAATCATAAAATCTTTGAACCTATTTATTGGAATTAGTTACCGTATGATAAAATCTCAATGGAAGGATTTTGTTGTGTTCATTCAATTAGATTTCAAATTGATTGTTATGGTATCCGTTGATAAAAATCAAAAATTGAAAAACACAATGGGTTACAATCCAAAAATTCATCATCGCAGATCAATCCGGTTAAAGGGATATGATTATTCGTGTTCAGGCGCATATTTTATAACGATCTGTTGCGAAAAACATCTATGTCGTTTCGGTAAAATTGTTATTTAACACGCTGACGTATCGACATCTGTCGGGGTGGCTCTGGCTGCCGCCCCGTCCGCAGGGAAAGCCGCAAGGGCTATTCCTACGGATGTTCCGTTCATGCAATTAAACGAATTCGGTCAAAGTGCACACGATGAATGGATAAAATTATCCGAACGATTTCAAATTTCGAATTGGATGTATTTCAAATAATGCCGAATCATATGCACGGCATCATTGTTTTGAAAAACGTACAACCGTCGGGGCATCCGCATGGGCAATCCCCTGCGGTTGCCTCCGAGGATGCGGTTGCCCCGACCATCGGCGACATCGTTGGTGCATACAAATCAATTGTTGCAAACAGATGTTTGGATATTTATAAAACATAAAATGAAACAATGGGAAAATTGTGGCAACGGATTAGTACGAGATCATAATCAGGAACAAAGCGGCGTATGAGAATATTTCGAAGCACATCAATAAAAATCCAGAAAAATGGAAGGGGGATTGGTTCTATTTTGGAAAGGATTAAATGTATGAGGATAAAATTTTTAATTTTCTTTATATTGTCATTTTACGAAGCTAGGACAATTTTGATATTAATTACGAAATCAAGAATATCATGAAATCTGCAGCTATCTTTATTTCTGTTGTTTTATATTTGCCTTTATACACGTTAGTTCAGAATACTCATTATCAATAAAAGTCATTTTTATCGAAGAGTGTTATATTGCTTGAGTTTCTTGAAATAGAGAGAGTTTAAAAATTTCGTGCACACCGATAATCGATAGAAGTTATTTAAAATCTACACAACCACAATGCAAACAGTTAAAATTTTGCTTTTACTTGTTTTTTTTCTTCAGACTTCTGCATTTCATTGCTGAATTAAATCAATTGAGAATGACACTCTTTTTTATGACTACATGTCCGGAATTATTTGTGCTAAACCAAGGAGTTCTAATATTTGTTATTCTTTGAAAAATAGTTTCAATAGCTCAGTTTATTTGCATAAAGTACACGGTATACGGGGAGGTTTTTTAATAGCTGAATTTGAACAATTTGATGTGCGAATAGATAGGTCGAAATCAAATGACAAAGACTTCTTTTCAAAAAAGAACGGCAGCTATCCTGAGCACTATGTGAGCGATAGTAAGAAGGTAATTTGTAATTTTATAGACAACATATTAGATGGTGATTTTCGTATTTTTTATCCAAGTGGAAAATTAAACAGACAAAACCTTTGAAAGGAAGATATGTTCTTCTCAGGGCGTGTTATGATGAAAATGAAATGTAAATCGAATTTTTCCCCTATTTTGAAATGGCTAGATTTTAAAGGAGGATATAGTGGGCTGGATAATTTTATATTCAAAAATGTTAAATACCCGAAAAAGGCGAAAAAAAACAAAAACAGGGAAAGGTTACGTTCAATTTATTTTGGATGAAGCTGGCAAGGAAGTTAGTCCGAGGGTTGTAAAAGGTGTTGATGCTAGCTTAAATCAAGAAGCACTCAGGGTAATATCGTTGTTGCCAGATTGAATATCGGCAGAAATTGAAGGAAAGGAATGTGCTATGCAATTTGCAATATCAATTAATTATGAACTTGTGTAGTGATAATCGTATTTTAGCTTATGAATGACTAGTCATAAAACTTCAAGAGTTTCTATGGAATTGATTTTTCGGAAATATGTATTAATTGCGTTCTCATATTTAATGAGTGCAATCGTTCATGGCCAAACTGCTCTTCCTATTGATCTTGCAAAACAACAAGGCATTCGTATCTCAGGCTTGGATAGCCTATATATGAGCGGGGTGCATTCAGATTCAACCCTCGCAGTATTCCATAATAATCAAAATGAATTTATTGCGGCATATCAAAAAATGCTGCAGGAGTTGGGCAAATTTTTGGCAGTATATAATTATAGTTGGGATAAACCAACCAAAGCATTCAATCGAGTCTACTTTGATAAAGATGGCAATGTTGATTATTTTCTATATAGTTTTCGTTCTGGTCAATTGACCGTCGAACAAGAGACACGTTTTGGCGATCTCCTCAATCAATTTATTCAGACATATAAATTTCCACTTACTGCTGATAGGGGTTTTGCTCAATGCAGCCCAGTCACTTTCATGCCGAGTGTAGATTAAATCATTTCCCCTGCAATTCAGTTGCATCCACCACAACATATTTACTGTCGCCACGCCATGGAAGTGTTCTGCGATACTCTTTGTATTTCAATTCAAAACATGCTTCAGGGCTTTGTTGAAGTTCCAAGAGTTTTTGTTCAATAATATCATCTTGAACTGAAAAGGCAAATACAGGCGAATTACCAATAAAATCGCGACAACCTTCAGTGAGATACCCTTCATTTGTTTTGAAAATGTTTCCTTTGGTACTTATTTTGAGGTCGCGCCCGATTCTGCTTCCTTCGCTGTATGTATTATAAAACATCCAGTATATATATATTCCCAAAAAGAATACTATAAAAATGAGAATCCTAAAAAACCATTTTTTTATTGGGTTTTTAGCAGGTTTGGTCGTGGTGTTCATTGTGGAGTCCATAGTTGATGAGATTTCTAGAATCCAAATATCATAACTTAAATTCTAAATTGAAAATAAATCTTTTCCCCAAATCCAGATTGTGAAGCGCGTATGCAGTTTTTGTGAATCAATTTTTTCGAGAAAACTTTAATTCTTTTCCTCATCGTACTCTCGAAAGACGGTACACTTTTTAAATGTCAATAAAAAAAATGTGAAGTTGAAATGTTTTCTATTCATAGAATGAGCAATCCTTCTAATTTTGATTACTTGGTATTGTTAAAGTGAGTTTCATTTTGTTCAAACAAATGGTGGTTGAAGATGTCCGAAAAATCAAACGAAAGAACTGTTTTTTCTTTACTCGAAGTGACGGGTAGTATACGGAAAACGCTCAACGAGCGTTATAAGTCGTCGTTTTGGGTAAAAGCGGAAATGAACAAGCTCAATTTCTACAAACACTCCGGCCATTGTTACCCTGAGTTGGTTGAGAAACGTGATAGCAAAGTGATCGCTCAAATAAGATCTGTTCTTTGGAAAGATGACTACGAGAGAATCAACCAAAATTTTCAAACTGTATTAAAAGAATCTTTAAAAGATGGAATAAAAATTCTGTTTTTAGCAAAGATTCAATTTGATCCTATCTATGGTATTTCATTAACTATTCTTGACATTGATCCTGCATACACGCTCGGTGATCTCGAGAAGGAAAAGTTAGATACTATCAATCTGTTGAAAGCGAATTTATTGTTTGACAAAAACAAACAACTTAAAATTCCTATATTACCTCAAAGAATAGCTATTATTTCTGTCGAAACAAGCAAAGGTTACGCGGACTTCATAAATGTGATTGATAAAAACCCTTGGCTGTATAAATTTTTTCATTTACTATTTCCAGCTTTACTGCAAGGTGATAACGCAGCATCAGATATCACAGCACAATTACGCATAATCGCAAAAGTTGTCCATCACTTTGATGTTGTGGCAATCATTCGAGGAGGTGGAGGAGATGTCGGTCTGTCGTGTTACAATGATTATGAACTTGCAAAAGCTATTTGCGATTTTCCGATCCCTGTAATTACGGGCATTGGTCATGCTACCAATGAAACAGTAGCTGAGATGATTTCATTTGCAAATGCTATAACACCAACGAAACTCGCAGAATATCTTATTCAGAAGTTTCATAATTTCTCTGTTCCTTTAAGAGAAGCAGAAAGGAAGATAGTTGAAAAATCAAAGCGTCTTGTCTATGATGAAAGAATGAAATTTCAATCTGAAATAAAATTATTTAAATCGGTTACAGAAAGTATACTGAGTACCAACAAAAATGATCTTAAGAATATTTCGAGATATTTGTTGCAAGAAACACAGTTCCGATTTAGATATGAACGCGAATATCTTCAAAATAGCAAGTTAGCTTTGCTCAAGGGAAAAGAATTGAAATTCAAAAATTCTGTTCAGAAATTATCCAATTTCGCTTTAGTGATTGGCAAGGATACATTTGTACAGTTGAAGCAAGAGAGTGCAGCTCTCAAACAGATATTGGATAAACTTCGATATTCCGGAGTGCTAAAAGTGAAACAGAATTATTCTGAGATTCAATACATCGACAAACAGATTAAAAATATGAGCCCTACTAATGTGTTGCGACGTGGTTATAGTATCACAGCGTTAAATGGTAAAGCTGTTACGGATGTATCAGAAGTAAAAAATGGTGATGTAATGAGCACTACTTTGTTCAAAGGAAAAATTATTAGTATTGTAGAATCAACAGAAAATAAATCAACAAATGAGTGAACAAATAAGCTATTCTGATGCATTCGAAGAACTTCAACAAATTGTTACAGAGATAGAACAAGGAGAAATTTCTGTGGATGAGCTTTCTGCGAAGGTCAAACGCGCAGCACATTTAATTACTATTTGTAAGTCAAAACTTACAACTACCGAAGAAGATGTAAATAAGATACTCAAGGAATTGGAAGCTACTTCCAACGACAATACCAATGATAGGCGAGGTGTATAAATGTATCGTGCTTATAGTGACCTAGAGAAATTTTCGAATTCGCAAATTATATAATTGGTAAACGATCTAATTAACAAATTAGTGAATAATCTAATTGGCTAATTATTCACATTGGCACATTGGCACATTTTCACCTTCAATCTTCACTCTTGTTTTTTAACGCCATCAATAAAGTATAGGCTCCATCTATTACCACGTCACTGTTGCCAATAGCCTCATGATTAAGGATTTCGACTAAACCGGAGCTACTGATACCTTTATTGATTTCCTGCATCAAATATTGGTTGTTTAATTGCAAGAGAAATACATAGGATTTCCCTTCAAAATCAACAATTGCGGATTCGGGAATACTTAATGCGGTCACATTTGCTATGGCTATTTCTGCATTCATATACATACCAGGAAAAAGTTCAGCAGATGATTTATCGAACTCACACGTTATCGCCGCGGTGCGTTCAGAAGTAAGATTCTGACTGATAAGCTGTATAGTACGGGGATATTTTTTGTCGCTGTTGTTATTTGTGGCAATAACT